>Ga0066376_10000151_pt1 | contig 58940 bp, 50 predicted proteins | sample Knorr_S15_td_Bot_FD_77009 | JGI IMG/M metagenome (GOLD analysis project Ga0066376, IMG submission 77009) | Marine microbial communities from Southern Atlantic Ocean transect - Knorr_S15_td_Bottom_ad_5009_LV_A | ecosystem: Environmental > Aquatic > Marine > Oceanic | place: Southern Atlantic...
AAGCGCCGTGATGATCTGCTCCGGCGTGTGTCGTCTCCTGCTCATTTCTGACCTCCTCCCTGAATCTGCGACCAGCGCAAGATCCTAACATCCGCGCTGGCCTCGTTTCAGGGGGTCACGTCAATTCCGTTCAGGGGCACGTCAAGCGAGCAGATGGGCGATCCCTGTGTGGGCGAAGGCCTCGCGCAGCTGCGGGTCGAGCCCCTCCCGGCGCGCGAGTATCAGCGCGGCGGCCAGGGCTCCTCGCGCACCGTACAGCCGATGTAGCCGATCGACGAGGTTCCCACGCCACCGGACAGCCGCCCAGCGCCATGGCGGAGAGCCCTCCGCCAGCTCGTCGGCTGAGGAAGCGAGAAACCACGGACCGGCACGGCCCTCTCGCCTCGTTCCGGCGACCTGAACGAGTATCCCGGCCCCCGGCGCATCTCCCGACAACACCACGCGCACCTCACATCCAGCTTCGATTCGGAAGGGCGCCGAGCCACCTCGAGGTGCAGCGAGGAAACGACCCGTGATCGATCCGTTTTCCGGGAGAGTGCACTCGCCGGCCTTCTGAGACGCAGACCCTGAGATCAGGCCGGCGATGATGGCTGCCGCCCAGAGCCACCGCCTAGTGGGACTCCGGGATAGTCGAATGGGCGCAAGCAGAAGGATGGCTCCGACGAGCGGCGCCAGAGCGAGCGATGCGCCGAGCCGACTGAGCGCCACCCCGGCAGCGAAGGCCAGGGCGACGCTCGTGACCGGGGGCAGGACGTTCAACTACTCCCGTCGCCTCCGCGGCCTCAGGCTCCTCAGTTCTCCTCTTCACCCCCCGCGAAAAGCTCGGCCTGGTGCCGATCGATGAAGCGGATCTTCTCGTCGCGATCCTCCGCGGCGAGGCGGTCCCGCAGGATCCGTCGGACCTTCAGATCGGAACGGATCCCGGCCGCCAACATGATGACCATGCCGGTGAGTAGCCCCCCAAACGCCACCACGGTGAGCGGGACACCGTAGAGGGTCGTGAAGCCCAGGCGAACCGTGACCCGCTGGCTTCCGTTCAGTGATGCGAAGCCCATCGCCAACGAGAGGATCATCAGAATCGCTGCGACACTGGCGAGTCGGCTCACGCCTGCCCCGCCAGATGCGACTCGGCGACTTCGCCACCCCCGAAGGTGGCTCCCGTGGTGGTCTGTAGCTCCACGCGCGCGTACTCACCGACCCGGGCCACATCCCCGTCGAAGGCGACGACCTTGTTGCGCCGCGTCCGACCGAGGATCTGGCCTTCGTGGCGGCCGGCGCGCTCGATGAGCACCTCCTCGACGCGCCCGACCTCGGTGGCGTTGATCTGCGCCCGGATGCCCCGACTCACCTCGATCAGCTGCTCCAGCCGATCCTGAGCCTCGCTCTCCTCGACGAACTGGTCTGCCGGCAAGCGGGCAGCCGGCGTTCCCTCTCTCGGCGAGTACTTGTACGTGAACGCATCGTCGAATCGCACGGTCCGCATGAGATCGAGCGTGTCTTGGAACTCCTCGGCACTCTCGCCGGGGAACGCGACGATGATGTCGGTCGAAAGGGCGATGTCCGGGATCGCCGATCGCACACGCTCGACTCTGTCGAGCAAGACCTCGACTGTGTACCGGCGAAGCATCCGCTTGAGCGTTCGGTTATTACCTGACTGAGCGGGCAGGTGAAGTTGCTCGCACACAGCCTCCTCGGTCGCCATGACCTCGATGAGCTCAGCCGATACGTCGTTCGGGTGCGGAGACGTAAACCGCACGCGCCGTATTCCGTCCACCCGCGCGACCGATTCCAGCAGGCGCGGGAAGCTCCAATCGCCCGACACGTACGAGTTCACGGTCTGGCCGAGAAGCGTCACCTCCGTGACACCGGACTCCGCCAACCCCCGGACCTCTGCCAGGACCTCTTCAGCGTCACGGTTCTTCTCCGGTCCGCGTACGTACGGGACGATGCAGAACGTGCACCTGTGGTCACACCCGCGTTGGATAGGGATCCAGGCCGTCGGACCATCGCTTCGGCGCTGCTCGAGGCCCTGATAGTTCTCACCGAGGCTTAGGTCGAGAACAGCTAGTTGGTGGCCACGCACCACGGAGTCCGCAGCCCCCCGGTTCTTGCGCTCATCGAGGCGTCCTAGCGCATCGGCCAGCCCTCGATACCCGTCGGGACCCATGACCAGGTCGACGTAGGGGGCCTGCTCCAGAAGCGTCTCACCCATGCGCTGCGCCATGCAACCAGTGACGCCGATGACCAAATCCGGATTAGCCCGCTTCAACCCGTTGAGCTGGGACACCCGACCCAGGACGCGCTTCTCGGCGTGTTCGCGGATCGCGCACGTGTTCACCAGCACCACATCGGCTTCTTCCGGCGTGCCGACGATGTCGTAGCCCCCGTCCGCAAGGACGCCCTCCATCAGCTGGCCGTCGCTGATGTTCATCTGGCATCCGTACGTCTCGACGTAGGCGCGCTTGGGTCGGGCACTGTCTGTCATGCTTGAATCAGACCAAGGGGTTGGGGCAGCGCAATATAAAGATGCTCTGCATCGCCCAGCAGCAAGCTGTACCGCAACGCGGGACCGGCCTGGTCCTGGGGGGTGAGCGCCTCCCCCCCTTCCACACGAACCCGCAGGTAGTCCCCGGTCAGCCCCGTTCCTCCAGCACCCTCCAACACGACAGCGGCTCGCTGCCCCACCCGCCCCGCCTGGTGCCGCCGCCCCTTGGACTGGGCCAACTCACGGAGCTCTCGGCTGCGCTCACCGGCAACTCGCTGAGGCACCACGTTAGGGAGGTCGGCGGCAATGGTCCCGTCTCGCGGCGAGAAAGGGAACACGTGCAGGTACGTGAACGGCAGCTCCTCGACGAGAGCCCGCGTCTGGGCCTGGTCGGCGGCGGTCTCTCCCGGAAAACCGGTAATGACGTCGGCGCCGAGGCCAAGGGGGGCGATCCTGTCGGCGATCTGCAACGCACGAACCCGGTACTGCTCGCGCGTGTGCCATCGCCGCATGAGCTTCAAAACCGGGTCTGCCCCGCTCTGGAGCGGCATGTGCAAGTGCGGAGCCAGGCGGCCGCCGGACGTCGCCATCAGTTCGAGAAGCAGGTCATCGACCTCGGTCGCCTCGATGCTTCCCAGCCGGAAGCGGGTGTCCGGCACCCGCTCGAGAAGGAGCGCCACGAGCGACGACAGCGTCCATTCTGGTTCCAGGTCCTGTCCATACTGGCCGATGTGGATCCCCGTAATGACGAGTTCAGCGTGCGCTTCTGACAGCAGCTTCGCCTCTGCGACTACCTCCTTCGGGGCCCGAGATCGCGAGGCTCCGCGCGCCAGCCGCGTAGCGCAGAAGGCGCACTTCCGATCGCACCCGTCTTGCACCTTCAGCCAGCCTCTCGCGGCACCAGCCCTCGTGCGCAGTAGCTCTCCGCCGATGGGCTCGGTGTCGATGCGGTCGAGTGAAGCCCGGAGCTCGATCTGCACGAGTCTACGTGGTGACGCTGCGGTGGCGACCGAGACCGAATCGTGACCCTCGACGACCCGCGTAACACCTGACATGGCCCGATAGTCCCCGGCCTTGAGCACAGCGGAGCAGCCCGCGACGACGATCTCGGCCTCGGGCGACTCGCGATGGACACGCCGGATGAAGCGACGGGCATCGGCGTCAGCTTGGTTGGTCACCGTGCAGGTGTTTACCACGATGACGTCGGCGGCCGACCGGTCCCCGGTGGTCTCGGCGCCGCGGGCCTCGCCCTCCTGACGCATGCGCTCGGTGTCGTATTGGTTGGCCTTACAACCGAACGTCTTGTAGAAAACGTGCACGGGTCAGTCGCGGCACTCTCGGTGTCTACCAAACATCAGATACAGCCCACTAGTAGCCCGAGATCCGCAGAGACACGGTGGCTCGCCAGAAGCTCTCCGTGAGCGAAGAATCTGAGCGGCGACCCCGTTCGATCGCGAAGTCGGCACCACCCAGAACGATACCGTTCGTCTCGCTGAACGACACCCCTAGACCCGCCGCGAACACTCGCTCAGTCGCCACGTCACCGGCCAGGGTGAAGGGAAGCTCGCTCCGCCGATAACCGAACCGGAGCGGAGCGGCCATGCCGAGCAGGCGCGCCCGGGAGAGTTCAAAGCCGACGCCGAAACCGCTCGTGCTCCCGACGGTCGCGGGAGTCAAGATGTCGTCCTCGATACCCCCCCAGTCCGCACGGACCACGCTCGTGGTCACCATCAGCCCGGGAGACAGCACCGCGCTCGCCCCTGCCCTGTACTGGAAGGGGAGGCTGTAGCTCCGCACACCGCCTACCGTGTCCTCGTCCGGAGTCGCCTCCAACGCGCTGGACCACGTGACGCTGGCCGAGAGCCGGACGATCGACCCGAGGTCGACCAGGCCGCCGCCGGTCACCGAGGCACCCGAATACGTCCAATTGCCTTCGGCTTCGTACGAGGCCAACTCACCCGGTATCAGCACGTCAGTGAAGTCCCGTTCGAGCCGGCGCAGGACGGATCCCGCATATCGCCCCACATTGATCCCTACTCCGGCTGTCTCCCCGATCGGCTGAGAGAAGCCGAGCATTACGCTCCCTACCGAGCCTTGTTGCTCGAAGATGTCGGTGACCGGAATAACTTGATCCCGGAGACTGAGATCCACAGACCGCCGAGCTTCGTAGTGCTGGTCGAGGAAGGAACTGAGCATGAACGTGAACATGCCAGTGGCCGCGGGATACCCGATGCCGAGCAGCGGGAACCGGTTCCCCTGGAAGCTTCCCGATGAGGCGGCCCCCTGCTCGTAGTCGACCCACGAGGGCTGCCCCACGACGACGGCACTCGGCGCCAAGAGCATGCCGGCAGCCGCGGGGTCACCGGGCAGCAAGGCGTTACCCGGAAGGCCAATACCGAGATTCCCCAGGGCTCTGGCCCTGCCGTCGATCGGCTCGACCGGCAACCCGATGCCCGCCGCATTGTACAGCGACTGAGCACTCCCCTCGACAGCGGCGAAGGCCAGGACCACGACGAGGGCCACGGAGCGGGCGACGTTCCTCATGGCAGTTCCACCGATCGGCCAATGGTTATAATGAGCTTGAGGACCGGAGCGTTCTCATCTCCCGGTCCGTGAAACGAAGCGAACGCGATGGAGACCGGCTCGAAGATCGACAGGAGCGCCAGCGTGTTGATGGGCGGGGCGGCGCCGTCCTCGGTGCTTCCCAGCAGCTTCCGCGCAAACTCGGTGAGCGGGATCTCGATGTCGGTGCCCGCCTGCTCGTCGAACGCCTCAGGTCCGACGCGCCTCCCCGTGAGCCCAATGAGCGACTCCCCCAGCGGCGACTTGGGGAGAGCCTCCCGAGCGAGTACCGGCCGGAGATCGAGAGCGACGGTATCGGTCGGGGTGAACGCGACCTCCCCCTTTCGACTCTTGAGCACGATCGCAGCGTAGTTCACCTGGAACGGCTGAAGGGAGATCGGGCAGTCCACGACTGCACAGAGTTCTGCAGGACCGTTCAGCTCGTTAGGAAGCGTCAGATCGAGGATCGTACGCCAAGCCGGTACACCACCGATCCGGATCCCATCCGGCGGTGGTAGCGGCAGCGGGTCATACACGAACGTGATCCCTTCTCTCGCCGCAGTGACCACGATGAGCGTATCTGGGTTGACGCTCGGACGAGTGTCGAGGCGTAGCGCGACGTTCAAGACTTGAATGCGTTCCCCAGGCGTGAGGAGCTCAATTCGCGCCCCTTGGCTAGCATCTGTCGTGTCCGACCAGCTCGCCACCTGTGCGGAATCGAGGACGAACCACGCGGAATCGCCTGCCGCCGGATCCCAGATGGTCGTGCCGAAGTCTGCGACCGGCCCGGCGCCTGGCTCATCCCACGGTCGCTCATCGTTGAGCGTGTCCACCGCGTTGGTCCAGCTGACCGTGCGCAGGTCCCACGCGGCCTGGGTCGCTCCGAGGCCCAGCGTCACCGGACCCTCGTTGGTACTTGCGATCGTGTCGAAGAACGCCACCAGGCGCCCCCCGATGAACGTCAGGCTCGAGTCGGGGCGGCTCGTACCCGTGGAATCCCGTACCTGCTCGACCACCGGATAGCCAGCGAACCGAACCAGGGTGCGAGCGTCCAGCGTCCCACCGAAGTCCTTCGCGAGCACACCAGTCCCGATCTCGGCCGGCACCCCATATCCGCCATAGACCGCCAGGTTGGACGCGAAGTCCTCCCATGGAATCTCGATCTCGATCGTGATGGGTTCCGCCGGAAGAAGTCTATCGTCCACCGCAGTCGGATTCTGCTCTTGGCAGGCGACGATCGTCAGCGCCGGAAGGCCGACAACAAGACCGATCAGATATCTACGCAATTCGTCACGCCTAGTCGTCGGACGGGCTTCCCCAACCGGGGATGCCCTCGAAGGGCTCGGGTAGAAGTTCGTTCAAAGACCACTCTCGTCGCTTTCCACCAGCTGCGGATGCGATCCTCAGTCCAGGACCGAATTCGGCAAGGACCTGCCGGCATGCTCCGCACGGCGCCACCGGCTGATCACCATCTGTGACGATCGCGATGGCACGATACGTTCGCACACCGGCGCCCACGGCAGAAGCGACCGCCGATCGCTCGGCGCACATCGTCAGACCGTATGACGCGTTTTCGACGTTGCATCCCACATGAACGCTCCCGTCCTCACCAAGCAACGCCGCGCCTACATGGAATCCCGAATACGGCGCATAGGCACGAGACATCGCTTCGTTGGCATCCTCGAGCAGTCGCTCAAAGTCCATCCAGATCCGTCCAGATCCGCGGGAGACGTTGCGTGAGACCGGTCAAAACCTCGTAGCTGATGGTGCCTGCCTGCTCGGCAACATCGTCCACGGTGATCTGGTGGTCACCATCTGATCCGATCAGCGTCGCTACGTCACCGACCGACACGTTCGGACCGTGCGAAATGTCTACCACCGTGACGTCCATGGAGATCCGTCCGATGATGGGAACCCGGTGACCGTCGATGAGCGCCGATCCACGATTACCCAGCGCCCTGGGCAGGCCATCTCCGTAGCCGATCGCGAGCGTGGCCCACGACTCATCGCCCTTAGCGCGATGTGTGGCACCGTACCCCAGTGAGACGCCGGTCTCCGCGGTGCGCAGGTGGACGACGCGGGCCCTTACCGACACGACCGGCTGAGGTGCCGGAAGCCCTTTACCGGCGGACCCACCGAAGAGGAAGATCCCTGTGCGAGCCGCCGACGCCCCTAGCTCAGGTGCACGGAGTGCCGCGGCCGAGTTTACGGCGTGTACGAGGCCATCCTCAGGAGCGCCGAGCGCGGCGATCACCTCCTGGAAACGTGACCACTGCTCCCGCACCGACGTGATGTTCTCGGCGGCGGAATGGAAGTGGGTGTACGTCCCGACCCATCGAACGCCGTTGTCGACCGCCGTGGCCAGCTTCGGCCCCCATTCAGCAGCCCGCGCCCAGTCGAAGCCGGCGCGCCCGATTCCTGTATCGATCTCGAGATGGATGGAGGGTGCTCGTCCGAGCCGGGATCCAGCGGCCTCCGCGGCCCCCAGCCCATCCAGGTTCGAGACGCCCAGATGAAGCCCCGCCTCGACGGCGGCGTCAACGCTGCCCGGCGGGAGTGGGCTCGCGACGAGGATCGGTCGTTCAACGCCCAGGTCGAGCAGTTCCAGACCCTCTGAGAGCGTCGCTACTCCGAAACCCCACGGATCGCGCCGCTGGAGAGCCAGCACAGCCCCCGCCACGCCCAGGCCGTAGGCGTTGGCCTTGACCATCGGAATGAGGCGCGACGCGGGCCCGATCGAGGCCTCGAGGGTCGCGGCGTTCTGGAGCAACGCGCTGGTCTCGACTTCGACCCAGGCCCGCGCTCGGGGGTTCGTTGACATGAGGCGAGAAAGATGCCAAGAAACGGAGCCTCTGAACATCCGCTCCCCGAGCCGCAAACCATGACTGGATCCACGCCCGACCACGACGCAGACGACCACCACTTCCCGGGCCCCGGCAGCCTGGATCGGGCTCTGCAGCTGGTGCGGTACCTACGGATACATTGCCCGTGGGATCGTGAGCAGACCGCCGAGAGTCTGATTCCCTACCTGCTCGAGGAAACACACGAGGTGGTGGACGCGATCCGTGGTGGAAGCGCCGCCGACCTCGAGGGTGAGCTCGGAGACCTTTTGCTCAACCTGGCGTTCCAGATCGTAGTGGCCGAGGAGTCCCAGAGCATGGACGCGGACAGCGTATACAGTTGCCTCGAGAAGAAAATGATCAGCCGCCACCCACAGCTGTTCGGCGGCGGTGAGCACCCAGGCTGGGAGCAACTCAAGAAGGCTGAGCGAGGCGTTGACGAAAGCGTGTTGTCCGGCATGGCCAAGGGGCTCGACCCCCTATCCGCCTCCTTCCGGATCCAAGAGCGCGTTGCCGCGGTCGGTTTCGACTGGGAGGACTACAGCGGTGCGTGGGACAAGGTCGCCGAAGAGCTGGGTGAGGTCCGTGAAGCGGTGGAGACAGGCGATTCGGACGCGCTCACGGAAGAGCTCGGGGACCTGCTCTTCGCCGCAGTCAATCTGTCGCGGCTCGCGGGCACTCATCCAACGACGGCACTCGCCAGAGCCAACAGCAAGTTCACGCAGCGTTTCGAGAAGCTGGAGCTGCTCGCTCGAGCTCGAGACATCGACCTCGCAACCGCTGGCCTCGAAGTGCTGGACGGACTCTGGGAGGAGATCAAGGGCTACTAGTGGACTAGTGTGCTCAGTACCCCTCGGCCTTGTTCACCACGTTCCGCCATTCCGCCTCGGGTGCGCCCTGCAGGTAGCGATCGAGGTTGTGGAGGATCAGGTCGGTCTCCCGTCTCCAAAAGCCGCGTGTGACCGCCGATACATGTGGGGTGATCAAGGCTCGAGGGTGCGCCCAGAACGGGTGATCCAGAGCCAGCGGCTCCTTGCTGACCACGTCCAGCCCCACACCCCTCAACCGTCCGGCGACCAGTGCATCCAGCACCACCTTTTCATCGACGAGCTTGCCGCGAGCGACGTTGATGAGCAGCGCGCCTTCTTTCATGCGGCCGAGGGCCTCGGCATCGAGCATGCCGCGGGTTTCGGAGGTGTCCGGCGCTGCCAGCACGAGTACATCGCTCTTGGCCAGTACCTCATGGAGGCCTGATGTGCCATGAAGAATTTCGATCTGTTCACGCAAGGACTCGCCGCCGGATACGGGTGTCAGATCTGCGTCCGTGGCCCGAGCCGGGGTCCGTTTAACCGCGATGACCTCGGCACCCAGGCTCGCTACTCGGCGAGCGACCTCGCGCCCGATTCCACCGAACCCGACAATTCCGACCGTGAGAGACGAGAGCTCGGTGAGCGGCGAGCCCGAGACGTAGTAGGGACCGGTATCCCACCTGGCCTCCCGCTGATTGGCGACGGCCAGATCGAGCCCCCTTCCGAAAAAGAGCACCATCGCGAGCACGGTCTCGGCCATCGGCGCGGCGTGGACCCCAGCTGAGTTGGTGAAGACGACGTCACGGGCGAGCATGATAGGGGAGAGCGACGCTCCAACCCCCGCGGCACCCGAGTGCACCCAGCGGAGACCCGGTGCCGCATCGAGGAGCTCGGCGGGAATGCCGTATCCGAAGTAGATCTCGGCACGCGACGCCGCATCGAGGACGGCGGGAGACACTCTGGCCGCGCCGTCTCCCGAACCATCCGTGGCCTCATCGACAACGAGGAGTTCCCATCCGGTCGGGAGCGCGCTTCTGATATCATCGGGCACCCAGGAGGGCATGGCCCAGATGGGTCGCCGATCCATCATGTCGAGCACCGCTCGAGGCATCGCTAATCCCTTCCGACGCGGGCGCTGAGGCGTCCGCGCAAGACCACTAGGGGTAGAGGCGGTTCATCATGCGCGGGAACGGAATCATCTCCCGGATGTGACGCCGACCGGTGATCCACGCCACGGTGCGCTCGAGACCGAGCCCGAACCCGGAGTGCGGGAAGGTCCCGTACCGCCGTAGGTCGAGGTACCACTCGTAAGCTTCCTCCGGAAGCTTCTCTTCCCGTATCCGAGCTTGAAGCCGATCGAGGTCGTCTTCGCGCTGGCTGCCGCCGATGATCTCGCCATAACCCTCTGGCGCCAGGAGATCGTTACACAACACCGTTCGCGGGTCCTCCGGATTCTCCTTCATGTAGAAAGCCTTGGCCCCCGTCGGGTAGTTGTACACGAAGAGCGGCTGGTCGAGACCCTCCATGAGGGCGGCCTCATCCGTCGCTCCCAGATCCGCGCCCCATTCGATGTTCGACCCCTGCGCTCGAAGGGACTCCACAGCCTCCGAGTAGCTCATCCGGGGGAACGGCGCCTGGATCCGCTCGAGCGCAGATGTGTCCCGTTCGAGGACCTCGAGTTCGTCCGCGCACTCCTCGAGGGCCCGCCCGACTATGTAGGACACGAACTCTTCTTGCAGGCGCATGTTGTCGTCTGAGTCCGCGAAGGCGACCTCGGGCTCGACCATCCAAAACTCGGTGAGGTGCCGGCGCGTCTTGGACTTCTCTGCCCGGAAGGTCGGCCCGAAGCAGTAGACCTTTCCGAACGCGGGGCAAGCCGCCTCGACATAGAGCTGCCCGGTCTGAGCAAGATAGGCGGTGTCGCCGAAGTAGTCGGTGCTGAAGAGCGTTCCGGCGTGCTCGCCGATCGCCCCGGTAAGGATCGGCGTGTCGATGCGCACGAAGTCGCGGTTGTACAGGAAGTCATTGATCGCCTGCGCGACCTCGGCCCTGACCCTCAGCCCCGCGCGTTGCAGCGAGGAGCGGAGCCAGAGATGGCGCTGGTCGAGAAGGAAGTCGACACCGTGCTCCTTCGGCTGGATCGGGTACTCAGCGGCCGGAGCGTGTAGCGTCAGGCCCGTGATGCCGAGCTCGAAGCCGCCGGGCGCACGGGAGTCTTCCTTGACCACACCCTCGACGGAGATCAGCGACTCCCGGGTCAGAGCCTGGTGCAACGCCCACGTCGTATCGTCGACCTGATCCCGGACGACGACCCCCTGCACGGTGCCAGTACCATCGCGCACGACCAGGAAGGCGACCTTCCCGTGCCCGCGGGTCGTCTCGACCCATCCCCGGACAGAAACGTTTTCGCCAACGTGCTCACCCAACCGCTTGATATCGACCATGCACTCCCTCAGAAGTTGTCTCGTGTAGTGTAGAGCGGCCCCACTGTACCTCAGGCTATGGCTGCTAGCCAACCCCGAACATCGAGAGCCGATCCCTGTATCTCGTGTGGAGGAGCCCCGCGAGCCTGATGTGATCCGGATGTTCGAGGTCCGGATCGGCTGCGATCACTTCGCGTGCGCTGCGCTGAGCGTCCACCAGAAGATCCTCGTCGGTCATCAAGTCCGCGAAGCGGAGCACTAGATCCCGACCGTGTTGTTGGCTGCCGAACAGATCGCCTTGCCCGCGGATCCGGAGGTCTGCCCGGGCGATCTCGAATCCGTCGGAAGTGTCCCTGAACACCTTGAGTCGCTCCAAGGCGCCCTCGCCGGGCTCGGCGATCAAGATGCAGTGGCTCTCAGCGGCTCCACGCCCGACCCTACCCCTGAGTTGATGCAGCTGAGACAGCCCGAATCGCTCGGCGTGTTCGACGACCATCACGGAGGCGTTCGCCACGTCGATGCCGACTTCCACCACGGTCGTGGCGACGACCAGATCGAGGTCTCCACGAGCGAACGCCCGCATGACCTCGTCCTTCTTGGACGACTTCAACTGGCCGTGAAGGAGCCCGAGTCTTCGATCTGGAAAGACATCCCGCCGCAGCCGCTCGAATTCCTCGGTAGCGGCCAACATGTCGACCTTCTCCGACTCGGTGACCAAGGGATAGACCACGTAGGCTTGTCTCCCCTCGGCGAGCTGGCTCTCGACGAACGCGTACACGTCTGCCCGCTCGTCCGGCATCCGGAGCGTCGTGGTCACCGGCTTTCGGCCTGGCGGCAGCTCGTCCAGCACGCTCAGATCGAGATCGCCATAGAGCGCCATCGCCAAGGAGCGTGGGATGGGCGTCGCGGACATGACGAGGACGTCCGGATTTCCGTCTGGGCGCTCCAGAAGCGCCATGCGCTGACGGACACCGAAACGGTGCTGCTCGTCGACGACGACCAGACCCAGGCAGTGGAAGGACACCGAGTCCTGGATCAGGGCGTGCGTGCCCACCACGAGGCGACCGGTCCCCGAGACGATGGCCTCCAGCGCGACCCGACGATCGGCCGCGGACAGGTTGCCCGTGAGCAGGGTGACGTCGAGGCCAAGCGGCTGCACCATCTCGGCGAGCACCCGCGCGTGCTGCTCGGCGAGTATCTCGGTGGGCGCCATCAACGCCGACTGATATCCCCCTTCGGCGGCCAGCACCATGGCGAATAGCGCAACTGCGGTTTTTCCAGAACCCACATCGCCCTGCAGGAGACGGCTCATCCGACGCGCCGACTGCATATCGGCGTAGATCTCGCGCAACACGGTCGACTGGGCCCCCGTCAGGGAGAAGGGCAACGCCTCGTGCAGCGGTCGGATGAGGTCGTTGGTGCGAACGTGCTCAACGCCCGGCTCGAGTTCGGTGGCACGTCGTCGGGCCTGCGCCTGAACGAGTTGCAGAAGGAAGAGCTCGTCGAAGGCCAACCGGCGTCGTCCACGTTCGGCATCCGAGATCGTGTGCGGCCGGTGCAGGAGCGTGAGCGCCTCATCGATCCGGGGCAGTCCACGGGCATCACGCGCCCCCTCAGACATGTATTCGTCGTCCGCTGCCCACTCGAGAAGCTCATCCAGGTTCGCCCCGAAGATCTTGCGCAGCACCCACTGGGGGACCTCCTCGCTCGCGGAATAACTCACGAAGATCGTCCCTCCGGCCTCCTCCCCATCGTCCCGCGACAGTGTCGTGAACTCGCGAGGCTGGATCTGACGTCCATGAAAGAACTTCACCGGGCCAGTGACCAGAAGCACGTCGCCTTCACGGACCTTTCGATCGAGCCAAGGCTGACCTGGCCATGCGACGGTGATCATGCCGGAGTCGTCCTCGAGAACGGCCTGAAAGATCCGCAGCCCCCGGCGGGTGGGGATCACTCCTTTGCTTCGCACCCGGCCCACCGCCGTGGCCTCGACACCGACCTCGAGAGAGCCGATGGGGGTCACGGTGGACGCATCGTCGTAGCGGCGCGGCACGTGGTAAAGCAAATCACCTGCGGAGCCGATGCCCATGCGGGCGAGGGCATCCGCGCGCTTGGGGCCCACCTCCTTCAGGTATTGCACGGGCCGGTCCAGCCGCGAGAACGTCATCTAGCGGGATGTTCCGAAATGGCCGAGACACTTCCAGAACACCACACCCCGGCCGATTCTCGAGCCCGTGGCGTCCCGACGAGTCACTCGAAAACGCCTTCGATGAACGCCTGGGGATCGAAGCCTTCGAGGTCGCCGAGGCCTTCGCCCGTGCCCACCAGCTTCACCGGAACGCCGTGCTCCTGACGCAGCGCGACCACGATCCCACCGCGGGCGGACGAGTCCATCTTCGCGAGCACGATTCCACTCACAGCGACGACCTTCGCGAACGCCTCGACCTGGCGCAGGGCATTTTGGCCGACCGTGACGTCGAGCACCATGAGCGTCTCGTGTGGCGCGCCCTCGACTCGCCGGCGGACCACGCGATCGATCTTCTCGAGCTCCTTCATGAGGCCGTGGTTGGTGTGGAGGCGGCCTGCCGTATCGATCAGCAGCACGTCGGTCCCGCGGGACTCGGCAGCCTCGAGGGCATCGAACGCCACCGCAGCCGGGTCCCCGCCCTGCTGACCACGGATGAAGTCGGCGCCGATCCGGCCCGCCCAGCTCTCGAGCTGCTCGACCGCTCCGGCCCTGAACGTATCGGCGGCCGCCACCATCACCGTGCGCCCCTCATCGATGAGCAGCTTCCCGAGCTTGGCAACCGAGGTCGTCTTCCCGACGCCGTTGACGCCGACGACGAGATAGATCGTCGGACCCGTGTCGGCGGCCTCCAAGTACCCTTCGTCCCCAGCATCGAGAATCGACGCGATTTCCGAGGTGAGGGCCGCGGCCAGCTCCTTGTTCCCACGCACCTTCCCTCTGCGCATCGCCTGCTCAGCCCGATCCACGAGGCGCATCGTCGCCGCAACCCCGAAGTCTGCGGCGAGCAAACGCTCCTCGAGCGCCTCGAGCCCGTCGTTGTCCACGCCGCCGGCGACGACGCGCACATCCGTGAGCGCAAGGTCAACGGCCCTTCTCCACAGACCCTTTTTTCGTTCCGGCTCGCGCTTGAAGAGACGCGCCATGTCAGGACTCGGTCAGCGGGTTTCGGCGGGCACGTGGCACAGCGCTTCAGCTCCCCTCAACGAAGGCCCGTGCGTCGACGTGCGACCCACTCACCACACAGAAGCATTATCGCTAGGACGTACGGCCACAGGTATGTGCGTAAGGGCCGTCCTCCACCGGGCTGCTGCTGCGAGGCCGTGACTTCCGGGCGCAGCGAGACCGTCGGCGCGGCGGACACGGGAATCAACTCTTCCGAGGTCGCTGTCACGTCGAAGGACCCTGAGGCGAGCGGTTCACCCTCGGAGCCCTTCGCCTCATAGGCGTACCGTCCAGGCGCGAGGCGACCGGAGGACAGTCCCATGCTGCCCGTGGTGACCGTATCCACGACGACCGCGCCGTTCAGAGTGACTTCCAGCGCGATGTCCGTAGAGTCGCCCGGCAACAACCACGACACGGCCTCATCGCGCGCAAAAACCCACTTCGCTGGCCGCGGCTCCGGCGCGGACGCGGTCTCGTCGGCCAGGAGCCAACCGGCAACGCCGGACCACATCCTGCGATATGCATCCTGGCCGGCGCCTCCCCTCATCGCCCAACGCCAAAAACCGGACGCCAGCGCGATGACTCTGCGACTGCTTCCGGTATCATCGAGAAACAGCGCGCCCTCGGGGGGGCCCGTTCCCCTCAATTGGAGGTTGAGGGGTGAGTTGAGGACCCGCCCGTCTGTGGGAACGAGCACTCTGGTTAGCGGAGGCAAACCCAGAAGCGCTGCACCGGCCATCTCCCCCGCTAGAGGCGACGAGGGAATGTCCCCTGACAGATACCACTCTCCGCCGCGTGCAGGCCCGGCCTGGAAGCCGATGATCGCGGCCCCGGCCGCGTCGTCCACCATCAGGATCGACCGACCTACACGATCGACGAGGCCGCGACCCCACGCGTCGGCCTCCGCGCTCAGGCCGTGAATCACGACCAACTGCGCGTCCGCGAGGGCTCGGCGCACGGTGGCGGAATCGACTGGTGACGACCGCGCGAGGGCGGGTCCCATAGGCACGAACCGCTCCGCGCCCACTCGGAGAAAGCCAGCCGCCGGGAGACCCGTGACCTCCTCGAGAACCGGGAGCATGTAGCGCGGCTCCCAGTCCGGCCTGAGCGACACCAGCACGACCGCCCCTTCTTCATGTCCCACCGTCGCATATGCGACTGCTTCGTCATCCGACGGAAATCCATCGCCACCTGCCGAAATCACAGCGCTGTAGCGGATCCGACCCGCCGCCTCGGGCACCGGGATCGACACGTCGAACCGATTTCGGAGCCCCGGCGCCGGCAGTCCGATCCGTCGTGTCACGACCTCTATCCCGTCGGCTCGGATGGTCAGGTCGGCGCTGTCCACACCTACTCCATGGACTTCGATCTCGGCCACGACGGTACCCTCTGGACGTGGCGCGTCCGCGACGTCGAACGAGGAGATGCCCGAGTTCGTGACGGCGCCTCCGAAGGCCTCAAAGGTGACATCGAGCGGCAGCCGTTCGAGAGCCGCGCCGATCGCTACGGCATCTTCGAAGCGCAGATCGGACAGAACCTGGACAGAGCTCACTCCCGCCTCCGCAGCGCGTTCGAGCGCGGGTGCCAGGCGCGTGTGAGCGTGTTCCGGCCCTGCGGCCTCCTCCTCCGACCCTTCTGAGAAGACATCTGCACTTTCGCCAAACGTGATCACGATCCACCCATCGGCAGCCAGGGCGTCGGCGCGAGCGCTCGCCGCGTCCCACGCGGTGGAGCCGTCGGCGGTGGCTGACATGCTCAGAGAGGCATCGAGCAGGACCCATCGGGAAACGGCTGCCGCCGAGTCCGTTCCCGGAAGCCGCGGATCGAACAGAAGCGCGAGGATCAGCACGAGTGTCGCGGCCCGGGCGAGCGCCAACCAAACGGACCCGGGCACGCGCAGCTCGGCATGTCGGTAGACCCAGAACGCGTACCCCGCCGCCGACGCGGCGAGCACGGCAAAGAGGAGGAACCGAATCACGCCGGGCCCCAGGCCGCTACCGCGCGCCCCCGGGTGCTTCCTGCGAGTCGTCCGGTTTTGCAGCCGCGTTCAACGTGACCTGCGCCGAGCCGGGGATCGACTCCAGCAGCGCCACGCGGATTCTCATGTCACCGGCCCAGCGGAATTGATCGTCGGTGGGCACCGGATCCCCAGCCGGCAAGTCGACGGAGAGCGGATCCATGTGCTCGCCATTCCGCTTGAGCATCTCGTAGTGGAGGTGGTTCCCCGTGGCTTGGCCGGTCATCCCCACAAAGCCAATGATGTCCGTCTGTTTGACCCGCGTCCCGAGGTTCACTCCGCGCTTGAAGTTGCTCAGGTGAGCGTAGCGGGTGACGAATCCGTTCGGGTGCTGGATCTCCACGGTGTTTCCGAAGGTCCCCTTCCAGCCCCGGTGGATCACGACCCCGTCGGAAGTCGCCATGATCTCGGTGCCGGCGTCGGCCGCGTAGTCGACACCCCGATGGGCTCGCCAAATCTGCAGCATCGGATGGAAACGCGAGTTCGTGAACAGGCCCGAGATGCGCCGGTACGCGAGCGGCTTGAGCAGGAATGCCCGGCGCACCGAGTTGCCCTGCAAGTCGTAGTAGGATCCGTCGCCGTCCTCGTTCGGATCGAACCAGATCGCGTAGTACGGAGTGCCGCCGTTTACGAGCTCGGCCGAGAGTAGATGACCGACACGCATCGATCCATCGGGGCGAACCTCTCTCTCGAAGGCGAACCGGTACGTATCGCCCACCCTTATCTGCCGAGAGAAGTCGACCTGCCACTGGAAAACGCGATCCAAGTGGTCGATGAGCAGGTTGCGGTCCTGATACGGAATCGCTCGGAGCTGCGGATTGTTGATCACCGCGCTCCACAAGACGCTTTCGATCTCTCCGGTAGCCAGCAGCGTATCGATGTACACAGGGGTCCGAATCAGATCCGAGTGCCAGCCGAAGTCGTCGCGGGTCAAGCGAACCAATTGGTCGGGGTTGAGCTCGACGTCGAGCCTCCGCAGCCAGTCGCCGCCAGCACGATACCGCAGCGTGATCTCGGTCCCAGCCCTCATGCGTCGAGGGCTCGCGTGCTCCCTGAACGCCATCAGCAGCGACGCCTGTTCGTTCTGCGTGATGGTTCCATCCAGCAGCTCACCGAACGTCTGGCCCTGCCCGAGCGAGAGAATCCGGATCTCTTCTGCGGGTGCGGCGAATACGGGGTCTAGGGTCCCCGCATCCGGCGCCGAATCGACAGCACACCCCGCACAGGCTGCGCCGATCGCCACCGTTATCCATCGCCTCGCCTCAGTGCCGCTCCAATCCACCGAATCCATCCCCCGTCATATCACAGGCGCACGTTCACCTCATAGCCGGCGATCAATCGCCGAACCGATTGCTCAAAAAGTAAGCAATCAGTCCCGTTTGCACCCGCTCAGTCCATCTGACGACGAATAAACGTCGGAATGTCCAGGCCGGCTAGCTGGTCCCGGGTCACCGTCCGCTGTGGGAACCTGTTGAGCGGTAACACCTCGCCCGAGCCTCCTCCAGCCATCGCCACCCGCACCTCCACGCGCTCTGCCGGCATCTGGAGCCGCTGGGGTTCAGGCGCCGAAGCGACCTGCTGCTGAGGACTCGGGCGGCGGAAGTTGCCCGGGATCACCTTCTCGTCGGTGGCCGAATCGAAGCCAGTCGCGATGACGGTGACGCGTATCTTTCCTTCGAGGTCCGGATCGTGGACCGCACCGAAGATGATCTCGGCCTCGTCGCCGGCCTCTTCCTGAATGATCGACGAAATCTGCGTGACTTCATCGATGGCCAAGTCCAGGCCGCCGGTGATGTTGATCAGCACACCCCTTGCTCCCGAGATGGACACGTCTTCGAGCAGCGGCGACGAGATGGCCTCCTGGGCTGCTTCCTGCGCGCGATTGTCGCCCTCACCGAAGCCCGATCCCATAAGGGCCGGGCCACGCGACGACATGATGGTGCGCACGTCCGCGAAGTCCACGTTGACCTCCCCGGTCACGCGAATCAGATCACTGATTCCCTGCGTAGCGTGCAGCAAGACCTCGTCGGCCTTTTTGAGCGCGTCCCGGAACGACGTGCCCTTGGGGACCACGGCGAGCAGACGATCGTTCGGCACCATGATCATCGTGTCGACGCAGCGACGGAGCTCGGCCACACCTTGATTCGCCTGACGCTCGCGCTTCTTGCCCTCGAACGAGAACGGCTTGGTGATGACGCCGATGGTGAGCGCGCCCATGTCGCGGGCGATCTCGGCGACCATCGGGGCTGCACCGGTCCCGGTGCCTCCGCCCATCCCGGCCGTCACGAACACCAGATCCGCACCGTCGAGTGCACGCCGAACATCGTCCTCGCTCTCGGCCAGTGCCTGCCGACCAACCTCGGGACGGGCGCCGGCGCCGAGCCCGCGCGTCAGCTTCTTCCCGATCTGCAAGGTCACTTGCGCTCGCGACCCCTTGAGCGCCTGGGCGTCGGTGTTCATCGAAATGAACTCCACGCCTTCGAGGTCCTCGTCGATCATGCGGTTTATGGCGTTGCCGCCAGCGCCTCCGATCCCGACCACCTTCATTCGGGCGTTCTGGATCGGTGTCTCCTCGAACTCGAAGATCATCATGCCTCCTCCCTAGCGGAGTGTTGGAACTGCAACTGTGCGGGGGCCACCCGAGGTGCGGCGGCCACTAGAAAAATTCCTTGAGCCACGTGCCGAGCTTGGTGAACATCCCAGAGGTGATCGTCGACGCACCGCGGCCGGTTTCCGCGAAGCGGTCGGCACCCCACAAGGCGAGGCCCGACGCGATCGAGAACCGCGGGCGGCCGACCAAGTCGGCGAGACCGCTGAGGCTCTCACCCGGAACGCCGAGTCGGACTGGCGCAGCGAAGATCTGCTGCGCGAGCTCGATGATCCCCGGGATCGCGACCGTGCCTCCGGTCAGCACGATCCCCGCTCCGAGCTTGTCGAGGAGACCGTGGTCCTGGAGCTCGCCCTGGACGATGCTGAACATCTCGTCGAGCCGTTGCTCCACGATATGGGCGATCAGCTCACGAGCGACCGCGCGTTTCTGTCCCGGCGAGGGGCCCGGCATCTCGACCGTCTCGCGAGGGTCGACGAGCTGCGCGAACGCCGTCCCGTAGCGCTCCTTGGCCTTCTGCGCCTCGGCGTAGGGCACGGAAAGGCCTCGCACCAGGTCGGCGGTGAGTGTGCTGCCGCCGAAGGGCAGGATCGCGACGTGCTGGATCTTTCCCTCGAAGTACGCCGCGACGTCCGTGGTCGACGCGCCGATCTCGACCATCACGACCCCGACCTCCTTTTCGTCCTCGGTCAGCACGGCCCGGGCTCCGGCGAGCGGCTCAAGAACGAGCTCTTGAACCCGATAGCCCGCTTGGTTCACCGCCTTGCGGATGTTGGCCGACGCCGTGATCGCGCACGTGACGAGGAAGACTTCGGCCTCGAGTCGCACGCCGGCCATGCCCAGCGGGTCCTTGATGCCCCTGCGGTCGTCTACCCGGTACTCCTGGGGGATCGCATGCACCATCTCGCGGTCGGGGGGCAATGCCACTGCGCGCGCCACTACGTGGACACGCTCCACGTCATCCGGAGTGACCTCGTCTTCAGAGATCGCCACTACACCCATCGAGCTCGTTGCACGAACGTGATCGCCGCCCATTCCAGCATACACACGGTCGACCGCGACCCCGGCCATGAGTTCGGCTTCCTTCAGAGACGCCCGAACCGACTCGGTCATCTCCTCGATGTTGGTCACCATGTCGCCGCGAACGCCACCGGTTCTGGCTTGACCGACCCCGAGAATGGTGAGCCCGGGACGCCGAGGGTCGCCGACGATCTCACCGATGACCGCGCAGGTCTTGGTAGTCCCGATGTCGAGTCCGGCAATGAGGTTCGAGCGCATCTTCACATCCCCGGGGTTCAGCGAACCACGACCAGGTCCGCGAATCTCAAATCGACTATCTCAGGCACTTCGCTCTCGGGTCGGGACATCGCGTGCCCGAGTGCCTCCAGTCCCTCCTGCAGACGCTCCGGGGAGAGACCGAACGGGAGGAGGAATTCCACGTCGGGCTGGGCCCAGCGGGCGACGAGCGTGTGCCCCTCGCCCCATCGCACTTCCGAGACCATCTGAAGGAAGGCGGTGTCCACACTCATGAGCCTATCCACCTCGCCGACCAGGAGCCTGATGCGCTTTGGAAGCAGCAGTGAGCCCTCGGCCGGCGGGGGATCCGCTTCCACCAGAGGTAGGTCGAGCCGATGCTTTGCCGGATCGAGCGGCAGGAGCACGCCGTCCATGTCCACCGGCTCGATGGTCGGCGTAGGCACGAGTGCGACGGGACGCCGCTCGGTGACGAAGACGACCAACCCGTCCGGCACCCGTCGCTCGACCTTGGCGAATCGGACCATCGGCATGTCCGTCACCGCCTCCACCCAAGCATCGACGTCGCCCCACACCGAGCTTTGAGACGTGATGCCCATCGCTTCGAGCACGTCTGCACGGGACAGGAAGTGCAGTCCGTGCACCTCCACGTTCTTGACGCGGAACGCTTCGACGTCCTCGAGCGCACGGGGCAACTGACCACCCCAGGTCCAGGCGGCTCCGAACAATACCGTGGCGAGCAGAACGCGCAGTTCTCTACGCATGGACATGGGCCTCCAGTCGCTCGAGCACCGCCTTGCCGAGACTCTCGATCGAACCTGCCCCAAGCGTCACGAGCAGGTCGCCCTCGCGGAGTTCCTCGGCGAGGGCTTCGGGAAGCTCGGCCAGGTCGGCCACGTACCTCGGCTCGGGTCCGCCTGCGTGCTGTACCGCGTCCACCACGGTCTGCCCCGTAATCCCCGGAAGCGGTGCTTCCCGCGCGGGAAAGACATCCGTGATCCACACGGCGTCCGCCTCGGCCAGCGCAGAGCCGAATTCGGCGGCGAAGTCACGGGTGCGACTGAACAGATGGGGCTGGAACGCCACCACGAGACGGGCGTCCGGATACATGGACCGGGCGGCCGAGAGCGCCGCGCGGATCTCGGTCGGATGGTGCGCATAGTCATCCAGCAAGACCACACCCTTCGCCGAACCCAGAAGCTCGAAACGGCGTCCCACGCCGGCAAAGCCCGACAGTCCCTCGAAGATGTCGAGCCAGCGGACGTTGAGCGCGCGGGCCGCGGCGGCGGCCCCCAAGGCGTTCCTGAGATTGTGCAGGCCGCCGACGGGAAGCGTGAGCCGGCCGGCCGGGCTGCCCTCCTCCAAGACCTGACACGATGTCGACTCGGCGGTCACTTTGACGTCGGTGCCGCGCAGCATCGATCCGGCCGAGAGGCCGTACGAATACCCCGCGCTCCCGACCCGCGATAGCAACGCGCCGGAGCCCGGATCGTCCGCGCAGCCGATCACCCGACCGGGCTTCCTCATGCCGTCCAGGAAGGTTGCGAAGCCCTCTTTCACGCCGGCGTAGTCGCCGTAGACGTCGAGATGGTCGGCCTCGACGTTGGTCACGACCGCGACGTCGGGTGTGAGCGTGTGGAACGATCGATCGTACTCGTCCGCCTCGACGATGAAGAGGCTGTCCGAGCCGGAGCGCAGGTTCCCGGCCCAGCCTCGGACTCGACCGCCCACGAGACCGGTGGGGTCGAGGCCGGCCCCCGACAGGATCTCGGTCACCATGGCGGTCGTCGTCGTCTTTCCGTGTGTCCCCGCGATCGCGACCAGCGTTCCACGATTCACCCACGCGCCGAGCGCCTCGGCCCGCTTCAACACGGGGATGCCCCGTTCGCGGGCAGCGAGCACCTCGGGGTGATCTGCCGCGACGGCGGCCGTGATCACGAGGGCGGATGCATCCGCCACGTGTTCGGCGCCATGTCCGGTAGTGAGGACAGCACCGAGCTCGATCAGATCGGCTGAGGCCTGGGACGCCTTGATGTCGCAGCCCGTCACCCGCCCGCCCGAGCGGAGTAGCAGCTCGGCCAAGGCGCACATTCCGGCGCCGCCCACACCCATGAAGTGCACCGGATTCGACGCGGCGAGCGCGCGCAGGTCCGCTCCCGACCCGGTCATGTCGACGCCTCGTCGGCAAAGAGCGCTTCGATGGATCGCGCGATGTCGTCGGCGGCGTTCGGCCGGGCCAGCTCGTTCGCAGCGGCGCTCATGCGGCGACGCGCATCATCGTCCATCGCGAGCCGGGCGATCTCCGTGAAGAGCGCCGTGCCGGTCAGGCCTGCTTGATGCAGGACGATCGCCGCACCCGCATCGGCGAGCGACTCGGCGTTGTGTGCCTGGTGATTCGCGGCGGCGGTCGGGAGCGGCACCAGTAGCGCCGGGAGACCCGCGTTGAGCCGCTCGGCGGTGAAGATCGCCCCGGCGCGACTCACCGTGATGTCCGCGGCCGCGAGCGCCGACGGCATGTCGTTGATATACGGCAGCGCGTGGACCCAATGCGGACCGCCCGATTCACTCAGCGAATCTGTGACCGCCTCGTGATGGCTCGTGCCGGTCGCCCACAGCAGATGCAGCGTATCGGGTCGCTCGAGCCTGCCGTCCACCACCTCACAGACGCCTTCGACGACGAGATCATTCAGAGCCATCGCGCCCTGACTGCCCCCGACAACGAGCGCGACCACGGCGTCCGCCGGGAGACCGAACTGCTCCCTCGCCTGGCGGGGGTCCTGGGGGGACGATGCACGGATCGGATTGCCACTCAGGGTGACCCGCCCGCGCACAGGCGCCGGCAAGTGGTCAGCCGCCTCGGGGAACGCGATGTGGATCGTCTCGGCCCAGCGGCTCAACATCATCGTCGCCGCGCCAGGAATCGAGTTCTGTTCCTGTATCACCAAGGGCACGCTTGTCAGGCCCGCCACCAAGCCGGCCGGAGCGCTGGCGTATCCGCCGGTTACCACGACCACCTCGGGGCGCAGACCAGCCAAGAGACGTCTCGCAGCCAGAACAGACCGCAGGAGCGCAGGTGCCGCCCACAGAGCCGAGATGCGGCTGCCACGATCCATCCCCCGAACCGGGAGCAGGTGGAAGTCCTTCTCCCTCTCGGGGAGGATCCTGGCCTCGATGCCCCGTTCGGCACCCACGAATACGGCGCGCACGTCGGGACGCCTGGCGCGGAGCGCATCTGCGATCGCCAGCGCCGGATAGAGGTGCCCGCCGGTCCCGCCGCCCGAGAAGACGACCACGCGGTCCTCATGCACGGGCCGCGCTTCCGCCAGGGGCGGCTCGTGCGACGGACATCAGGATCCCGAGCGCGGCGAGCGTCACCAGCAGGTTCGACCGCCCCCAGGACACCAGTGGCAGCGTAAGCCCGGTGGGTGGGACGAGACCCAGGCCAACCGCCATGTGAAGGAGCGCCTGGAGCGCGATGAGGCTCGTGAAGCCTATCGCCAACAGCTCGCCGAAGAGGTCCGGAGCTCGACTCGCGATTCGGAAGCCAACCACGACGATCGCCATGTAGAGGCAGACCAGGAACACGACGCCGAGAAGGCCCCACTCCTCACCGATCATCGAGAAGATGAAATCGGTATGCGCCTCGGGAAGAAAGCCGAACTTTTGACGGCCTTCGCCGATGCCGACGCCGGTCAGCCCACCCGAGCCGAGAGCGACCAGCGACTGGCGGACCTGAAAGCCCGCACCTGCTGGGTCACTCGCCGGATTGAGGAACGCGAAGATTCGATCGGCACGGAAGCCGACCGCCAGCTGGTTGTACACCACCGGGGAGATCAGCAAGCCGAGGAATACGAAGTGGGCGATGCGCGCCCCGGCTGCGAACAGCACGATCAGGCCGAGGAGCGCGAGGACAAAAGCCGTAGACAGGTCGGGTTCCAGCGCGATCGGCACCAACAGGAGGGTCCAGATCACGAAAAACGGTGCCAGACCCTGACGCAGCGAATTGAAGACTGGGGCTTTCTTCACCGCCATCGCCGCGGTCCACACCACGATCGTGATCTTGGCGATCTCCGCTGGCTGAACCCTCACGCCGAGGTCGAGCCATCTGCGGGCTCCGTTGATCCTGGGAGCGATCGCTTCGGTTCCGGGGAGGACGAGCACGATGAGCGACGCGAAGCTGATCCAGAGCAGCGGCCATGACCAGCGCGACCACCACGTGTATGGGATCCAGGCGCATCCGATGAGAACCACGAGGCCGACGCCTGCGGCGGCGGCCTGACGGACGAGGAAATACGTGTCGGGTTCGCCCTCACGCATCGCCAGCACCGACGACGCGCTGTAGAGGCTGACCAGACCCACCGAGAGCAGCAGGATCGTCAGCCCCATCACGGCCCTCGCCTCCCAGCCGTGACCGAGCCCGGATTCGGGTAGACGGACCGGACCGGCGGGTGCGACATCGACGGGGCGGGCGGTCATGCGTGCGTCCGCGCAAGAACGGCGAACGCCCGGCCGCGCTCTTCGTAGTCGGTGAACATGTCGAAGCTCGAGCACGCGGGAGACAAGAGCACGACGTCACCCTCGTGGGCGACCTGGACGGCGCGCTCGACAACGCCCTTGAGCGGCCCGTCGATGAACACAGCGCCCTCGATCTCGTCGGCGATCCTGGGCCCTGCTGCGCCGAAAGCGAGAAGAGCGCGCATCTGGGCATCGGCCGGCACGACCCGCGAGAAGTCCTCGCCCTTGTCCTTGCCGCCGATGAGGAGAACGACAGGTCGATCGAGGCTCTCCAGGGCGCTCCGGGTCGAGGCGACATTGGTCGCCTTGGAGTCGTTCACCCAGATGACTCCGTGCCCCTGGGCAACCTGCTCGAGCCGATGCGGGAGCGACGTCGCTGCCCGGAGCCCTGCGGCTATTGCCGTGTCTTCCGCACCGGCGAGCGACGCGACGAGAGCGGCCGCGAGCGCGTTGTCCACGTTGTGACGTCCGAGGAGTGGGAACTCTTCCTCGCGGATCAGGCCGCGTTCCGCGCCGTTCGTGCGCAGGTGCAGGACCTCGTCCTCCACATAGGAGTGGCTCTCGTCCTCACCGGAGCCGCCGAAGTAGAACCGACGCCCCGGTGCGTCGGCGGCCAATGATTCGACCTCGTGATCACCTTCCGGCAGCACCCACACGCTGCGGTCATCCGCGTTGTCGAAGAGCCTCGCCTTGTCGGCGCGGTACGCCTCGAGCGACGCGTATCGATCGAGGTGATCGGGCGCCAGGTTCGTGACGACCCCGATGTCAGGCCGGAACCGATCGATGCCAGCGAGCTGGAAGGAGCTCATCTCGAGCACGTACCAGTCCGGCTCTTCGCCCAGAAGTGCGAGTTCACAGGCAGGTGGCGCGAGCCCACCGCCCACGTTGCCGCCCACGGCCGCACGCAGACCGGCCGCCTCGAGGAACCGGCCCACAAGCAGCGTCGTCGTCGTCTTCCCATTGGTCCCTGTGACCGCGACTAGTGGACCTGAGAAGAACCGAACGGCGAACTCAGGCTCGGAGATCCACCGAACACCACGATCCGCGAGCGCTCTGAGCACTGGAGCCGCCGGGGGGATTCCTGGACTGACGACGACGGTGTCGGCTCCTGCGATCCAGTCGACATCGTGTTCGCCCAAGTCGACCCGGGCGCCACGCGCTCCGAGCTCGGCTCCACGAGCTGCAACCTCGGGTTCAGTACGCAAATCCGAGACATAAACCTCACCTCCCTTATCGAGGGCCAAACGGGCCGCGGCTACGCCACTGGCTCCGAGGCCGAGGACTGCCAACCTGACTCCACTCAATTCGTTCATTATTCGCAGCCACTCTGAGCAGGTGCAGCATATTCGTTCACCTGATCTTTAGAGTGCTGATCGCGAGCATTGCGAACATGATTCCGAGAATCCAGAAGCGGGTTACGACCTTGGATTCGGGCCACCCGAGCTGCTCGAAGTGGTGATGGATGGGGGCCATCCTGAAGATCCGGCGACCTTCTCCGAATCGCCGTCGCGTGTACCGGAAATAGCTCGTCTGCAGGATGACCGAGAGCGTTTCCATGACGAAGACGCCCCCCACGATGACCAGCAGGAATTCGGCCTTTAACAGGATCGCCATCACGGCCAGAGCGCCGCCTAGGGCGAGCGACCCGGTGTCCCCCATGAAGACCTCTGCCGGGTGCGCGTTGTACCACAGGAAGCCGATCGCCGCCCCGGCCAACGCGACCGCGAAGATGGATAGCTCGCCGGCACCCGGGAGATGGAAGAAGCCGAGGTACGCGGACATGTCCACGCGGCCGGCGATGTAGGCGAAGATCCCAAACGTCGCGGCCGCTATGGCGGCGAGCCCGGCGGCCAGGCCGTCCAGGCCGTCCGTGAAATTCACGGCGTTCGAGGTGCCCGAGACGACGATGCCCGTAAAGATGATGAAGGCCCAGGGGAAAAACGTCGCCTGAACGTCCGCCAGGAACGGCACCGCGGTGGCGGTCGCCGGGTGCGGTGAGATGGGATTCACGACCAAGAAGGCCCCGAGCGCCAGACCGAAGGTCCATTGCCCGACCATCTTGTAACGCGCGACGAGGCCGCGTGTCTTGCCCTGGACCACCTTGAGGTAGTCGTCCAGGAACCCGATCGCGCCCATCCATAGCAGCGATATGAGGGCGATAATGACGTACGGGTTGTTGAGCTGCGCCCACAGTAGCGTCGAGACCACGGCGGACATGATGATGATCAGGCCGCCCATGGTCGGCGTGCCGGCCTTGGCGAGATGCGACTCGGGGCCGTGCTCGCGCACCACCTGCCCGATGTTGGCCCGTTGCAGCCGCCGAATGATGGCCGGACCGAACACGAAGGCGAGCAAGAGTGACGTCACCACGGCGCCTGCGGCGCGAAACGTCAGGTACTGGAAGACGTTGAAGACGAAGTTTACGTCTGAGAGCCCGGGCAGCAGGTGGTAGAACATTAGGCCTCCCCCACCGACTGGTGGCTCTCGCCGTTTCCGAAGTCAGCCTCCAGCAGTGGAAGCAGGCCCTCGAGCGCCACGCCACGGGACGCCTTGAGGAGGACGATCTCGTCTCCCTCCAGACGGTCACGGAGGGCCGGGTAGGCACTCTGCCAATCGTCGGCCCGGAGGACGCGCTCATCGCCGGGCGCGACGACCTCGGCGGAGGCCGCGAAGTCGCCAGTCGCAACAACGAGGTCGATGTCCGAGTCGAGCGCGAACCGAAGGACTTCCTCGTGCAGCCGAGGCGCGGCCGCTCCGAGTTCGAGCATGGTTCCGAGGACCGCCACGGTCCGCGAGGCGGCCGACTGACCGCTGAGCACATCCAGGGCGGCGCGCGCGCTCTGGGGGTTTGCGTTGTAACAGTCGACGATGACCGTGACGTCACCGATGCGCCGCACCTCGCCGCGCAGAGACGTGACTTCGGCGCTGGAGAGGCCCTGCGCCGCGTCTTTCGGGCCGACGCCCACCGCCTCCGCAACCGCGAGCGCGATGAGGGCGTTCATCACTGAGTGGCGACCCGGCAGCGGCAGCGCCACGGACTGACCACGCCAGACGAAGCGGTGTCCCCCGAACGCATCGGCCTCCACCGACTCGGGTCGAAGGTCGGGGTCGGCCCGCTCCGTCCAGCCAGCGACCCGCACGTTTGAGCACAGCGCCCGCGCCGCGTCTGCGAGGTTGGGGGGCTCGTCGCCTACGATGCAGCGACCTCCTTCAGCCATGCCCCTCAGAAGGTCGAGCTTCTCATCGAGGACTCCTTCGAGAGAGCCCAGCTTCTCGAGATGACTCTCACCCACTGTAGTCACGACGGCGATATCTGGGCGCGCGATCGCCGCGAGCACCCCGATCTCACCCGGCTCATTGGAACCCAATTCGAGGACGACCACGTCGATCTCGGCCGGGGTCGAGAGCAGCGTCAGCGGCATGCCGATCCGGTTGTTCAGATTTCGAGGCGTCGCGTGGACACGTCGCGTTGAGCCAAGCGCCCCACGGGTTAGGTCCTTCGTGGTCGTCTTCCCGGACGATCCGGTGATCGCGACCACGGGGGCGTCGAGCGCGCGACGCCTCAACGCCGCCAGCGAACCGAGCGCTACGAGCGTGTCGTCCACGGGATAGAGCGTCACGCTCCCGCCGGTCTCGACCGGGCGTGACACGACGGCCCCGACCGCTCCGTTTGCGAGCGCATCCAGAACGAAGTCGTGCCCGTCGAAACGCTCCCCGACGAGCGCGACGTACAGGTCACCCTCAGCCACCGAGCGCGAATCAGTCGAAACACCGTTGAAGGCGATCGACGGATCCGCGAGGTCGGCGCTGAGGCCGAGTGCTTCTCGAACCGAACCGTCGGTCCACGAGAACAAGGTCATGCGACCCCCAACTCCTCGAGGCACTCGCGCACAACCGCACGCTCGTCGAAGGCGCGATGCTCGGTGCCGATCACCTGATAGGTCTCGTGTCCCTTCCCGGCGAGAACCACCGTGTCGCCCGTCCGGGCCGTGGCTAGGGCGAGTCGGATCGCCTCCCGCCTGTCGGCGACTCTCTCGTACGAAGTGTCGGGGATGCCTTCCGCGAGGTCGTCGAGAATCCGCTCGGGATCCTCCGTACGCGGATTGTCCGACGTGAGTACGACCACATCGGCGATCCGTGTGACGGCCTGAGCCATCGGAATACGCTTGGTCCTGTCGCGATCACCGCCGGCGCCGAACACCACGATGAGCCGGCCCTCGGTGAGCGGTCGAACTGCCGAGAGCGCGCGGTCGAGGGCATCGGGCGTGTGAGCGAAGTCGATCAACACCGTGAAGGGCTGGGTAGCAACCGCCTCTAGGCGACCCGCCACCTGAGGAGCCGTCGACAGACCGGCAGCGATGTCGTCGAGCGAGATGCCCGCTGCGGTTGCCACCGCCGCGGCCGCCAACGCGTTCTCGATGTTATACCGTGCGAGGAGGGGCAGGCGGACCTCACGACGCTGGCCGTCGATTCTCAGCGAGAACACCGACCCGTGCACTCCGACGCTCACCGACTCGGCGCGAACGTCCGCCTCGGCGTCCACGGCGAATGTCCGCACCGTCCTGCCGCTGGCGTCGAGCTCGTCCCACGCCGGATCGTCACGGTTGACGACGAGCGTCCCGTCGGGCGTGACGAGCTCGATGAGTCGGGCCTTGGCTCCGAAGTACGCAGCCATGTCGACGTGGTAGTCCAGATGGTCCTGCGACAGATTCGTGAAGACGCCAACATCGAAGCTCACGCCGTCGAGTCGGTGCTGTTCGAGCGCATGTGAGGAGGCCTCCATCACCACCGCCTCCATCCCGCCATCCGCAAGCTGCCAAAGCCACACCGCAACCTGGACCGGTCCCGGCGTGGTGAGCCCCTCGGTACCGGCCCGGACGCCATCGGCATCCACGACCCCCAGGGTGCCAACGACGGCCGCCGGCCCCCGGGCGGCCATCAGGTGGCGCACGAGGAGTGCGGTCGTCGTCTTCCCGTTCGTACCTGTGACGCCGACCATGAGCATGTCCTGCTCGCCCACGCCAACGACGGCGCGGGCGACTAGCGCTGCCGCACGCCGGCCGTCGGTGACGACAATCTGCGGGATGTCGGCATCCACGCTTCTTTCGACGACGGCCGCGACCGCCCCGCTCTTGGCCGCGCCTTCCACGTAGTCGTGTGCGTCGACCGAGTCGCCTCGCCACGCCAGAAAGAGGTCGCCCGGCCGAGCGTCTCTGGAGTCCTGGCATACCCCCATAACGACGACATCCTCCGGGCCGTGAATCTCCCGAAGGAGACCGGCCGATCGGAGGATCTCACCCACCGAGCCAACTGTGCAGGAGGCCTCAATCATTGTCCGTCCGTGGACGAACCATGAGCCGGACGGTGTCGCCCGGAAGGACTCGAGTGCCCGCGCTGGGTTCCGTGCCGACGATCTCCCCACTCAAGGGTCGCGAGACGCGAAGGCCCAGCGCGTGGAGTCGTCGGACGGCGGTCCTCGCCGCGACCCCCTGGAGGTCAGGCACGGGGACGCCGGCGGTGAGCACGGTGCCGTCCACCGCCTCTCCCCCGACCTCCAACAGATATTCTGACGGCGGGGCCGGTGGGTCGATCGGCTGCGATGCGAAATGGGTCACCGGCCGCGCCGCCGGTTCAGTGCGCCGCACCGACCGTAGCAAAGCACCACGATCCAGGTGCGTGGCACGAGCGGCGAGGGCTGCCTCCATCGTCGCCCGTGTCACGGGGGCTGCGACCGCGCCGCCGTAATAGGCCCCGACCGGACTCTCGAGCTTGACGAACACCACCAACTGAGGGTCGTCGGCCGGGAAGAAGCTTACGAAGGACGACCAGTACGCGCCCTTCTCATACCCGACCCCTGGCGTATAGAGTCTGGACGTGCCGCTCTTTCCCGCGACCTGGAACGTCCCGAGCTGGGCAGACGTACCGGTGCCGTCCTCCACCACGCCGACGAGCACCCGTGCGACCTGCCGAGTCACGCGCGGCGAGACAACCTCCCGAATGACCTCCGGTTCGAAGCGCTCGATGATGGAGCCGTCGCTGCCCCGGATCTCTTTCACCAACCTCGGCCGCATCAGGCGTCCGCCATTGGCGAGCGCGCCGTACGCCATGACCATCTGGAGCGGCGTCACCCCAACCTCGTATCCGATCGCCAGCGACTGCGGGGACTGAGACGACCAGCGGTCAGGCCGCCGAAGAGTCCCCGCGACTTCGCCCGGGATCTCGATGCCGGTCGGGGCGCCCAGTCCGAAGTCGCGCAGGTTCTCGTACTGAACGCCCGGCGACATGGGCAGAGCTGCCTTTGCGATGCCGATGTTCGATGAGCGCCGAAGAGCATCCGCCAGCGACATCCGGCCGGTGACGTGCGTCTCCGTGAACCGCCGCCGGTTGATCGTCCAGGTACCGTCTCCCACGTCGACCGTGTCGTCGAGGGAGGCCAGGTCGTGCTCGAGAAGCCCGGCGACGGTGAGAGGCTTCAGCGTCGAGCCAGGTTCATAGGGCGTATTGATCGCCGAGAGCGAAGCGGTCTGCCCATCCCTGATCGAAACTAGCGCAAGGATCTCACCGGTTTGCGGATCCGTGACGAGCACGTCCCCACCACGTGCCTGAGTAGTGGAAATCGCTTCGTACAGCGCCTGCCGAGCGATCTCCTGCATGTCCATGTCGAGCGTCAGCACGACTACTCCGCCGGTGAGGGGCGGGTCCACCAAATAGCGCTCACCGGGAATCGGGCGTCCGATATTGTCGCGCGCGATGACCTCCCGGCCGGAGGCGCCCCTGAGCAGATCCTCGAACGCTTGCTCGATACCACCCTGCCCGACGTCATCGATCACGGCTCCCAGAACGCCACGCGCCAGATCGCCGAGCGGATGGTATCGCTGAAGCTCACGATCGATGTGGATGCCCCTCACGCCCTTCAGCGGCTCGCGGACCGTGGGCGGGAAACGGCCAGGGACGACATGCCAGCTACGTTCGCTCGAGGTCACCTGCGCAGCCTTGGCGGCGGAGATTCCTAGCGTCTCGGTCAGCAGTCTGCGCGCCTCATCTACGTCGATGAGCTCGTTGGGTGCTACGCTGACCCGGAAGCGCTCTCGCGACACCGCGAGAGGGGTTCCATCGCGGTCGAGCACGGCGCCCCGCGTAGCGACGACCTCGTTGTCGGCACTGTGCTGCGACTCTGCGATCGCACGCCATGCACTGGCCTGCACGCCCTGGATCTGCCCTGCACGCACGCAAACGACCACCGCCGCCCCTAGCCACACACCCAGGAGAACACGCCGACGCCAGGGGCCGGGCCTCAAGTCCACCGCCTTGCCGGTCATCGCCCCACCCCCCCGGGCAGCTGCACGAGCTCCGATCCCGTGGGGATGTGCATGCCGAGTCGGTCACGTGCTTCGGGCACGACCCGCTGGCGGCTCTCGAGTACCTGGATGGAACGCTCGAGCTCGACCCGCTCGGCGGCTGCCACCGAGGCAGTCCTACTGAGGTCATCCAATGCGGCCAGCGCTTCGAGAGCCCGACTCTGGCGCCAGGTCACCATGCCGAGGGCACCGAGTAGGACCGCTATGACGAGTGCAGCGCGACCGATGATCATCGGCTCCACCTATGCCGCCTTGCGCCAGGCACGGAGTCGCGCACTGCGCGCTCGCACATTGCGTCCGACTTCCTCGGAATCCGCCCGGACCGGCTTCTTGGTCAGCGTGGTCCCCAGTGCATGACCGCGACACATGCAGGCCGGCAGCTCCGGCGGACAAACACACGCCTTGCTCCAGTCCCGGAACGCGTTCTTCACCACTCGATCTTCCAAAGAGTGATAGGCGATGACGACCAGTACCGCGCCTTCGTTGAGCGCCTCACGGATCACGGGAAGTGCCAACTCCAATGAATCGATCTCCTCGTTCACGGCGATCCGAACGGCCTGGAAGATCCGGGCCTTGTCCTGTGCCGACGGCGAGCGCCCCTTCGCTACTGCGAGCGCTGCGACCAACTGATCGCTCGTTTCGAAGGGCTCCGTCGCTCGGCGTTTCACGACCTCTCTCGCGAGGCGGCGCGAACGCTGCTCCCCGCCGAAGTCCCGAAAGACCGACGCGAGCCGATCCTCAGTCGCTTCGTTGAGAAACGCTCGTGCGTCGTCTCCCTCCGTGGAGTCCATTCGCATATCCAGTGCCACGCCGCGCCGGAACGTGAATCCACGCGGGTCTGCGTCGAGCTGATGAGAGCTGACTCCGAGATCCAACAGGGCCCCGCCAAAGCCCTGGTCACGGGCCTCCAGGTCATCCGCTGCGGCCTCGAATCGGCTGTGCAGAAAACGCACTCTGTCGCCAAACACCGCGAGGAGAGTCCGAGCCTCCTCCAGCGCCTCCGGGTCGCGGTCCACCGCGAGCAGGCGGCACGTCTGGCACGCCTCGAGAATCCGTCGCGCGTGGCCTCCCCCGCCTACGGTGCCATCCAGGTAGAGTCGCTCGTCCTCCGGGCGGAGGAAGTCGAGGACTCGATCGCTGAGCACCGGCTCGTGGTAGCCGAATACATCTTCCCGCTCCGCTCGCGACTCGTCGGTCGCCACTGCCGGGTCCACTTCGCTTTCGGTCATCCGAAGAGCCGGTGCGCAAACTGTTCGAAGTCGCCCGCGTCCTGCTGGACGGCCTCGGCATATGTCTTGGGATTCCAGATCTCCACGCGGTCGAGGTTTCCGCTGAGAAGAACTGCTCCCGAAAGATCGGCCGCGTCCTGAAGTGCCGACGGCACGAGGATCCGCCCCTGCTTGTCCGGGGTGACCTCCACCGCGTTCGAGACGATGAGCCGGACCTGGTTCCAGGCCTGCGGCTCGCTCCGACGAAACTCAAGGAGCCGTTGCTGTACTTCTTCCCACTTGGACGCGGGGAAGAGGGTCAAGTACGGCTTCTCCCATTGGAGCAGCACGAAGGCGTCGCTGTCAGCCTCACGGCGGAACGCCGAGGGCAGGCTGACGCGCCCCTTCTCGTCCATCTGATGCTCGTACTGTCCAACGAAACCGGTCACTTGCCCGCCGCGTGGTACGAAGTGGGATGAAGTGGGATACGATAGAGCCAAGATACGGCACCGTGGAACGCGGCGTCAAGGGTCTCTTTTTAGGAATAATTGGGATTTACAAGGGGCGTCCGAATAGCTGAACAGCCTTTCGTACCAGACTATTTCCGGGATTCATCCCAAAATCAATTCCGTCAGAATCCGAAGGAAAACCGAAGGTGGATTCGGTGACTGGTGGGCCAAAGTGGGGCTGATAGACAAAAAAGCGCCCCAGGGCCGAAGCCCCGGGGCGCTAGCCCTGGGCGCGGACTAGATCCGAACGCTAGCTACCGCGCTTGATGATGGCCTCTTGGATCTCGACGTACGTCGTGACATTGCCGAGGAGCTCCTGCAGATCCACACTCACCGAGCCCGGGTACTGACCGGTCTCACGCAGCAAAGCCATGGCGGACTGGAACTTTGCCAGCGTGGACTGCGCGGTCTCAAGAGTGTTCGGCCCCTGCTCAACGACTGCCAAACGATACACGCTGTAGCCATGCCAGAAGTTGAGTTGGTGCCGCATCTCATCGCTGATCCCGGGGAGCTCCTTGGCGGCGGTCATTCCCGCGATCGAATACGCGTAGTCCTCTTTCTGATAGCCCTCGGAGTACGCGTCGTTGAAAACCATCCGTGCGGCCTGCTCGGCCTGCTGCGCGTCCTGCGCGGCTACGCCCTGAAGGACGGCCACCGCGTCGTCGATGCGTCCCGCCTGGATCAGCCATTGTCCCTGCCTCAGGCTAGCGCTCGGATAGTCGGGGTTGATCTGCTTGAGTCGATCAATCGCGGCGATTGCCTCGTCGAGCTGCCCGTCCCGCTGAAGCGCGTCGGCGTAGATGGACCACAAGACGTCCTCTTCCGAGTGAGTCTGTACAACGCGCTCGCCGACATCGATCGCCGCCGCCAACTCTTCGAGTTGGATGTACGCGGCCATGATGTTCCGGAGATGCCCTACCGGAGTCTCCTCGCCCTTGCCGGCAAAGACTTTCTCGTAGGCCGTGATGGCCTCTCGGTAGAACCCAGTCGCCTCCGCAGACAACGGTGCATCGCCGCCATTCGCGGGCTGTGTCAACGCGGCAGCCGCCCGTTCCGCATCAGCCGCCGCAAACGCGAAGCTACCATACTGTTCCCACAGATCGACGTTCTCTGCGTCGACGTCGAGGCCGACCTGAATGAATTCCATGGCGCCGACCGGGTCGCCGGCCTTGGCGAGCTCGTAGGCGATGTTCATCCGGATGCTCGCGCTTCCGGGGTTGAGGTCGAGGTACCGACCGTAGTATCCACGCGCCTGCTCCTTGAGCCCCTCGGTTGTGGCGATGAATCCGCCGAGCTGCAACGCGTCCTCATGGAAGCCGTTGATCTCCAAGACAGCCTCGAGCTCAGTGAGCGCGTCGGGGTAGTTCTCCATCTCGTAGAAGATGCGGGCCCGCTGGTAACGCGTGCCGACAGCACCCGGGTTCAGATCGATCGCCAGGTCGCATTGGCGAAGCGCGTTCTCCCACTGCTGACTGGTCGCGTAGTCGGCGCAGAAGGCGGCCGCGCGAATCTGCTGCACGTACCCGTCGAACTCCGTAAAGATGTGCATGGCGGCGGCCGCGTCTTCCTTCTCGCCGACCGTCGTCTCCGAAATCTTGAACGACTCGTTCGACCGAATGTCCCAGAACTCGGCATTCAAGGTCCAAGACTTGTCGGCGTTCTCGGTATACGCGGCGCACAGAGCCACTTCGACGTTGACCGCCGCCGCGAGCTGCCGTGTCTGGATGCACGTGAGGTCTTCTATCTTGAGATCGAAGCGCTTGGCTTCGTCCTTGATGTCGCCCTCTTTCATCGGCTGGTGTGTGGCCAGGCCGTTGATCAGCTCCCTCAGCTCCTTCGACGCGTCCTTGCCGAAGTCGTCATCGGCGTCTTCGAGAGGCTCGAAGTACGGAATCATGACGACGAAGCGGCCTTGGTTCTGTGCCTGCAACGCGGCGGGCACCACCACAAGGGCGGCAAGAATGACGCTGACAGTCAGCTTGAGCCGTGCGACCATGGCTTGGATCTCCCTGGGGTCTCCCCCGCAATTGCCGTCCGCCCAAGGCGGACCCGTCCGGACCGGTCCCGAACGTCGTTGATACATAACCCAACAAAAAGTGCGGGGTCCGAGATCGTACCGAACCCCACGCTATCAAGGTGATATTTTATGCAAGATACCGAGTATCGGTCAAAGCGATAGCGCCCGTCCGGCACAGAAGGTCCTCCTGACGATTATGGGCGGCGCGGAACTGCGCCGTGGGCCATTGTCACTCACGCGACTCACAGCGATGGATGCCGCCCTAGAGGCAGGCGCCGACGCGGTTGAGTTCGACTTGCACACCGCTGGCGACGGAAATCCGGTCGTGTTCCATGACGCGATGCTCAGCCGAACGACCAATGGGGTCGGGCCGGTAAGACGCCGCACTCTGGAACAGCTGCAGAAGCTCGACGCGGGGACTTGGTTCGGCCCGGACTTCGCCGGAGAGCGCATCCCGGCCTTCCGCGAGGCCCTCGAGCACCTGGGCGATCGCGTCCCGCGGATCTACGCCGAGATCAAGGGCTTCCGAGAGATGGAGGATCTGGATCGGATGGTGCGCTTCGCTACGGAGACTGGCGCGCTCGAGCGCACCGTCTTCATCGCGATGAATTGGACCCTGCTCGATCGCATGCGATCTCAGGACGCGTCGATACGCATCGGCTACATCGTCGATGAAGCCGGGACGGCCGACGAAGCGATCGAGCGAGCCACCGGTGATCAAGACGCCTTCATCGACTTCAAGGCCGAGCTTCTACTCGGTGACCCCGAGTTGGCTCGCGCCGCCCGCGGACGCGGGATCGAGCTCGGCGCATGGACCGTGAACGATCCGGCGAATGCGACGACGCTTCTCGAGATGGGCGTTCCCCGGATCACGACGAACGAGGTCGAGGCTCTCGTCGAATGGAAGCGGAGCCTGTGACGGTCGGGGCCTCGCCCCATCCCTTCTCGCCCCTCGGGCGCGCCGGCGCGCTCGACGCGATGTCGCGAAGACCGTTGGACGTGCTCGTCATCGGGGGCGGCATTACCGGATGCAGCATCGCGCGCGACGCAGCGCTCCGGGGCTGGTCCGTGGGCCTCGTCGAGCAGGTCGATTTCGCGTTCGGTACGTCCGGACGGTCCTCCAAGATCGTTCACGGAGGTGTGCGCTACTTGGAGTACGGGCAGTTCCTGCTGGTCCGGGAGTCCGCGCGAGAGCGAGCCGCCCTGCGCACGATCGCGCCGCACCTCGTGCATCGCATCGACCTTTTGTATCCGGTCTTCGCTCCCGATTCTCTGCTGAAGATTCGCGCGGGGCTATCCGTCTTCGATTGGCTCGCGGACTCGCAGGGGGCGGACAAACACAAGAACCTGGAACCGGAGGAGGTGAGAGCCCGACTGCCCGGCCTTCGAGATCCTCTCAAGGGCGCGGTCCAATACGTCGAATACATCACGGACGATGCCCGCCTCACGATGGAGAACGCGCTCTCCGCTGCCGAAAACGGAGCGCTGGTGGCGAATCACGCCCGTGTAGAGCGCCTTCTGTTCGACGGCGCTGGCGACGTGACCGGAGCCCACGTGAGAGATGATCTTACGGACCGCTCGATCGACGTCTCGGCTCGGGCGGTGGTGAACGCATGTGGCCCATGGGCCGGGGAATTCCTCACGCAAAATGAGCTTCCCGTGGAGAAACCGCTCCGTCCGAGCAAGGGCATTCACCTGCTTTTCTCAGCGGAGCGGTTTCCCATCGAAGGCGCGACGTTCCTGAAGTCGACCACGGGCCGGCGAGGGCTGGCCATGCGGAGGCTCGACTACGTCTACGTCGGCACCAGCGACGACGAGTACAGCGGGCCGCTAGGAGCGCCCCGCGCAACTCGGGCGGATGTGCTGGACCTGCTGGCGATGGTCCAGGACTGCTTCCCCGCGGCCGGCCTCATGGTCTGACGTACTCGCGACCTGGGCCGGCGTGAGGCCGCTCATCGCGGAGGAGGGTCGATCTACGCGGGACACCTCCCGAGAGGACGAGGTCTGGAGGGGCCCAGGTAGCCTCGTCACCGTGGCCGGAGGCAAGCTCACGACCTATCGGCGCATGGCCGAGCGGGTCATCGACGAGCTGAGGGACATCCTGGGGAGCCCCCCGACCGACGAAGACCGCACGCTCGAGGTCCTGTTGCCCGGCGCACCGGCGGAGCCCGAGTCGTTCCGCCGCGATCGGCGAGCTCTCCTTGTCGAGGCGGGCGTGGACGGGGGCACGGCGGATCGACTGGGGTGGCTCTACGGGCGTCAGATCGACGCGCTCCTGGATCTTCCGCCGACGCCTCGTGGCTGAAGCCATTGGGCGACGGCGTACCCGCGCTGCGTGGCGAGGCCTACCTCGCCGTTACCCAAGAGATGGCCTCGACGCTCACGGACTTCATGGACCGGAGAAGCAGCCTGCTGCTCTTCTCACCCGACTCGGGGCTGGCCGGAGCCGAGGCGGCAGCCGGCGTGATGGGGTCTCTGTTGGGGTGGGACGCCGTCGAGCAGACGGCACAGGTCGAGTCGTACCGGGCCTTGGCCGCGGAACACCGCGTACCGCCCGACTAGGAAGCTAGGCTCGCGGCAGCACGAGGTGAAAGGTCGATCCTACGCCCAACTCCGAGTCCACCCGGACTTCCCCTCCATGCGCTTCGGCCACGCCGCGCACGATGGCGAGGCCGAGACCGCTTCCGCCCTTCCCCTCCCCCTGCCAGAACCGGTCGAAGAGGTGTTGAACCACTTCTGGAGCGAGCCCGGTGCCTGTATCCGCCACCGAGAGCGCCACGAGATTCTCATCGAGCGCCTTAGCGCCCAGCGTCACACTGCCCCCCTCCGCCGTGACGCGGATGGCATTCTCCACCAGGTTCGCGAGCGCTTGCATCGTCCGGTCCCGGTCCATCCGTATCGGTACGTCGCACACCGAGCCGACGGAGAGCGACACTCCCGCCTGGCTCGCCTGCTGCTCGAACATGCTTTGCACCTCGAGCAGAACCGGCCGCGGCTCTTCAGAAGAAGGCCTCACCACCAGGGCTCCCGCCTCGATTCTTGCCACATCGAGAAGGTCCTCGATAAGCCTGCCCATACGGGTTGCGGACCGAGCGATGATCTCAGCCTGCTTCCGGCGCTCCGGAGGGTCCAACGGCAAGTCGATCAGGATTTCCGCCGCAGCGGCAACGACACCCAGGGGATTCCGTAAATCGTGCGAGACGATCGACACGACCTCGTCTCGCTGTTCGACGGCCCGTCGTAGCGCGTCTTCCTTTTCGCGACTCTCGGTCATGTCGGTGAAGGTGAGTACCGCGCCACGAACCTCGGTGCCGTCCACCAGTGGAAGCAGCGCCCATCTCGCCGGAAACGAGGTCCGGTCCCGCCGCCATAGGATGTCCGAATCGCCCGAGGTGGCGCGCCCGCCCGAGGCGAGCGCGGTCAGAATCGGCGACACATCCCGCTCCACCGCCTCGCTTTGCTGATCCGTGTGATAGAGCGCGTCGTGAACGTCGCGGCCCCTCATCTCACTCTCCGTGATGCCCAGGAGCTCGGCGCCGACCCGGTTCAGGGAGATCGCAGCCCCGTCGAGGTCAATCCCGAGAACGCCATCGCCCGTCGCCTCGAGCAACGCGTCGATCTCCCTGCGCGCGCGCACCGCATCGGTGCGCCGCCGATCCGCCTCGCTGACGAGACCTCGGACGCGTCGGCTGACGAGTCCCACTACGAGCGTCGAGCCGAGGGCCAGTAGGGCCAGCCCCACCGTGATCCAAGTCTGGCGGCGCCGCCATCGGGCCATGTCTCGGGTGGCCTGGCCCACCTCACTTCCGACCGACCGCTCGAGCTCCCGGGTGGCGCGCTGAAGGCCGTCGTACACCGATTGGCTCTGTGCCCGCAGGGCGACCTGGACCTCGGGGTCGAGTAACTCGTCGAAGACGTTCAGGTTTTCGAACCGCCAGCGGGTCGACTCGGCCGAGAGCTGTGCGAGGCGCTCGCGAACGTCGAAATCCATGACTCGGACCAAGTCGCCGAGCTCGTGGTAGAGGCTGTCCTCCTCGGTGATCGCCGCGGTATATCGCAGTCGGTATGCGCGGTCGCCCGTGAGCAGGAACGACTGGAGACGAGCCATCTGACGGGCTTGAACGAGCGAAAGTCGGGCCGTCGCCTCCAGCGCCGGCTGCAGGATGCCCGTGATGCGATCCTGAGCGGTGGCGACGGGCCGACCCATGTAGATCGGCACCACCACAAGCGCGATGAGCGACAGCGCCACGAACGCGAGTGCGAGCGGCGCGCGCGTACGCACGGGTGGCCGGCGACTACGAGCACGGGTCGGATCTGGCAGGGTCATCGATGCCTCGATCAGCGCAACGTCGACGGGTTACCTAACGGATGCTACCGCCGCATGCCTTGAGGGGGTCCGTTGGCTACGACGCTAGAACGGCAAGCCTCGAGGGCCCGCACCGCGGCCTCGTCGGCGCCCACCCTGTTGGAACTCACCCTCCACGAGACGGAAGCTCTCGTTCAACTCGGCATCCAGCTCGGTCCCGAAAATGCGGCCGGCGATGTATTCGCCCAGGACCGGTCCCTGCTTGAAGGATTCGGCGGAGCCGCCCCCGGCGAGCCAAGCGTTCTGGTAGTCGGGATGCTCATCGATGATGAAGTTGCGGCTGACCGTGCTGGTGTAGTGACAAGCGCGCGTCTCGTTGATCGGCCGGTCCGCGAGCGCTGGAAAGTACTTCGCCAGGACCTGCCTGGGGCGAGCATGTGCCTCACCATCGACCCATCGAACGCTCGTGTCCGGATCATCCCCGCGGCCGCCTCCGGTGCGGATTCGAAAGCCCCTCGAATCACGAGGGAGCGCCGGCCAACCCGTGACCCCCGGAACGTTGTAGCTGGGACAATTCGGGTACCGGTACGATTCGTCGCCCGGCGGCGTCGAAAAGTAGTAGACGTACCCGAGCCCGTTCCCACTCACTCGACGACCCAGCAACTGGGGGAAGAACTTGGGAAACCACGGCCCGAGCGCGAAAACAAACGTCCCCGCTGCCAGCCGATCGCCACCCTCCAACTCCACGTCGATGATCCTGCCGTCTCGGACATCTCCAAGGCTGGCCCGCCCGATCACGATGGTTCCGCCCTCCTGCTCGAACACCTGAGCCACGGACTCCATGGCCCGACGCGCACGAACCACGCCTGCGGATGGCTCGAAGATCGCCACGTCGACGTCGGGCGTGTGAATGGCTGGCCAGCGGTAGCGGACCTCCTCGGCGGTCAGAATCTCATGATCATACCGAGGATATTCCAATTCTCTACGGTCTGCTCCATGAACGGCGTCATCTCGCTGCGCATGATGATGTCGCCGGTCGTATAAAAGAGGCGCGGCAGCATCGCGGCAGTGTGCTCCTCGTCCCACTCCTTCCACTTCTTCATGGCACGAGCTGCCCACCCACCCCACTGCAGACCATGGGGCCTGTCGCCGTAGCTCGTGCGTACGCCCCGCGTCTCGCCGCCCGAAGCGGACCGCGAGTTCCCCGGACCGTACTGATCAACGAGCGTAACCGAAGCCCCCATCCGCTGCAGGTGGAGAGCGGTCCAGCAGCCGAAGTTGCCGGCCCCGACCACCACGATGTCGGGTACCTGCCCACCGCGGACCAGAGGCACGCGCTTCGTCTCCGTGACCTCGGCGGCTGCGGCCTCATTCCCGACGATCGCCAGGCCCGCACCCGCCGTAGCGACCTTGAGGAAGTCCCTGCGATCGATGCCCATCAGTGACCCTTCAACTGCCCGCGATCGGTGCCAAGCTGAGTCCCTTGAGCGCCTCGGCGTCTGCCGGCAGCTCGCTCGATCCGGTATCGAAGTCGTTTAGCCGCAGGAAGTACGCAAGGATGTCTACGTACTGTTGGGGCGCGAGGCTGCCTGGAGCATCTTCCGGCATGGCGACCGACATATAGTCGTAGAGGTCGCCCGCAGTCCGGCGTCTCCAGCTGAACTTGAACTGCTGATCGCTGAATTCGGTGTCGTAGTGGCACGTCGTGCATGAAGATCGGAACACGTCTCGGCCGCGGTTCGCCTGGGCCGATGTGAACGACAGCGTCGAGGCCGCTTCAGGTTCGGGGGCGGGCGCAGGTGCCGGGGCCTGCGCCGGGGCGGCGGCGGGCTGTGCCGGTTGGGCCGGCTCTGCGGCAGGCGTCGAGGCGGACGAAGCACATCCAGCGAGCCCAAGGGCCAGGAGGACGCACACCGAGTTTGAGGTCTTTCTCATGATCGACTCGCGAACGGGTTAGCAGAACGGCATCAAGATGTGAGAAAACGCTTCCGGGCGGCAAGCATGTCGTGGGTCGAATACCGTGATCAGATCTTGATGTAGATCCGCCGTGAATGCATCAGCCACATCAACCCCAACCAAAACAGCACGTACGAGAGCGCAAACGCGAGCGACCCATTGAAGTCACCCGCCCACGACCGGAACACATGCTCGTAGATCCATCCGTACAGCGACGTGCCGTCGGCCCCGCCCACGCGAACACGCGTCATCATCTTGCTGAGCATGCCGGAAGCCACGAAGACCGCGATCGAGTTCATCCCGTAGACCACCATCGGCTTGTGCCACCAGCCACGCCATTGGCGTACGTCGATCGCCCAGTACATCGTGGCCAGGACCAGCAACGCAGTGCCGCCGGTGAAGACCACGTAGGAGCTTGTCCACAGATTCTTGTTGATCGGGAACGCCAGGTCCCAGATCAACCCCACGAAAACCAGGAGCGCTCCCGCCTGCAGCATGCCGCGGGTCAGTTGGAGGCCTGAGCGACCGGACCGCAGCCACTCCCCCGTGAAGACCCCGAGGAGTGCGGTGGCCACCGCCGGCAGGCTGGACAACAGCCCCTCCGGGTCCCACGTCGGGCGGTACAGGTGCCCATCCATCAGGAGTCGGTCCAGATAGGCCCCGAGATTCCCGTCCTGAGACAGATCTCCAGCGCCATAGCCCGGCACGGGCACGAGGGTGAGGAGCGCCCAGTATCCGAGCAGAAGGCCCCCGGCCGCCCACCATCGCCCGCGCCTGTCGAGGCCTAGATAGAGGCCGCCCGCAACGAGGTACACCACGCCGATTCGCTGGAGAACACCCGGCCAACGCATGACATCGAAATCGAACGCCGGGATCGCTCGCATGGCGAGCCCCAGCCCGATCAGTACCAGCGATCTACGGACGACATGCTTGAACAGGTCTCCGGGTCGTGCCCCTCTCTCGAGGCGACGACTGAACGAAAAGGGGAGCGCCACACCCAGGATGAACAGGAAATACGGGAAGATGAGATCGGTCGGTGTCCACCCGTGCCACTCTGCATGCCCGAGCGGCCAATAGATGAAAGACCAGCTTCCTGGATTGTTGACGAGGATCATGCCGGCGATGGTGAGGCCGCGAAACGCATCCAGTGAAACGAGGCGCCCAAGCGCCGGTCCCGGCGACTCCACTGTGCCGCCCGTGCCCGAAGCGTCTGCAGCCTGCGCGGTCCCTCCGGTCATGCCGAGCCGCCCAGAAGTGCCTCCGCGCGATCCCGATCCGCCGGCTCGTTCACGCTGAGGAACGGGCTCGCACCCCCCTCTGCGGCTGAGCCCAAGTCGAGCGCCACCCCCCCTGCCTCCGCGAACAATCGGTGCAACGATCGGTCGGGTCCGCTCAGGAGCGCGTCGACCTGCTCGAGTAGGCTGACGTGGTAAGCCGCGCATAGGGGCTCGATGCCGTCCGCTCGCCTGGGGGCGACGATGGCGGCTCGGTCGCGCGCCTTCGCCACTGCCTCGAGGAGCGCGGGGGTCACGAGCGGCATGTCGCACGCCAGCAGCAGCACGCCATCACGACCGCGGTCCGCCGCCGCTCGAAGCGCCGCGTGAAGCCCGCCGAGCGGGCCCGCGTCCGGGACCTCGTCGGAAATGCGGAGTGGCTCCAACGCGGGCGACAGTTCTCGAGACGTGACGACCACCACGTCATCGACCACCTCCTGGAGCGCCTCCACCGCCCGCTCGACCAAGGGTCGTCCCGCGACGAGCGCCAGTGACTTGTCCCGCCCGAAGCGTCGGCTCCGTCCGCCCGCGAGGACCGCCCCCAGAAGCTCAGCCCGCGGCATTAGAGCACGCGTCTGTGGCCGCAATACACGTTGAACCCCCCGTTGCGGGCAAAGCCCAACAGCGTCTGACCGAACTGATCGGCCAGTTCCACCGCGAGGCTCGACGGCGCGCCTACGGCTACCAGAACAGGCACCCGTGCCATGAGCGCCTTCTGGATGATCTCGAAAGACGCCCGTCCACTCACGACCAGAACGCGCTCGTCGGCGGGCAACGAGCCGGCGAGAAATGACCGGCCGAGGACCTTGTCGACCGCGTTGTGCCGTCCCACGTCCTCGTGGAGAGCGATGAGCTTTCCGTCTCCCTCGAACAGGCCCGCGGCGTGCAGGCCGCCTGTCCTGGCGAAGACACCCTGCCCTTCGAGGAGCTTGTCGGGTAGCGACGCGAGGAGCGCCCCCTCGACTTCGAAAGTATCCGTGAGCGTGCTGCATCCGACGGCCTCGACCGCCTCGAGCGAGGCCTTGCCGCACACCCCGCAGCTCGAGGACGTGAAGACGTTTCTGCGCATCCGCTCAACGTCGAACGGGACGCCGGGCCGAAGGCGAGCCTCGACGATGTTGTACTCCTGACTCTCACCGGAACGACAGTAGGTGAGCTCGTCGAGCTCGTGGGTGGAGTCGATGATACCCTCTCCGGACAGAAAGCCCGCGACCAGCTCGAAATCGTCTCCCGGCGTCCTCATCGTGACCGCAATCTGCGACACGGTTCTGTCAGCGCGCTCTCCCCACACCACCCGGATCTCGAGCGGCTCTTCGACCGCGAGCGAATCCTTCTCGCGACGGACCGCGCCGTCCCGATGACGGGCTACTCGGACCGAGCGCGTCGGGCTGGCTCTTCCGATCAAGTGACCGCCACCGCTAAAAGATCGTCTCGAGCAGACCCATGACGATCATGCCGACGAAGATCGTCATCGCCGTCTTGGCGTTCCCGATATCCAGTCCCTGACGGATCGCGATGAAGCTCGCGATAGCGACCCAGAGCTGCACCGCGAGATACACCGGCAGCCCAAGGAGCGGAACGATCGCGAAGATCCAGAAGATCCCCGGAGCCTGGGCGAATCCGAGCGTGCGCATGATCTCACCCCAGGTCGCCTTCCCGCCGAAGATCTTGTCCCCCACCAGGTAGACGATTCCTGCCCATACCACCCAGTCGACGAGCGCCCCGACCGACGCGAACAGCGCCCCGAAGAGCCCCGCGCCCGAGGCCCCGATCCCGCTGGCTACCGCGACCATTATCACGACTATCGCCGCCTGCCCCGTAGCGTCCTCGTCGTGCTCGACCTCCTCGAACGTATCGACGTCCAAGAACATCGCCCCCACCATCCGCTTCCCCAGCGCCCCCCCTGTCTCCGACATGGTATCCTCCCGCTGAAGTTGCCCTACAGTCTACGCGCGCGGCGGCTCCCCTGCCCGCCACCCCGCTCCACCGTCTCAACCAAGAGCGGTGCAGCTCGGTCGTCCCCGCCTACCCCGTGTCTCTACCCGCAGATACCAAGACCCAACAAGTCAGCGGGGCAGCCGCTCCGGCATGTCCGCGACCACATAGGCGAACACCGCCATCGTCGCGACCACCAGCGCCATCTCGTCCGGATCGAGCTTGTCGATCGTGTCCGCTTCGGTGTGGTGGTACCAGAAGTAGCGCGTACCGTCCACGCTGAGCCCCATTCCCGGCACTCCGGTGGCCATCAGCGGTCCGATGTCCGCACCGCCACCGCCCGGAGTGATGGTGCCGGCCTGGACGCGATCGAGGAGCGTCCCGATCTCGGTGACCATCGCCATCGCCTGGTCTGATCCCGTGAAGCCCCAGCCGGATGGTCTGAAGACGCCGCCGTCGGACTCCATCGCTAGCACGTGGTACTCATCTGCGTGCATGCGGGCGTACTCGGGACCGCCAGGGCCACCGTTCTCCTCGCTGGTCCACCCCACCGCGCGCACCGTGCGCCGGGGCTGCAGACCAAGCTCCTTCATCAGGCGAACCGCCTCCCAAGCGGCGACGACGCCGCCGGCATCATCCATGGCTCCCTGGCCTACATCCCACGAGTCGATGTGGCCGCCGAGGACGACGACTTCGTTGGGGAATTCACTTCCCGTGATCTCGGCCATGACGTTCCGCGACGGGGCGTCCGGAAGCATCTGTGCGTTCATCTGGAGCAAGAGCTCCACGCGCTGGCCCCGATCCACCATCCGGTGCAAGAGCTCGGCGTGCTCGACTGTGATCGCCGCATGCGGGATGCGAGGCACGTCGTCCGCGTAGCTCATGTTGCCCGTGTGCGGTGTCTGTTGGGAATACGGCGTCACCGACCGGATGATGCTCGCCGCTGCCCCGGCGCGCGCGGCCGCAATCGCACCCTGGCTGCGATACTGCACCGTCTGACCGTAGCCGGTGAACGGCGCGTCGAAGAGCACGATTTTCCCTTGGGCCTCGGCGGCTCGCCGCTCCAACTCATCAAAGGTGCTCACGACCATGAGCTCCGCACGGATACCACCCGCAGGTGTCGCGATGCTGCCACCGAGCCCCAGCATCGGGAGCTCGAGCGGGCGCGGCAGAATCATCTGGAGGGACTCCTCGCCGCGCACCCAATGCGGCACCATGACGGGGTCACCCTGAACGTTGTCTAGACCGTCGGCCTCCATCTGCTCCATAACCCAGTCGATTGCCTGCTCGAGCGCGACCGAGCCGGACACGCGATGTCCAAAGAGGTCAACGAGTTCCGTCAGGCGCTCGAACGCGTCGTGGTTGGCGGTGGCGGCATCGATGAGCCGATTGGCCACGTCCCGATAGTCATCGGCGATCTGCTGCGATGAGGCAGGCCTGGCGAACGAGAGGGCGGCAACGGCCAGCAACGGCAGCACGTTCAAGCGTCGGTGCACGAGGCGACTCCGGCAGGGTTTAGAGGGGCACGCACCGTCGCCCTGGCCCACCGGCATGTCAAGGGAGGGTGCGGGGTCCGCAGGACGGGGAAATCGGGGATCCGCGCGCATCCCGCCGGGCCTCAGTCGGGAACGGGATCAACGTCCTCGAAGTACGGGGCCAGCGCGGAAGCTGGCGGCGGCGGCGATGCTAAGCTGACGCCAATGAACAGCGCTGCCGAGACGAGGAAACCCGCGAGGACGGGTTCAACCGAGGCCGGGCCGAAGATCTCCCAAGCGAACGTCGCGGTGACGCCCCCTACCATGGCCGCGGCTGCCCCCTGCTTGGTTGCTCGACGCCAGACGATCCCACCGACCACCGGCATGACGAAGGCAGCGGCCATGAGCGCGGTGAAGAGGAGCACGATGAACTGAATGAGCTCACCCTCCCCTACCCCACTGAGCAGGAGGATCACCGGCACCGAGCCGACCACGAGGATTCCGATGCGGTCCACCCACATGCGTCGCTCGGGCGTCACGTCGGGGTTCACGAGGTTCTGATAGATGTCCACGGACAGCGCGGACCCGGCGACGATGAGCAGCGAGTCCACGGTCGACATCATCGCCGCGGTGATGGCGGCCAACATCAACGACCCGAGCGTCGCCGGTAGCACCGCGGTGGCGACCATGGGCATGGCGAGGTCACCCGTCGGCAGTTGGGGAAACAGCACGATCGCGGTCAGTGCGAGCATGAAGACGAGCAGGTTCAGCGCCAGAATCATGATGATCGCGAAGAGGACCCCTCGGCGAATCACGCGCATGTCCTTCATCGCGTACAGGCGAATCAGCTTTTCCGGCGTCGCGATCCCGCCCAGGAAAAACGAGAGCCCCATGGTGAGCAAGAGGACCGCGGGCATCGTCTCCCACGTGAAGACCAGTGGGTGCGCGGACTCGGCGAGCTCGAGGAGCCGACCGACGCCGCCGACCTGGCGGAGGGCCAGCGGTACGGCGAAGACGGCTCCGAGCCCCATCACGACGAGCTGGAAAACATCCGTGTACACCACCGCGACCATGCCGCCGATCACCGTATAGATGAGCAGAATCGCCGTGAAGCCGACCATGCCTGCTGTAGTGGGGATGCCGAATACGGTGTTGGCTATGAGTCCGCCCGCGATGATCTGTGCCTGGATGTACACGACCGTCGCGATGAGGATGATCACGCCGGCCAACCCGCGGATCCCCTTCCCGTAATAGCGCGTCTCGATGAACGCCGGCAGGGTCAGTTCCTTCTGCTTGGTGAAGCGCGGGGCGAGCACGGCGACCATGAACCAGTACGAGAGGGGGATCGCCAGGAGCACCCATCCGAAGGACCAGCCCGCCGTGTACATCACTCCGATCGTGCCGATGAACGTGCCCGCCGAAGTGTGCGTGGCAGCCATCGTCGCGCCGCCCGTGAACCATCCCAACTCCCCGCCGGCAATCCAGTAGTCCTCCTCGTTCCGGGTCGCCCGCAGGCTGTGCCACCCGATCGCGAAGACTACGGCGAAGTAACCGGCGAAGATCCACGCCTGCGGAGTCATCGTCGCTCCTCCCACCGCATCCACGCCGCGTAGCCGGCGACCATCGCCGCACATGCGACGAAGAGTCCCCAGAACATCGGCGCACCCATTACAGCCACTCCCGGCGCTTCACGCCGCCACGCTCCTGAGATGTCTCCAGCCCCCGATGCCGAAGGCCACCAGCGCAGCAGCCATCAGCATCTCGAGGACGAGCGGGAGGCCTGGGCGCCACGCCCCGTCCGTCCGCGCTCGAATGCTCACGACGGACGGCGACACCGCCAGGTCGACGGCATACGAGCCGTCCCCCGTGGCGCGCATGCCGGTCGGGAAGCTCTCCGACACTTCCCACGAGGGCGGAAGGCGGAACTCCGCCTGGAAGAGGTCCGGGATGCCTTCGGCCGGAGGCGTGGCCAGCGTGAGGACTGGCACGTGGACGCGAATCCGGGCTCCGTCGCGTTCAACGGCGTTCGGGATCCAGTAGTTCGCCACCAGCTCCACGTCGGCGTCGGTCTCGCCGAACGAGAGCGTGAAATCGGCGGCCATCAGACTCCCCGATTCCCTGGTGAGCCGTATCGGCGTTCCGGTCCGGCGCTCACCCAGCCAGAAGGACTCCGTCGACGCGTCGCCGAAGCCCAAGAGCTGGAAGCGAAGCTGGGGCGTTCCCTCGATGTCGAGCACGTATTCGACGCTCACCTCCGCCCCGCCATCATCGGGCGAGAGATCCGCCGTGAGTCGGATCGACCGCACGGTCGTCTGCGCCGCGGCCGGAAGCGCGATCAGTAGGATCGCACCCGCGGCGGAGAGCGTCCTCAGGCCCACGCCTCACGCATGACGCGCAGCGCGTTTTCGCCCATGACCTTCCGGATGTCCTCATCCGAATAGTCTGCGTCCACGAGCCATCGAATGATGTTGTGAGATCCCTCGGTCGGGTTCTCGAGCCCCTCGACGTACTCGACCTCTTCGTAGTGCTGATCCGGCTTCTCGCCACCGCGAGATTCCTCGATCGAGAGGTTGGCGGCGTACGTGTGATGAAGGCCGACGTGGTCCCCGTACACGGTGTCCGGCCCGAAGCCGACGTGGTCGATGCCCACGAGGGCACGGATGTACTCGAAGTGCTCCATGAACGCGGCCAGGTTGTGGACCCGGTTGTTCTTGGTCAGCGTGGTGTGCGGGGCGCACTCGACCCCGATCACGCCGCCCTTCTCCGCCACGGCCTCGAGCACATCATCCGGGGCGAGCCGGTTCGAGTCCCACAGCGCGCGGGCACCGATGTGGGAGAGTACGATGGGCTTCTCGCTCCACTCCACCGCGTCGAGCGTCGTCTGGTCACCGCAGTGAGAGCAGTCGATGAGCAGGCCCACCTTGTTCATGCGAGCCACGGCCTTCTGCCCGAACTTCGTCAGGCCCCCGTCGCGATCCTCCTTGAGTCCGTTGCCGAGCGCGTTCGACTCGGAGTAGGTGATGCCCAAAGCACGCACTCCGAAACCGTGCAGGATGTCGATCCGATCGAGATCGTTCTCGATCATCGCCGCGCCCTCCATCGAGGCGACCCAAGCCACGCGCTCCTCGTCGTGCGCGCGCTGCACATCGTCGATGCGTAGGCAAGGGATCAGGAAGTCCTGATGGGCGAGGTCACACAGCCTCATGCCCAGATCGTGCAGGACGTCCTCCCACTGCCAGCCCGAACTCGAGTGGATGGTACCGATGCCGTCCATGAGATTGTCGAAGGCGCAGTCCCAATACGACGCGGCCAGGCCCTTGAATGCGGTCGCCATGCGGCCGTGACGCACGTACTCGGGTGTCTCCTCGATTCGGTCGGGGAAGACCCCGAGATGCTCGTGCATCGACACGAGGAGGCATCGCTCGACGAGCGCCCGGAGTCGTGCCTCCTTGGCCTCGTCGAGGGGCAGTCGATACGGGGTCACCCGTTCGAGCTCGTCGGTCAGCTCGAATTCCTTGTAGTCACTTCCTTTCATGAGGTACGAGAACGACTCGTAGCCCCCGTACCGCTTTTCTAGGCTCATCGAAGCTCCTGGGGCCCAGCTTGCGGGGCGACCAGTGTGATGTGGCTGTCCCGTGACCGCAACGAGGCGCCATCGGCCCACTGCTCGCGTCCGATGGGCTTCACCGCGATCAGCTAGTTCCAATGAGGGGCCGTGCACGATAGGATCGTGGTCCCCAAGCATCTTCCTCGATCGGTCTCGATAGTGAACCCAGCTGCTATTGTCCAGGTCGTGGCTCAGAACCTCGAGCGGGCCCTCGCGGCCCTGGCCGCACATGGCGCCGACGATCCAGCTGTTTTCGTGCTCTGGGAGGAGGTGCGCCGATCGCTCTATGCCTGCTGGGCGCTCGATCATCAAGGTCACCAAAGCGGAGAAGTACGGAATCAAGGTCTCGGACTACTTCGTCTGAGCCGGCGCGTCCGCGGTCCCCTTCCGCACGACGAGCCATTGACCCCGCCGCACCCGCCCCGCCTCTTGCTTCGCGACTTGGTTACCACTCCGGAGAACGATTCATGAACGCCTCGCCTACCGCACTCCGCTCGGCCGTGATACGCCTTTCGATCCTGTCCTTCATCTGCGTTCTCACCACCGGTTCGCCGTTGGCCGGTCAGAGCACGGAGATGACCGTGGTCGGTGGCGACGGATCGGCCAATTTCGACTTGGCCGCTCGCTTCGCGCCGTACAAGATCAGCGACATGCTCCACAGCACGACCGTGGCACCTCGCTGGATCGAGGGCAGCGAACGGTTTTGGTATCAGTGGGAGAGCTCCGAGGGCACGTCTTACTACATCGTCGATCCAGAGCGGGGGACCAAGAGCCAGATCTTCGACAACGACCGCATCGCGGCCGAGCTCACCCGGATTACGCTCGATCCCTGGGACGGACAGCACCTTCCGATTCGCAACATCCGCTTCATCGACGCCAACACGCTTCAGTTCGACGTCGAATCGTCACAGGACGACGATGAGGTTGAGGTTGAAGACGACGTAGAGACCGAAGAGGATGAGGATGAAGAGGAAGGGGAAGATGAGGGTGGCACCGACAAGAAGATGCACCACTTCGAATACGACGTGGCCACCCAGACCCTCCGTGAGCTGGAAGACTACGAGTCGCCGAACAACCACCCGGGTTGGGCCAACGTGTCGCCCGACGATCAGACGGTCGTGTTCGCCAGGAACCACAACCTCTGGTCCATCACAGGAACCGACTACGGCCGTATCCTGGACGCCCGTCGAGGGAAAAGTGGCGACGAGGCCGACGACGCCGAAGAGGACGTCGACGTCGAGGAGACGCAGCTCACCACCGATGGCGAGCAGTACTACAGCTATGCCGCCAACTCGAGCGGTCGCGGCGAGACGAACGTGTCCGCCGAAGAGAACATGGACGACCGGAAACGCGCCAGCATTTCCTGGTCTAAGGACTCCCAGAAGTTCGCGCTCGTCCGCCAGGACCAGCGTGAGGTGGGCCTCCTTTGGGTCGTCCATGCGACCGGCAACAAGCGACCCGAGCTCGAGACGTACACATACGACATGCCCGGCGAGGAGGACGTCACACAGCGTGAGATCCTGATCTACGACCTCGTCGCACGACAGATGGTGAAGGTCGACGATGATCCCTGGCAGGATCAGCTGATGTCAGTGGTCAACGACCGACAGTTCAACTACCCGGACTCGGACGAAGCGACCCAGGCTCAGTGGTTGTCGGACAACTCAGACGAGCTGTGGTTCACGCGCACGTCACGCGACCGGAAACGCACCGCCGTGATGATCGCGAACACTGCGGACGGCTCCGTCACGACCGTGATCGAAGATCGCCTCAACACCTACATGGAGACCCGCAACGTCGAGATGCTGGACAACGGAGATATCCTCTGGTGGTCCGAGCGCGACGGATGGGCGCACATCTATCGTTATGGTCAGGACGGCACGCTCAAGAACCGCCTCACGGACGGGCCTTGGCACGTGGACGGGATCGTCGGCGTCGACAACGCCAACGGATACGTCTTCCTCACCGGCCAGGGCCGAGAGGAGGGCGAGGATCCCTACTATGCGCACCTGTACCGTGTGAACCTCGACGGCTCGGGCCTCACCCTCCTGAATGCCGGCGCCTACGACCACCGCGCCAGCATGGGTGAATCGAGACGGTTCTTCGTAGAGAGCTTCGCACGGGTCAACACGATTCCGGCATCGGCACTGCACGGTGCGGACGGCCAGAAGATCCTCGATCTGGAAATGTCCGACTTCAGCGCCTTGATGGAGGCCGGCTATCAGTTCCCCGAGCCGTTCAAGGCCGAGGCCGCAGACGGCTCGACCGACATCTACGGTGTCATGTACAAGCCGTACGACTTCGATCCGACGAAGAAGTACCCGATCGTTGCATACGTGTATCCGGGCCCGCAAACTGAGTCTGTTTCGAAGTTTTTCTCGACCAGTGCCACGGAGCAGGCGCTGGCCCAGTTCGGGATGATCGTGGTCACGCTCGGGAACCGCGGCGGGAATCCGGACCGGTCGAAGTGGTACCACAACTACGGGTATGGCGACCTGAGGGACTACGGCCTCGACGACAAGAAGGCCGTGCTCGAGCAGCTCGGGGACCGGCACGACTTCATCGACCTCGACCGCGTCGGCATTTATGGGCACTCGGGGGGTGGCTTCATGTCCACGGCAGCCATGCTCGTCTACCCGGACTTCTTCAAGGTCGCCGTGTCGTCTTCTGGGAATCACAACAACGACGTCTATAACCGGAACTGGTCCGAGACCCACCACGGGGTCGACGAGGTCACGGACGACGAGGGCAACGTCACTTTCGAGTTCGATATCGAGAAGAACTCGGACCTGGCCGCCAACCTGAAGGGGCACCTGCTGCTCACGACGGGCGACATCGACAACAACGTGCACCACGCCGGAACCCACCGGATGGCGGAGGCCTTAATCCAGGCCAACAAGCGCTTCGACTTCTTCGTCTTCCCGGGCCAGCGACACGGCTACGGGAACATGAGCGACTACTGGTTCTGGTTACGCGCCGAGTACTTCGTGGAGCACCTACTCGGGGATTCCGAGTGGGACGCGGACATCCTACAGCTCCAGGTCGATCGGCCGAGAACGCGGTAGGCAGCTAGAGCCAAGGAGGCCCCGTGCGGCGTGCTTGCCGCGCGGGGCGCCCTTAGCCGGGCCGCGGCCGCGCCGCCGGCGACGGCAGCTCTTGGCCGCTCAATCTTCCTTCAGCACCCTCGCGGGGTCGACCGCTGCGGCCCGAATCGCGGGCAGATACGCCGCCAGCGCGGCGGTCAGTGCGGACACACACCTCCGTCGTGGCCTTGCCATGGAATCGGACCGGACTACCATGGCTGCGGACCGACCCGATGTTCTCCAGGAGCCACGACTGATCCCCGCGACCGGCCCACTTGCTTGAACACGCTCGCGGCGCTTCCTCAGGCCGAAGTCGACTCTAGCGTATGACCCAGAGCAACGACGATCTGATCGCTCGAGCGAAGACCGAGCCGGCCCCACTCCTCCCGCTGCTGCACCGACTCCACGAGCGCGACGGATATCTCAGCGACGATGCCCTGCGCGCCGTCGCGACGGGGCTCAGGATCCCCATAGCAGACCTTTTCGGGACCGTGACGTTCTACCACCACTTCGCCCGCACGAAGCAGGGCTTCAGCGCTCCCCGGGTCTGCGATGGTCCCATCTGCCGGCTGAGGGGCGCCAGCGAGCTGCTGGAACAGCTCGAAGGCGCCACGGCGATGCCGTGCAGCGGTCGCTGCGACGAGCCGATTCCCGTCCTTCGTGGTGGTCAGACCCTAGTCGGTCTCGACGCGAACGCTCTGGAAAGCCGCGCCACGCCACTCCCCCCACTCCCTCCCGCGGGGACCGAGGAGTGTGTCTTCGAGCACATTCGCGAAGCCGATCGCAAGACGCTCGACGGGTATCGACGGACGGGAGGATACGACGCCCTCGAGAAGGCCGTGACATCGATGACGCCGGAAGACGTCATCGGTGTGGTCGAAGCCAGTGACCTCACAGGACGTGGCGGGGCGGGCTTCCCGACAGGCCGAAAGTGGCGCGCCGTGTTGGACGCCGAGGGCGGACCGAAGACGGTGGTCTGTAACGCGGACGAAGGAGAGCCTGGGTGCTTCAAGGATCGGGCTCTGATGGATCACGACCCTCACGCGGTGCTCGAAGGGATGGCGCTCGCGTGTTTCGCGACCGGAGCTTCGCGCGCGTTTCTGTACCTGCGCTACGAGTATCCCGAAACCGAGGGGCTCCTGGAGGAGGCGATTCGGGATGCCGAGAACGCCGGCCTGCTGGGAGACGATGTCCTCGGCACCGGGCATACGATCAGAATCCATGTGCGGCGCGGCGCCGGCGCCTATATCTGCGGCGAGGAGACGTCTCTTCTCAACTCGTTGGAAGGGAAGCACCCATTCCCGCGGAACCGACCGCCCTACCCCGTCACGCATGGATTCGAGGACACGCCGACCGCGGTGAACAACGTCGAGACCCTCGCGGCAGTCCCGCCGATTCTGGTCAGGGGCGCGGAGTGGTACCGGGGTCTCGGTCTGGGTGAGCACTCGGGAACCAAGGTGATCTCGCTTGCCGGCGACATCGAGAGGCCGGGCAACTACGAGGTGCCGTTCGGACTCCCGCTCCGCACGCTCATCGACGATTGGGCCGGAGGGGCGCGAGATGGAAACGAGATCCAGGCCGTCACGATGGCCGGCCTCTCGGGCGGCTTCCTCGCTGGAGACGACCTCAACGTCACGCTCGATGAGCCATCCGTGCGCTCGAAGGGCTCCATGTTGGGGGCCGCGGGAATCATGGTCTTCGACGAGACCCGCGACATGATCGAAGTCGCCCACATGGCGATGGAGTTCTTCGCGGACGAGTCCTGCGGCAAGTGCTTCCCATGCCGCATCGGAACGCAGCGCCTCACCGAGCGCCTGGCGGGCGAAACCGGTCCAGACGAGCTCGTGGCCTGGCTCGACGAGGTCACCGACCTCAACGACGCCATGAAGGAAACATCCGCGTGTGGGCTGGGGATGGCCGCACCGCTCATCACCGAGAGCCTTGTGCGATACTTCCCGGAGGCGGTAAGGGCTCACGTGTCGGGAGAGGGGCGATGAACGACAACGGGGGGATGACGCTCTTCCTGGACGGCGAGGAGGTCCCGTTCACGCCGGGCGAGTCGATCTATAAGGTGGCAGAACGCCATCAGCGAGAGATCCCCACGCTCTGCTATGACGATCGGCTCGAGGCCTTCGGCGGCTGCCGACTCTGCGTTGTGGAGCTGGAGGGCGTCGGCAATCCCGTGGCCTCGTGCACCAGGGAGGCAGAGGCCGGGATGCGCGTCACGACCAAGACCGCGCGTCTCGAAGCGCACCGACGCGTTCTTCTCGAGATGGTCGTCTCGGAGAACCGCGAGGTCGATGTCGACGAGCTGTCCGGATACGCGTCTCAGGAGATGGCCGTGCTCGTCGACCGGTACGACGCGCGGACTGGCCGCTTCCAGGGCCGCACGTCCGGCCACTCACGCCCCGACGATCCGAACCCCTTCATTCTGAGGGATTACGAGAACTGCATCTCCTGCTACCGCTGCGTGCGCGTGTGCGCCGAGCAGGAGGGAGACTACGCGATCTCGGTCATGAACCGGGGCTTCGACACGCAGATCACGACCGAGTTCGGTGGCCTCCTCAAAGACTCGGCGTGCACCTTCTGTGGTCAGTGCATCCAGACGTGTCCTACAGGCGCGCTCGGAGATCTCAAGGCGCTGCGGCACAAGGATATCGATAAGCCGGTCGAGAAGACTCGCTCGATCTGTATCTACTGCGGTGTCGGTTGTGCCGTAGACATCCAGACGAAGGGCGACAAGATCGTCGGCATTCTTCCCGCGATGGACGGACCCGCCAATGAAGGTGCGCTGTGCGTCAAAGGGCAGTTCGCCTTCGACTTTGTGCATCACCCGGATCGCCTGAAGACGCCCTTCGTCCGCGACGATCACGGGCAGCTCGCCCCCAGCACGTGGGACGCGGCGTTGGACAAGGCGGCTGCCGGACTGCTGGCCGTGGTCAACGAACACGGTCGTCACAGCCTCTATGCCGTGGCCTCTGGGCGTGCGCCCAACGAGGCTGGATACCTCATGCAGAAGTTCGTGCGCGCGGGGTTGGGGACCTCCTACATCGACAACTGCAGCCGCGCCTGACACGCTCCCACAGTCGCCGGTCTGGCGGCAACGATCGGGCGGGGCGCGATGTCGAACCCGCTCAAGGACATGGAAAAGCCCGATGTGATCTTCTGTATCGGGACCAACATGACCGAGTGTCATCCGGTCGCCGCGACGCGGCTCAAGAAGGCGCTGAACAACGGGGCGAAGATGATCGTCGCGGATCCGCGCCATATCGGCCTCATGGACATCTCCGACATCAACCTCCCACTCCGCGTGGGATCGGACGCGGCGCTACTGTTGGCGATGGCCCACGTAATCAAGCGCGAGGGGCTCGTCGATGAGCGCTTCACGCACGCACGCACCGCCGAGGCCGAGGCGTTCCTGGACCATATCGAGGAGTTCACGCCCGAGTGGGCCGCCGAGATCACGGAATTGAGCCCGGACCTCATCGAGGAGGCCGCGCTCCTGTACGGGCAGGCAGACCGGGGAGCGATCTACTACACGCTTGGGATCACCGAGCACATCTGCGGCGTCGACAACGTTCAAAGCCTGTGCAACCTGGCTCTGATGACCGGAAACATCGGCCGCGAGGGTACGGGCATCAATCCGATGCGGGGGCAGAACAACATCCAAGGCGCGGGTGACGTCGGGGCGATTCCGAACAACTACCCCGGCTTCCAGCCCGTCACCGATCCGAAAAACCAGGCCAAGTTCTCCAAGGCCTGGGGACGCGAGATCGATCTCGACAAGGGGATCACCAAGGTCCGAGCGCTCGAGCTGGCAGGAGAGCAGATCAAGGCGATGCTGATCGACGGCGAGAACACCGTCGTGACCGACCCCGACCGAAAACACTGCGAGCACGCCCTGGAGTCCCTCGACTTCCTCGTGGTGTGTGACCTCTTCATGACCGAGACCGCCGAGTTCGCCGACGTCGTCTTCCCCGCCAGCGGCTTCGGGGAAACGGACGGAACCCAGACCAATACCGAGCGACGTGTCCAACGGCTGCGCAGAGCTGTACCGCCGGCCGGCGAAGCGAAGCCGGACTGGTGGATCATCTCGCAGTTGGCCCAGAGGATGGGCTTCGCAGGCTTCGGTTACGAGAGTGCCGAGGAGGTCTTCAACGAGCTGTGCTCGCTCTCAGAGAACTACGCCGGCCTGAACTGGGATCGCATCGAGTTTGGCGAGTACCAATGGCCCGTCCCCGAGGAAGGGCATCCCGGCACGCCGCGCCTCCACGTTGACGAATTCGTCAACGGACGCGGGATCTTCAAGCTGATACGCTACCGAGATCCTGCGGAGACGATCGACGACGACTACCCGGTGTGGCTCACGACCGGGCGCCGGCTCGCGTCGTACCATTCGCGAACTCAGACGGGTCGGTCGGAAGGCATCGACTACCTCCTCAACGAAGAGTCGCTCGAAGTGCACCCCGACGACGTGAAGGCGTGGGGGATCGAGGACGGAGATTGGGTGAAGATGTCGAGCCGTCGCGGCTCGGTCCGGATCCGGGTGGGCGCCACCACGCGGTCACCGCGGGGGACGGTCTTCAGCTCGTTTTCGTTCAACGACGTCCCGGTGAACGTCCTCACCGGCTCCGGATACGATCCGATCACCGACACGGCGGAGCTGAAGGTGTGTCCGGTGCGGATCGAGGCTGAACCGAACGGAGGCGCAACGGACTGAGGCCCGTATCATCTGTAGTCTACCGTCTGTTACAAACGGACTACGTCAGGAGGCGTATGACAGGCAGCGATGGGGGTGGTTATCGTGTCTCAATCTGACAAAGGAGATGTGTGATGAGGATTGCCGAGAAGCTCTCCAGCAGGACCGCGTTGATCTTCATCGTGTGCGCGCAAGCCGGGATCTCCCCAGTTCAGGCCCAAGACCCGATGGTCCTAGCGGGAAGCTGTCCCGTACTCAGTTGAAGGTGGTGACTCCGAGGCTCTCGTGATTAACCTGCCATCTTCATTTCTGCAACCGGCTCGTGGTCATCGAGGTGGGCTTTGAGCATCCAGAGTTGATCCGGATCGCCTCTTCGATCACATCGGTCGCTGCGGCCCAGGGGCAGTTGTGCGGCCGCCTCGAACGATCCTCGAGGCCCTCGGGCCCCTCGCGCTCGTACCGGTCGATCCACTTGTAGCCGGTCTTACGGCTGATCTCGTGGCGTCGACAGAGCTCAGTCACGCTGATCTCGCCTGACAGCCACTCCATGATGAAACGTTTGCGTTCGGTCACGGGGTCGGTCTCCAACCATGTCATGGGCGCCTCCTTTCGGGGGCACCACGTTGGGGTCGGGACTGTCACCCATGTCTGTTCACTAAAGTGTTACCTATGTCTGTTCAGCGTACCCCCCCAAGTGTGGTACCACTCCCTATGTTAGACGTTGAGCCATCGGCGGTCCCTGGAGCTGGGGCATTCTAAGGAACCAAGACGATGGTTTGACCGCCTCCGGGGCGGGGGGTGGACCGGCCC
>Ga0066376_10000152_pt1 | contig 58818 bp, 42 predicted proteins | sample Knorr_S15_td_Bot_FD_77009 | JGI IMG/M metagenome (GOLD analysis project Ga0066376, IMG submission 77009) | Marine microbial communities from Southern Atlantic Ocean transect - Knorr_S15_td_Bottom_ad_5009_LV_A | ecosystem: Environmental > Aquatic > Marine > Oceanic | place: Southern Atlantic...
CAAAGATGATGTTGACCAATGTCCAAATGAAAATTCACAAGGCTATGATAGCAATAATGACGGCTGCATAGATGATAGTGACGATGATGGGTACAAGGATAATGTCGATAACTGTGTGTATGAAGATTCACGAGGTTATGACCAAGACGGCGATGGATGCATCGATGATAGCGATAACGACGGCGTAAAGGATGACCAAGACACGTGTGCAAATACCTCACCAGGTGCCTCAGTTGACCAGTTTGGTTGTTCTGCTGACCAAATGGATGGGGATCATGACGGAGTATTCGATGAAGTCGATGACTGCCCAAGTGAAGATGCAAGCGGATTTGATCAAAATCAAGATGGTTGCATTGATGATACCGATTCTGATGGATTCAAAGATGACGTAGACGATTGTTCAAATGAGGATTCTCGAGGCTATGACCAAGACGGCGATGGCTGTATTGATGATAGCGATGGAGATGGCGCCAAGGACAACGTGGACCAGTGTGAGGGTGAAGACGCTAGTGGGTATGATGACAACAACGATGGTTGCATCGATGATAGCGATGGCGATGGTGTCAATGACAAGATAGACCAGTGCGAGGACACAACAGATGACCCGAATGACACCAGTATCACCAATGCAGTCGACCAATATGGTTGTGGATGGTCTCAGCGTGATGACGACTCAGATGGCGTGATGAATGCGGATGATGAATGTCCAAACGATGTACAGGGTAATGATGGGGCGAATGGTTGCCCAGCCACTGACATTCGCTTGAATTCTGATGAATCGTCTTACATTATTGATAGCCCAGAAGAACTAGTCTTCTACATTGACATTACAAACCAAGGAACTACGACTGAATCTGTCACCATTGTTGTAGATGGTTCATTTCTCTCACCGTACGGTGTTGCAACTGTGGACGCACAAATGGAGCAAATATCTGTGGCCCCTGGACAAACCATTCCGATTCGCATCACCTTGACAATGGATGCAATTTCTATGTCAAATATGCCAGTAGATGCAGTTCGTACAAGTTTGTTTGTCAAAGCCATCACAGAATCAGATGTCGTAATTACTTCTGAAATAACAATCGATTTCCATAAATTACAGAGTGATTCAGATGACCCGGATATGGATGGGGTCCTTGGTGAACTGGATGATTGCCCTAGTACTTTTGGTACATCGAACTATGATCGTGTTGGATGTCCAGATGCAGATGACGATGGTTGGAGTGATCCTGATGGAAATTGGCTTGCCCACCCAGATGGTAGTGCTGATGCATTCCCTGATGATTCAAGCAAATGGCGTTCTGATTCACAATCTAGTTCTGTTTCTTCTGGAGGTTCATCGCTGTTGTCATTGATGATGTTATTCTTGATTTTTATCCTGATTGCCGCCTCTATCGGCGCTGGAGTAGTCATTTTTAGAAATAAGAAGCGGGATGATTCGTCTCCATCGTGGGGAGAGGCACCGGGGTGGAATAGCCCTCTACCCACACAAATGAATTCACTACCCTCACAAATGAATTCACAACCCCCACCTAATGTTTCCATGAAAACAGGGCTACCGGCAGTACCACCAGGATTGAATATCAATCCAAATGTTCTACCAAAATCGGTAGCACCTGCACCCTCTGTTGCAGATGCAATGGCAATGCTAGGTGGCGATCCACCGCAAGTGCAACATGGTTCTGTATCACCACCCGGGCAATATACTGACGAGCAATTGCTTGGCTTTGGTTGGACTAATGAACAGATTGGATGGCATCGCGAAGAACAGACTTTACAAGCCCAAAATATGAACCCTGCGCCCCGATTGAATTTGACTCAACAAACAACTGTTCCGGTACACATCTGCACGCTGTGTCAAGGCAGAATCAAGCAAGCAGATACAATGCATACTTGTGCAGGTTGTGGTAAGCCATTCCACAACGCCTGTGCCAATCGCATACCGACCTGTCCGCAGTGCGGCACACCCACATGAGCGCGATTTACTCCGCTCAGAGTCTCCGCTTCATGCGGGAGAGGATTCTTCTAGGCAACCTCACATTGGGTGGCCGTGCCCCCCCTCACCCGTGCTCCTAGCCGCCTTGCCACACCGCTGTTGCTCACACTTCTGCTGTTGTTCTCCACCTTAGCCGCTTTCAGCGCGAATGAACAGGTCGACGAATGGTATCCCACGGTTAAGAGCGATTCGATTGGCGAGCTTACGCCTCAGCAGCAAGATGCATTGGAAATGTTGTCGCCGACCTGTCCGCAGTGCGGTACACCAACATGAGATTAGGGGTGAGCAATCATGGCCGAAGATGTAGAAATAATCCAGTTACTTGATGCTGACAGGCACGAGCGTTCAAAGCGAATCGGCTGGCTTGACTTTGAAGCCATCGAATCTGCAAAAGTGCTAGTAGTAGGAGCTGGCGCATTGGGCAATGAAGTAGTGAAGAATCTCGTGCTCTCGGGATTCCGCAAACTTACACTGGTGGACATGGACCACATCGTGCTCTCTAACCTCAACCGCTGCGTCTTCTTCACCCCCTCAGACGCCGATGATCGCCTCCCAAAGGTCGATGTCGTCGCTGACGGAGCCCGCAAATTGGAGCCGAGTGTGGATATCAAGTGCCACACCTGCAGAATCGAGGAGTTGGCAGAGGACTTCATTTCTTCTCATGACCTCGTTTTCGGCTGTCTGGACAACCTGATTACCCGGGTGCACGTGAACACCAAGTGCTACCAGAGTGGAACACCATTCATAGATGGAGGGACTCATGGTTTCCGTGGTAAGGTTCAGGTCGTGACTGGAGAAGAAGGTAGCCCTTGCTTTGCTTGTGGACTCAATAGAACACACTGGCAAATCATGGAGAAGAGGTTTTCCTGTACTGGTGATGATGTTTTCATTTTTCAAGACAAGATCCCCGCGGAGATTACTACAACAGCAGTAGTATCTGCTATTCAGGTGCGTGAAGGGCTGAAATGGATTTGCGATAAACGCGATGACCTCATCAAGCACGTGTGGCACTATGATGGTATGAAAGGAGAATCATTCCAATTGGAGTTGCCATTCCGCGAAGAGTGTGTCTGCCACAGTACGGAATGAAAAATTTCTGCACACGGCGCCTTTTGACTTGTATAACAGCACGCTTGAACCGCCCTACAGGTCGTTTCATTTCGAGGGTGACTTTGAAGTGCAATGAGTAGATGGCCCAATCATGACCAGTTCCCACGCTGAGCAACGAACCCATCGCACCCGCTCCATTTTCTTGGCAGCCATGATGCTGTTGTCTGCCCTCGTCGCTGGCATCCCAAACGTTGCCGCAACAACAGGAAATGAGGCAATCTCGCTCTCCAGTGTGACCAATAGTTCGGCAAGTGTGGATGTTGCAAATCTAGATGGGAATGATTCATATTATTGGTGGGCGTTCGTATACTATCCATCTGGACTGTTGTATTCATTAGATTACGGGGCTATCAGCGGTGTTTCTGGAAACGCAAGTTACGGTGCAAGTTGGACGGTTCCTACAGTAAATGGAACCTACAGCATAAACTGCGAATTGACCGATTTCATAGGACTTTCTTTGACCAATACCACATCTCAATTTATCATTGGAGGTGGAGGTGGAACCGTGCTGACTCCGACTGCCACCCTTTCCAACTTGAACACTACCTCTGTAACATTAGACGTCACAAACCTAGATGCAAACAATTCTTACTACTGGTGGACATGGGTCTTTGAGCCCTCGGGAAGCGTTTGGTACTCCAGCGGTTATCGGGCCATATCCAATATCGTCAGTGGGACATACTACCCCTACTGGACCGACCCTGCTCAATTGGGAGGAGCCAATGGAACCTACACGGTCGTCGGTGAAATTCGCGATTCAAATTTCGTCATTCTTGACAGTAACACGGATTACTTCGCGATTGGAACGGGGCTCACCGGAAATGAGGCGATTACAACATCCAACATCACGCATGTGGGTGCCAACGTGACGGGGACTAACCTCAGCAACACAGTGGTCTATCAGTGGTCTGTTTTCTCCTACTTCCCGAGCGGCTCTCTCCATGATTCAGACAGCGGCATCTGGAACAGTCCGAGCAGCGGTACGATGACTGCATCAGCAGCGTGGTCACCCGGTAACTATCAGGGGAATTACTCGGTTTCCTTCCGCCTCTATGAGTACTGGAATCAAACCCTGCTGGACACTAGGAACTCCACCTACTATCACGCAGGGACCACCAATCTAACCCCTGACCAGTATGAGCCGAACGATGCCGCTTCAGCAGCCACATCCATTCAGGTGAACAGCACCACAGCCGCGAACATCCACAATGCCGGCCAAGACGACTATTTCACCCTCAATCTCGGTACTGGCTCGATGAATTTCGTTAATCTGTCATTCTTGCACAGCACTGCAGATTTGCAGTTGAATGTCTACTACACCAACAGCATCGGCAATAACATCCTGATTGACAATAGCCATGGTTCGGCTGACAACGAACAGGTCGTGTTCAATCTCACAACCAATAGCACGATCATCATCTGGGTGTTCTCATCGGGTGGTACCTCGTGGTACAACCTGTCTTTGGAGTCTACTGGAACTCCACCGCCACCTCCCAGCTCCGGTGATGTGAATGAACCGAACGACTCCTTCGCAACGGCCACCCCGATTTCTTCGCCATCGAGCCAAAGCAGCCTGACAATCCACAACGCTTCGGATGACGACTTCTTCTCCATCAGCGCGGTGGCCGGCACCACCTATTGGGTCAATATCTCATTCACTCATTCGCAAGGCGACCTTGACATGGACTTCTACGATTCCAGCCAAAGCCAGGTGGACTGGTCTGCTGGTACCGGCAATTCTGAGTCTGTGACATACACGCCATCGACCAATCAGACCCTATACGCGCAGGTTTTCGGTTGGGGTAGTGCGACTAACACCTACTCAGTCACCTTCGGCGGATTGAGTTCTGGCGGCGGTGGTAACAGTACTGGAACCGGAACAGAATGGGTTACGATAACCGGCGTGACTACGACAAACGGTGCATACTCATGGGGCAACCTATCTTCAACTGCATACTACGAGATTGACTGGTACTGGACATTCTGGAATGGTACCGCTCACACCATCGTGCAATCTGGCACCAACGTGCCAGCAACGACCGCTGGCAGTACGAATCAGGCGCACAGTGCTCCCACGGTAGGAGGGTTGTGGTGCTTCCATGCGCAGGTGTGGGAACAGGTCGGCGCCAATTGGAATATGTCTGATGATGACATGGATTGCATATACCACGAGATATTGTTTGTGAATCACACCAGTGATACCAGTGGATGGATTAGGGCATCGAATCTGACGGGAGGTGCATCATATACAGTTGATTGGTACATCACAGACGGTAATATCACGACATCCTATGACCAAGGCAATTACTCCTTCACAATTGCGACGGCGGTACACAACCAAACCATCAACTTCACCAATAACGGAGGAGGACAGCCACACTGCCTGCTAGCTGATATTTGGGATTCGGCTAACAATCTAGTCGATGAGGTATGGGAATGTTGGACTACGGCAGTCACACCACCGGCAAGCGGTAACCTGAGTGTATCTCATGCCACCGCAACCGTCGGCAATTATCTTGCAACTAATCTGCAGACCGGCACCAATTACCAGACATTTGCTCAATACACCTATCTGAACAGTAACGGTATCCACACGTTGCTCGACTGGATAATGGACAATTTCACTGCGAACGGCGACCATTGGAGCAATGTCTCAATGCAACTCTTTGAACTCGGTGGAACATACTGTCTGCTCGGAGACCTGCTCGACATGGACCACAGTGTAGGTGGTACTCTGATTGCAAATGACATCGATTGTTGGGAGCGACTTTTCATCGAGAACAGCGTCACCAGCGACACAGGAGCCACCATCGATTTGACCAATCTCACCACCGGTAATACCTACGATATTGATTGGTATTTGCTAGAAGGACAGAACGGCAGCGTGCTTGATTCAGGAACCGACCAGATAACTCTGGGCTCGGGAACCAGTCACTCGTATGGAGCGACTTGGTCGATGCCCACAACTCGCACCGAGAAGTGCTTCTACACCGAGTTGTTCGATTCAAACGGAACCCTCGTCGATGAGGACATCGACTGCTTCGTCCCGACCCTGCCGGATATCGAGGTGACGAACCTCACAAACGGTGGCGTCACTTGGAGTGCATACAACCTGACGAGCAGCTCAATCTACCTCAAGAAGGTACGCTTCTACGGTTACGCGAACAACACGACGCATTACGATAGTGGATGGAGTGCCTTCAATGCGACAAGTGGAACAGAGAACGGTAACGAATCATGGACTGTTCCCGGCCTCAGTGGTTACTACTGTGTGGAAGTCATACTGACTTTGATTGTGGCTGGAGGTATTATGGATGTGGATGTGGATTGTATCTCTATCATCTATGATGCGGACGGTGACGGTATCTGGGATCAGAACGACTTGTGTCCGAACACGCCTACGGGTGCTACGGTGGACCAATTCGGGTGTTCTGCAAGTCAACGCGATACTGACGGAGATGGTTACACCGATGATGTCGATGATTTCGTCAACGACTCAACGCAATGGAACGACCAAGACGGCGATGGATACGGAGATAACGCGAGCGGGAATAACCCCGACGCCTTCCCGCTAGACCCAACCCAATGGTCAGACACAGACGGTGACGGCTACGGAGACAACCCCAACGGCACCGATGCCGACGTATTCCCCAACGACCCAACCGAGTGGTTTGACAGCGATGGAGATGGGTATGGTGACAATAGCGACGCATTCCCAACCGATGCAACCCAATGGACCGACATAGATGGCGATGGCTACGGCGATAATTCGAGCGGTAACATGGCTGATGCCTTCCCAACCGATCCTACCCAATGGTCAGACGTTGACGGTGACGGATACGGTGACAACGCCACCGGAAACAACCCCGATGAATATCCAACTGACCCGACTCAGCATGCCGACTCAGATGGCGATGGATACGGCGACAACCCGAACGGAAACGCTGGAGATGCCTTCCCGAACGACCCGACGCAATGGTCAGATTCCGACGGCGATGGATACGGCGACAATCCAAGTGGAACCAACCCCGATGCTTTCCCCAGTGATGCCACACAATGGGTAGACTCTGACGGCGATGGTTACGGTGATAACCCGCTTGGCAACAACCCTGACGCTTTCACCAATGACAGTTCGCAGTGGGCTGATTCTGACGGCGACGGTTACGGTGACAACCCGCTGGGCAACAACTCTGATGCATTCCCCAATGATGGCACTCAGTGGGCCGATTCTGACTCAGATGGCTGGGGTGATAACCCGCAGGGCAACAACCCTGATGCCTTCCCCAGCGACGGAACGCAGTGGACGGATTCTGACGGCGATGGCTACGGTGATAATCCGAATGGGAATAATGCTGACCAGTGTCCGAACAGTCCAGCCGGCGCACAGGTAGATGAGAATGGCTGCGCCGCCTCAGAACTTGATGACGACAACGATGGCGTGACCAACGACCTCGATGCGTGCGCTGACACCCCGATGGGTGAGAGTGTAGACACTGCTGGCTGTGCTGACAGTCAGAAGGACGGCGATGAGGACGAGGTCTCGGATGCTTGGGATGCTTGCCCGAATACCGCTCCCGGAATGAGTGTAGATACAGTTGGATGTGCCGATTATCAGAAGGATACCGATGATGATGGAATTAGCGACGATATTGACCAATGCCCGACTACTACTCCAGATGCTGACGTGAATGGCGTTGGCTGTGCCGCAGATGAGCGCGATGCCGACGGTGACAATATTGTCGACGCTGACGATGATTGCCCGAATACTTCGGGTAATGAGACAGCGAATAGCATGGGTTGTGCACCAAGCCAACGCGATACAGACGTTGATGGGGTTACCGACGACTTGGATTTGTGTCCAGCGACTCCGGGCGGCTCAGACATCGACATGAACGGCTGCACCTCGATGCAGCGCGACACAGATGGAGACACCATCGTCGATGCGTTGGACGACTGCCCGGCGACGCCAGCAGGCGAGCAAATAGATGGAGACGGATGCGCAGATAGCCAGAATGACACCGATGAGGATACGGTGAACGATAGTGATGATATCTGCCCATCAACCAACTTCGGATGGGCAGTTGACGGTTCGGGTTGCGCTGACTACCAGAAGGACGGTGACGGCGACCAATACATGGACAACGTGGACGTCTGCCCGAATACACCGATTGGAGCAGTGACCGATACCGCAGGCTGCGCAGACACGCAGAGGGACAGCGACAATGATGGCTCAAACGATGCAGAGGATGCATTCCCAACCGACCCGAACGAACATCTGGATTCTGATGGAGACGGAGTGGGAGATAATGCCGATGCATATCCGAACGATGCTTCGCGCTCGGCAGAATCAGGTGGAATCTCAGGAGCACTCGCCGCAATCGCAGTGGTGCTGCTGCTACTGATTCTGGCATCAGGCGTGGTTGTAGTCATCGTAATGCGCAGGCGTAAGGGCGATGATGAAGACGACCTTGACGCTGGTGGCATAGGAACCACATTGCAGCCAGCAGGTGACATCTACGCTATGGCGGGAGTCGCACCTACAGCACCCGGTGTCAGTGAAGCACCTGAGGCACAAGTGGACATGGAATCCGCTCAGGCTTCGTTGCTACTTGGCCAAGAGTCAGAGGAGGAATTCTCCGCTGAGGAAGAGCCGCTGGTAGATTCAGAAGAGCCGCAGACTTGGACTGACGATGCTGGAGTGAATTGGTGTCGTTATCCCGATGGCTCGGTGATGCGATACGATACTGATGTAGAGCAGTGGGTCCCGCACGAATGAAGTTCAAATCCAGCATACAGTGCTAATAATCGATAAAACTTTGTGTGGGTTTGAACCCAGCGCGAACTGACCATCAATAATCATCACAGCCGTTCGTGCGATGGTTCAAATCCAACCGTTCACGTAGTGGGCTTGATGTATGGCTCAACTCGCCTATGGATTGGCTATCTTGGAATGCTTTTGGCGGGACTGGTATTTCTATTCGCAATAGGGAATGCGGGAAGTTCTGATTCACTCGGAGTGATATTTTGGTCGTGCTGCTTATTCTTCATCCTCATGAGCATCGCACAATCAGGTCATAATGCAGCTAAGCAATGGCGGAATCAGACGGTGATTTACCAAACCGCACCGCAACAACAGATGATGCAGCAGCAATCCATCATCATCCAACAACAGGCTCCGGTGCAGCAGGCTCCAGTACAGCAGGTTGCACAACCAATTCAGGAGCCGGTCAGATCGCCGGATTGGTGGGTGAATCGCGCGCAGAAGTTAGAAATCGCCCGCGATTGGGAAGGTGCTGCTCAAGCGTATCAACAGGCTGGGCTTTACGAGGAAGCGGGGCGAATCAGGGAGGCGTACCTTGAGGAAAAAGATGGCGTAGTGCTGAATATTGACCGAGTCGGAGATACCATTTTGCAAGATAGTGTGATGGTTCAAGATCGGACGGATGCCGAATCGGATGAAAATGGAGATAAAAAATCCCGTTTTGACTAAGTTCACGATTCGTCGATGAGTCCAAGAGCCGCCGACGCATTACCTAACTTCTATGTCGGCGGCGATGCAGGAATTGACCCTTGACTTCGCTGGAATCACCCGGCGATGGTTGATGCGCAGGCGATGCGGCAGGACTCCTGATGTGCTGTGGAGGCCGACGCAGGTTGCTTTTGGGGAACGAGTTACACTTGCTGAAATGTGGGGGCTTGAGCCACTTGAGCGGATGCGTTTGCTGAGACTGAGCGAGGCTGTTCGCGCTTATGATGGGCCAAAATTAGCCTTGGCAATTGGCGAAGCAACTTCTGTAGGAGATGTGAATCGCGGCCTTAGATATCTTGACATTTGGATGGGAAAATTGCGAATGACTCCGCATCATGAAGCAGAGATGAGTTTGTATTTGCGACGTCTACAACGGCGACTGCGCCCCATTCTGCACGAAGAACGGTTGATTACAGCGCCTCGGAGAAGTGAGCAGGAAGCAACTCAGGGGTACCTGTCGGAGGTGGCTCAAGGACTCGAGGTGGGTGCCGGTTGCGGCTTGTTGCTGCTGATGGATATGCCAGCCTGGATTACTCCATTCGCTGTGCCTCTATTTCGGAGGATGATTGGTCCTGAAAGATTGCAGGTTATCTCCGGGGGAGACCGGCTTGCGCCGGGAATTTGGTGCTGGGATTTTGCCGCCGAAAATGGTGAGGTAATACTCCGCTCTAGCCCAACTGATACGGTCGCGGTGACGGCAATGTTGCAACGGCAGGCATTTGAACCCCCCTCCGGTCGCCAAACATGATGGATGTCAGCATCATTCTTGGCTCCCGCTCCGACCTGCCTATCGCTGATAAGGCAACTAAGGTGCTTGATGAGTTCAAAATTGCCTACGAGTTGCGTATCGCCAGCGCCCATCGCGCGCCGAAATATCTCGAAGGAATCGTCGATGCTGCGCTAGAAGATGGATGCCGGATTTTCATTGGAATCGCTGGCGTATCAGCTGCACTACCCGGCGTACTCGCCAGCATGACTCATCGTCCAGTAATCGGTGTACCAGTAGGCGGAAAAGTTCCGATGGACAGCCTACTTTCAATCGTTCAGATGCCACCGGGAATGCCGGTTGCAACCGTCGGCGTTGACCGCGGCGAGAACGCTGCTCTCCTCGCAATTCAAATTCTTGCCGACGCTGATGAGAAATTGTCAGCATCTTACGCCACATATCGTGACAAAATGACTGAGAAGGTCATCGATGACGACCAACTTACCAACCAAGAACGCAAGTGAAGGCGGGGATTGAGATGGATGTTGGGACTCTCATAGATGAGGCGGTCGCCACCCTGAAAGAGAATATTGACGGAACCGCTATCATCGCCTGCTCCGGAGGAATAGATTCCAGCGTCGCAGCCGTCTTAGCGAGCCGAGCGGTCGGCGATAAGCTACACTGCGTGTATGTTGACACCGGATTCATGCGCAAGGGTGAGACCGAAGAAGTTGAGGAAATGTTGGCTGAGCTCGGCTTGAATCTGAAGGTTGTCCACGCATCTGAACGCTTTTTCAAACACCTTGAGGGTGTTACTGAACCCGAGGCTAAGCGCATGGTCATCGGTGAGCAATTCATCCGGGTTTTTGAGGAGGAACAGAAAATTTGCGGTGCGAAATACCTCGTTCAAGGCACCATCGCTCCCGACTGGATTGAGTCGGGCGGCGGTGAGCGTGACACCATCAAATCACACCACAATGTCGGCGGTTTGCCAGCAGATGTAGATTTGACCATCGTCGAGCCGCTGCGCGACTTCTACAAGGACGAAATTCGTCTGATGGCGAGGGAATTGAAAATTGATAGCAGCGAACGCCAGCCGTTCCCCGGACCCGGGCTTGCCGTTCGTGTTCTGGGTGAATTGACCCCGCACCGAGTTGAGGTCTGTAGGGAAGCCTGCGCCATCGTTGAGGAGGAGTTGGAGACGGCTGCGGCCGAAGGCAAGATGAAGATTCCATGGCAATATTTTGCAGCGTTGTTGCCGGTTCGAAGCGTTGGAGTTCACGGCGATGTGCGAGTTCATGGTGAGACAATCGCCGTTCGGGCGGTGGAGAGTTTCGATGGAATGTCGGCCCGATACTCGCAAGTTCCTCACGACGTGCTGGAGAAAATCAGCATCAGAATCACCAATTCACTGAAAGGTGACATCAACCGAGTTGTCTACGATATTACCCACAAGCCACCTGGCACCATCGAGTGGGAATGACTTCGCCATCATTCGGATTCATCGTGAGATGAACTGATGTCCATTGATTCGGGCCACGGCGAGGCAACTGGAGTCAATGGCGGCTTGCGCAGTTCTACCGCCAATACAAGGTCAGCGGGAACATCGGATACCACGGGCCCAAGGCTCGGAAATGGGTTGTCAGCACCGGCAGGAAATGTTACGAATGGATCGAGAATACGTCCTGATGGGTGAACCGCATGCACCGCCAAGAAGTCCACACCCTCTATTCTTACACCAAATAACACCACGTCAATTGCAGCCGCTCCGGTCACATCAACCTGCAACCTTCGTCGGGCGAGTGGTCGGCGAGCCCAGCGGCGAGAAGATACCTGCCAGCCGGCAGATTCCAACTTATCCAGTCCAATGTCAACATGAGCAATCGGCAACAGCATCCGAGAGGCTGGCCAAGCCAGCAAAGTTGCGATACGAACCATTTGAATGGTCCAAACCAACAATGCAAGGGCCAATGCGGCCAGCACCACTCCATTGCCAGCGCTGGCCTCTCCTACCAACACGATTAGAATCCACACCACCGTATCAATTCTCAACACTAACCAAGCCAGCATCTTGCCCGGTGAGCCTTCCACCTGCGCGCTCGCAGCCCGTAGGCCTCCGGCCCAAAGTAGTGGGAGAGTAGCCATCCACATCGCCATCAGGTAAGCGGGTGGGGCGGCCGGCCACGGCTTGATTATCATCGGCAGTGAACCAGCGAAAAGCAACATCAGTGACCATGCAGCAGGAAATAGCAGGCCGGATAAAGCCGGCTGCAGACGCTGCCGCTTCCAACCAGCATCAGTCCAAGCGGCAGGCAAATCCAATTCGTAATCGAGGCGATTTGGAGCCACCCCCGCACCAAACCAGCCTTCCTCGCCGAGAAGAATATCTGGTTTAGCTTCAGCCAATTAATCACTTCTCCTTATTGCCGGGATGGCGCAATATCAGATTTCGCGCCGCCCAGACCTCATCAACTCGCCCAACCGGTGTTTCATGCGGTGCCGAAGTGACAATTTCTGCATCTTCAGCCAATATCGCCAAGAAATCATCAGCAAAGGCATCAATCGCTTCCTTAGATTCTGTTTCCGTCGGCTCAAACATCAGACACTCGGGCACAATCATCGGGAAATAAAGAGTAGGGGCCATGTAGCCGTAGTCAAGCAATCGCTTGGCGATGTCCTTGCCAGTAACCCCAGTCGCTTCCTTAATTGGACTCATTGACAGGGTGAATTCGTGTTTCACTACCTTCGCTGGAGCACCGTCAACCGGCATCGCGTGGATGTTAGCAGCCTGCTCAGAACTTGGATTCATTATTCGGTACCGAAGATAATTCGCGTTCAAAACCGCGTGCTCGCTCATCTTTTCCAATTCGCGCCCATAACGACGATAAAATGCCCAAGAACGAACGACTGCAGCTGAGTTTCCATGCCACTGCTGAACCTTCCCAATGGTTTTGGATGGGTTGAACCAAGCAAATCGGACCGCTCCCTCACCATCATCATCATCCTCAATCGCCTCAACCATCGGAGCGGGCAGGAAGTCAGCCAAATGGGATTTTACTCCAATCGGGCCGGAACCGGGACCGCCGCCACCATGCGGCTGACTGAAGGTTTTGTGCAGGTTGTAATGCACCGCATCAAAGCCCATCAAACCGGGTGAAGTCTTGCCTAGAATTGCGTTGAAGTTCGCGCCGTCGTAGTACATTTGGCCGCCGGCGTTGTGGACAATCTTGGCGGCCTCGCTAATTTCCGGCTCAAAAATCCCCAACGTGTTCGGATTGGTTATCATCATCGCTGCAGTATCTTTCCCAACAACTGCCCGCAGCGCATCAAGGTCCAAACAACCATCATCACCGCTCGGAATCTCGATGATAGAATAACCACACATCGTCGCACTCGCTGGATTGGTTCCGTGCGCAGAATCGGGTACGATTACCTTGTTTCTGTTGGCCTCACCATTTTGCTTGTGATATTCCTGAATGCAACGCATAGCCGCGAATTCCCCCTGCGCTCCAGCAACCGGTTGCAGGGTAACAGCGTCCATCCCAGCGCAATGAGCAAGCATTTCCTGCATCTCGTAAAAAATCGCCATCAATCCCTGAATGTGGTGTTCGGGTGCAAGCGGGTGGATGTCGTTCATCCCAGGCATCAATACGATGCGCTCATTGAGACGTGGATTGTGTTTCATCGTGCAGGAACCAAGTGGGTAAAATCCGGTGTCTATGCCAAAACTGCGGGTGGATAACCAAGTGTAGTGACGGACCAATTCTGGCTCACTCGCGCATGGCCAAGCGGGTAGCGCGGCTCGCTTCAGGGAATTTGGAATCACCTTGCTAACCTCGTCAGCGGAAAGCAGCGGGGCTGGCTGAGCATAACCGGCAGATGGAGAACCATTGAAGGCGAATAGGTCACTCATGCGCCCACCTCCTTGCACCAAGAAGCAAGACCGGAGGCAAGTTCATCGATATCTTCGCCGTCAATCTGGTCAGTTGCACACACCAACAGGCAGTCGTCCATTCCGTCAAACCACTCCCCGAGGTCAAATCCGCCGGTCAGGTCCCACTCCTCGTCCAAGTGGGTTAGGCAGTCTGCGGCAGTACCGGGGATACGAATAGCGAACTCATTGTAGTGGGAAGCATCGTGAACAAATGATATGCCTGCAATCGGAGCCAACGCGCGCTTCACTGATTCACAAGCAGCCGCATTTCGGACCGCTAAATCTGCTAGACCTTGTGGGCCAAGCATCGCCATGTGCATAGCTCCCATCAGAGCAATCAGGGTCTCGTTTGAGCAAATGTTGCTGGTCGCTAGTTGCCGGCGGATGTGTTGCTCTCTTGTTGAAAGAGTCAGGCAGAATGCGGGTTTACCTGATGAGTCGCGGGTTTTACCTACAATGCGGCCCGGCATCTGGCGTAGGTAAGCGTCGCTACAAGCAAATAAGCCGTAAATCGGACCTCCTGCCGTCGGCCCGATGCCAAACGGTTGTCCTTCCCCAACCACAATGTCTGCCCCCCAATTTCCGGGAGCCTCAATGATGCCAAGGCAAGTTGGTTGCACTCCGACTATCAGCGCGGTGTCTTGGCCAATCACCTTCTTCAGGCCGGCCAAGCCCTCGTCAAGGATTCCCATCACGTTTGGCATTTCTACGTATACCGCGCATGAGCCGGCGGCTTTCGCGGCGGCTTCCATGTCGAGATAGCCGTTTTTGTCGTGAGAAATCTTATTGATTTTGATGCCTGCACCCTGAGTATAATTTTCCATCACCGAAAGGCGGTGAGGCGGGACCAACTCGCTGACATAGACTGTTTTCGGCTGAGTTGCCTTCTTTCCATGCACCCGAATAGCACAGGTTAGAGCCTCGGCGGCGGCTGTGCTCCCGTCATACATACTGACGTTAGATACCGGTAATCCAACCAATTCTGAGACCATAGTTTGGAATTCCCAAAGCGCTTGCAGCATTCCCTGACTGACTTCGGGTTGGTATGGGGTATAGGCGGTTAGGAACTCGCCTCGCGTCGCTAACATCGCCACCATAGTCGGCACGAAGTTCGAGTAAAGTCCAGCGCCAAGGAAAGACGGACGGCTGTTCAATGGCACGTTTATGCCGAGCAAAAATTGGGCTTCGCGAAGAATTTCTTCCTCTGTCTGTGGGTCTGGTAGGTCTAGTGGTTCGTTCCTTCTAACTCCCTCTGGAATGTCACAAAATAGGTCGTCAATTGATGATAGGCCCATCGCCTCGAGCATTTCCTGCTCTCTGCCTAGGTTTGGAAGGTGGTCAACCATAGTGAGGTCCCCTTGCACCCTGAGGGTGTGCTACCGCCGGGGGCGTGGAGCCGTCTTGCCCTTCAACCTTCGGCGTATCGCTTGAGAGAATCAATTCCCACCAGAACTGCTGAGAACCTTGCGGTATGCTTCAATTGAGTTCTGCACGACTATTGGCCAAGTGCGACATTGTACTACCCATTTTTTTGCAGCCGCGCCGAGTCTCAGTCGCTTGCTAGGATCATCAATGAGGTGTGAAATGCAATCGGCGAGCGCACGATTGTCTCCTGCTGAATATAGTAGACCTCGTTCACCATCTTGGACGATTTCGGCCAAAGCCGGCAAATCTGAACATACTACTGCTCTACCCATCATCATCGCTTCAAAAGGCTTCAATGGAGTTACCAAACGCGTGACTCGCTGGTCCGGTCGGCTAACTACGAATACGTCAATCAAATCATAATATTTTGGCACTCTTTCGTGTGGGACTGGCCCAGTTACGATTGCCTTCTCCCCAAGTCCAATCTCATCACAATGTTCTCGGAGTTCATCCTGATTGGCAACGCCACTCACTACCAACAAGCGCACATCACGGCCTTCGTCGCTTAGTAGCGCAACTGCAGATGCAGTATCGTCCACTCCTTCCAACGCCCGCAGACTTCCGATGTAGCCTACCACACAAGTTTCGCTGGCCCGCTGAATCCTCACAATTGTCTCGGCAAGATGAGCCTCATCCTCAGCAGTTACCGACGACGATTCGGATTGGGATGATTGGATTTTCTCCGGATCTACTGCATTTTGAACGATGTGAATGCGCGCCGGGTCCACGCCGCGTGAAATCGCCTCATCTCGTAGGGTTTCACTAATGCAAATTACCCGATCAGCAGAAGTGAGAACGCGAGTCTCCATTGCACGATATCTGCGATAAGCCAAACCTGTCGGCTTCCACCTACCATTTGCTACAGCGGTATCTTCCCAAATCCCGCGCATCTCGTAGATGAATGGTAACTTGAGTCGTCTTGCAGCACGTAGAGCGGGGCGCCCCACTCGGAATGGCGTATGTGCATGGATTACCTCAGCCCCAACCTTACGAGCAGTTTCGATAACTCCGGCCTCCATCCGCTTCATTAGCAGCCGTTCTTCAACCCACATCGGAAATGGTCGGAGCAGTCGACGAATAGGTCGTGACGCACGGCGCAAATTTCGCTTAAGAAATCGGTGAAGGCGACGGGTTAAACGAATTGACGCATGGAACACACGCCGAGAATTTCTACGGACAAATCGGTAAATACTCCTAATTTTCTTCCGAATTTCTCGGAATATACGACGAATTAATCCGAACTGGACCTGTGTCGTCTCCTCCTCCACCACCTCATTCTCAACAACTTCTTGCTGCTCATTGGTGGTGACAACAAGCTTGGAGGAGTCTTCAAGTGCGGCTGGCTTATTTTCCTGAGTTCGATTGCGTGCTCGCCTCCGTAACCACCCAGAACCTAATTTCCGATCCGAATCATCGTGCAGCGGATGAGGGCATCGAAGATAGAGAATATCGTCAACTTTAACCGATTCAATTAGTGATTCTCGCTCAGGATAAAAGGGGGATGTGAGGCCAATCGGTTCCACCATCCCAGAATCAAATTGAGCAGATAACAAATCATGAGTTCGGACCGCATATCCGTTGAGGTCAGGTCGGCTATTAGCCAGAATGTGTAAGACCTTGATCCGCTTTTCGGACAATTATTTCTCCTCCGAAATTGGAATCTCTTGCGAAAATTTGTCCTCACCTATGGTCACATCAACGAGGATGCTGTCTTTCATACGACAATAGCCAATTTTGATGGGACCATCTTCACTGTTTAGTTTCAAGGAAAAACCGTCCTCGCTAGTGGTCAGTTCCACTTCAGCACCTCGCTCAGAACCCAAAGTTAGCATGGCTCCAAGCCATTTTTGAGTACCACTAGTACGGAAACCTACAGCATGACTTGGCTCAAGACTTGAACCATTCATTCCAGTCCATCCCTGAAAAAGGGGGTTGGTCTGGCCGTGTGCCCTCACACAATCGTCGTTCGTAGTGATAGAATGGAGTGAGCATAACTCAACATCATCACCATCAGAACAATGGAAAATGCCACCCTCTGATTCGGCTAATTGTAAATCGGGTGCGAAATGGAACCACTGAATATAGGAATGTTCGTTTGGTGAACTCAACGAATCAAGCACGATTAAGAATCGTTCGGGGAAGTGAAGAAGAATGCGTGAGTGCGAGATGTCAACCCGATTTCGATGCCACGGCTCGTAAGTGTTGAAAGGATGGTCGGTAACATTCAGTCCTTGATGTCGGATGCTTGCGGATAGTAAAGCAATCGGACCAATTTTGACCGCCGCTTCAAGAGCTGAACCAAACACGTCTTTAGCAAATCTAGTCGTATTACAACCATCAATCTCTATCGCATTATGTGCTCTTGTTGATTCAACATACATCCTTTCTGGAGAATCATACTGATATGAATAAGTGCCACTATCAACCAAGATTTGTCTTGCCAGCGCACTATAATGAAACGAAAGATCATCTGCATGCTTGTGCTGTCGAGAATGGAATTGTGCTGTGAGAGCAAGATGCTCTTGCAATTTCCCTTCATCATCTAAATGACAAGAAATGCCAAGCCCTCCCTGATGGAAACACCTCACTCCGGATTCTAGAAGTTGAGGTGGTGTGAACCTGAGTCGTTGAGTGGCTGGAATATTTTTGCTATCGCCGAGTGGAAGAATGTTATTATCAGGCTGAATTAGCCATGCAGTGGACTTAATCGCCTGCTCGCTCAGCGTTGCAAAATCAGCCCGTTCTTGCAGCCAACCGACCTCACAAATCTGTGACACGTAGTTGGTCATGAAAATATGGTATTCCGGCGAATGCTCAAGGTGCAACCCATCATCTGCGAAATGATTGTTTAGCATGTTCGCAATGTTGCGGCCGGCAATCTCCAGTCCTTGCGCAGAGTGACGAAGGAATGGTAATGATGCCGCTAAAGATAGTAGGCCAGCCATTTGGAATAATCCATGGTTGCTGTGTAGCGCAATTCTATCCTCCTGCATCAGTTCTACCATGTGTACGTCCGCGGCAATAATCAGAGGCAGGAGGACGTCGGAACTAGCACCACTTGACAGTGCCTTCCGGGTTAGGTATGCGATTTTTGTAGCGCGTTGGCCGACCGCCATATCATACCAAATGAAACCCCTTTTACTGCGATTGAAGATGAAGGTTTCAATCCAACCTAATGCTATGCTCATTGCAACGGACAGGTGTGGGTCTTCGTGACCTTTACTGACTGCGACTATCTGAGCATCTATCATCTGCCAGGACTGCAGTTTATACTGAGTATTTCGCGAGGTATCATCTAGCGAATCCCATGGGATTTCCGATTTGAGATCTAACTCCAAGTCCGCCGTCTTGAAACCCTTGCTAAGATGGATGGATGCTCTCGCCCCAGGATTTCTGTGGATGGATACCGTCGACTCCTCAAGGTAGTGAATGGGGCCTAGGTCCGCGTCTTGACGACGGAACGTTTCTAACAATTCCTCTGTATCTTGTGATGATATTGAATCATCGATACAGGAACGAAAAATGTCGTTTTGATGAGTTCTTCTAATCGATTTGAGACGAGCGGCTGTAGCGCGAGATCCTCTTGACACAAACCTATCCATCAACTTCTGTTCAGTCACCCTCTGCCCCCTCCACACTCTTGCTAAGCAGGGCATCTGCTATTCTTGCAGCCGTATGACCATCCCATAAATCTGGAATTCGTCCCACCTTCCCACCGGTCTCAAGAACGTCCACAACAGCAGACACGATTGATTCGGTATCGTTACCAACGATTACATTGCTTCCTTCTGTGACAGTTATTGGGCGCTCTGTATTCTCACGAAGTGTGACACAGGGGATTCCAAGAGCCGTGGTTTCTTCTTGAAGACCACCTGAATCGGTAAGCACGATTTGGGCATTCGCCATCAAGGCGATGAAATCTAGATAACCAGCCGGGCCAATGCGGATTAAGTTGGAAATAGACTCAAGCCGCTTGGTCAAACCAAATCGCTCGGCATTCTTCTCAGTACGAGGATGGACCGGGAAAACGATTGGTAAGCGTCCACAGACAATTTCCAGAGCTTCTATGACTCGGATGAATGCCACGGGGTCATCCACGTTTGATGGGCGGTGCAGGGTCAATACTCCGTACTCGCCCTTATTGACGCCGAGTTCGGTGAGAATATTACTATTAGCAGCTTTGTCAATATTGTTGAATAAACTGTCAATCATGATGTTACCCACCCGCAATATTCGGGATTCCGCAACACCCTCATTGCGAAGATTCTCATCTCCATCGGGTGAGGGTGTCAACAATAGGTCAGCAATGGAATCAGTCACAAGACGGTTGATTTCTTCTGGCATACTTCGGTCAAATGACCTCAGGCCGGCTTCAACATGGGCGCATGGTATCCACAATTTCGCGCAAACAAGGCTGCACGCTACCGTCGAATTGACATCACCCACCACTACGACCCATCGCGGTTTATGTTCATTACAGATTTTCTCAAACTCGACCATCACCTTCGCGGTTTGTTCTGCATGACTACCACTACCGATTCCAAGATAAATATCCGGCTTGGGCATACCGAGGTCGTCGAAAAACACCTTAGACATATTCTCATCATAGTGTTGGCCGGTATGCAAGAGAAGTTGAGGCACACCTCTACGAGCGAATTCGGCGTGAAGTGGTGCAATTTTCATAAAATTTGGGCGCGCCCCCACCACCAATAACATCGGCCTATCCTCTACTGTCATTTTGAACCCTCATTCGATTTTGCAGAATACGTCTTGTAAGCATCGAATGCAACCTCGTTATCAGTTCCATCTGTGACAATCTTTCCCTTATGCATACAGAATACCCTGTCACATAGGTTCCGAAGTGTCGCCACCCGATGACTGACTATGATTACAGTGGCATCTCCATTAACCATCTCCCGGATTCGGTCTTGAGAGCGTTGCACAAAATCCGCATCTCCAACGGCGAGAATCTCATCAATAAGCAGAAGTTCCGGCTCCATATTTGAGGCGATGGAAAAGGCCAATCTCGCCTTCATACCAGATGAATAAGTGCGAATCGGTTGGTGAATAAAATCGCCAATTCCTGAAAAAGCAATAATATCGGGCATAATCGCCTCAACCTCCTTGCGTGAAAAACCGAGAATGCTGCCATTCAGATAGCAATTCTCGATACCGGTCAAGTCATTTTGGAACCCTGCACCTAGAGTCGCAAGTAAAGTCACTCTGCCCCTTGTTCGCACAACACCTTTGTCTGGGGCATAAATTCCCGCGATTACCCGCAGCAGGGTGCTTTTGCCAGCTCCATTTGGTCCCATGATGCCTAAAACCTCACCACGTCGCACCTCTAATGAGACTCCCTCCAAGGCTCGGAAATGGGTTTTCGTACCCTTACGACGCCGAAATCGGCCGGTGAAAATTTCTTTCAGAAATGCAGGACCATTCTGTCGTAAGGGGAAATCAAGGATGATGTCCTCGACCTGAATCACGTTAGCCTCAATCATAGATACTTCACCACACTTCGCTCGTATCGCTTGAAAATCATCATCCCGAACAACATTAAGAAAATTGCAACGCCACTCGAATATCCAAAGTCGTCCCAAGTCAATTTGCCCATTTCACCATAGACTGCCACCCTCGCAAGTTCAACAAAGACGGCGACTGGATTCAGCGTATAGATGTCAATGAACTCGTCAGGAATATAATCGATTGAGTAGAATACTCCGGACAGGAAAAATCCGGCACGATTCAAAATATTCACTACCTGCTCGGTATCTCTAACCCTCGCTTGCAGCGGTGCAAGCATGAACCCTAGCCCCATACCAACTGAACAAACTCCCATCATGGCTGGGATTAAGAAAAGCAGGTGAGCGGTCGGCTCGATAGACCATATCCACATCAGTGGGATGAGGATGAGTAGACTTAGGGCTAGTTGCATGATTTGGAATCCCGCACTTGAAACAACAAAAATCTCCCTCGGCAAATACACTTGTCGAATCAAACCCGCATTTCGTGTAAGGGCCTTGGTGGTTGCCGCAAAGGTCTTTGAAAAGCAGTTGTACATCAGAATTCCAATCATGATTTTGAGTGGGAGTTGGTCATCGGGAGAACCGCGTAGAATTACGAAAACGACATAGAAAATCGCGGTGAATGCCAGCGGCTCAAGCATAGACCATGCATAGCCAAGAACTGCCCCGTGATAATTGACTTTCAAGTCGCGACCTATGAAGTGTTTCAACACGTTACTATGGTTGCGCAGATTTTTCACCACATGATAAGGTGCGCTGAAAAATGGCGGTCTCGCCTCATGTGCATAGGTGCTTCCCGAATCGGCCATTATCACCGCTGTCTAACGTTCCGGCTATGAATGTGGGGTTGCAATTGCATCCATTTATGCGACCTGTTACAGATATCCGTTCCGCGAATGGTCATCTATGATGACCGTTTACCGCATAGATAGGAGGGGGATGGTACGAAACGAGACATCCTGCTATACGCTGATGTTGACCTGAACCTGATTGACGGTTCGGCGGTCTGGCTGGCTTCCCTTACCGAGATGCTCTCCTTGGAACCCAGTCTCAATGTGCATGTTTTGCTCAAGCGACCCTTGAGCGATGACAAGTTGGTCAAACAATTACTAAACAAGCCGAATATTCGGTTTATTGACCCGTGGACTGAGGTAGACGACCCTGCTGCCGGCCGAGCACTCTCAGGTTTGAGTCGCCAAGCCTTGGACACGGAAGCAGCAGCAACTCTCATCCGAATACTTGAGCAAGAAATTGATGCTCACCGGATTCTAGTTAGAGGCCAGGACATCCTATACCGAATCTGTGGAGATACGGCGATTTCGGAGAAGTTGATTGCATACATCACTAATCCACCGGCGCACGCAGACTTTGCAGGAATGCAACGGATGATAACCATACATAGTCAATCTAAACTAACTCTGCTGCAAACACCAATGGCGGCAAAATCATTCACCGAATTATTGGGAAGTCGTGCAACTCTGAGCCGAATTGACATCCTAAATCCGATGGTTCCAGACGACAATTTTGAGCAACCACTCGACCGCAAACGAATCACTCAATCACTTGGGTATTCGGGCAAGTTTTCGCCCCCATATATGATAGAAGAAATGCTTACAGCCTTCGAATCAATACGAAAAAAGCATACGAATGCGACCTTCCATGTCGTAGGTGACAAAATCCACAATCGTCCATTCGTTGAAGGCTTTGAGCAACGGATAGAGGCCGGCTTGCAACAGGGGGCTGGAGTGATTTGGCACGGTGGGGTCAGTCGTGAAAAGGCTAATCGGTTGATGAGTGAAGTGATGGTTGCTAGCGGATGGCGCGACCCATCCTTTGACGAGACGGTTGAAATTTCCACCAAGATTTTGGAATACGCCGCGCTCGGAATACCAGTGCTAATGCGCCCTGCAGCTGTGCAAGTTGAGGTATTTGGTGAAGAAATGCCAACTTGGGTAAAAACCGAATCTGAATTCAAAGCCATGTTTGAACGTCTATCTACAGACAAGAATTTTCACTATCAAGTTGCATCAACTATTAGAGAGGCAGTAAGGAAATACTCAATGAGTGCGACGATAGAAAGATTGCGAGAACACTTACTGTGAACAGGAGGATGACAAAATGAGAAATCGTTGGACAATCTGCAAAGGTGTTCATGAGGCTATCCGCCAACTGATACCACAGAAGTCGGTAATCCTCGAATTCGGGAGTGGAGATGGAACGGTTCCCTTGAGTGAAGTGTATGAACTCCATTCCGTTGAGCATGATGAGCAGTGGGTTGGACACGCACCCAAGTCAACTTACATCCACGCGCCGATAGTTGATATTGAACCGATTTTCCCATTTGAACACGAGTCTTGGTATGATAGCAAAGCAATTCTTGCATCACTTCCCAACTCAATAGACCTCATCCTTGTTGATGGACCAACTGGTAAAATAGGCAGGAGCGGATTGCTGAAGATTCTAGATCAAATACCTCAAGGAGTGATTTGGATTATTGATGATACTTTGCGAAGCGAGGAGTCGGAACTCTCTCGCCAAATCGCCTTCAAACTCCGTTTGCACGAAACCCGCTTTTGGAACTTCGCTATTCTTTCTGAAAAACCGATTACCATCGCCAAATTGAAGGCGATAAAGAAGGTGTCAGATGCGGTGCTGAAAGCGGAAGACAATGAGTATCTTGACCAATTCTTCTTCATAATGGAGGAGAAGTAATGAGTTGGACGATTGTAATTGGTCCGATTCAAAATGCCCTTGGTTTGGCAGATATTATCACCGACCTTGTTGATGAATACGACCATGAATACGCTGAATCACCTAATCGAACTGGACTCAACCCAACCTACTCGCTTCTCTTTGGCAATTTTGAGGATAGGGGTGAGGCGGAGAATTTGGCAATTGATATTAAGCAAAGATGGGGATTTAACACTACAATCTCTATGCTTCCAGAGAGCGCCGCTATAGTGGAAAGCGAATCCTTCTCTCCACGAGCATTTGTAAATGACATTTCTGAGCGATATAATGACGGTATTCCCTCGCCAAGTCTCTGTCTTCTTGTAAATGAAAAAATTGATGAGAAACCAAATGATGCTAACGAAATACGACGGATGATCTTCTCCTCCTTCAAGGACGTGGATACTTCCTTCGCCATCCCATATGGTATTGACTACCTTCAAGGCGTTGAGAATACGCCTTTCCTACGAGTTTTACTCACCCGGATGTTGAGAAATGATATGGAGCAAGACGCCATTGACATGTTGCTCCATCGCCATGAAATAAATGCTGACGCTGAATACCGAAAACTGGTAATTCCGTTACTTTTCTCTCATAGTCCACATCTTCTATTCGTCGGCAATGAAAATTCTGCAGAGGATATCTTAAATCGCTTGAAGAAGATATTGCATTACCCAGATATTGACGACTCGGAATTCTATGAGTCGGTGTTTATCGGACTACGAGGACGTAATGAATACAAGGCTCTTAGAATTGATATTGCTCAACGTTTTGGTCAAATGTGGGGTGTTGATTCTGACATCGAGAGTGAACTTGCTTTGATGGGTTTTCAAAGTGGCGAAATAAGCAACCCAATTATCAAACTTGAGAAGTATGGAGAGGCTACTCGCTGGAAAACACATCTTGAAAAAATTCGTTCTCACCAACGCCTGCTCAATGGCGGATGGGCCTTACCACCTTCTTCCCCTCCCAATCCTCTTAGAATCGCCGGCCTAGTGAGATATTTGGCCTACACCTCAGTTCCGTACCATACTTCGGGTTATGCGACTCGTACCCACAACCTGCTTTGCGCTATGCGAGGAATAGGTCGTAACATCCAATGTGTAACCAGATACAGTTACCCTTGGGTTGACTTGAAAATGGACGCAGATTCAGTTGAGAAGTTGGATGTGATTGATGGCATTTCTTATCATCGCCAGCCAAGTGAAGGAAGTTACCTCAACTGGACACTTGAACAACGATTGTTAGCAGGCGTGGAATCACTTGTTTCACATTGCGAGAATGAAGGAATTCCGGAAGTTCTTCATGCGGCTTCAAATTGGATGAATGGACTAACCGCTGTTCACGCGGGGAGAATTCTTGGAGTTCCTGTAGTCTATGAGATTCGAGGGCTTTGGGAATTGACAAGAACCGCGAAAGACCCCGGCTTTGAGGATAGCGAGCACTTCCAAATGATTTCTCGGATGGAGGTTGAAGTGGCGATGGCTGCTAATCGTGTGATTGCCATCACTGAGGGGCTTCGTGCCGAATTGATTGAAAGAGGAGTGCCGGCAAAGAAAATCCGACTCGCACAAAACGGTGTTGATACAGAGCGATTCCAACCGTTGCAACGAGATATGGAACTTGCAGAAGAACTCGGAATACCGGATGGTCCTGTTATCGGCTACGTGGGGTCATTGGTTCATTATGAGGGGCTTCACCTATTGCTTGAGGCGGTGTCACAATTACGCAGTGAGGGCAAATGGAAGGGAAGTGTGCTGATAGTTGGAGACGGTGAATGTCGGGGGGAGTTGGAAATGCTTGCCAAGAACCTCGATATCGCTGATATTTGCTTATTCACTGGTAGAGTAGACTTCAGAGAGGTTGAGAGATATTATTCATTGATTGACATCGCCCCATTCCCTCGCCTACCACTGAAGGTATGCGAACTTGTATCTCCTCTGAAGCCATTTGAAGCAATGGCGATGGGCAAGACGGTCATTGCTTCGGACGTTGCAGCAATGAAGGAATTCATTATTTCCGAGGATAATGGTGTTCTGTTCGAGAAAGGCTCAGTAGATTCACTGGCTGAAGTTCTTGGTAGAATAATCGAGGATGACCGATTGAGGGAAAAGCTTGCCGCTTCCTCTCGTCAATGGGTGATTGATAATCGAACGTGGCGTCAAACCGCTGAGGCGATTGCGAGGGTCCACGATGAGGTACGGCCGAAGCGACAAAAGACCATTCTGATTGCAGGTCATGATCTGAAGTTCATCTATGAGATGGGGCGAGAATTCATTCGACGAGGCTACACTGTTCTAGAAGACAATTGGGACAACCACACTCGCCACGATGTGGAATTGAGCAAGCGCCTGCTCAAGGCAGCCGACTTCGTAGTTTGTGAATGGGCTTTGGGTAACGCCCGTTGGTATGCCGAACACATCCAATCACACCAAAAATTATTCTTCAGATTACACCTACAAGAGGTCGATACGGAGCACCTCGATGATGTGAATTGGAATAGAGTCAACAAAGTCGTATTCATTGCCCCGCATGTACACCGCAAGGCGATAGAACGATTCGGGATTCCCAGGGAACGGACTATTCTCATCCCAAACTTCGTTGACACGCGGCGATTCGATGTACCCAAAACCGCCGCTTCTAGCACCACAATCGGATTCATGGGCATCGTTCCAAAACGGAAGCGTTTTGATTTGGCACTCACGGTCCTTGAAGGCGTGCGCGCGCAGCATCCCGAGTTCAAACTCTCCACCAAGGGAAAACGCCCAGAGGAATACGCTTGGATGGTGAAGAGAACCAAGGAGATGGCTTGGTATCAACACGAATTCCGTCGCATCGAGCAATCGAGTCTGCTCCGGAGTGCGATACGTTATCAAGGTTGGACGCCTAGTCCATACAGTTGGTTTGGTGATATTGGATTCCTGCTCTCCGTCTCCGATTTTGAGGGCTCGCATCAGGCCGTGGCGGAGGGGGCTGCGAGTGGTGCAATCCCAATTATCCTCAGATGGGAGGGGGCCGACGAAGTTTATCCACCCTCTTGGTGTGTCGACACCATCGAAGAGGGCATCGAGCGAATCTTAGACTTCAACGAGAGGCTCTCCTTTGAGGAACGTGAGTTGGCGCGGATGAAGGTAGCAGATCATATCCGGGAGAATTTCGATCTAAAGATTATTGCCAATCGCTGGTTGGAAATGATGGATGCGAATCAATCAAGTTGATTGAAAATCCACTCAGTGAACTGCTCAAGACCATTGCCTAAAGTGATTGTACGGCAGGCATCTCGCATCCGTCTTCGCTTGATTGGGTTGAGGATTTTCCGTAGTGCCCACTCTGGAGAGTTTTCTTCATTATCCGCAACCATTAGAGAACATCCCGCTGCATCTGCAGCTATTGCCCTAAGATAGTCCGATTCATCACGAACACCGAGTCTTGGAACGGTGATGAATGGAGTTTCGGAGTCTATCATTTTCAGCATCTTAGTTTGAGAACCATCAATTATCGCCATGTCAAAGGCTGCACTCCAATGTCCACCAAACATTGTGGGTAGGCTGCGGACAAGCGTGCGTGGATAATTACCAACCCACTTATCGGAAGCCTCGGTAGGGTTCATGCATAGTATCACCCTTTCCTTACGTAAACGATTGAGTAGCGACATGAATACCTTCATCTGGCGCTTTGTGGGGCTACCCGGTGGATGGAAAAAGGCAACAAGCGAATCGCTAGGAATGTCTAGTTCCTTCTTGACTTCCATCTTCGTTCGCTGAGGTTGATCGACACGAAATAAAGGTGGATACTTCGCCATTAATTTTGATTCTGCATTATCCTCAAGCAGCGGATCTGAAGGCCAAATCAAATAATCAAACGACCCTCCCGAATTCCGAAGATGGGTGGATACATTCTCCACAATGGGCTCTATCCAGATGCTCATATGGCCAGGCCTATCACTCAGCGCCCGGATGATTCCACGGTGAGGGTACTCACCATCGTAGATGATTATCGCTGGCCGGTGAGCTGTTAGAAGAAGGGAGATTTGTTCTGAAAGCAAACCGCCCCAAATATCGCTGCTCATCCTGCTAGATGGTAGGCTGTATTCGAGCATTGACTCGGGGCGCTTTACTAGCATAGGTGAGGAGAGAGACAAATGGATGGTGTCAACGGTTGAATCAACTTCGCCAATCTCAGTCGCCATCCCGATGACGCGTTCCTGTCTACGGTCATCGGTTGACTCCCCCGAGATAAGAAAAATTGAGCGATTTAGAGGCCCCGTGATTTCCTCCTCAGTTTTTCGCCTTGACTCGCGCAATATTTCCCATGCTAATGCTACTAAGTCCCATGGCAAGCGAAAGAAGCGAAGCGGATTCTCGATTGCACGGATAAATAGGACACCCAACCTAAACGATGGTGAGGTTCGTATTCGTGTTAACTCCGCGGCAGCAGAACCCTCACGGTGACTCAAGTCCCTAAGTTGCACCTTAGATGATGCGGGAGTTGATTCGTCATCACGGTCTGCCAACTCACCCTCTCCGCATCAATGCCAAGTCGCACACCACATCAGCGTTCCTCAGAAATTCTTGAGCGTATAGCGGCTTCAAGATACTCACCCTTCCCACGAAAGAGTCCGAAGCACCTCTGAAACTCCAACGCTTACAGGTCTTGAAGCCAATTCCTCTTGAATCTACTACTTTTCCAGAATCGGTGCACCGAGTCGGAATAGAGTCCATCCATCTGCTTCCAGTCCAAGATTATCGAGAACTCGCCGACCATCGTAGATAACTGGTTGGCGCACAATTCCCTTCATTTTACTCCAATCGAGAGTCAAGAAGTCGGGGTGCGCCGTCACCAAGATAATCATGTCAACATCTTTGCAGTCATAGGGTGAAGCAATCGGCTGAGCCAACGAACCTAATTCACCCCAATTCTCAATGTATGGGTCATATGTCACCACATCCATCCCGGCGGTTTTGAGTGACTGAGCGAGCGGTTCTGCAGGAGTTCCTCTCACGTCACCAACTCCAGGTTTGTACGCCCAGCCAAGCAACATTATCTTGGCATCACTTGGCTGAATACCGCTTACAGCGAGAATTTTCACTATATCTGCGGCTACGTTGTAAGGCATCGAATGATTTACTGCTCGCGCAGCGGTAATCAACTCCGCGGGCGCGCCAGCTTCCGATGCCTTTTGAATCAGATAATATGGGTCAACAGGTATGCAATGTCCTCCAACACCAATCCCAGGACTGTAACGATGGAAATTCCATTTCGTCGCTGCGGCATTTAGCACATCCTCAACATCTAAACCCAACTGTGGGAAAATTCGGGCTAGTTCATTCACCAAAGCGATATTGAGGTCGCGCTGAACATTTTCAACTACCTTTGCTGCTTCAGCCACCTCAATTTGGCCAACGAATTGTACATCGCCTGAGGTTAGAGTGCGATACAACTCAACTAAGTCGCCACCGACCTCACTATCGGTTGCTCCTATAACACGCGGAACTTGACGAACACCATGTTCGGGGTCACCAGGCACGAATCTCTCCGGGCAATAAGCGAGGTCAACATCAGACCCCTCGTTCAATCCCCTCTCCTCGAGCAATCGCCCCCATATCTCGCGAGTAACTCCAGGATAAACCGTGCTTTCCAGCACTACTATAGTGCGCTTTTCCGGCAAAATTGAATCAAAAATAGCCGCTCCGGCAGCCTCTACCATACTAAGGTCAGGTCGCTGGTCAGAAGTGACCGGCGTTGGAACAGTAACGATGACCACGTCGCATTCAGGAACTGCAACTGAAGTGTCCGTTGTAATTTTCCATCTCCCATCCTGCTGCTGCGGAATTACATCATCGTGCTGTGGATCATCTCCCGGATTCTGCCCCTTTTCCAACATCGAAATGGTTCGCTGACTAACGTCAGCACCACGCACCCGGAACCCAGCATCATGGAATCCCAACGCGGTCGGCAATCCGACATAACCCAGCCCGATAATGCCAATCGTCAGGTCTCGACTAGCGACCCGCGCCGCGAAAGTGGAATCCCACCCCATGTGATTATCTCCAATATGCAAAGCACTTCAATCCTCTCACTGAGTCAAAGCCAATTTATTTGACTGCAAACCAATGAAAAGGCTCACCAAGCCGTCATTTTGACGCGCCACGAGCCGCCGTCATTTTGATAGTGTAAGAACTCAGAATAAGGCCGGAGGAGACAGCATGCGAGTGGCAATCAGCGGCGAGGACGATTTCATTCGACCTCATCTTGAAAATGCACTTGGCAAGAACGTCGTCGAGATTACGCCGGAAATTTGCGAGGATGACATGACCCTCGATGCCCTACTAACCTCGTGTGGCGCGGTTATTCTGATGAATGGGCATCCCCCCCAAAGCGCTGGAGGTAGAGAAGCGAGAGAGGCCATTTTGGCCATGCGGGAGGCGGCGATGCCGATTTTACGAGCGGTCGAGCGGCACGGTGGCCTACATCTAGTTCTAATCGGCTCACTGCGAGTACATCCACAAACCACTCCAGAGGAGCCATTCTACTCCAGCCAAGCCACGCTCGCCCCACGAGATGTCGCTGCTGAAGGTCAACTTTGGGTGGAAGAACGGGCGCTTGAGCATGCAAATGAGGCGGCACCGGTTTCTATTCTCAGGACTTCAAATGTGCAAGGAGTGCCGCCCGGAGCGAGCGAAGGACACGGGATTTTGCATCGTTGGGCGTCGGAAGCGGCGTTTGGCTGGATTTCAGTTCCCGGCGATGGCACTCAGGTGAAAGATGTAGTTCACATTGATGACATCGTACGCGTAGCCATGCATGTGATAGAGAATCCACCCCCGACCCGAGAAACCTTGTGCATCGGGGCTGGCGAAGCGGTCACCATGAACGATTTGGCAGCAACTTACGAGCAGAGAACTGGTTGTTCTGCTCAATATGGACAAGACGACCGGCACGAAGTTTGGGGTGTTGTTGATGCTTTGGAAATCGAACAGCGATGCGGCTTCCGTCCAGAGGTCAGCGCGGCTGAAATGGTCGAGGAAGCCCTTTCAATCGCGGGTATTTGATTTCCATCAGTTTATTCTGATGAAAGATTGGTCAGCATTCATCTGCCAGATTGTGCCGTCAGGTGCGTTATACAAGGTCTCGCCAGCCGCGCCGGTTCCGTAAGAACCACCGGGGGGCAATCCGCTGTAATCCGCAACAGTCTGTTGCGTTCCGGCCGCTGCTGCCATCTGAGTTTGTGCTGCAATCGCAGACGGCTGCGCAGCCGCTTCTTGCCAATCGAGTTCAGCTCCAGTCGCATATCCACTATCTGCCATCCCAACATCCTCGTTGGCGGTATCGCCGCCACCTCGCCCGCGTAGTGCAACCAAAGTAATAGTGAGAATCAGCCCCAGTAGCACGACTATAGCCAAAATTATCCAGATGATGTTCTGCTGCAATATAGCCGAAGTATCGCCGAGTTCAGCCCTCTGGTCCAAGGTGCAACCGGCGTATTCCCCGTCGGTCCGAACCTCAACTCCAGAGGGTGTATCACGACAATCAATGTGGTCCTTATCGGTCATCACACCATCTCCGTCCTCATCCCGCTGACTCGGACCGCAACCTGCCCATTCACCCTCAGTAGGCACGATAGCACCGGCCGCAGTCTCCCAACACTGGTCAGCATAGGCCAAGACACCATCATCGTCTGAAGAAGGCAGCAGAGCCATTGCGGTCAAAGAAGAATCATCGGCATCACCCTCCCAGCAACCGGATTGAACCGTGCCAAATTCGGTATTGCTTTGCCTGATAGTTACGCTTGATGTTCCCGGGCAGGCATCCAATCCCATCGGGTAGATTTCGTCGCCAGTGAAGCCGTCATTATCGGTATCGTATTCAGAAGCATGGCAGCCATCAACCCAAACTTGGTCAATATATTGACTCGGGGTGTTCGGGCAATCATCTTGGTAGAGCAGATATTCGTCACCATCGGAATTTATTTCGCCGGGCCAGCAGCCGATTTCATCAACCTCGGAACCGAATTCTGCGGCGAATGTGTCTCGTATCAGTTGCGATGGTGTGCCCGGACAGTTGTCGTGGTCATCGGTCACGCCGTCGTTATCTGAGTCCTGCTGAGTATACCAACCGCATCCAGCGATATCAACCGGCTCATCTTCAGGAGTATTAGGACACTCGTCGTAGTCGTCATGAACACTGTCATTGTCGTCATCGGTGTCCTCATCAGAGTCACGGCAACCATCGCGGTCAACGTCATTAATCTCATTTGAGAACCAACCGGTTTCACCCTGTGGGCAATCGTCATCCTCGTCTAGGAAACCATCGCCATCATCATCGTCATCCTCGTCGAGGTCGCGGCAGCCGTCGCCATCGATGTCGGTGGCTGAACTGGATATCCAGCCGGTAGCACCGTTCGGACAGGCGTCATTTGAATCAGCGATGCCATCGCCATCATCATCATCATCCTCGTCGAGGTCGCGGCAGCCATCACCGTCGAGGTCTGTGGTGTTGCTTGACAACCAGCCCATCGCTCCGGGCGAACAGGCATCATCGCCGTCGAGTATTCCGTCGTTGTCGTCATCGTCATCTTCGGTAGCGTCCTTACATCCGTCCGCATCACCATCAACTGAGGGGATTGACGCCCAGCCGGTCTCACCGTCCTTGCAACGGTCATCATCATCGTCAATGCCGTCATTATCGTCGTCATCGTCTTCGGATTCATCCTCGCAGCCGTCCACATCGTGGTCGCGCGTAGCGTCGTGAGAGTAATCGGCTGCACCGTTGCGTATTCCCCAATTTGCTAGACCACGAAGGCACATATCACCCATATCGTCGTCAATGCCGTCGTTATCGTCGTCATCGTCCTCATCGGTGTCATGACAACCATCGGAATCGTGGTCGCTGGCAGAATTTGATGACCACTGTTGCTTGAAACTAGTTCCGGAACAACCGTCGTCAACATCGTCGACGCCATCGCCATCATCGTCGTCATCCTCAGATGCGTCGTGACAGCCATCTTGGTCCATGTCAAGAGATATGTCGCCGGAATCCCAATTCACGGTCGGGCCGTCACAATTGTCCATATCGTTGAGCAGATTATCGCCGTCTATGTCTGGGTCACAAACATCACCGGTATTATCGCCATCAATGTCCTCTTGATTTGGATTTGCAATCTGTGGACAATTGTCGGAAGAATCGGCAACTCCATCGCCATCGCTGTCAGCACCGATTGCCCACATCCACAAGCCAACCTGATAGTAGGCATTCTCAGTGTAGTAATTGCCAGTGCCAGATACACTTGAGGTACCTAGGGTGATTGAGTACGATTGACCCTCTTGAACACCACCTGCTCCAAATTCTCCCAACGAGACAATCATGCCGGTGGAAGTCACTCCTACTCCATTGGCTTCGTCGTTGTAATCGCCATCTGTTGCTTCAGCCCATGCCCAAGCACCAGAAGTGCTCATTCCTGCTATGAAGCCATCCATGTAGGTTGAAGAAAGAGTGGTTGAACCAAATTGTCCAGTACCACTCTGGATGAGGATGCCGCCGGACGAAGAGGCAAATGTTCCAGAGATAACCAATGCTCCGCCACCTGTCTTGGCGATGCCTGACGCGGTCTGGTAACTACCGACCGCTGCCGTCGCCCAAGACCATTGACTATTGGAGCCTAATGCAGCGACGAAGACCGAACGGTCTTGGCCGTTATTGCTGCTCGAGGCTTGATGCGCATCGAAGTTCGCTGTTCCAACCAAATGACCAGTAGCATATACAATGCCGCCGTCCTCAATCATGTCAAAAATCTGCACTAAGCCACCGGACGCGCCCGCCTGAGCGGTATTGGAGAAGCCACCTGAGGAGGTCAACTTGGTGATGAAGGAATCATACTGGCCAATCGCCTGCATCTGTGAGGTGCCAAAGGTCGCGGTCCCAGAAAACCAGCCACAGCCATATACACTGGTTCCATCGGTTTCTATACATGCCCCATAGTCATCCAAACTGCCTCCTGCTGTAGTTACCCACGACCATCGGTTAGTGACAACTTGGCCGGTATTTATCTTAGCAAACCAAGCGTCAAAACCTCCTTGCGTCACCTTTGAGATGGTCTCAAAGTTTGCACTAGTGTTGAATGAACCCCCCGCGAAGACATCACCACTGCTTGATGAGGTGATTGACTCGCAGGTATCGGTCAGACCACCGCCACCGGTTGTGGTCCAATCAAAGACTCCCTGCGAGTTGATTTTTGAGACAAAGAAATCTTGTGAATCTGCAGTACTCCTTTGGTTCTGATTGCCAAAACTCACGTTACCTTGGTACCACCCGCAGATGTAGTAATCAGAACCGACTTGGGTGATATCGGTCACTCCGGAAAACCCTCCACCACTGTAGTCAGTCAACGACTCTACCCATTGCCATACTCCTTGCGAATTTGCAAGAGCAATGAATCCCATTTGATTCTGCGAGGATACACCAACGGTTCCGAAGGTAATATCGGCAACCAAACTACCAACAGCGATTATGTTGTCATTTGAATCAACAAAAATTGATGAGGGGAATACTAGATTCGGATTCTGTGTATTTGCTGAGTTAGATTGAACAGCGCTCGCAACCCATTCAGTCTGCGCCCCGCGCGCTCCGGTCCAGTCTATTTCAGGAGAGTCTGCGAGTTCACTGGTCGTTCCTGAATCAGAATCAATGCTGATTGCTCCGAGGAATGGCTGCAATAGCAAGCTCATTGTGACAAGAAGAATCGTCATCCTCAGTGTGTCAATTGTGCGGGCGCTCATGCTTCTGCCCTTGATGGCTACATCTTTGAAACCTCGCACTACGTGCGATGGCGGATATTTTTCGATTTCAGCCCGGGTGCTCGGTCCAATCGTCCATTTCTGGGGTCCGATACCACCAGACACCATCATCGTCCATCCACCACTCACAGCCACTCTCATCGACCTTGTAATTCGGGTCATCGGTTCCGAGGTCTTCAACCACCTCCTGTGCCTGTTCAGCCTCCATAGCGATGACATGAGCAAGTCCCGCTGCTGCGGTTGGTTTCGCCATGCGAGCCTCGTGTAGTGTCTGGTCCTCAGTTGCCGACTTGCGCTTGACGACCATTACTGCCCCGCCGGTCCCAGCGACTATCAACACGGCGAGAATTGCTAGAACAGTCCAAAGCCAGCCGAATTCGCTATCGCCGCCTTTGAGCGCAGCCCGCTGGGCGGTAGAGCAGCCAACCTCATCAATCACAGAACCTTCAGATGTATTGATACAGACGTCGTTCTCATTGGAGATGCCATCACCATCATCGTCCTGCTGCTTCCAAGAACAGCCGAACTCATCAATGATTGCCGCTTGCTCGGTTCCCGGACACAAATCCGCATATGCCCTGATGTTATCATCGTCATAATATTCCTCAAATCCGGGTGCCATCACAGGAACCGCAGCAGAATCAACATCTCCGACCCAACAACCGAAATCAGCATCAAATGGGAATTGTGGGTGCTGTTCACGAATTTCCGGAGAGGATGTGCCACCACAGGCATCTGCGGGGTCCAATACCCCATCGCCATCCTGATCCTGCTGGGTGACATAACCGCACCCACGTGAATCAATCTGTTCACCTGCGGGTGTGGCTAAACACGAATCCTCATTGTCAAGAATGCCGTCTTGGTCTGTATCATCGGTACAGCCATCGTTGTTTACGTCAAAGCCTTCAACCGCAGCGACTCCTTGACATTCATCCTCTGAATTGATTACTCCATCATTGTCGTCGTCTGCCTGCGCCTCTGAGCAACCATCGTCATTAACCGCAACGCCGAGTGGTGTCCCGGGGCACAAGTCGTTTTCATCCCAGAATCCATCATCGTCGTCGTCTAAGTCCTCGGTCTCGTCTCTGCAGCCATCTCGGTCAACGTCGTTCAGCGGAGTGGATATCCAGCCGGTTTCTCCTTGTGGACAATTATCGCCATCATCTGGCACCATATCCGAGTCATCATCGATGTCTTCGGCTCCCGCGTCTCTACATCCATCCCCGTCCACATCGGTCCATTGAGTTGAAGTCCAGCCGACGTCGCCTGCCGGGCAATCATCATCATCGTCGAGCAGGCCATCGCCGTCATCATCATCGTCCTCGTCGTAATCCCGGCAGCCGTCTCCATCCAAATCCAAAACGGGAGTTGAATTCCAGCCGGTTGCGCCAAGTGGACACCTATCCACTTCGTCAACCACAGTATCGCCGTCGTCATCAAAATCCTCGACCAAATCAAGACAGCCATCACCATCGTAGTCGTCAGCACTATTCGTAGTCCAATTTAACTCACCAATTTGGCAATTATCATCAACATCAAGAATGCCATCGTTATCGTCGTCATCATCCTCATCCGAGTCTTGGCAACCATCACCGTCGTAGTCGCTACTCTGGTTTGAAGTCCATGACCTGTTGGAAGGATTGCGTGGGCAATCATCGTCAACGTCGGGCATTCCGTCTGCATCATCGTCGTCATCTTCGTCGATGTCGTGACAGCCATCAGTATCGTAATCGCTTGCAAGAGTTGAGGACCAATTGTGCTTAGTGGTAAAATCATCACAGGAATCTACTGAATCAAGAATACCATCGCCGTCGTCATCGTCGTCCTCGTCATAATCGCGACAACCGTCCCCATCACGGTCCAGAGTCCAATCAGATTGGACCCAATTCACCGCCGGTCCTTCGCATTCGTCCCAGTAATCGTCGTAACCATCACCGTCCATATCATCGTCGCAGACATCACCAATCTGGTCCCCGTCTATGTCTGACTGGTCGGCATTAGGAATCAACCTGCAATTATCGTCTAAGTCAGAAACTCCGTCAAGGTCGGTATCAATCTCAAAAGACCAAGCAAACGCCGCTCCATCTTGGTAACTATATGTGGAAAGATTGACCGAGCCAAAGTGCGAACCACAACCACCCAAAACCGCGGCTAGACAGTGAACTCCGGCAGCCGTCACCTTGCCAGCAGTTATCCAAACAACAGCATTGGAGATGTCATCTTGCTCACCACCCATCCGGTCAGCCCATTTCCAAGTGCCATAGGTATCTAAACCGGCCACGAAGGCCTCTTGCTTGGGTCCGCCCACGAGATCCCACGGGCCGAATGAAACGTTGGTCCAAAATTGATTGCTATCGGAAAAAATACCACTGATTGCAACTTCACCATTCGGCCCAATACCGATTCCGCGAGTGCTTTGGTAAGACAGTGAGGCTCCAGAACTCTTGCTCGCCCATGCCCATGTCCCTGCAGTAGAGATTTCGGCAATCCACGCGTTGGTTGCCGAACTATTCGAGGTAAGTGTGGCAGAAATTGTAGATCCCTGTCTGAACTGAGCCTCGCCAGTGAATTCACCACCTGCGTAAATTTCGCCATTACCGTAAGTGATTGCAAATCCGAAGACGGTATCACCTTGAGAGGCACCGGGAACATCGCGGGTCCATTGGAAGGTGCCCGCGGGATTGACCTTTGACACGAAAGAAGCGTAGGGTCGCCCTGCGGTGACAATGTGATTATTCGGCCAACTTGAGGGATTGTCGTTGTAGTGTCCGATGATGTAACCATTATCCACACCGTCAATTACCACCGCAGTTAGATTGTCGTTTGAACTACCTCCCCACGCCTCGGCCCATCTGACCGAGCCAGTATTGTCAATCATGGCAAGGAACATGTCTTGGCCGCCTTGCGTACTGTGCTGAGTTCCACCAAGAATCGTTGTTCCCCTGAATGAACCAACCACGTAGATCTCGCCGGCACTGGTAACTGCACAATCATTGACGATATCGTGGTTGCTGCCACCAAAATTAGTTGCCATATCCCAACTGCCGATGCTAGTGTCATAACGCGCGACAAATCCGTCGAAGTATGAACCACCGGTCATCAAAGTCTCGCTACCAAAGTCAATTGAATCGTAAATCCAACCGCATACCCACACATCACCGTTGCCATCAATTTCCAACCCGGTGACATGTGCGCCTCCAAACGAGGAAGAATCACGCGAGGAGGTTACAATAGAGCCCCACTGGCCATATTGGTCAATCTTGACGAAGAAAGCGGTTCTCTCAGACCTGATAGTCGGATTATTGCCACCCATCACAACGTCGCCGCGATAAGAGCCGGCGACGTAAATCACCCCATTACCGACGTGCTCAATATCCGAAATCACCACCGAGTTTATATTACCCGGACCGTTATTTCCGGTTGGGTTTGCCGTCCCTTGAACTGCCCAAGTAGTAACACCTCTTGCCCCGGTCGCTTTCAGCGTCTGTTGCTGCGCTTCGGTAAGTTGTGTTCCAAATGGATTGGAATCGGGATTCGCATCATTTTCGTCTGTATTACTCTTCTCATCTGCAAGGCTACTTGTCAACGACCAAGATGCTCCAAAAAACAGCATGATGACGAGCACAGAAAGCAAATTACGCCTATATTGCGACGCGAGCATAGAACGCCCTCATGCAATTCTCATTTCAAGGTGCGGTTTATCTGAACAGCAACCTCTGGTTGTAATTCCGCTTCAGACCAACATCAGCCCAACTTCAGACCAACTTCAAAAAGTCAATCAGAGAAAGGGGGTCCGAACAATTTCTGCCCTGACCATTTTTCGTGGATTGGGTGCTACGAAAACTTCGTCGCCGATATTGACGCCCTCAAGATAGCCGATTCCGATGCCGACCTTGCCTAAACTGGGTGAGGGCCCTCCGCTAGTGATGATTCCGACTTGTACTCGCTCTCCGTCCTCCAACTCACGGAATACCGGATGGCCGGGACGAGGAAATGGTCCCCTCTCAAGATATCTTACCCCAAGCCAACGCGCGCTTTTGCCCTCATCATGTGCGTCCATCGTCGTTTGAACGGCAGCGCGACCGATGAAATCGTGGTCCATATTCAGTCCGAATGGCACGTAGGTCTCGGCGGTGTTACGAGCCAGGAAAGCAGCGGGGACTGCGCCTCCATCTCCTCCACCAGCATCTCCGCCACCAGCATCGCCTCCTTCTCCGCCTTCTTCAGCAACAGCGAGCGGCGGCCATAGGAAGTCTTGGCCAGACAACAAGAATCCTTTTTCTAAACGCAAGGTGTCGCGAGCACCCAATCCGACTGGGCAAATTCCGTGGGATTCGCCCTGGTTTAGCAGCGCATTCCACAGGGTGTTTACCTGTTGATTCGGAATGAAAATCTCGAAACCGCGCTCGCCGGTATATCCGGTTCCTTGAATCCAGCCGCTGATATTGAGGGAATTTGGGCGAATTGCTTGACCGCGGAAATGTTTGACTACGTTGTCATCGCCGAGAACATCAGCAAGAATGGCCGGCGATGCTGGACCTTGCAGAGCGAGAATGCAGGTTTCATCTGAGAGGTTCTCCAAACGAATGGAGTCATTTTCCGGCAAATTTTTACAAAACCAGTCATACATCGTTCCAATCATGCTAGCATTAGGAACTCCGAGGATACACAACGATTCATCTCCGGCTGAATTAGACCAATCAGCACAGCCGGTGGCACGAATCTCATCTCCGGTGCAAACCGCGAAAATCATGTCATCAATGATATTGCCTGCTTCATCAAGAAAATGCGTATAAGCACAGCGCCCCGCGCTAATATCGGTCGCTTTTTGGGTAGAAACACCTTCAAGCCACTCACGAACACCTTCACCCGAAATTCGGAAAAAGCCCATGTGAGATACGTCAAATAAGCCAGCGTTCTCTCTGCAATTGAGGTGCTCCTCCATCATTGAGGTATACCAAATCGGCAACTCTACCCCATGGAAATCAACGATGTTACCGCCAAGTTCCACATGAGAATCGTATAGAGGGGTCCGCACCAACTCGCTCCCTCCCATAATATCCCCAGCCAACGGGAACCGCATTCGGTGTTTGAGCGTGGCGCATTGATACCCACAGTGAAAAGTTGCGCTCCCGATGAGGCTAAGAGTAGATGCAACTATGCCATTACGTGTCCGAGGGATTCCGCGAGAAGGCGACACCGGGGCTGGTTCCGGAATTAGCCGCAGGCCCAGCCCACGACAGGCCCCAGACAAAGGGTGCGAAATTACAGGTTATTGACGAATTATGCGTCGGATGCGCCTACTGCAAGATGTCCTGCCAAGACGACGCATTAATCGTCGTAGGAGTTTGCGAAGTTGTGCTGGATAATTGCACGGATTGCCTACGCTGTTTACTTTGGTGCCCTACCGGAGCACTCGTCTACAAATGAAGGAGCGGATTGTCATGGCTTCTATGCCCAAAGCGTTGGTAGTTGGCTCGGGCATAGGCGGTTTGTCAACAGCGGCGTGCCTTGCAGCGAAGGGTGGAATTGAGGTTGAGGTGTTGGAGAGAATGTCGTTTCCCGGCGGCAGATTCACCCAACACGACCACGATGGATTCCAAGTCCCGACCGGGGCTGTCCACATGATTCCACACGGGCGGAAGGGTCCGATGGCTAAACTGCTATTTGGCCCGGAGCGAAAAGGTGGTCTCAACCTGAAAAAATATGGTTTTGAATTCCTACCTACTACACGATTTGCAGGGATAATTGATGCAAAGGGTCGTCGCTCGGCGAAAAGCCCGATGGGGGTACTTTCATGGTTTTCTTGGAAGGACCGAATGCGGGTGCCAAAACTGCTCGCTACCCGCGCTAACAGTCCATGGAGTAACGATATTGATGCGGATACTTGGATGCGCAAGCGGTTCAGTGATGATTTCGTTGATTACCTTGATGCATTTGCAAATTTTGCTATCAGTCTCCGATTCAGTCAGATGCCGGCTTCCACAGTAGTTAGGATGTTGCAAAACTCATTTTGGCTCGACCGCCCAAGTGTGCCGAAGGGTGGTTGCAAAGGTGCAATTGATGCCCTGAAGAAGGATTTGAGGCAAAAAAAGGTCAAACTCCGGGTTTCGCAAGAGGTTACTGAAATTCTTCCCGGCAGTGCAGAGGAGAGCACCAAGAATCATCGTTTCTGCGTCGGTGTGCGCAGGAGGGGTCGTGAAGAAGCGACATGGATTGGCACCGATGCTATTGTATGGAATGGAGGTCATCCTAATCTGCTCAAGGTATTGTCAGACGATTTTGAGGTTGATGAAATTGTCAAGGAACAGATTCGCGATACGCAGGCAGTCGGCGGAATTGGCTTTGTTTTTGACCTTGATGAGGATATTCCACATCGAGATAGTGGAGTTACGATGATGCCGAATCTTGAGCGGGTCGGAGGGTACGTACTGCCTACATTCTCAGACCCAAGTTTGGCCCCAGCAGGACGACACATGATGATCACTCATCAATACGTTCCGAGCAGCGACATCCAATCCGAGATTGTCAAGGGGCGAGAAGACCTCTACGAAGCAATTCCGTGGCTTGCTGACAAAGGTGAGGAAGTGTGTGTGCACGCCTATCATCGGAACTGGCCGTGTAACCGCTCTCCGCAGGGTGCTGAGTTGCCAGCAGACATCGGCGTGGATGGAATTCGGCTGGTTGGTGATGGGATTAAGGGGCACGGCTGGATGATGATTGAGGGCATCGCCGCCAACGTTCCGGCCGCCGTCAAAGATACCCATCGGGCGGCGATTGACTTTAGTTAGGAGCACTTTTCTCACAATCGTGCGATGAGTAATGCTCAAAGTCGGCACGCGTGCGCCATTAGCCAATGACGGCAGAACATCCAGATAACGAGCCGATTCTCGAATTCGCGCCGGGAAGCGATGAACGCGCGGCATTGCAGGCTGAAATTGACCGACAAATGTCCGAAGTCGTTGAGATTCCTTGCATCATTGACGGCGTGGCGATTTTTACAGGAAATACCACCACTCAAGTCATTCCTCACAAACATGGACACGTGCTTGCTATCGTCCACTTGGCCGGACCTGAGCAGATTGAGGCAGCCTGTGCAGCGGCGGTAAGCGCACAAAACGACTGGATAGAATTAGGACTCGAGGGCAGAGCGGAAATTTTTGAGAGATGTGCGGATTTATTGGCTGGCGATTGGCGAATGAAAGTCAACGCGGCTACCATGCTTAATCAGAGTAAGACCGCGTTGCAAGCCGAGATTGATGCCGCCTGCGAACTGATTGATTTTTGGCGATTCAATACCTACTATGCGCGTGGATTCCACGACCAATTACAGCCATTGGTCAGCCCGGATGGAGTTGTGAATAGCACCGAAATCCGACCGCTCGAAGGATTCGTTCTCGCCATCACTCCGTTCAACTTCGCTAGCATCGCAGCTAATCTGCCTAGCGCGCCTGCGCTGGTAGGATGCACTGCTGTTTGGAAGCCGTCACGAAATTCCTATCTGTCGAACTACATTTTGATGCAATTAATGATGGAAGCTGGACTACCGGCGGGTGTCATCAATTTCCTGCCCGGCTCCGGCGCAGAAATCACCGGAATCGCCTTGAAAAATCCCAACCTTGCTGGCATTCACTTCACCGGCTCCTCAGCGGTTTTCCAAGGACTGTGGCAGAACGTCGCATCCGCTCTACCCGTGCTGAAAGGATATCCGAGAATCGTTGGAGAAACCGGTGGAAAAGACTTCATTGTCGCCCATCCGAATTGTGATGAACAAGGACTACTAATCGCGATGCTGCGAGGCTCATTTGAGTATCAAGGACAGAAATGTTCGGCGGCAAGCCGCGCATATGTTCCACGCAGCGTTTGGGAGCGAATCAGCGCACCACTATCCGATGAGATTCGGAAAATCAAAATCGGCGATGCCCGCGACTTTACCAATTTCATGACTGCAGTCATAGACCAGCGAGCATTTGACAAAATCACCGGATATATTGAAAGAGCGCAGGCAAGAGATACCTGCGAAGTCGTCGTCGGTGGCGGCTCAGACGATAGCGTCGGCTGGTTCATTGAGCCGACAATTATCGTCACCACTGACCCTCATTCTGAAAGCATGATTGAGGAAATCTTCGGACCAGTGCTCACCGTATACGTCTATGAGGACGAGGACACAGGCGAAGGTGAAAGTCAGAGTGAAGGAGATAACAATGGGTTCAACGAAGTTCTCAAGTTGTGCGATACCTCCTCTCCTTATGCGCTGACCGGCTCAATTTTCGCTGCGAACGAGGAAGATGTTCAGACCGCATTCAACGCACTGCGCTTCACTGCCGGCAATTTCTACATCAACGACAAACCGACTGGCGCAGTAGTAGCCCAGCAACCATTCGGAGGCGCAAGGGCATCGGGAACCAACGATAAGGCCGGAGGTCCACTCAATCTTCTCCGATGGATTTCTCCGCGCTCGGTGAAACGGACATTGGACATCCCTCAGGATTGGACCTACCCCTTCCTTGAACCAGATGAGTGACTAATAAAACAAGACCACACTTCGGGAGTGAAAAAATGAGAATATCTGCTATGATGCTGACGCTGCTTATGTTGATGACCGGTTTGTCCGGTTGCCTAAGTCCACCTGACGGTTCTGGAGATGATGAGACAAATATCGTGCGCGTGCTGACCTACGATGTATTCGCGCTGAGTGATGAGATGATTGAGGATTTTGAGAGCTCTACTGGGTATGAAGTTGAGATAATCAGGGTAAATGATGCTGGCACAGTTCTTGCTCGCGCCTTGCTGACCAAAGATTCACCGATAGGCGACGTCATCGTCGGCATAGACAATTCATTTCTGCAAATCGCACTCGAGCAGGAACTATTCCAGCCCTACATCGGACCCGTTCCTGCCCTCCACCCTGAGGCTACCACCTCTTACACCGGAAACTTGGTGGTACCCTATGACTGGGGAAGGGTCTGCATCAACTACGACACCTCTTACGTGGATGGTGAGAACGTGAGCGCGCCAACTAGCCTTTGGGACTTGACCGATGAGAACTGGACCGGCAAGGTAGTGGTGCAGAATCCACGTACCTCCTCCCCCGGTCGCTCCTTCCTGATTGCAACTGTAGACTACTTTGCCAACGATGGTGATGAAACGACTGATTTTGCTGACTGGTGGGCGTCGATGGCTGCTAATGAGGTCATCGTGACCGACGGTTGGAGCGAGGCCTACGAACTGCATTATTCGGGAGGCTACGGTCAGTGGTATGATGGGTTCATTGGAGATGCACATGCCGTTATTTCCTACTGCCATTCACCCGGGGTAGAGGCCTATTACGGTGAGAATTGGACTACCTCCGTTGCGCTCACCCTCGACCGCGCCTCTTTCCTACAGATAGAATATGCCGGCATCGTCAATGGTGCTGCCAATCCTGATGGAGCGGCCGCCTTCATCGAGGCGATGCTGAACGATAGTGTGCAGACGGGAATCGCACTATCCAATTTCATGTATCCGGCGGCCTCCGCCTACACTCTACCAACCGATAATGGCTACCTGTGGCATACCGGAGTTCCCAGCCAAGATAGTGACCTCAGCGCTGCTGAGATTTCGGCTGGAATAGATGGTTGGCTGAATGACTGGGATGCCGCGATGGCGTGATTCCATGCGCAGGGTTTGGCTTCACTCCATTCCCGCGCTCTTGCTCACTTTGCTGGTAATCGCCCCATTCGCCATCGCGGTTGTGCGCCTCTTGTCTGCGAGCGAGGTTGGCCTTATCGAGGCCTTCGCACGTCTTGATACCCGCTACCAGACCAAGGATGCGCTCGCCTTCTCGCTGCAACTTGCTGCCGTCTCCACTATCGTCACCGTGCTTGCGGGGTTGCCACTGGCTTGGTGGTTGGGTAGGTATTCTTGGCCGCAGCATCGTCTGATTCGGGCTCTGTTGACGACCCCATTTGTAGTTCCTTCAATGGTTGCTACCATCGGATTCATCTCGCTTTTGGGCCCTCAATCTTGGTTGGCGCAGACGGCCGGGATTGATGTGTGGTATTCGTTAACTGCCATCGTGATTGCCCACACTTGGTACAATGTTGCGCTGGTGGTAAGGCTAGTCGAGCCGGCGATAGCCCGTTTGGACCCCTCGCTGGAAGAGGCGGCGCGACTGCTGCCATCTGGAGATACCGCTTACAAGCGGGCCGTAAGGCTGTGGTGGCCGGTGATACGACCGAATCTCGCCGCTGCCGCCACCCTGACCTTCGTATTCTCATTCACCTCATTCGCACTAGTCCGTCATCTGGGAGGACCGGGTTTGTACACCATTGAGAGAGCGATCGCGGAAAGGCCGTTTGCTGGTATCAGTGGAGTTGACGCAGGTGCTGTGGACAGTGAGATTGTGCTCGCTCTGGGCTTGCTACAATTGCTTGTGCTAGTCTTCGCTCTTTGGCTGCTCACCGAATTCCAACGTCGGGGCAGAATGTGGCTGCCGTTGGCAACAGAGAAGTTGACCCGGAAACGCCTGCCGAGGTCCGTTCATCGTCCTCTCATCATGGGGTTTGCATTGGCCGGCGCAATGGCACCGCTCTGGTTCATCATCGCCGGCTCATTCTCAGTTCAAGGCGAGGCTTCGTTGGAGGCTTGGCGAATCGCGATATCTGGAGAGAGGTCAGAATGGTCACTAATCCCCGCACTAACAAATACCGTGCGCTTCGCGGTGCTGACCATGTTGATTGCTGTGCCTCTCGCATGGCTTTCGGCTTGGTCGGTTAGCACTCTTGAGACTCAAGGGCGCTGGCCCCGACTGTACGCAAGACTGCTGGATGTTCTAGTGATGCTGCCGCTAGCCCTGTCAGCGGTGATGGTGGGTTATGGGGTTCTGTTCGGGCTTTCACACCTTTCTACGACCCTGATGATGGTGTGGTGGCTGCCTTTGCTCGCCCATCTTGTCATCGCGTTACCTTTCGCCATGCGGGTGCTATTGCCGGCGATGCGCTCGCTGGATAAATCGTATCTTGAGGTGGCACGAACGTTGGGGGCTTCGCCGATGAAAACACTATTCCGAGTGCACGTCCCACTACTCAGAGGGCCGCTGATTGTCGCAGGCATCTTGGCCTTCGCGATATCATTGGGTGAGTTCGGAGCGACTTGGCTGCTGTGGAATACACCAGATTGGACCACGCTGCCAGTTTTAGTTGACCGCGCGTTTTGGCGTCCATACCAACCTCTAGCACGGCCAGTTGGTCATGTCGCAGCAACCATGCTTCTACTGGTCACAGTAGCATTGTTCATCATTGCGGAACGATTCCGCGTCGCAGGACAGGAGGGGGAATTCTGAGTCGGCTCGAAGTATCGGATGTGAGCATCTCATTTGACGGGGTGGTGATTCTTGATGGGCTGGACCTTACCGTAGCGGATGGCGAGGTGGTGGCACTGCTCGGCCCAAGCGGTTGCGGCAAGACCACGCTGCTTCGGATTATCGCGGGACTTGAGACCGGTCATAGCGGCCAGGTTCTCATAGACGGCAACGATGTCACCGCAGTTCCTCCCGAACGTCGCGGCGTAGGCTTGGTATTCCAGAATTTGGCACTATTCCCCCATCTAAACGTCGCTGGCAACATCTCCTTCGGGTTAGGGTGCAAGGATGAGGAGAAGGTAGCGGCCATGCTTCAGATGGTTGGGCTGGCCGGCTTTGAGCAGCGACGAATTGAGACATTGTCGGGTGGTGAGGCGCAGCGGGTCGCGCTCGCTCGTGCATTGATTGCAGAGCCTGCCATCATTCTGTTAGACGAACCGCTCGCTTCGCTTGACGCGGACCTGAAGTTGACCCTTGCCGACGATGTTCGTGGGATTTTGAAAAAAAGCGGTACTACCACGATTCATGTCACCCATGACTTGGCTATCGCGGATAGAATATCGGACCGCGTTGTAGAACTCGGACCTGTGCGGTCAGATGAATCCGATGAATGACATTCAGAATAATCAACGGCCTTCGTACTGAAAAATACCTCATGAGGGCTCGCACGCGCCTGCGAAGGTCTCAAGAAGCAACAGGAACACAGCATACTGAGGATAGAGATGACCATTGGTAATCCGGCCGATACCTTGACCTATATGCGGGCAGTAAGACTACTGCTCGGAGGATATGGAGCATATAATCGCGAAAAACGCAGAGAGACCAACGTTGCGGTGCGCGAAGAAATACTGCGTTGTTGCAATAGAGTACGAAATCACGTGGAAAACGTCCACGACTCTGCATACCGCGACGGCAACATTGAGGTCGCTCGCTCCTGCGCTGGAGCAGTTGAGGAAGTTGATGCTCTTCGAAACGACGTAAACGTCGCTGAAACTGGTGGGGAACACCCGTTTTTCTCCCAGCAAATCAGTGCTTCTAAAAAGACGATTAACGAACTTATTGACCATGACCTGCGTACCTTAAAGATGCTGGTCAAGGCGGTAAATCAGTCAAATGAACTTGAAAAAGAACATGCAGCATCAAACTCAAAGGCGACGATTACTGCTGCAAAAGAATGTAGGCAGATAGTTTCCAGCGTCCGAGGACATTTTAGTGAACGCAGGGCAGTATTGCGCAAGATAAAGTGAGGAGGAGAATGAAATGAGTAGTCAAAGATGGCGAGATAAACCAGACGTAGTTGCAAGAATGATTGATTCCGGCTCGATAAAGAGTTGGTCAGCGAAAGATATCGTGCTAAAACCCAACGAATGTGTAGTGATTTTGGCAGAAGGAAAGGTGCAAGACATCCTTTCTGAAACCGTGCTACGCGACTACGTTGGTGGCTGGACACGATGGGTTGCCGGCAAGATGGGTATGGGTTCTTCGGACCACAAACTCATTTTTGCTATGACCGGACCTTTTGATGTGCTTTTCTTGCTGAATGGGCAGACTACTGATGGTGCAGCCGTCAAAGGAATGGTAAATCTAAGGCTGCAGATTCAGCGCGATGATGTTCCCAAATTGCTGAATATTTTTGCTAATAATCGTCGTGAACTCAACCGCGGTTTCTTTGCCGAATATTTCCGTGCCGAAATGGATTCACGAGTCATCAAACCGCTGGTTGGTACTCAATCTGATGCTTCGGCGCTGCGTACGCCGGGATTTCAAGAAGCGTTGGAAATGGCGGTTCGCGCCGAGATGCGGAACGCCTTCAATCTCGCTGGAGTGACCTTGCTGAAGGCGTTCGCAGTTGTCAATGAAACCGACCTTGAGAAATTAAACGCGTATCGGAACCAAGTAGAAACCGCCACCTCTCACAAGGATGTCGCTGCGTCAAATACCATCGCTGACATAGACCGCCAAAGAGAGGTCACATTGGCTCGGATTGGTATTCAAACCGATATTGCCAAGGCGCAGGCTCGCGGACAAGTTGAGGCCGCACTCGAGTCGCAATTGCTTGAGTTGCGCAAACAAGAGGCAGCGTGGGAGGCGCAACGGGATCACCAAAAAGCCAGCCAAGATATCGCAATCGAAGGCGAAAAATCCCGTTCCGAAATCAGAATTGGTGAGAAACAGGCCAAAATGGACATTGCATTGGGCGCATTTGACAAAGTGCAAGAAGCGAAGCGAGCAAGGCTTGCTCAGCAGGCTGCGGCCAACCTTGAACGCCAACAGCACACCGACGTTGTGCAAGAGAAAATCATCGACAAGGCTGGCGAACACGGTTCGTTGTCTCCTGAAGTCGTGCAAACTTTCCTTGAGCAGCAGTCTGTGCAAAAACAGGCTGACCAGGTGATTACCGCATCCGGTGGAGCCCCTTCATCCGCTCCTACCGAATCAGGCAGTACTACTGTTCTACCGGGCCTTTGTGGCTCATGTGGCGCAGAGGTGCAGAATACTTGGAATACCTGCGCCAACTGTGGAAAAACGCTAGGTTGAGTTCTATTCGTCTATTCTAAGCACGTCCAAAGCAACCGCAATCGGCGGCAAATGGTCACTATACCGATGGCGACTTGTCTTCGGAGGAAATACCTCCCCGGACTTTGCCATGTCAATTACCTGCTGTTTTGTTAGGGATTCTAAGCCGCAAGCAGGCCAAACATCGAGCTCAATGCTGTCGTCGTCTAGGTAATCTACCAAGATACATGGCAATCGGGACAAGCCAAGGCGGAGTCCGACGTGATATCGGTGGTGGCCATCAAGAATTGCCCCGGTTTGTCGGTCGGCGAGCAGTGGCTTGGTATAGGCTCGCCAACGCAGGGTCATTTCGTGTAATTTGTCCACATTCCGAGCCTTTACTTCCTCGTGCGGCAAAAGCCAGCCGATGGGGACCAGTTCGTATTCCATCACTCCCGCATAGAACAGGGGTTGAAATCGCTTTGCCCACGCGGATGTTATGACCCTGAGGCCACGCCTCGCCCCCGTATGCCCGCGCAAGACCTGCCCAAGGGCTTGGCCGCTGACCTTGAAAACGAGCCTTTTGATGGTGATTTATCGGCGTGGGCAGATAATCTTCCAGATTCACTATTGGAAGTGGTTTCAACACTGGCAGAAGCAGGAGCAGGGGTCTGGCTGGTTGGAGGTTCTGTTCGTGAAGCCTTACTGAAGCGTGGAGAATACGACTATGACTTGGCGGTAACTATGCTACCGAGGGAGATGCAGAAATTATTTCCCCGTTCGATTCCAACCGGAGTTGCGTTTGGGACCGTTACACTGCGCACTAACGAGCCGAATTCAGAAGGTCCGCTGAATGAAAAAGGTGAGGCTAGCGAATTGATGTTTGAAGCGACTGCACTACGCACCGAATCGGCCTATGGTGACGGGCGCAGACCAGATGAGGTGTCTTTTGGCACTTCGCTCGCAACTGACCTTTCTCGCAGAGATTTGACAATCAACGCGATTGCTGTTGACCTTGCCCGGCGAGAAATCCTCGACCCGTTCGGCGGGAGAGCCGACCTTCTCAATAGAAATCTACGCGCGGTCGGCGACGCAGCCCACCGGCTTTCAGAAGATGGGCTGCGCATCATGCGCGCCTACCGCTTCATGGACCAAGGAGAGGCTGGAGTTTGGCACCCCGACGAGGATTTAGCCAATGCATTGGTCTCATGCACTGCGATGTTGGACAAGGTCGCAGCGGAGCGGATTTGGCACGAATTCTCCCGCATCCTCAATGGGAAAAATGCTGGCAAAGTTCTTACACGTATGGAAGAAGATGGAGTCCTCTCACGACTTCTTCCCGGCTGGCCATCCTTGCCATCTCCACAAACCGAACTTGCTTTGGCCGGCAAGGTCGGTGCTACTTGGCTTGTGCCGGCTCGATTAGCAATGCTAGCCTGTGGTGGCGAGTTGATGCGGGCAAGATTACTAGACGACGATTTGCGAGTGCTGAAAGTTCCGAATAAAGTCCGTCACCGTGTATTACTGCTGCACAAATTGCTCGGCACCTTGCCGCCATCAGATGACGAGGCATCGTTGCGATTGTATCGCGCAGCAACCGGGGAGGCCATACATTCGCATTTGGCAATAGAATTAGCGATAGACCCAGAGGGAAAATCCATCGCGGTGCAAGAAAGCCTCAACGCCCTACCCGAACTTGTTGCCGGTACTTCTCCTCTCATTGATGGAAATACCATTTCACAAAAAACCGGACTAGCCGCCGGAGTCCGACTAGGCCGGCTAAAATCGTGGCTTCATCGCATCCAAATTGAAGGCGATGTGAAGGATGCGGCAGACCTGCTGACAATGCTAGACGTCTTACCGTGGCAAGATGGCGATTACGGCGACTGGCCTATGGTGGCTTGGCCGTAATCATTCTTGAAGCGATTCAATGTACTCTTCGGGAGTTAGAAACGCCTCCTCTTCAAGTCCGTGTGGCTTCATTATCACTACCCAGCCATCACCATATGGGTCATCGCTAACCATCTCAGGTGTGGCTTCAAGTTCGTTATTGACTTCAATAATGGTGCCAGAGCACGGACTGTCAAGGGAAATTTTGTCTGTAGCAGCCCGCAGGGAGAATAGAACATCGTCAGAACTGACTTCCTCATCTACCTCACTGGGTATTACTCGGAGAACTTCTCCAAGGTCTTTCACCAAACAATCGGTGACGCCCATTTTCCAAGTTCCTTCTTCTTTGTCAAGCAGTTGTAGCCAGAGGTGATTACGAGTATAACTCCGACCGCCGACGATAGTGAATTCCACATATTCTTCGCCCATTGTCTCTATCTCCGAGCCGGCCGCGACGACGAAGATATTTCAAGGATGCGATTGATTAATCACATCACTAATAAGTGAATGATGGAATCAGGGCGGGTGGAGGCTGCAATTGGTTATCAATGAAATGCTACTCGCCAAGGCGAGGACCCACGATGGATTTCCAAGAGACCGAAGAACAAACAATGATTCGCGAGATGGTCAGAGACTTCGCGGAGGAGGTTCTCGCACCTACCTGTTTGGAGAGAGATAAGCAGCAAAAACCACCGCTTGAGGAGTGGGCTGCGTTCTGTGAATACGGATTACAGGGCATAACTATCGCTGAGGAATACGGCGGTAATCCGGTTGATGATATTACTGAAGCAATCATTATTGAGGAGTTGGCAAGAGTTGACCCCTCCTTCTCAGTTTTCTATGCCGTTCACGTCGGGCTGTGCTCAAAAACCATCACAATCCACGGCACCGAGGAGCAAAAGCAGACCTACCTAACCCGGCTAGCAGAAGGCAACGTAGGCGCATATTCGCTTTCAGAGGCTGGAGCCGGGACCGATGCCGCCGCGATGTCTTGCAAAGCCAAATTATCCGACGACGGCAGTCATTGGCTTCTCAACGGCGAAAAAATGTGGGTGACCAACGGAGCAAGCGCGGAGATTTACGTGCTTTTCGCGAAGGATGTGGACCACCCGGATTACGGGAATAAACGGCACGGTGGCACCACCGCATTCATCGTTGAGCAGGGGTTTGAAGGGTTCAGCGTCGGCAAAAAGGAAGACAAACTCGGCATTCGTAGTAGCGATACTACCGCGTTGGTGCTCAAAAACTGCCGGATTCCGGCGCAAAACGTGCTCGGCGAGGTCGGCAAAGGATTCGGAATTGCGATGAATGCGCTGGATAACTCGCGGATTGGTATCGCTGCGCAAGCACTGGGAATTTCACAAGGTGCCTTTGAATCCGCACTGAAATACGCTCATGAAAGAGAGTCTTTCGGCAAGCCGATTGCCCATCACCAATCTATTGGCAATTATCTAGCAGATATGGCGACACAAATCGAAGCATCTCGTCTGTTGGTATACAAGGCGGCATGGGCAAAACAGCAACACTACGAGCATGGTGCACCGCGTCACAGCAAGGAAGCAAGCATCGCGAAATTATTTGCTGGCGATACCGCGATGTGGGTCGCCGAAAGAGCGGTGCAGGTGCTTGGCGGCTACGGATATACCACCGATTTCCCGGTGGAGAGATTCTTCCGAGACGCAAAGATTACCCAAATTTACGAAGGAACCCAAGAAGTTCAGCGAATTGTCATCGCTCGTTCTTTGAAGTCATGAGCCACCGAGCCACAATTGCAGTCCTAAGCCTGCAATTGCGCATGGTCTTGCAACAAACTCGCGGCAGCTTGACTGATGGCCGGACTGCTATCTTCGGCGAGCCTCTTACCACATGCAATCTCATCTTCTGTCAATAAACGACCGTGCATATTTTCCAAAATTCTTGCACGGGCCTGCTCATCATATTTTTCATCATTGAGCAATTCCAAACGCAAAGTCCGTTCCCCATCAGAGCGTGGACGACGTAGAAGTCTAACCAATAATGAAGCGTCCTGACTGCCTCGTAGTATCTTGACTACAGTGGGATCATCAACCCATGGAACATTAGAAAGTGCGGTGATAATCGAATTTCTCATCTGCGGTTTCGGGTTATCCGCCACCTGCTTTATTCGTGCAAAATCTCCGGCCGCAACCTCAGATTCAAGCAAGAAAGAGGCGGCCTGAGCGGAAATATCAGCATTGGAGTCGCCAACCATCTCCGCAAGAGATTTTCCCACAGCAGAATCCTTCACCAACTCAAGATTCTCAGACAATACTTCCAGTCCCGCTTTTCGTACTCGGGTGTGGGAGTCGGTAAGTGCTACCGGCAATCGCGCTCCGATTTCATCCGCATGAAGCGCGACAAGTTGCATCACCGCCATTTTCCTGATGCCGTGGTCTGAGTCTTCAAACGCGGACTCAAGGTCTTCCATTGTGACTCCAAGACCGGCAGAAAGCATGCGGAATCGCCGCTTATAGGCAGCATTTCGAACCTGAGTTTCCTCATCGCTGCACATAGATTCTAGTAAGGTAAGTCCACCGATTCCCATTCGTGGTAACACTTCTACTGCAAGCATCCTTTGCTCAACATTTGGTGAGGCGGCTAGGCCTGTGGCAAGGTCAATATCATCCGCATTTGCCCAACGACGAATCGCCTCAACCGCCTTATCTCTGAACCACTGGTCATTACTCGTGAGTAAATCTCCGAAGGCGGAAAGCGCATCTGGGTCATCCAACTCAAATAATTTCCGAACTGCGCGTCGTTGTTGTCGGACATCCTTATGACTCAGACGAGCAATCTCAACCCGCAGCACAACACCACTCCATACCGACTGCGCAAGCAATCAACATTTCATGTTTTCATCGAGCAGATGCGCACAACGAGCGAGTCAAGGGACTAGGGAACGAGGTCAACGTGTTGCCCAAAGCCACCAGCCGGGTCGTCATCTCCGTGCTCAGGGTCACCGGGGTGAATCATCCGGACATCAAACAGCGCGAGCAAGGTCGGCCAAAGTGGAGCTAACCAATCCATCTCCGCCATCAATAAATCAATCACGGGATGGTCTTGTGCAAGTGTGTCATCATCAGCGAAAACCCACGGCGGTTCATCTTCAAATTCCTCGGTATGAAGTAGTGGAGGGATGTCTTCTGGTAACTCGTTTAGGGCTTGTGACAGCAATCTGAGTCGCTCAATTATATCTTGGTCCAGCAAACCCAATTCCCTACTGATTTCAGCGCATTCCAACAACATCTCAGAGAGATTTTCAGCAGCCAAAGGCTCCGGTTCACTATCAGCGATATCAATAGGGCCAAACATCACTCCTCCTAAGTCGGTATCCAGCCAGTTCTGCTCAACTCTCTCCCGCTTGATTAGCCGTTGAGAAAATCTTCCACCTATCGGAGCGATAGCGAAACCACCTTCACTTATTCGCGATTCCAACCAATGCGGTAATTCGGATAATGCGCCAGTCACCAATACTCGGTCTAAGGGTTCGGGCAGTTGCGGGGGTGCGTATCCGATAGCACGCATTTTGCGCACTCTAATCGTATGGGTGTCACGCATCGGTTGCAGTCTATTCCGGACGTGCTCAACTACGTCTTTAGACGGATCCACCACTACCACGGTGCCCTCTGGTCCAACCATATGAGCTATCAGTGCAGAGATATAGCCGCCTTTTGCACCCAAAACCAATACTTGTTGGCCTGGCGAGATTTCCAAGTGGTGAAGCATCGTTACCACCATATGAGGTGCGGAGATTGTTTTCACGCCGCCACGCGGCGTTTCCATGAATACCAGAGGTCGGTCGTGCCAAAATGGCACGGGGTTGTGGTCGGTGAACGATTCAATGTCAACTGAACGCATCGCTGCGTCAATGGAATCGGTCAACGGCAAGCCTGCACCTCGCAGCCTTTCCAACAGGCGACTCAACTCCGGCATGATAGCGGGAAGCAGGTCCCCCCACTAAAGGCTGTGGCGCGGAACAACTCTAAATGTAGAACTTTCTCGACGAAATCACGGGCTCGTGGTCTAGCGGTTATGACGTCGCCTTTACAAGGCGAATATCACCGGTTCAAATCCGGTCGGGCCCACTTTTTTTATTATTGATAATCACGTGGACTCGCCGGATTTGAACCTAGCGCGAACTGAACATCAATAATCATCAGTCCAGGATTGTAGCGGGTTACTCATCAGCCGACCAATCCACATCCAAAGCCAACCGATCCCGTTCTTCCTCGGCAACGGTAGAAACAACCTGCTTCTCCTCGCCCCATCTCACTTGCCGTTGCCACTCGGCCAAATCCGGATTCATTGATGCCAATGCCTCGCTGAGCGCAATCTTCCGAGCGGCCTCATCAGCCGCCTCGATTTTCGCATCAATCATCATCTGCTCAATCCGTCCAAAATGAGTATCCCACGCCTCAATCGCCTTTTGCATCGCAAAAATCGTGAAGGAATGTTTGTTACTTGCTCGGTCGCCACCGCCAAATTCACCTTTCCGGACCAAGTATGACTCATCGATGCACACCGCGACGTAAACAGTGCCGATTGGCCGGTTCTCAGTTCCTCCTGTCGGCCCAGCGATTCCGGTGATTGAGATGCTGACTTGGGTTCCCGCAGCGCGCTTTGCCCCTTGCGCCATCTGCAATGCCACCTCGTGGCTTACCGCACCCTTCCTCTCCAATGTGTCGCCATCTACATTCAAACTACTCAGTTTTGACTCGTTGGAATAGGTTACCCAACCTTGGGAAAACCAATCGGAAGCACCCGAGATATCGGTGAAGGATGAGGAGAGCAGTCCACCGGTACAGGATTCAGCGACAGAAAGACTCCATTCCTGCTTATTGAGTCGCCGCACCAAGCGGGCAGCGAGCATGGATGCCTCCTCACTCACGATGCTGCGGCGCAGCCCGGCGTTCTTGAGGGTTGTCACTACAAAAAATCGTCTGAAATACCACAAAGTTGCCTCGCATGGCTTTTGAACCGTCGCGGAGGCATTGATTGCATGAGCGACGGGGGATGGGCAGCGATTCACCGAAAGGTGACCGGTGTAGGGCTGCTGCCGTCACGTTCTGTTCATCAAAGATTGAGCGACCTGCCAGATATTGATGCGGTGGTCGCTGCCGCGGCAAGCGCAGGAATACGCGGCATGCTTGACGGCGCGATGCTAGACAATATTCTCGCCCATCTCGAAGCCGAAATCAGCCCAATGACCACGAAAAATCCACCTTATGCCGTAACTGCAACGGCAACAGCAACATCCTCAGCAGCAGAAGGCCAAGAAACAGTCGTGGATTATAGCGAAATTGTGCCAATATTAGACGCCAGCGACGGCGGCCAAATCATTGAGCAGGCACCACCGGCAGACCAAGCCACACCCGAACAGCCGGCTGCCCAAGCAGATTCACTCGCCAAGCCCACTACCATACCTCAAGGCCGCATTATCGCACCCATAGCAATCCCAGAGCCAACCCCCGCACCAAGACCACACGATCTTGACCACTATCGTCTCGAGGATTTTCCGATGCTTGCACGCGATGTTGATGCAGAAATTGAGATTCATTTTGATATTACTGGTAAGAGCGTGACCGAAGGCAAAAAAGAGGATATTATTGCGTGTTTCCGCGACCGATTGAAACAGATTCGTAAACTGATTTCATCGCATCCATTACCCAATCGCCCAATCACCGTCACCGAGGCCTTACGTCAGAGAAATCGCTACGATAACCGCGATGATACAGCGACGATAATCGGGATGGTGAATGAGCCACGTCACACAAAAAATGGTCATTTGATGTTCCGAATCGAAGACGAGGCTGCTGAGTTAAGTTGTATAATTTTCAGTCGCGATGATGCGGATTCTGACGACAATAACCACGAAATCGTCCACGCCGGACTGATGGCAGACGATGTAATCGGCATCACCGGAAACTTCAGCAACTCCGGCGACATATTCTATGTAGAAAATACCCATTTCCCGCCGCTACGCAACCACAAAAGAGCCACCGCCGGCGAAGACCGAGCAATCAGCGCTGCCTTCATCTCAGATTTGCATCTCGGCAGCAAAACCTTCCTCGGACCTCAGTGGGAGAAAATGATGGAATGGTTCAACAACGACCCATTGGCAAAGACGGTGAAGTATCTAGTCATCAGCGGCGATGGAGTCGATGGAGTAGGTATCTATCCGGGCCAAGAGAGGGAATTGACCATCAAGGACCTATTCAACCAATACAGCACACTGGGAGGCATGCTGGAGCCACTGCCAGACTGGGTTGACGTCATCCTACTACCGGGCAACCACGACGCGGTCAGGCCTGCCGAGCCTCAACCGGCTCTTGACCCAGAGTTGCAAACCGATTACAATAACACGATGTTCGTCGGCAATCCATGCGATTTCTCCCTGCATGGAGTCAGAGTTTTGTCATATCACGGCGTATCCATCATGGATTTCGTCGCTAGCCTGCGTACTGTCACTTTTGAGCATCCAGAGGCAGCGATGCGCGCGATGATTGACCGCCGCCACCTCGCACCATCGTGGGGTGGAAAGACTCCGCTTTCACCGGAACCAGAGGATCGGTTGGTCATCTCGGAAATTCCAGACATTTTTGTCACCGGCCACGTGCACGGCCATCACACGGAGATTTACAAGGGGGTTTCTTTGGTGCATTCCTCAACTTGGCAGGACCAAACATCCTACCAACGCATGCTCGGATTCCAGCCCAAACCTTGTATCCTCACGGTAGTCAATTTGCATACTCACGCTGTCGCATCCATTCCTTTCGCCTGAAAAGTGATTCTTTCAGGGAATGGATGCTCCTCAAGCGACCAAGCCTCGGCTCTCGCATACTTGTGCTCTGATTCAGCCGTTCAGGACTTTTCATGTTGATTTGGACCCACAAGCGTCTACTTTGGTGAATATCATTCCACGATGATGCGCGCATCGAATTACCTCACTCTTCTTCTCCCACCATACCAGAGATTGATTCGTTGCCACGACTCTTGAAATAACTCCAAATAGCAAACGGAGTACTCCAGAAGGTACCTCCAATAGCACCTAACATAACGATAGTTGCCAATGTTACCAAGTTACTGTTCGGTGCTCCAAAAGAGGAGAATAATACCGGTATCAGGAAAGTGAGGTATGCCACTGGAATCAAATGCTTCAAACTAGGTTCACAACACCCGCTCATCTTCGAAATTTTGTTGGCACCAAATGCTGACACCAACGGAACTCCAATTACAACTAACAATGCTGACGACCAATGGTACATTACAGTAATTTTATATCCATCTGAATCATTACCAAGTGGAATATGAGTAATAATCGTCATTAACAATCCAACAGATGTTCCGGTTAATGCTCCTGCTAGGAAAATGGTTTTCCAATTCATGTTGATCACTAATGCCTAAAACAAGCGTACTCCTGTGAAGAATATGGTCATTCCGTGCTCGCACCACCGGGGTCCGCTTGTTCAGAGGCACAAGGGTCTGCGCCCCTATGCGAGCATTTTGAGGAAATAGCACCTACTTGGTGAGTAAGTAGCGATGATATCCCAGCGAACCGTTCTGGAAGGACTCGTAGACCGGTGTGCCGCGCACGCCGGCGAAGGTCTCGAAGCTGCGTCTGATGGCTAGCGATGTACCATTCTTGATTCGAGCCTGCTTATCATCACTCATCTCGTCCAAGGCCTGGAGCACCTCTGCTGTGACGTCCGACTGCTCAACGATCACGAAACCGGTATCGAGGAAAATATCGTGGACCTCGCGCATCCTCGATTCATCTCTGAAATCCGTCCAAGCGAACAGCCCACCGGGGCGCAATACACGGTGAACCTCGGCGACAAATTCACCCATATCGCTGTAGCAATGGCTGGATTCGACATTGTAGATGACATCGAAGGACGTGTCATCGAAGGGCAGTGCCATCGCGTTACCCTTGACGAAATCGAGGTTGCCCTGCCCGGCATACAACCGTTCACAGAGTTGGACGGCCTTGGCGGAGTAATCCACGGCAGTAAGGGTTGAAGGAGAATAGGTCCGGGCGATCCAGTCCGCGCCTCCACCTCTTCCCGAGCCCACTTCGAGGACATTCTTGCCTTCGAGTTCGATGTCCCGGATGTTCATGTGATAGAGTTGGATGAACAGCCGGTCGCTCTCGTCCTTCTCGTCGAGAATCGGCTGGTCTGCATCGGTGAAACCGTAGTTCATGTAATTCAGTTCGCCCCACTCCTTCGCCTTCGCCAGACGCTGGTACCACAACCGCCACATGCCATCTCCCATCCTCGCTGGAAGAATATGGTGCATCGTTGCAAAGATGCGCGCTGGAATGCC
>Ga0066376_10000153_pt1 | contig 58762 bp, 43 predicted proteins | sample Knorr_S15_td_Bot_FD_77009 | JGI IMG/M metagenome (GOLD analysis project Ga0066376, IMG submission 77009) | Marine microbial communities from Southern Atlantic Ocean transect - Knorr_S15_td_Bottom_ad_5009_LV_A | ecosystem: Environmental > Aquatic > Marine > Oceanic | place: Southern Atlantic...
GAACTGGTGCTGGGCCCCGACGGGATCATCTACGTCGCCGATGCCAGCGGCGGCGGGCAGCGCGACTCCAAGGGCAGCCGCGTCCTCGCCCTGCCGGACCGCGACGGCGACGGCGTCGTCGACGAGGTGGTGGTGGTGGCCGACCAGTTGAGCATGTGCTACAGCATCGACTTCCACGAGGGAGAGCTGTACGCGTCCGAGACGCACCAGGTGGTGAGATTGGTCGACGCGGACGGGGACGGGTTTTACGAGACCCACGAGGTGGTGGTGCCCAACATCCCCGACGTGCCGCCGGGGGCGTTCCACACGTCGCGGAACATGGTGATCGACGGGGCCAACGAGCGTCTCTTCGTGCAGGTCGGCTCCCCGTGCGACTTGTGCCGACAGGAGGAACCGGTGATCGGCTACAATCCCGATCCCCTGCCGCAAAACCCCGAGTTCGGCACCATCCTGGTGGCCAACCTGGACGGCACCGGGCGCCGCATTTTCGCCAGCGGCATCCGCAACGTGGTCGGCATGGACATCCACCCGGTCACCGGGGAGCTGTGGGCGACGCACAACCACTACGACCTGGCCGGCTCGGAGGTCCCACCGGAGTGGATCGACATCGTCCGCGACGGCGATTTCATGGGCTTTCCGTTCGTGCACGGCTGGCGCGCATGGGTCGACTTCCAGATCCCCGACTACCAGAAGCTGCTACCGATCACGCGGGCCGACTCTCAGCTGGTAGCCACCCACAAGCGCCCGGTGGCGCTGGTCAACGCTCACCTGGCGCCGATGGCCATCCACTTCTACCGCGGCAACCTGTTCCCGCCCAGTTACCGACACGCGGGGCTGGTGGCGATCCGCGGCGGACAGACGCCGGGAAACCTCGCCGTCGTAGAGGGGTTCAAGGTGATCGCCGTCTTCAGCGAGCCCGACGGCAGCAATGCCCAGATCGCCGATTTCTTCACTGGATTCGCTTCCGGAGGCAATGTGTGGGGTAAGCCGGTGGGCCTGGCCGAAGACCGCGCCGGCAATCTTTACGTGGCCAGCAATTCCGGGATCGACGCCATCTACCGCATCGGCTTCAGCCCGATTCTGGCCACGTTGGAGCACAACCTGCCCGAAAGCCTGCCGAGCGGGACGACCATCGAGCTGGAGGGCACGGTGCGGATCCTGCGCCTTGGCGAGGACGCGGGCGCGCCGGTGCTCACCGTCGACTTGAGCGCTCTCGGTGGACCGGAGGCGCTGTTCCTGGAGGCGGTGGGCGACAGCACTTACCGGTTCTCCGCGCGAATCGTGGTGGATGTAGCCAACGGACCCCGGGAGCTGGTGGTGCGCATCGTACAGGGGCCGTATTCCAACCGCCTGGTGGATGGCACCAACGTGCTGCCCACGGCGGATGTGGTCGCCATGGCCGACGGACCCGCACCCGGGTGGACGATCGAGCACAGCACCTTCGCCACCGTCGTGCCCCGTCAGTCCGACGTCGTGTTCGCCGGCAAAGCGGCGACGTCGATCGAGGGCACGGCCTCCGGCATCGCCGGCTGGCGGGTGGAGCTGGTGGCCCCCGAGAGCGTGTCCGCGGTTGGCTTCCGCTCCCTGCGTTTCGCCTTCCACCCGGGCACCGCGGAGTTCGAAGGGCGCAGTCTGTCCCTGGGAATCAACAATCCCACGCAGGAACTCGACAACGGCCGGGGTTTCGGGCAGTTCGCGCTCCCCAGCCGGCCCGTCGATCTGCTGGCGGCGGGGCCCGACGGCGAGCCCTGGGTAGACGTGACGCGGCGAGAGTGGCAGCTGGTGGACGTGCCGCTTGCCGAGCTGCGGCTGAGTGAGCCGCTGGAGCGCATCCGTTTCTTCGGCAATGTGCGCGGCCGGTTCTTCATCGACGAACTGCGCATGGTCACACCGGGGTCGTCGCTTTCACCGGGAACAGCCGTCGGCGACGAGCCGCGCCCCGAATCGTTCGAGCTGGCACAGAATTACCCCAACCCGTTCAACAGCCGCACCCTGATCCCCTTCCGCCTGGCCACGGCCGGCGAGGTAGAGCTGGCGGTATACGACATGACCGGGCAGCGGGTCGCCTCGTTGATCGAGAGCCGGATGCTGGCCGGTGCTCACACCGCGAGCTGGAACGGTATGGACGATCGGGGCAGACCGGTGGCCAGCGGCGTCTACGTCTACCGGCTGCGCGCAACGGCGGGCGCCGTCCCTCAGGTCGTGACCCGCAAATTGCTGCTGATCAGATAGCCACGTGGCGACCGACGAAATATCCCGACCCCCCGGTCGCGTCCCTGGAGTGCGGGCGCTGCTGGTCGGCACCCTCGGCGCGGCCGCCATCGGCGCTGGCGTCCCCTACTGCAACATGGTCCTGCAGGGGTCGCGAATCGCCTCCTACTTCAACACCCCCGCGGCCATTATCCTGTTTTTTGTGCTGGTGCTGATGGTGAATACCGGCGTTGGCCTCGTGCGCCGCTCATCGATGCTGAGCCAGGGCGAGATGGCGCTGATCTACATCATGTGGATCGTGGCTACGGCGATCCCGGAGTTCGGTCTCACCCAGTTCCTGCTGCCCGACATTACCGCGATCATCTACTTCGCCACCCCCGAAAACGCCTGGCTGGACACGCTCTTGCCGTTCATCCCCGATTGGATCATCCCCGACCACCGCATGGACGCGATCAAGGGGTTCTACGAAGGCCACGCCGAAGGCACGGCCATCCCCTGGGACCTGTGGCTCAAGCCGCTGACCTACTGGGCGCCTTTCGTGTTGTCCCTGTATCTGGCGATGATCTCATCGATGTCCATCCTGCGCAAACAGTGGGTGGACCAGGAGCGGCTGATCTTCCCGCTGGCGCAGCTGGCCCTGGCGATGACGGAGGAGGGAGAGGGGAAGCGGCGTCCGCTGCTGGGTCCCCTGTTTCGCAACCCCCTGTTGTGGCTGGGCTTCGCCGTGCCGGCGGTGCTGCAGACCATCAACGGACTCAACCCCTACTTCCCGTTCATGCCGCGGATTTACTGGGGCACGCAAATCGACCTCTTCGGCGGCACCGTCAGCATCCCCCTGCGGCTGTCCTTCCAGATGCTCGGGTTCTCGTACTTCATCAACAAGGACATCGCCCTGGGCCTCGTGTTCTTCTACCTGCTCAACACCGTGCAGCAGGGCATCTTCAACACCCTCGGCCTGCAGGAGGTGGATGCGGTCCTGGGGCCGTACAGCTCGTACACCGGCACCATCATCGTGCACCAGGGATTCGGGGCAATGATGATGCTGGTTGTATTCGGCTTGTGGACGGCGCGGCGCCACCTCAAAGGGGTCTGGCTGGCGGCGATCGGCCGCGCCGGAGGCGCCGACGACTCCGGCGAGATCATGTCCTACCGGGCGGCGGTGCTGGTTCTGGTGGGCAGCTTGGTCTTTATGGGGGTGTGGCTTTTTCAATCCGGGCTGCCGGGCTGGATCACGCCGATCTACGTCGGCCTGGCGTTTCTGCTGTTCATCGGCATCACCCGGGTGGTGGCCGAGGGCGGGGTGGCGTTCATCTTTGCGCCGATGGTGGCCTCGGATTTTGTCGCCGCCGGCTTCGGCACTCAGGCCCTGGGGGGAACCGGCGTGCTGGCCCTGGCCTTCACCTACGTGTGGGCCAGCGATATCCTCACCTTCGTGATGGCGGCAGCCGCCAACGGGCTGAAGCTGGCCACCGAGACCATCGCCCGCAACCGGCGGATCGTGTTTTGGGGCATGCTACTGGCCATCGTGGCGACCCTGGTCAGTTCGGTGTGGGCGATCGTCATCCTGGCCTACGAGTACGGCGGCATCAACACCGACGGCTTCTTCTTCAACTACGTCAACCGCCTGCCTTTTCAGAACGCGGCCGCGCGACTGGGGGCGCTGGAGGGCCCTCACTGGATCAACTGGCTCTACACCTGGATGGGCGCCGTCGTCATGGGGCTGCTGATGTTCGCCCAGAAGCGCTGGCTGTGGTGGCCGCTTCATCCGCTCGGGTTCCCGATCAGCGCCGTCTTCGGAACCATGTTCTTCAGCGTGCTGATGGCCTGGGTGCTCAAGACGGTGGTGCTGAAATACGGCGGCCCGAAGCTGTACATGGCGACCAAACCGTTCTTCCTGGGTCTGATCCTGGGCCAGTTTGTAACCGCTGGATTCTGGCTGCTGGTGAGCGAGTTCACCGGCATCCCGGGCGGCTACAACTATCTGTCGGGGTATTTCTAGCGAACGCCCCTGCTAGCGAGTGCCCCTGCCGTCGTCGGCCATCCGCAGGCGCAGCTGGCTCAGATGCGTCCCCGCCTCGGCGTGATCGGGATCGAGGCGCAGCACCGCCTGCCACTGCTGGACAGCCTCTGACAGCCGCCCGGCGGCGCCGTAGATCTGGGCCAGGGAGACGCGGCTCTCGATATGGTCCGGATCAGCCGCCAGCACCGCCCGCAGGTCGCGCACGCCGTCGTCGATGCGGCCCCCAGCGGCGGCGGCAATGCCGCGTCGAGCCCGCAACTCCAGGCGACCCGGATCCAGCTGCAAGGCGCGGTCGAAGGCGGCTACGGCCTCCTCGAAACGGCGCGCCTCCAGGCAGGCCTGGGCCAGATCGGCGTGGGCGGCCATCCTGCCCGGGTCGAGCTCGGCGGATCGACGGTAGGCGTCGATGGCGGCAGCCAGCTGTCCGCGCAGGTGGTGGGATGCGCCGAGGCCGTGGTGGGCGGCGGCCAGGCTTGGATCGATGTCGAGAGCGGCCCGGAAGGGCTCGGCGGCGCTCTGATAGCGGCCCTGCCCGAGGTAGGCCAGACCGAGGCGGTAGCGGATAAGCGCGTCGCCGGGGAACTCGCGGACCTGGTGCAGCGCCCGTTCGACGGCCTCCTCGGCAGGCCGCAACCGCACGAAGGCCTGGCGGTGCCCGGCGGCCTGAGAATCGTGGCCCTCCCGCTCGTACAACTCGGCCAGGTGCAGGTGCGGCTGCGGCTTCCAGGGGGCGCGGCGGGTGGCCTCGAGGAAAGCGCGCTGCGCTTGGGACAGGTCGCCGAGGCGCACGAAGGCCAGCCCCAGCCGGGAGTGACTCTCCCAGTCGTCGCCGTCCAGAGCGACGGCGCGCCGCAGGGCGGTGACCGCCGCTGGCGACCGGTCCAGGTTGAGGAAGACGACGCCGAGAAGGCGGAAGACCTCGGCGCGCGTCGAGTCCAACCGCACCGCATCCTCGAGCACCTGGCGAGCCTCCTCGAGCCGCCCCATCCCGGAAAACAGGTTGACGGCGAGGGAGTAGCGCCCGGGCAGGTAGTCGGGATGCTCGTCCACCAGCCACCGAAAGACGTCGCTGGCTTCCTCGAAACGCCCCTGTTCGTACAGCGCCATGCCGTCCCGGTATTGACCCTCGGCGGTAGCGCCGGCCGGCGGCTTGTAGCGGGTCGCGCCAGGCGGGGTGACAGCAGGGCCGGCAACTGACACCGTCGCCGCTACCAACGCGGACGCCGACGCGTCAGGGACCTCCAAACGGTCGGTGTGGGCGTAGGCGGCCACGGGCTCCTCGACCCCTTCTTCGACGACGTGGTAGCGATCGATCTCCAGTCCCCGCAGCACCTGCCGCCGGCCGCCGGGCCAGCGCACGACGACGCTGTCCACCCTCGTGTCATGGCCCAGTCCAAACAGGAGCCGCGGGTCGCTCTGCGACAGGTAGCCGACGGCCCGCTGGACCTCGCGGAAATAAACCCTCCCCCCTCCCGCGTGCAGACGGACGCGGGCGCCGAGGGCTTCGCGCTTGCCGTGACGGCCCTGCAGGCGCAACCCCAGCCAGTGGTTGGTTGACTCGCTGACATTGTGCAGCAGGTCGGGTGGCTCGTTCAGGTTCATGACCAGGAGGTCGATGTCGCCGTCGTTGTCGTAGTCGGCCAGAGCCAGCCCCCGGCTGACCCGCGCCAGGGCGAGTCCGGGCCCGGCGTCAATTTGGGTGAAGCGCCCGCCGAGGTTGCGGTAGAACAGGTTGCGCTGGGCGTAGTGGTAGCCCGACGGGTGGACATCGACCTGCGGGTAGATGTGGCCGTTGGCGACGAACAGATCCAGCCAGCCGTCGTTGTCGGCGTCGAGGAAGGCGGTGCCCCAGCCGAGGTAGGGCCGCACCCCGGCGGCCAGGCCGGCGGCGGCGGTCTGATCGCGAAAGCGTCCGTCTCCCTGATTCTGGTAGAGGGTGTTGACGTCGTCGGAGAAGTGGGTGACGAAGAGGTCGAGGTCGCCGTCGCCGTCGTAGTCGCCCGAGGCCACGCCCATGCCGGCCTGCGAGCGGCCGTCCTCGCTGTAGGCGGCGCCCGACCACGTCGCCACCTCCTCCAGCCGCCAGTCGCCGTCGTTGCGGTACAGCACGTTGGGGTAGCCGTCGTTGGCGACGTAGATGTCGCGGTCGCCGTCGTCGTCGAAGTCCCCCAGGGCAACACCGAGGCTCGGGTGGACGTCGCCGGAAACGCCGGTGTCCGAGGTGCGCTCGGCGAAGCGGCCCCCACCCTCGTTGCGGAAAAGGACATTGGCCTCTGGCCGCATGCCGTGGGGCCCGCAGTAGACATCGAGGCCGCGCCAGCCGCTGCAGGGCAGACCGCCTCCGGGAGGATGGTCGAGGTCGAAAACCAGATAGTTGGCGACGAACAGGTCGAGCAGACCGTCCTCGTCGAGATCGCCGAAGGCGGCACTCGTGCTCCACCCCCGATCGCCGACGCCAGCGGTGGCGGTGATATCGCTGAAGCGGCCGTCGCCGTCGTTGGCGTACAGGACATTCGCGCCCCAGTAAGTGACATAGAGATCGACATCGCCGTCGTTGTCGATATCTCCGACCGCGCACCCCATGCCCCAGCCCCCGTCAGCCAATCCCGATCCGGCGGTGACGTCGGCGAAGGAGCGCCCACCGTCCGGTGCGGCGACGTTGCGGTACAGTCTGTTGGTAACGCCCTCAGGGTGGGTGGGAACGCGCGAGCTGTTGACCAGAAAGAGGTCCTGGAAGTTGTCGCCGTCGGCGTCGAAGAAGGCGGCGCCGGAGGACATGGACTCCAGGATATAGCGCTGTTCGGGGCTGCCGGAGACGTGCTCGAAGTCGAGTCCCGCCGCCGCCGACCGTTCTACAAAGCGTGGGGTTGAGTCTCCCTTGACAGCCGCGGCGTTTTCGCTGGGAGACTGACCGGAGCCGCAACCCGCACCCAGAGCCAGCAGACAGGCCGTCGCCAGGTGGCGGATGGACCGGAAAGACCTGGTGGCGGACGTGGTCAGTTGAGAGGCCGTCGCCAGGTGGCGGATGGACCGAATACGCCACGGAGACATGATCGACTTAGCCAGACAGGTCGCCAGGTGGTGGATGGGCCGGAGAGACATGGTTCCAGAGCGGGTCAGCGATCGAGCGCGATGCGGGCGCCGATATTGATGTAGCGGCCATTTTCAGAGTAGCCGTCACGGGCGCCGCAGTGAAGGGACTCGCCAAAATCGTAGAAGCTGCCGCCGCGCTTGACGCGGTGACTGCCGCGCGCCGGCCCGTTGGGATCGATCCTGACGCCATCGGCACTGACCCCTTCTGCACTGACCGCATCGACCCGGGCATCCCCGTAGGTGGGGGAGTACCAGTCGGCGACCCATTCCCAGACGTTGCCGCGCATGTCGAACAGCCCCCAGAGATTGGGTCGCTTCGAAGCCACCGGCATCGCCTGACGCTGACCCGCCGCCTTGGTGTTGTCGTAATACCACGCCAGAGGGTCGAGCTCTCCCGCTTCGCCTTCGCCCTCACCGGCGCGGCAGGCGTATTCCCACTCGGCCTCCGTCGGCAGGCGCAGGGGTTGGCCGGTGGCGACGCTCAGACGTTCGACGAATACCTGCAGCTCCAGCCACGAAAAAAATACCGCTGGCCGCTGCGGATCCGCGACCACGTGAGGCCGTCCCTCCCATGGGCGCGAGCCCATAATCGACACCCACTGTTGCTGGGTGATCTCGGTCCGGCCCAGATAGAAGCCGGACGACAGGCGCACCTTCACCTTCTCTCCCCCCGAATCGTGGGGGAGGGGCCTGATACCTCCCATGGCGAACTCACCCGGCCCGATCCAGACGAGCCCCATCTCGACGCCGTCGGCGAGAGTGAGGGTCATATCTTCGGCGAGAGCGCCGAACGGGACCCACGCCGCCAGAAACAGACCCGCTGTCAGCCGCCGCATCGCCGCGGCGAGCCGCTTCGCGCCGGCGAGATCTCCCGACGCGAAGTTCTTGCCCGGCGTCGGGTGGTGTTGTATACTTCGTGGAATCATGATTCAGTCGCGAGAAGTTCTACTAAGCGATCTCGTACACGCCATGTAAGTGGATCATTGGTCTCGCTGCAGTATTTCGTATCGGGGGAGAGTGCGTCCCTTCTTACGAAATCGTCAATCGTTGGTGCACAAGGTAATCGCTATCGTCGGAGGAAGGAAGATGAGACACCTCAGAGCTCTCCTATCGATCGCCCTGCTTCCCGTTTTGGGCTGCGGCTACGCGTTTTACGCGGGCCCAATGCAACCGCTTGAGACGCAGGAGGAGAACATGGAGGTGCAGGACGACGGCGGCGTCCATTTTACCCAGGGCCGCCTCGAGATCCGCGTGCGGGCGATGACCGATGACGAGCTCAACAGGCGCTTCCAGACGGAGTCCGGCGAGGGCCGCAGATCGACCAACCCCTACACCTACGGCAATACCGAGCGACCGAAGCAGGAATCGGGGGGGCGCTTCACCGTCTTCCAGGTGACGGTCAAGAACTACGAGTATCCGAAGGTCCTTATCGATCCGGCGAAGGTGTCCCTGATTTCCGACAACGGACGCGAGTACTGGGCCCTGAGCGGCCTGCAACTCATCAACTACTTCCGCGCCTACATCCAGGGCTACGGCGGCAACGAGTACGGCAGATTTCGCGAGCGCCAGGATCTGTTGAGCCGGACGATGTTTCCGAAGGAGATGATTTTCAGCGGCCAGGAGCTGGAGGGCTTTCTGGTGTTCCAGAGCCTGAATCCCGACGTCGCCGCGCTGACGCTGAAGATCCACCAGGCGGTGACCCGGTTCGACTACCGCGATGAGCCCGTGGAGACGATCGACATTTCGTACCGGTTCGGACGCGATATCGGGCGCGTGAACCGCGACGGCTCCCGAGTGCAGACGAAGGCGGCGGCCTCTTAGGGCGCTGCGAGCCCGTCGATTTCCCTTTTCTTCCGACACTGGTCGTGATGTGCTAGCCCGACTACCGCATCTGCGCCGTTGCGATCGACTTCCCCTACGACTTCCCCTACGACTTCTCCGGCAACTGGTCGTGATTTGCTAGCTCGACTGCGGCCTCCGCGCCTCAGCGCGGACACCCGTCGCAATCGCTGGATCGCCTGGTGCTGTTCGGCCGTCCTGCTCTGGACGCTGGGCGCCCGGAGCCTTGGCGCCGACAGCTGGGCGAGCGGTGATTCCCCGTCTCCGACCGAAGTTCGACTGCGCCAGACGGTGGAGTATTTCAGCTCTCTGGGCTCTCGAGTCGCCGGCTATCCGGGCGCGGACTCGGCCGCCGCCTACATCGAGCGGCAGTTTCGGGAGCTCGGCCTCCAATCGGTGCGCGCCGAAGTTTTCCAGGTCGCCGTACCGATTGACGACGGGGCTTTCCTGGAGCTGCCCGACGGTACCCGTCTCACCCTCAACAGCATCTGGCCCAATCTGGTGCGCACTTCCGCGGTGCCTCTGGAAGGGCTGCGAGGTGTACTGGTAGACGGCGGCTCCGGACACCTGGACGAGTTCGACGGAGCCCCCATGGTGGGCAGTGTCGTCCTGCTCGAGTTCAACTCCTGGAACCGCTGGCTGGACGCGGCCATGCTGGGCGCGGCGGCCATCCTCTTCGTCGAGCCCGACAGCACCACCTACGTGCAGGCGGCTCAGAAATTCCTCCAGGTGCCCCTGCGCACGCCCCGCTTCTGGATCGCCCGTGCCGAGGCCCGGGCCCTGCGCTCCTTTCTCCAGCAGCAGCCCGAACCCCCGGCGGTCGTTCTCCACGGCCACATGCGGTGGCAGCGCCGATCGACGCGCAACATCGTCGGCGTGTTGCCGGGGGCGGATCCGGATCTGCGAGATGAAATCGTCTTGCTCGAGGCCTACTACGACGGCATGTCGGTGGTCCCGGCGCTGGCCCCGGCCGCGGAGATGGCCTGCAGTGCCGCGGCTCTTTTAGAAGTGGCGCGCCATCTGAGCCGCGACCCGCCGGGGCGAACCGTCGTCTTTGCGGCTACCTCCGCCCACCACCTGGCGCTGGCCGGCATGAGCGCTTTCCTGCAGCGCCACAGCCGTACCGAGCCGCATTACGCCGCCCTTGTCGAAGACCCCATTGCCGTCAAACTGGCGGTCAGTCTCGACCTGTCCAGCCACACCGACGAACTGGCCATCTGGAACAGCAGCACGGACCTGTACCAGCGGCGCTACTTCGCCCCCTTCGGTTCGGCCTTTACGCGCATGGCGGATGAGCTCGGCCCGGCCATCGGCTACGACACCAGTCCCGTCCTCTACAACGGCATCACCCCCGTGGGTGGGCTGGCCTGGAACTCTCTCATGCCCGGGGGCGATCTGCGTTCGAACTCTCAGCTGGCCCTGGAGGCCGGCATCCCGGCGCTGGCCTTCGTCACCGTCAACGATGCCCGCCTGGTCGTGGACACGCCGCTGGATCGGGCCCGGTTCGTCAACTTTGCCAACCTCACCCGCCAGACGCAGCTGTTGTCGGTGTTGCTCCAGCACGCCCTGAGCCGGGATGATCTGTTCCCGACCTTCCGCATGCGATTGAAGGACAAGCTGCGCGGCCTCCACGGCCGCGTCCTCACCTTTCCGCGCCGCAGCATCGCCCCGGATCGCCCCAGACCCGGTGCCATCATAGCAATGCGCACGGGCAGCACCAAGTCGGCCAAAGGGGTTCGCGAGACCTTCTACCAGCTGGCTGACCAGAACGGGGAGTACGAGATACACGGTGTGCGCGCGCTGACCGCCCAGGTCGAGGCCTACTACCTGGACCCGGAAGACGGCGAAATCCGCTACGCTCCCAACCGCGGCGTCCAGGCCAAGATCTACAAACCGGATGTGAGCCTGAACCGGTGGCTGACCGAATCGACCAGCATCCTCTTTCCGTGCGTGGCCACCGACTTCTTCGACGCCGTGGATCCCCGCTTTCTGAACCGACTGGCCGCGCTCCAGGTCTACGACGAGACCAACAACGAACCCCGCGAGTACGGCTACTCCTTGGGGATCGGCTCCGACGAGCCGGTGGGGGTACTGTTCTCGACCCCGGGGGAGCGGCTCAAGCTCACCATGAGCCAGGGGCTGATGGGCATCCGCTTCATGCTCCTGAACGCCGAAGGCGACCTCAGCCAGGCGGGGCAGGGATCGGGCTATCCCGTCGATCGGCCCGGCGCCTTCATCCACACTTCCTATCTGGCGGCCCGGGACATGTGGGCTTTGAACGAGGCGCGGATCCGCAAAATGATGCGCTTCGGCATATCCAACCGGCGCGTTACGCAACTCCACGATGAGGCCGGTCGCCGCATCCAGAGCGCGGCAACGGCGCTGGAGAACCAACAGTGGAGCGAGTTCATCAAGCTGAGCCGGGCCGCCCTAGGCCTGGAAGCCAGGGCCTATCCCGACGTCACCGCGACCCAGAATGACGTCGTCCACGGCGTTGTCTTCTTCATGGCGCTGATGATTCCCTGCGCCTTTTTCTGCGAGCGCCTGCTTATCGGCGCCGCCGACATTCACTACCAGATCGGCGGTTTTGCCGTCATCTTCGCCGCCATCTGGATCTGCATATCCCTCGTCCACCCGGCCTTCGAGCTGTCCAACCCCCTGGTCGTCCTGCTCGCCTTCATCATCCTGGCGCTGGCCGTTTTCGTCCTCGTCCTCGTGCTTTCCCGATTCAACGCCTACATGCGGGAAGTGGACCCGGACGCCGTCTTCGTGCACGACACCGACATCAGCCGAATCGGCGCCTGCTACACCGCCTTCATCCTGGGAATCTCCAACATGAGGCGGCGCAAACTGCGCACGGCCCTCACCTTCATCACCTTGCTTTTACTCACCTTCACCGTCCTCTCCTTCACCTCGATTGAGACCAGTCTTCACTTCAGTCGCGTACAGCTTCCCCACCGGGCAGCCTATGCGGGTGGACTTATCCGCAGCCGCACCTGGGCGCCGTTGCCGGAGTCGACCTTCGACTACGCCCGCGCCGACTTCTTCGATCGCGCGGCGGTCGCTCCCCGCAGCTGGTATGCCCCCGCGGCGCAGAACCTGATTCCAATCCGGCAGGGCGATCACGTCGTGCACGCCCGCGGCATACTCGGTCTGACGCCGGCCGAAAATGCCGTGTCCGGCTTCGACCATTGTTTGACGGCTGGCGCCTGGTTCACCGACGAACGCGAGGCCAGCTGTCTGCTGCCCGTCCATCTGGCCCAGCTGCTGTCGATCGGGCCAGACCAGGTGGGCGTCGCCCGGGTTCGCGTCTTCGGCGAAAACCTGCTGGTGCGGGGGTTGTTCGATCCGGGGCGAGTGCGGCAGCTGCTCGACCTGGACGGCGAGCCGATGACACCGGTAAATTTCAGCCTCATCGGCGGCGCGGAGCTGCAGGAGGCGAGGCAACAAGATCAGCTGACGCGTCAAGAACAGGGGCCGCCCTCGGTGGATCTGGTCTCCTTCACTCACCTCGACGGCGACGAGATCATCGTGCTGCCCTACCAGCTTCTTCGCGAGCTGGGCGGCAGCCTGCAGTCGGTGGGCATGCGCTTCCACGAGCCCGCCAGCACGCGCGTGCTCATCGAAGACTTCCTGTCGCGCCTGGGCGTCACCATCTTCGCGGGTCTGCCCGACGACGTGTCCCACGACCTTCGGGCGTGGACCTACAACTCCCTCGGCGTCACCGCCTTCGGCGGCTTGGGGGATCAGCTCGTACCGGTCCTGATCGCCTCCCTGATCGTTCTCAACACCATGATGGGGTCGGTGTACGAGCGCTTCCGCGAGATCGGCATCTATTCATCGGTGGGACTGGCGCCGGTACACATCTCCTTTCTCTTTATCGCCGAGGCCTGCGTATACGCCGTTCTGGGGGTGGTGGGTGGCTACCTGGTGGGGCAGGTCACGGCCAAGATCCTGCTCTGGCAGGGATGGCTGGGGGCGATATCGCTGAACTACTCTTCGCTGGCCGCAGTGACAGCCGCTTCCCTGGTCATGGGCCTGGTGTTGGTATCCAGCTGGTATCCAGCGCACATCGCCGGGCGACTGGCGGTCCCCGACGTGACCCGCCGATGGCGACTGCCCGAGCCCGAGGGCGACCGCTGGGAGTTTCTCTTCCCCTTCACCGTCTCCCGGTTGGAAGTCCTGGAGCTGTGCTCCTTTCTGGCCGCCTATCTGGAGGCCTACGGCGAGGAATCGACCAGCACCTTCTACACCCGAGGCACGCAGCTGCGCCAGGTCGGTGGAGACACCGATGAGAGCTGCGAAGTCCGCACGCGTCTCTGGCTCGCCCCCTTCGACCTCGGGGTCAGCGAGGATCTGCTGCTGAAGGCCTCGCCCACGGGCGAACAGGCGCACGAGGTCTACGAGATCTCGCTGGTCATCGAACGGCGCAGCGGTGAGCCGGCCTCCTGGCGCCGCACCAACCAGCGCTTCGTCAATATCCTGCGCAAGCAGTTCCTCATCTGGCGCACGCTGCCGGCCGGGGTCAAGCACTCCTTTCAGGAGCGCTACGAGAGTGAGGAGGCATGAGACTCCGACGTCGGGACAGCCGGTATCAGGAGATCGACGAATACCGGAACTTACTCCAGGCACCCAATACGTTCGAAGAGGGATTCACCAAGCGCACCATCGCCGGCGCCCTCTTCATCGCCATTTTCATGGTGCCGGGGAATATGTACCTCTCCCTCATGATCGGCGGCTCCATCGGCGCCGCAGCCGAGTGGGTGACCGTCATCCTCTTCATCGAAATCGCCAAACGCAGCTTCACCACGCTGAAAAAGCAGGAAATTTACCTGCTGCTGTACGTGGCCACGGCCCTGATCGCGCAGGAGAGCGGCGCCTTCAACAGCCTGCTGTGGAACCAGTACTTCGTGCAGTCGGCGGCGGCGCAGCAATTCGGGGTGGCCAGCTACATACCCTGGTGGGTATCGCCACAGCCCGAATCCGAGGCCATTATCAGCCGCACTTTCTTCCACCGGGATTGGCTGGTGCCGATCATCTTGCTGATCGCCGGCATGGTGGTGGGCAAGGTGAGCGCCTTCTGCGGCGGCTACTTCCTGTTCCGCCTGACCTCCGACTACGAGCGTCTGCCCTTTCCCTTCGCCCCCATTGCCGCCCAGGGCGCCATGGCCCTGGCCGAGGAGAGCAGTGGCGAAACCGGCTGGCGCTGGCGCGTGTTCAGCATCGGCACCGCTATCGGCGCCGCCTTCGGCGCCATCTACGTCGCCGTGCCCGCCATCACCGGTGTGCTCATGACCCAACCGGTCCAGCTGCTGCCTATTCCCTGGGTCGACCTGACCCAGTACACCGGTTACTTCCTGCCGGCGACACCGCTGGGCTTCACCTGCCATCTGGGGCCCATCTTCGTGGGGCTGGTGGCCCCCTTCTGGGGCATCGTCGGCGCCTTCTTCGGCGTCGTCGTCCACACCCTCGCCAACCCGGTGCTGCACCACTACGGCATGCTGCCGCACTGGTTCATGGGCATGGACACGATCCAGACCCAGTTCGTCAACTCCATCGATTTCTGGATGAGCTTCGGCATCGGCATCACCTTCGCCCTGACCTTCGTCGGCATCTATCAGGTCGTGCGCGGCGCCCACGGCAGCTCCTCCGACCCAGCGCGCAAGAACAGGCTTCTGACGCCACCCAAGGGCCGAGGCGACTTCCGTATCGCCGTAATCCTCGGACTGCTCGCTCTGACCAGCATCTACCCCATCATCATTGCCAAGATCTTCTTTCCCGTCCTGGTGGGGAAGTTCCTCATCGGCCTGTTCTTCTTCTTCGCCTTCATCTACACGCCGATCATCTCCTTCATCAACGCCCGCCTCATCGGCATGGTGGGAATGACGGTGACCATTCCCTATGTGCGCGAATCCATCATCTTCCTGAGCGGTTATCGCGGTGTCGACATCTGGTTCGTGCCGATGGGGATCGGCGACTACTCGGGCAATGTGCAGAAGTTCCGCGAGATTGAGCTCAGCGGCACCCGCTTTACCAGCTTCGTCAAGGCGGAGCTGTTCATGGTTCCGCTGATACTGATCATGGGGTTGGTCTATTCGTCGCTGCTGTGGAAGATGGCCCCCATCCCGTCTCCGTCCTACCCCTACATCCAGAAGATGTGGCCGCTGCAGGCCCTGCAGCAGAGCATCTGGCTGTCCAGCACCCTGCGCGGCCGCCTGGAGAAGTCTCCGGAGGCTATCTCCTGGGAGCCGGGAAACCTCAGGGACCGGACCTGGTGGTACTGGCGTGCCCGCGCCCGGGTCGGCGACCGGACCGGCCCGTGGACGGAAGTCGGCTATATCTATGCAGACTGGCAGATAGAGGGTTCCCCAGGGGACCGGCTGCACCGAATCCCGACGCCGGAGCTTCAGCTCGGGGACGACCCCCAGTTGACCTTGACCAGGCTAGGTCCGCCTGACGGAACCGTCGTGGACACGCCGACGCCGCGGCTGCAGGTACAGTCACTCCCGGGCGTGTCGCCCGATTCGATCCGGGTGGAATTCGAAGTCGACCAGGCGCCGACTTTCGACAGCATCTCGCTGCAGTCCTCCGAGGACCGCCCCATCCTCTTCGAGGCGCTCAAGCCGCCCGTTATCGCCGCCGGTCTCGCCGTCGGCCTGGGGATGTTCACCATCCTGTCCTACTTCGGGCTGCCGATCCTCTTCGTCTTCGGCTACGTCCGCTCCCTGGGACAGATCCCACACCTGATAGTCACCGAGATCATCGGGGCCCTGCTGGCGCGCTACTACTTCTGGGGCAAGTACGGCAAACAGCAGTGGCGGCTGTACGCCACCGTGCTGGCGGTGGGCTTTTCGGTGGGCATGGGGCTGATGGGGATGATCTCCGTCGCCTTCGCCATGATCCAGAAAGCGGTGGAGGCACTCACCTTCTAAAGATGGAAACCACGGCGTGCACCGATCAGTCCGGCTCGCTCGGTTGGCGGGTAATCTGTCCGCCAGGTGGGCCTTCATCGGCCCTCACCGGCACTGACTCTTCTCCCGTGGGGATCTCCCGTTGACTCTGAGAGCTTTCCTGATCGGGCTGGGCCTGTGCTTCTTCATCGGCCTGTGGATTCCCTACTCCGACAATCTGGTTCAGGGATCCCGAATGGGCCTGTGGACGACCCAATCGGCGGCCACCTTCCTCTTCTTCCTCCTGGCCGGCGGCATCAACAGCCTGCTCCGCTGGGTGCGCCCAACCACGGCCCTGCGCCCGGGAGAGCTGCTGGCCATCTTCATCATGATATCGGTAGCCAACGCCGTACCCAGCCGCGGCGTCGTCGCCAATCTCTTCCCCCTGTTGACCTCAGCCTACTACTACGCCACGGCTGAAAACCAGTGGGCGCAGTTGCTGTTGCCCCACATGACAGACTGGATGGGCTTCAGTGACAAAGCCGGGATTGAGAACCTCTACGAGGGGCTGCCGCCCGGCGAAGCCATTCCCTGGGGCGCCTGGCTGAGACCCCTGGCGGCCTGGGTGCTGTTCCTGTTGACCCTTCACTGGATCTTTCTGTGTGCGGCGGTCATGCTGAGGCGCCAGTGGATGGATAACGAGCGCATCCCCTACCCCATGACCCAGCTGCCGCTGGCCATGGCCGCCGACGACGGCCGCGCCGTCAATCCCTTTTTCCGCAATCCCCTTATGTGGATCGGTTTTCTCTTCCCATTGGTAGACGGCAGCATAGACGCGCTGAGCCGGTACTTCACCTTCATTCCCAGGCTCACCGTCTTTCAGGGCAGCCTCTCTTTCTTCCGCGGCAGCGTCAGCTTCAGCCTCGGAGTCGATTTCGCCCTGCTCGGATTCGCCTACTTCGCCAGCGCCTCGGTGGGGTATGGCCTGTGCTTCTTCCGCGTCGTCAACGTCATCCAGAAAGCGGTCATGGACGTGTGGGGGCTGAGCGCGAAGGACGCCAGCATGGGCGTTTTCAGCCAGTACATGCCGTCCATGCTCATTCATCAGAGCATGGGGGCCATGCTGGTGCTCGTCCTCTTTGGCCTGTGGATCGGCCGCGATCACATCGCCGACGTCTTCGGTCGGGCCCTTGGGACGAGACCCGATGTCGACGACTCCGACGAGATCATGTCCTACCGCACCGCGGTGGTGGGATTGCTGGCCGGCGGCGCTGTCCTGGCCGCATGGCTGAACGCCGGCGGCCTGCCGGGATGGATCTCCGTGCTCTTCGTGGCCGTAACGCTGGTCATCTTCACCGCCATGACTCGTGCCGTGGCCCAGGGTGGGGTGTCCGCCATGTACCCACCCACCAACCCCTCCGACGTCGTCATCTCCGCTCTCGGACCGAAGCTGATCGGCGGGCCCGGCCTGATGACGCTGGGGCATACCTATGTCTGGGGGACCGACATCCTCAACGTCGCCATGGCGCCGATCGCCAACGGCCTGCGCCTGAGCGCGGAAGTGGTGCACGGGCGACGCTGGATCTCCTGGGGTATCATGGCCGGTGTGGCGGCCAGCATTGTTGGGGGTTTGCTGCTGAGCCTGAAGCTGTCCTACGAGGAAGGCGGCTTGAATTTGAATGCTTTCTACTACCAGCACGCGGCTCAGTACCCCTGGACCTTCCTGCAGACGATGCTCAAGACCATGCCCGATGTCGATGCGGCGGGTTGGGCCTACACCGGGGTGGGAGCAGGGATCATGACCGGCCTCATGTCGATGCGGCGGCGCTTTCTGTGGTGGCCCTTCCACCCCCTGGGATTCCCCATCAGCTCCGTCTTCGGTGGCATGTGGTTCAGCGTCCTGCTGGCCATGATGATCAAGTCACTGGTGCTGAAATACGGAGGCCTGCGCTTCTACCAGCGCACTCAGCCTTTCTTTCTCGGTCTCATCCTCGGACAGGTCGTGACCATGGGAATCTGGCTCTTCATCGACACCTTCACCGGCATGAAGGGCAATAGTATTCTCGGAGGGTTGTAACGGCTCTGGGTCGCGCCGTGGATGCAAAGCCCTCGTGACATGGGTGGAGCATTCGAGCAGGGCGGACGGCTTGAAGAGCCGCCCACTCCGCCTCGTCCTTACGGCAACACCTGCCGAAGAAGCTGCACTACCGACTTGTGTGGCAGGTGCGAATCCGATCCGGGTTCGGGAATGATACTGTGGGGCTCCTGTGGGAACTCCGTGGCGTAATCGAGCGCAGTAACGCCGATGAAGGACCGATCTGCGCCGCGAACGCCCGTGTCATGCATCTGGCCACTAATGTGGATTGTAGAAAGTAGGGCTGGTTTCGCGCCCGCCTCGAGCAACACCTTAAGCACAGGTAGGCAATGATGGGCGCGCAGCAGGTCTCGCCAGGAGGCGAACCCGTACTGGCGCGCGATCACATGCTGGGCTTCCTGTAATGTCAGTGTGGCCGCGGCGAGGCTGTCGTCCGTCGCCTCGTTCAAGCGCGGCAGATACGTCGTCGTTAGCGCCAGTGCCCTGGCATCACGATCGCGGAAGGCCTTGACCAGATCCTTGGCTCGGTTTCGGATCTGCGGCAGGTTGGCACGTGGAGGTAGGGACTGATTAGACATAGAAACCTTCTCCCGATACGCCTGATGGCCGCTGAGGCGGTAGCGGCGCCGATACGCATGAGGCGATCTGCAATCCACAGCCGCGAAATGGATTTGCCGCTCTCCACGAGCTCTACACTCCAACCGTCTGCGCTACTGCGTTCGCGGAGTTCCATGTGCTCTCCATCTCTTGCTCAAGTGAAAACGCCCGCCAGATAGTTCCAACAGCCAACTACCGGCCGAGCCGGCAAGTGTGAGAGGCGTCAGCCAGAAGATAAGCCCTCACGAGGTCGATCAACATCGACGAAGCGCGAGAAGTCGATCGGTGCGGTCGACGAGGCCCTCAAGGGCGCCGCCGTCGATTTCAGCTGGTCGATCGAGAGGACCGGCCGGGCGCAGGGATCGAAAGATACCGGTGTCGCAGTAGTAGAGTTGCCGCGTCGGTTGGCGTCGCGACCGCCGGGTGAATACCGGCAGGCGGAAGGCGAGCAGGAGGTCCTCGAGGATCCGCACGTAACTCTCCACCGCTTTGCGGCCCACAGCACACTCGCGGGCCACGTTGGAGATGTTGAGGACTCTGCCATGAGAGAAAGCGATGACTCGACGAAGCGCGAAAAGTCCCCTACGTTGCGAACGAGACTTTCGGCCATGACCTCCTCCTGCGACGAGTTGGCGCAGGCGTTCGGGGCGGGCCACACGCTCTAGCAGCAAGGCTGGATCGAGCAGGTCCAGCCACAGAGCCTCGGCAAAGACCTGGCGCAGGAAGGTGGATTTCCCTGTGCCACGAGGCCCAAAAAGAAAGAAGCTCGTCTTCGGCGGATCGAAAAATCGTCTTTATGAGATCCATTTTGTCGCGATATTTGGAGTTACTACCTCCAAATATCGCCAATCATGGTCCGGGCAAGTTCTTTTTCTGACCTGCGTGCGCATGGCGATATCGCTGCTCAGGCGAAAGTCACTGGCTACGCGGTAGAAGAAGCTGTCAATTGTGCCGATGGAGAGCCGGCGAAGGGAGGCTCTACTCTCTATCTGTATAAGGGCGCAACGTAAGGAAGGACATCTGCTATGGCGTCTCATGATACCCAACTGTATATCAACCCACAAGCGCGGGCGTCTGTGGAGTATGGGCAGGCACAGCGGGAGATACTCAACCAGGAAGCCTTTGCCGTGGCTAAGGCCGAAATCACCAGCTGGCCCGGATATGCTCAGACGCCGTTGATCGGGCTCGATGGGTTGGCGCAGGCAAAGGGTGTTGGCGCCCTGTGGTGTAAGCACGAGGGGTTTCGCTTTGGGATTGGCAGTTTCAAGCCGACCGGGCCGCCCTATGCGATGTTGGGGGTACTCAAGGGCGAGGTGCAAAAGGCTACGGGCGAACAAGCCGTGAGCACGCAAGATCTGGTAGCGGGGAAGTATGCGGAGATCACGCGGAATATTGTGGTGGCGGCGGCGACTTCGGGCAATCACGGGCGGGCGATGGCGTGGGGGGCTCGGACGTTTGGCTGTCGGGCGGTGCTCTATATGAACGACGGGGTCAGTGCGGGGCGGGAGATGGCGATTGTTGGCTATGGGGGGGAGGTGGTGAGAGTGGAGGGTACCTATGACCGGGTAGTAGAGCAACTGCATCAAGATGCGGAGGTGGAGGGGTATTTCGTTATTTCGGATCAGGTTACGGCGGCGTATCCGCAGGTGCCACGGGCTATCATGCAGGGCTATGCGATGGTGGCCGACGAAGTGGTTGAACAGTTGGACAAGCCGCCGACGCATGTCTTTGTACCTGGCGGCGGCGGTATTTTTGCCGGGGCCTGCTGCGGGCGTTTGTGGCAGCGCTATGGGCGGGAGCGGCCCCGATTGGTGGTAGTTGAGCCGACGGCGTCGTGTTGTCTTTACGAGAGTGCACGGGTGGGGCGGGCGGTGAAAGTGGGAGCGGCGACGTCGGTGATGGATGGGTTGGTGGTCGAGGAGGCATCGGCCGAACCTTGGGCGATGCTCAATGCGGGGGCCTTTGCATTCCTGACCGTGCCGGATCGAGCGGCGGTGGATGCGATGCGGGAGGCAGCCCAGCCAGAGGGGAGTGATCCGCCCGCCGTGATCGGGGATACGGGTTCGGCGGCTTGGGCGGGATTTGCGGTGGCGGCGAGTGATGCGGAGATGCGGTGCAAACTGGCCCTGGATGGTGACAGTCGGGTAGTGGTGGTGGTGACAGAAGGGGCGACTGACCCCGTCGTGTACAGGGCGATCGTGGGACGAGACCCAGATGAAGTTATGGCCGGACCCTAGCAGCCCAAAACACGGTTTTTCACAGGAGATAGATAGGAATGCCAGACATTGCATCAGTCGCGCGCCATTACACCCAGGGGAATCTGCTCGATGCCATCCGCGCTGGCGTGGAGCACCTGGGAAAATCGCCGGATACCGTTACCGTCGAGGACCTCGCCCCCGTTGACGAGTTTCACATCGGTGGCCGCGTGGCGACCGAGAGCCTGTTTGAAAACGTCGGTGTTACTCCCGATGACCACCTGCTGGATGTCGGCTGTGGATTGGGAGGCGCCAGTCGGTATGTCGCCAAACGGTACGGTTGCCGAGTCACTGGTGTCGACTTGACCCGTGAGTACGTCGAGACCGGCAGCGAGCTCTGCTCGTGGGTTGGGCTCGCAGACCAGATTGCGCTCGAGCAAGGGAATGCGATGGAGTTGACCTGCTCGGATTGTGTTTTCGACAAAGCCTACATGCTACACGTCGGAATGAACATCGCCGATAAGCAGCGGCTCACCGCGGAATTGTATCGGGTGCTCAAACCAGGCGGTATTCTGGCAATCTATGACGTCATGCGAGTCGGCGACGGAGACCTCATGTTCCCCGTGCCGTGGGCGTCAACCGAAAGTGAGAGCGCCGTATCACCACCCGAAGAGTACAGGGATGCACTGCGGGCGGCAGGTTTCGAGGTGACCGTGGCGCGAAATCGTCACGACTTCGCCATGGATTTCTTTGCCAGGCTTCAAGCAGCTTCCAGCGCTGAGGGTCCGCCGCCTTTGGGCCTTCACCTGCTCATGGGGGAAGCACGGGCGCTGAAGGTCAAGAATATGATAGCGAACATTTCGCGGAATCTCGTTGCGCCGGTCGAAATCGTCTCTGTGAAACCATGGTGAAGTGAAGAACACGGTATTCACGTTCCGTTCGGACCGTTGTCGGGCTCTGTGTCCCGAGCCAGGTCGTCTTCGGGATTCAGTCAGGCGTCCGAGAGAGCTGCTCTCAGCAAATTCGCGTAGTGGGCCCGCTCGTCATCATCGTAGCGAAAGCTTCTCGGAGCGATAGAGGTCTCCAAACACTACCATAATGCGAGGCTTTGGCACGATCTGATTAAGACGTGGACGGCGGTTAGGAAGAGCCGACGGCGGCGTTCCCGCTATCGCCTGGGCGCCAGACCCGTAGAGCAGAGACACAGCGGCAATGCGTGGGACAAGCAAACCGGTTCCCGCCATCGGCCACCCGTCATTTGATTGAGACTCGTAGTCACCAATCTGCACCATCAGATGGAATTGCCAATCCACGGCGCAGGGTTTTCTGAGAGGCAGAGAGTTTTCTGAGAGTTATAGGCGAATACTGCGCTTTCAATCGGCTTCTTCGTGCGAGACTATTTTTCTGTTTTTTCTGAGCAACATTCCCCGGGTAGCACCGTTATAAGCGATTGAGGAGTATGGTGCGCTGGTGCTGAACATAGCCTGGGGTATCACCGGAGACGAGTCAAACACGCAGGACATCTGCCAGGAGACATTCCTGAAGCTTCACGAGGCTTGGGTCAGTGGCCAGTCGATCGACTATCCAAAGGCCAGGCTCGCCAGAGTGGCTGTCAATGCAGCACTCGACACGCGGCGGCACCTCTCGCGGCATGTCCGCCTGGAAGATGTCGACGAGCCGCGTTACACGCCCGGAACGATCGCCGACATCGATCGAGCTCTCCTTCTCGACCAAATTCACAGACGGATTCCGGAATTGCCCGAGCGGCAGCGGGAGGTCTTCATCCTGCGTCACTTCGAGAGCCTTCCTTTCAAGGAGATCGCGCGCCTGGTGGGCACGACGCCGCTGGCGGCACGGTCTGCGTCCTTCCAGGCGTTGCAAAAGATGCGCGAGTGGCTTACAGAGTCGAGCCCGAAAACGGATTCTCAACCGCAGGAGAACCGGCCCGGACGGACGACAGCGAACTTCGGCAGCGGCGCGTTTCCCTGACGATATACTACCGCCACGGACTGAGTCCTGAGGAGAGAGTGAGCATCCTCGGCAAGCACCTGGGTGTCACGGCGATTTTTTCGGACTACGTCGACTCTACGGAGACTCAGTTCATCTTTGAGCAGAGCGGCCCGATCCCGGCCCGTGAGAGTTTCGAACCCGCGCCATTCAAGCGCGAGGAGCTCGACGACGGCCGTATGCGATATGTGGTGGCGAGCATGCCCCTGATTCGACTGGTGCGATATGCCTGGTGGCGTTCGACGGATAACCGACCGGGGGTGTACACATGGCCAGCCAGCCCGGGTACCTCCGGAGTGTGGAAACAACTGGTCGATGCCGACTTCACCACCGACGGGACATGGGGGCAGAACGCGTCGTATCTACGCGAGAGGTTTGGGGTGATCTACGAGACGCGAGAAAAGCTGCTCAGAACGCGGTTTATCGAACTGAGCCAGTAGTCTCGGGTGCCTAGGGACAAACACCGCACGCAGGGCCCACACGGGCAGTCAACGGACCATCAACAGCCTGCCTCGCCGTTCGACGTCGCCCGCGCGAAGGCGAAGTAAGTAGATACCACTAGCCACTTGCTGGCCGCCTGAGTCGAGGCCATCCCAGCTGACCTGGTGGGGGTCCGGCGCCAAAATCGCGGTCTGCGATCACGCGGACCATTTGACCCATCAGGTTGTAGACGACGAGGTGAACCGGCATTCGATGCGGCACGGAGACGTCGATCGAACCGAAGCCGTAGGAATGAGGCGGGCTGCTGAACTGGGTCTGGCTCGAACCTGTGGCAAGGCACGTGAAGAGGGTGAGGAGGCGCAGAACGCGGGTACTCGGCGTGTCAGTCATGACCAGCGTGCCTCGGCAAGCAGAAATTCGGGATAGTGCCACCAGCCGGGTCACAGCTCGGAACGCGTGCAGTTACCGCCTGATGACCCCAGAGCGTGTGTTCTTCTGGAAGATGACGCTGTTGCGAAAACGCCCTCAACACAGCAACCTTTCTCAGACCAAGCCAAGATCCTTGACCAGACAACGACAATGTCCTTTATAGTGACTATCCGTTGACAGATACCTCACCGTCATTGACTCCCAATACGATCGACGTCGACGGACCGCTATAGGAGGTGAACATGCGCGTCCTTGTCATCGGCGGCACTGGCCACATCGGCAGCTACCTCGTGCCGCGTCTCGTACTCGCTGGCCATGTTGTCACCGTCGTGGCGCGAAACCCGAAGCCCCAGTATGGCGATCTGCGCCTCGGCTGGGGTCAGGTCGAGTGGATCGTCGCGGACCGTCGAGCCGAGGAGGAAAGCGGCACGTGGGTGTCGCGGATGGCCACCGTGGAAGTGGACGCTGTCATCGACCTGATCGCCTTCACCCCGGATCAGAATCGCCTGATGGTCGAGGCCTTCGCCGGCCGTATCGGGCATTTTCTGCACTGCGGCACGATTTGGGCTTACGGTCCCACTGAGCGTGCTCCGTACGAAGAGCAATTCCCGCGTCGTCCGACGACGCAGTACGGCATCGACAAGGCGCAGATCGAGAGTGACCTGCAGCAAGCCTGGCGGACGGACGGGTTCCCGGCCACGGTCATTCACCCCGGACATATCTCTGGTCGGGACTGGCTTCCCATCGATCCTCAGGGCAGCCGCGACGGCGTCGGCGTCTACCGCCGGCTGGCCCGTGGTGAGACCGTCCACCTCCCCGATCTCGGCCTGGCGACGTTGCACCACGTGCACGGAGACGACGTGGCGGGCCTGTTCCAGCGGGCCCTTGAGTGCCGCGGGCAGGCGGTGGGCGAATCCTTTAGCGCAGTGGCCCCATGGGCGCTGTCGCTGCTCGGCTGCTGTCGCTTCGTCGCCTCTCTGTTCGGCCAGCAACCGGTGCTCGAGTTCGTCCCTCTTCCCGACCTGCGGGCAATCGTCGGCGACACCTCCTTCGACATCATCGAGTCCCACGTCGTCCACTCGCCCTGTTCGAGCGTCGCCAAGGGGAAGCGTCTGCTCGACCACCGCCCTCGCTTCACGACCGAACAGATTTTCACCGAGTGCATCGAGCATCTCCTGCAGACCGGCGAGTTGAAGATCTGACGCCTGCTCCCGATCCCACTCTCTACCGCACGCGTGACCGCGGCATTGCGTGGGAGCGCATCGGACGTCAGGACCCGGCCCTCAGACGACGGCGCGGCGATGTTTCTGACCACCTTCGGCGGCAGCGTCTGGCGGGGACCCATCGCGCCACATTGAGACGGCCTGCTTTGTGCGGCCTCCTGCTTGACGCACCGCCGCCAATGAGTCACCCTGCCTTGGACCACGAGGCGTGCCGAACCCCGATTCGACGGCGATCGCAAGCGACTCACGAGTTGAGCTGGGCCTCATGGGGGAGGTCAGTATGGTGAACGCCAGGAAGGACAATGGAGTTTCCGCTGGTGCTTCGATGGTAGACATTACGCCACCATTGGGCACACATCTGAACGGCGATGGGAGCGGGCAGCATCGGCGAACCGTTCGTCCCACATCTGTCGCTATCCCTCTGGTCGCCTTCAAGCTGAAGCCCTGAGAATCGGAAGGCTGAGTCATGAGCGCAAGTACAGGTAGAGGAGGCGACTCCGAGCAGATCATCATAATCGGCGGTGGCATCTGGGGGTTGAGCACGGCGTATCACCTGGCTAGTCGAGGTGCGACCGGGGTCCGGATACTGGAGCGAAACGCAGAGGTCGCCCGCGAAACCACACCCCAGGCAGCCGGTCTGATCGGCCAGATCCGCACTACCCCCACCATGTGCCGGGCGATTCAATACGCCCTCGATCTGCTCGCAAAGTTTGGCGAGGAAGTCGGACGAGACCCCGGTCTGAGACGTCCGGGCAGCCTGCTCGTAGCGCTCACCGATGAGCGAATGGAGTCCTACGAGAGACACCTGGCACGGGCCGGCCAGAACGCCGTGAGAGCCGAATTCCTCTCCCACACCGAGATGGAGCGACTGGTTCCAGCTATGGATGTCTCGCAGCTGAAGGGCGGCTACTTCGTCCATGGCGATGGATACGTCGAGCCGCGACAGTGTGCCCTTGCGTACGCCGCCGCCGCGCAGGAGCTGGGCGTGACCATCGAATGCGGAAAGAGAGTTGTGGGACTGCGGATCGAGGCAGGCAGGATAACCGGCGTAGAGACAACCGATGGCGTCGAACCGGCCGATCGCGTGGTCGTGACCGCGGGCCCGTGGACCGGCCAGGTGGCCCGATCAGCAGGTTTCGAAATGCCCGTCTGGCCGATCCGCCATCAGCGCGTCGTCACGGTCCCAGCCGGTGGCATTCCCGATCATCACCCTGTCGTCCGCGTCACCGACCAAAGCTGCTACCTGCGGCCCGAGGCCGGCGGCTATCTGTACGGATTCTTCGAGCCACAACCGACTGGCATCGACCTCAGTGCTCTGCCGGCTGACTTTCGCACTACGGATATTCTCCCTCCGATCGACACCATGAACGAGGCCCGCCGCCGGCTCACGGCGATCTTTCCGATTCTGGAAAAGCTGGACATCGCCCAGCGCAGTCAGGGGATGACGACCTTCGCGCCGGACGGCGGATACTTACTCGGCCCGATTCCGGAGGTGGAGGGCCTGATCGTTGGAAGCGGATGCGCGGCGCTCGGAATTGCCGGCTCGGCCGCCATCGGACGCTGGCTGGCCGGATGGGTGCTCGACGGACGTCCGGATGAGTCGCTCGACGAATTCGGTCTGACGCGGTTCGGCCCCAAGGGCACCGATCGCGGATGGGTTCGCGAGTCCAGCGAGGATTTCTATGGCGGTTATTACTGTATTCGTCCAGATTAGTCGCCCAATTAGGTAGCCTGCGACTCGTGGAGATATTGAAGCGGCGAATGGTGGACAGCTTTTCCTACCCCCGGGGCTGGTACACGTGAGCGTGATCGCTGACCAACACAGTGATTCAGTGCGCCGATCGTCAGTGATCACCAGCACAGCAGGTCTGCTGATCTCGATAGCAGTGCTGATCGTGCTGAGCGGACGCACGGCGCCCGCCACCGGTGGAGACGAACACATCGAAAGTGAACGGGCGACCTGGGAGACGATCCAGCAGGATATCCTCAACATCAACTGCGTCCGCTGCCACGCCACCGGTACCTCGTTTGCCCTCCAGTCCGGCCTGGTCCTGACCCAAGGGATGGCCTATGGTCAGCTGATCGACGTAGTGCCCCGCAATGCGGCGGCGGCTGGCGATGGCCTCAAGCGAGTGAGTTCCGCTGGGGGGCTTCCCGGCCTCGAGCAGAGCTTTCTGTGGGAGAAGGTCAGTGCTTCGGAGCAGGCTCACTTCTACGACGACCACCCGCACTACGGCGCCATCATGCCACTGGGACAGCCCTATCTGAGCAACGGCGAGCTCGCCTTCATCGAGGCCTGGATCAGGGCCGGGGCGCCGGATAAGGGGGTGGTGGCCGATCCGGTCTTGCTGGCGGACCAGACGCGCTTCGAAGTGCCCGAGTTCGTGCCCTTGAGCCCGCCGGAGCAGGGCATCCAGTTCCACCTGGGTCCTTTCCAGGTGTGGGAGGAAGACGACCGCGAGTTCTTGTATTTCGAGCCGATGGTGACCGAGGAGGAGCTCTACGTCACGGGGTATGAGATTTCCATGCGGCCGGGTAGCCACCATTTCATTGTCTACAACTATCCCGACGGCAAGCCGACGCCGGAGTCCAATGTGTATCGCGACGTGCGGGACTCCCAGGGACGGATCAACCTGGCTGTCTCAATTCAGGTCGCCAGTCTGTTTCCCAACAGCTTCTTCGTCGGTACGCAGACGCCCTATGTCAACTACCGCTTCCCACCCGGAGTGGTCCTGAGGCTGCCCGCGGGCTCCGGCTTTGACCTCAATTCACACTCCGTGGCTTCCCCGGAAGGGGAGCCAGGCGAGGTCTACGCCAATATCTACACCATAGATCGCAGCGAGGCCGAGCGCGTGGCGTACCCAGCGAATTTCAACAACACGAATATCAGCCTTCCGCCGAACGAGACGACTACTCTGTCCCGGACCTTCCATTTTTCCGAAGCCAGGAACATCATTCAGATGTGGTCCCACGCCCACGAAAAAATGCTCGATTTCAGCATTGTGTCGGTCGGCGGTGAGCGCGACGGGAGGTTGCTCTACTGGACAAACGACTGGAAACACCCGCCTCTACTGGAATTCGATCCGCCGCTGCGGATGGAAAGCGGCGAAGGGCTGCAGATGATTACGACCTACCATAACTGGACGGATGAGACGATCAACTTCGGACTGCGGAGCACCGATGAGATGCAGTTCATATTCTACATCCACTACCCCGAATACTCACCGGGCCCGGGCGCGGTAACGGATGAATGGCCCGCGGAAGATCTGCTCATCCTGGACGAAGCTCTGCTACCGAACTGGAGGGTGGAAGGCCTGGGGAGGGTAGAATTGGTGGACTTGGCGGCTACGGACGAAGTCCATCGGGGAAATGTGGCCGGGTCTATCGCAGTCGAGCAATCGGGGGAATGGCGCCTGGTGTTTCACTCTGGCGATCAGGTGAATCCCGGGGGCTACACCGCCCTGCGCTTCGCCTTCCACCCCGGCGATATCGGATTGCCCGTAGGTCCCAGTTTCAGCGTATCGGTGAATTCCGGTCCGGAGGTGAATCTGCTGGGAGACAGGGTCGATGTGGACAGGAAGGAGTGGCAGCTGGTGGAAATTCCCGTGGAGGAGTTCGGGTTGAGGCGGTTTATCGAATCCATCGAATTTTCGGGGAATCTCGGCGGCACCTTTTATCTGGATGACATCCGCCTTGTGGCAGCCAGATCGCCGCGGCCCGGCACCGCCGTTGTCGAGTCCCAGGACGCCACCGTCCCCGAATTCCTCTCTCTCTCCCAGAATTACCCCAACCCCTTCAATCCAGCGACCTCCATCCGTTTTGACCTGTCCCTGCCCGAGGTTATCGACCTGCTGGTTTACAATCTCAACGGCCAGAAGGTGGCGACTCTCGCCAACGGACACCGTGAGGCCGGGGCGTATACGATACGCTGGGATGGAAGGGATGATCACGGGAGGGAACTGGCGTCGGGGGTGTATCTGTACCGTTTGCAGGTCGCGGACCGAGTCGCGACGCGGAAGCTGATGCTGCTGCGGTAGGCTGTCCCGTCAGCTGGCGACGGTGCCGGAAAGTGAAACTAAGGGGGCGGCGGCGGGCATTGGGGAGGACAGCTTCTACTGGATGGAGTAGTGGCCGTCACGTCACCGCATACCGCTCCAGCGCGTCTTCATCCAGTTCGACGCCCAGACCCGGACCGTCGGGCACACGGATGCAACTGTCCACGACATCCAGCGGTGTCGACAGCAGGTTGTGGACCCGCTGACAACTGAGGATGTCACTGGGGTAGGTACAGGCGGGTGCAGCGGCGCAGGCGTGGAGGATGGCCGCATCGAGGATGCCCAGTTCGTGCGCCGAGCCGTGCCAGACGGGGATGCCTGCCTCGTGCGCCAGATAGGCGCGTCCGAGAAAATCGTGTGTGCTGCCCGCGCCGAGGTTGAAGATGTCACACGCATCGGCGGTCAGCGCCTCGACCATGCCGCGGGCACCGTGGTCATTGATGTGCAAGTGCATGGCGATAGGAATGTCGAGTTCGTCGCGCAGGCGTCGATAGTCATCCAGCGCGTCCCGGCTGGGTGGCGGATCCTCGATACATAGCACGTTCCCCACCTGTTCCCACTGCCGTGCGTCGTCGAGGAAACCCTCCGGATAGGATCCCATCAGATCGACCGTGATCTTCAGATCGGCGGAAACTTCGGCGTAGGTTTGCAGGGCCTCTACCAGCGGATAACTGCGCTTCATCTTCACCCCGGCGAACCCCCCGGCCACCGCCTGCTCTGCCAGGACCCGGATCTCGTCCATGGTCATGCGCTTGCCCGCCCAGTAGTGGACGGGAACCAGGTCGCGCACCTTGCCACCCAGCAATCGATGCATCGGCCAGCCAACGGCTTTGCCGATTATGTCGTAGAAAGCGACCTCAAAAGAACCTGTGTCCGTCTTTACCGGCAGTTGTAGATCGCGCAGGTCGAAGTCGAGGACATTGCATCCGCGTAGTTCCTGGGCGGCCTGGCGAAGGCGAGCCGCCGCTTCGGAATCCGGTCCGCCCGCGGTCCGGTGCGTTTCGCCGAGGCCGACGATCCCCGCATCGGTGTGCACCTTGAGGATGAACTTTGGCACCTGATCGGGGTCGCCCTGGGTGACCGACAGGATGCCCGGTTTCATCGGCGGCGAAACATAGAACAGCTCCACGTCGGTGATTGTCAGCCGCTCGTCCCTGCCCGCCGCCTGGGCAGACAGGGACCGCAGACCTGCCGTGCCGGATGCCGGTGATTCTTGTTCCATCTCTTGCCTCTTTAGGCCCAGGCCCGCTCGTAGGCTGTGATGATCTTGTCCATCATCGCCTCCTTCTCCGCATCCACTCTGAGTCTGCCCGGATCCGCGTCGAGCCAGGTAATGCACTCCTCGACGCCTCGCGAGAACGGGACGCGCGCCACGTAGTCGGGTACCAGCTCGCGCACCTTGCTGTTATCGAAGACAACGCTGCACGCCTTGTCGCCGAGCAAACCGGCACCCGTCGCCGGATCGTGGTGGTCGATGAAATCCGACGGGATGTGCACCGTCTGTGGTTCGGCGCCACAGGCACGACCGATGCAGGCGTAGATCTGATTCCAGGTCAGCACTTCGTCACTGGTAATCTGGAAGGCGTGGCCGATCGCCTTGGGATGACCGAGTAGACCGACGAAGGCGTGGGCAAAGTCCGTATTGTGCGTCATCACCCACAACGATTCACCATCTCCGTGCACGATGACCTTCTTGCCCGCCCGCATGCGCGCCACGACCGTCGCGCCTCCACCTACTGCCGTCGGCAGAGAGGCCGGTGCATACGTGTGCGAAGGACGGATGACGGTCATGGGGAAATCGCGTTCCCGGTATTCGAACATCAGCCGGTCTTCGCAGGCAATCTTGTTGCGCGAGTATTCCCAGAAGGGATTGGCCAGAGGCGTCGCTTCCGTAATCCGGTGATGGGTGATCGGTTTCTGATAGGCAGAGGCGGAGCTGATGAAGATGTACTGGCCCGCTCTGCCACTGAAGATCTCGATATCGCGTTCGATCTGGTCGGCCGTGAAGGCGATCCAGTTCACGACCACATCGAAGTGGCGATCCTTCACCAGCGCTTCCACCCCGCTTCGATCATTGTTGATGTCACCGGTGAGCACCTCCACACCTGCGGGAACATCCACCTTTCGCTGACCGCGATTCAGCAGCGTGAGTTCGATACCGCGTTGAGCGGCCAGCGCCGTGCAGGCGGTGCTGATGGTACCGGTACCACCGATGAAGAGAACCCTCATGGATGTAACTCCTTCGATTTATGAAATCCCCGTTCACCGCGTCGATGATCAGCCCGATACGGGTCGGCGCGGAATAAAGGGGGTATCGTTAGCATGGTCAAGAATCCCGGGTTGATCGGCCATTGGACTAGATGGGGCGGACGGGGAAGTCGCGGACAGGTGATCCTGTCGTGGAGCAGGGCTCAGCGCAGCACTCTCTGCGTGGGATCGGGCGGGAACCAGCATATGCCAGGCCCCCGCGCCGGTTGAGAGGGAGTGATTTACTGATCAGGGGCTTCCTTGAGGTCCGAGATGGGCGTGGACTCCCCTCCACTGTCCCGTGTCCTTGATCCAAGCGATCTAGTAGGCTATCCTACAGGCTTCCAACCTGCCCCATCGAGCGAAAACCGAAAGAGCTCACGTGATCTTCCCCAACGTCGGCCGTCGGTTGTGAAGAGCGGTGCCGTGCGCCCGTCAGCTACCTCAGGAGAACAAGCGATGCGCGATGCAGACATGAACAAGAGAGCAGCTTATCGGCGAATTGACCGAATTGCGCCAGCAGGTTGAGGCACTGAAAGCGACTGAAGCGCCACAGGAAATGAAGGGCAGCGACGAGTTGCGCTCGGAGCGCTCGTCGCTGGAAGCGCAGATCGAGTTCATCGGTGATTTTGACATCGTCGAGGCAAGTGGGGTGGACATGTCTGACGGGGGCATCTGCTTCGACATGTCCGGTGCTCTGTGCTTCGACATGAAGGTGACGACCTCGGATTGGGAGCAGATACAAAGAGCAAATCTGGCGTGGATGAAGCGACTCGAAAGCGGTTATCGATTCGGCTTCGAGTACGTTCCCACGAGTCAAGTCCAGGACTCCTGACCTCGCGGGAGGCGGCGCAACGGACTGCTCGCCCGCCACCTTCTCCAGGTGGAACCGTCGATTTCACCTGAAGACGGGTCGAACACCACCGCCAGAGATCTTGGCCGTCCTGGCGGAGCATCGGAGAACCACGCCGTATCTCGAAACCACGAAACACACCCATCTATGGAAGATTTCAGGAAACCATTCCCCGCTCTAACTCCTGTCCAACGGCTGCATCTTGAGGTCTACGGGTACGTGGTGATCGAAAAGGCGATCTCAGACGATCGTGTTGAGACGCTGCTTGAGAATATCCTTGAAATCGAGCGAGTCTATCGCGCCACGGGGGATTATCCCTACGGCATCGTCGCGAATGCCCACAGCAGAGCGGACCCCGATTATTTTCGCATCGACAACCTGGCACATATCCTGCCCTGCTTCTTTGATTACTTGACGGATCCGTATCTGGTTGGGATGGCGCAAGAGATCGTCGGCACCCATGTTCGCCTGCTCCAGTCCGATGCTCATGTCGTCGGCTATCCGCAGGAGAAGATGGCGCTCCAGGGGTATGGGTTTCACGCGGGTTGGCATCCGGAATCAGGCAGTACGACCAATGGCCTGTACCACTGTTCATTTATCAAAACACTGACCAATCTCACCGACTTGGGACCGGATGATGGGGGCACCGCGGTCATCCCGGGAAGCCACAAGCTGGCTGGCATCGATCGGCGCGACCTCATCGAGACCGCAGCCCAAGACCCGGCCAGACTGCTGCATCAGGTGGTGGCCCCGGCGGGTTCGACACTGCTGTTTTTTGAGTCTCTCCTGCATTCAGGTGGTCTCTGTACATCCGGCAAGACGCGCGTCTTCATTCTCGGCGGGTATTGGCCGTCGATGTTCCAGGCGCACCAGGGCTACGAACCGGATGAGGAGTTCTTGAAAACAGTGCCCCTGGAATATCACCCCGTGCTGACGGGGAGCCGCGGCTTTCAACTGGAAAAGTTTACGAGAGAACTCAATGCGCCGGCGGAGAGGTACCCGTTTACCCCTGCCGAAGATTCGTCGGCTGGACCCCACCAAGTCGAATCTCGATAGAAGGGGAGCCATAGATATGGACGCAGGTTGCGACACCCAGCAGCAGCACGCCTTGCACACTATTCCCGGATTTCACGGGCCGCATCCGGGCATCCAGCTCGGCACCTATGTGTCTCACCAAGCCAGCGATGAAGACCTGCAGGCTTTACAGCAGCTGGCCGTGCCGTGGGCGATGGTCACGGTGGGCGATCCGGCGGCCCACACGGCGGACGAGTACCGGCGCATGCAGGACCGCCTGGCTCCGTACGGCCTGCAGATTTACCGGGTGGCCAACCACAGCGTCCACAACGTCGAGGAGATCACCCTCAACCTGCCGGGTCGGGACGACAAGATCGAGGAGTTCCTCACCTTCATCCGCAACCTCGGGACTGCCGGGATCTACTACAACACTTATGCCCACATGGGTAATGGCATCTGGAGCACGGGCCAGACGCTGGGCCGCGGCGGGGTAGAGGCGCGGACCATGGATCTCGAGCAGGCCAAAGGGCACTGGAACGGCAAGGTGTACGAGGGCGAGCTGACCCACGGGCGTCAGTACTCGGAGGAGGAGTTGTGGGACAACTACGAGTATTTCATCCGCCGTGTGGCGCCAGTGGCGGAGGAGGCGGGCGTGTTCATCGGCATCCATCCGGACGACCCACCGGTGTACCCGCTGGGTGGGGTGCCGCGCTGCATTTTCGGCACTTTTGAAGGGTATCGACGAGCGCTGGAGATCGCCGACAGCCCCAACATCGGCGTGTGTCTGTGCGTCGGCTGCTGGCTGGAAGGCGGCGAGGCCATGGGAGCCGACGTCATCGAGGCGATCCGCTACTTCGGCGGGTTGGGCAAGCTCTTCAAGGTTCATTTCCGCAATGTCAGCAACCCTCTTCCCGAGCCCTGGCGGGAGACCTTTATCGATGACGGCTATATGGACATGCACCGAGTAATGCAGGCGCTACGCGACGTGGACTACGACGGCGCCATCATTCCCGACCACATCCCGGGCATGGTGGGCGGCGGCCGCGCTGGCCTGGCCTACTCCATCGCCTACATGCGCGCCCTGGTGCAGGCGGTGAACAACGAGGCCGTAACGGACGGGAGCCTGACGTGACCAACGCGCACGCCGGCGAGCCAACTGGGCAGGAGCCGCTCCGACTGTGGCACGGCGTAGTCATCGTGTTGCTGCAGTGGCTGGTCAGATTTGCTCTCCCTGTCCTCATGCCCGCCGCTATACCCGTGAGTATTCTTGGCGGACTCGTCGGTGGGTTGGCTGTCGTCGTGTGGTGGGCGTTTTTCAGCCGGGCGCCGCGGTCCGAGCGTTGGGGCGCGATCGTGCTGATGATAATGGCCATGGTGGTGACATCGCGCCTCATCCACGAGTCGATTGCGACAGGGATGATGGGGATGATGTTGGCTATCTATGCCATACCGGTCCTCAGTCTCGCCTTTGTCGCCTGGGTGGTGGTCAGCCGCCGTCTATCCGCCGGGCTACGGCGCGTAACCATGGTCGCCACTATCGTGCTTGCCTGCGGAGCGTGGACGCTCCTGCGGACCAATGGCATGACCGGTGACGCCCGGCAGGATTTCGCCTGGAGGTGGGCGGAGACTCACGAGGATCGCCTCCTGGCCCAAACCGGCGATGAACCCACAGCGCTGCCGTCCCCCAAGTCAACAACCGAGACAGGAGCCGACTGGCCCGGCTTTCGCGGGCGTGATCGCGACGGTATCATCCGCGGCGTGCGGCTCGAGACCGACTGGTCTGTGTCGCCGCCGGTCGAGCTGTGGCGCCGGCCGCTTGGGCCGGGCTGGTCGTCCTTTGCTGTCCGCGGCGATCTCCTCTACACCCAGGAGCAGCGCGGCGAGGACGAGGTCGTCGCCTGCTACACCGTAACCACCGGCGAGCCGGTATGGCGACACCGCGACGCCAACCCTCAGCGAGGGTCGGGTGTACACCTTTGGGGCGACCGGGATTCTGAATGCGCTCAACGCCGCTGACGGCACCATGGTGTGGTCGCGCAACGCGGCGACCGATGCCGATGCGGAGGTCCCGGACTGGGGCTTTGCGAGCTCGCCGTTGGTGGTCGACGACGTCGTCATCATCGCCGTTGCCGGCGCGCTGGCCGCTTACGATCTCGCCAGCGGCGAACCGCGCTGGTCCGGACCGGACGGCGGCTATGTTACAGCTCGCCACATCTATTCACGATCGACGGTGTCGTCCAGATCCTGCTGATGAGCGGCGCTGGTCGAGGCGGTTGCCGATCGGTTCACCGAGCTGGCGCGGTTCCCGGCGATCGAGGGGAAGACCTGGAACCACCCCGTGCTGGCCGGCGACATCCTGCTGGTTCGCAACAGCGAGGAGATGGCCGCGTTCCGGATGTCGCTCGCGGGTAGCTGACGAGTTCCAGCTTGCTTGAGCTGACAGGCCGGCTCGAAAGCCAGTGAAACGCACGCTATTTCAAGAGTAGGCTGAATCTTCGAGGATAGCATACGCATGAGCAAAGAACACGAAATCATGTTCGAGACGGATGGGCGGCACTCGAGCATTTATCTCTACGAACCGCCGATGGGCGTGCGACAGTACGTCGAACCCATCGACGAGGTCCTGGATCTGGGCGTCGACACCATCAGCTATGCGGTAGGGGACTGCAGCGTACTGCTCTACGACACCAAAGTGGGTGAGCGCTGGGGGCACAACGTCGATCTGGCCAACCACGAAGTATGGTACCGGGCAGCCCAGAACTGCCAGGCGATGATCGAGAGCGGGCACGACCCGCTCATGGTCGTCTGCGAGCACGCCCACAAGCGGGGTCTCACCTTTCTGCCCCACCTCCTTCTGAACATGCTGCACACCGACTACGACCGCGTGACAGACTGCCGCGTCGCCGATTTCACCACCGCGCACCCTGAGTGGCAGGTCGGCGAGGAGCCAGACTATCCCGAAGCGGAGTTCGACGGGCCCAACCGGCTGTCCTACGCCGTGCCAGAGGTCCGTGAGAACCGACTGGCCGTCATCCGGGAACTGGTGGGAGACTACCCGAGCGACGGCATCGAGATCAATTTCCATGACTACGCTCCCTTTATCGGTCGCGGAGAGGTGGTTGAGAATACCAACACCATGACCTCGTGGGTGCGTGAGATTCGCCGGGTCTGCGATCAGGCGGCGGCCACTCAGGGCCGGCCCAAGCGGCTGGTGCTCCGAATCGCGGCGACCCTGGACGGCAACCGGCTGATCGGCCACGACATCGAGACCTGGGTAAAAGACGGCCTGGTGGACACCATCATCGCCATGCCGGTGGGTGGGGACTTTGCCAGCGAGACGGCGCGACTGCGGGAAATCGTCGAGCTGGCTGAGGGTGCGGGCATACCGGTCCTGGCTGGTCTGGACAGCGTGGGGGTGGACCAGGTCGCCGAGGTGCATCACGCCGCTATCGCCAATGCCTACGAGGCCGGAGTGCGGGGTATCCTCTACCACCGGTACTACCCGCCGCCCCATCACTACCCGTACACGACCCAGGACACCGACCGTTTGCGCCATCTGGCTTATCCCGACATCATCGCCCACCGGGACAAGACCTTTCACGTCGGCCCGGGCTCCGACCGGCCCAAGGGTGTCACTTTTGGCCTGAAGGAGCAGGTGCCGCAGGAACTGAAGGTCGGCGAGAGGGGAGCGGAGATCACCATCGACGTGGCAGACGACATTGCAGCCAAGCAGGAAGCTGGAGAGTTATGGCGCTGCGAGCTCCGGGTCATGCTGCACGAAATGCTTCACACCGACGAAGTCCGCCTCTACTGGAATGGGGTCGAGGTCCCCGAGGAGCGGATCCGCAAGGCGGACTGGGTGTTTCAGATGCGACGGACGGCGGGCGCGCGGGGTTACCGTTTACATATCGATCTGCGGGGCAACATGCTGCCCAAGAAGGGTACCAGCGCCCTGCGCGTCGACCTGATGAAGAAGGACGGGAAGCTCATCTATCCGATCTCGATTTCCGACGTGGACCTCGTGGTCGAGTACCTGCCGCATCGCAACGCCCTCCGCCACGACGAGACCTATGGTGGTTCGGCGTGAGTTTGATCGCGGAATAACTCGATACAGGGGAACGCAGGTGTATAGATCTAAAGCGCTTCGGTGGGTATATAGGAGGAGGATTGGGTAACCTGGCAATGTTTGCCAGCTGAGAGAGAGCCGCTTCGGCGGGAAGCTCTCCCGAGTAAGGTTTAGTCAACCGCTCGGAAGCGTCATGCCGGAAGGCGAAAGCTGGAAGGGAGGACGCGAGTGCAACGAGGTGAAGGGTGCATGCCCTGAATCTGAACCGTAGCTCCGAGAACTCTCATGTTGGGTGTGGGCCGATCCCCTCAGTCCGGGCGCAGGCCATGCAGGAGGCGCGCTAACGACAAGTGCCAACTGCCCCCCCGGAGTCGCAGACAGCATCGAGTTGCGCAACGGCAGGCAAGTAACCAGGCGAGCGACGAGCAAAGGCTCTCGGGGGTCAAGTGCCCGAGTATGAGCGCCAATGTAAAAAGAGGCGCTCAAATGGCCGCGTCGCGAGTGATGGGGACCGGTATGCCGCGATGGTTAGCGATGATGTGGGGTAATGCCCACGGAGCGAAGGTCCCCACGGTTGGTCGTCCCTTACGGAGGAAACACTGCCACTATGCAAGGAGTGAATAAGCAGTGAGCACAGATCTGGAGCGGATAGGAGAAAAGGCTCGCAATGATCCAGAGTTGGTGTTCACCAGCCTGTATCACCACGTGAGTGACGTGGGCAATCTGCGAGCCTGCTACGACGTCCTGCCCGGAAAGCGGGCGGTGGGGGTGGATGGCGTGACCAAGGAGGAATACGGGAAAAACCTCGAAGCTAACCTTCAAGACCTGTCAGGGCGGCTCAAGCGCATGGCCTACAAACCACAGGCCAAGCGCAGGAGCTACATTCCCAAGCCTGGCAGTGAGAAGGGACGGCCGCTCGGCATAAGCTGTTTTGAAGACAAAATAGTGGAGCTCTCGGTCAAACGGGTGTTGGAGCCCATCTACGAGGCCGTATTTGAGGACAGCAGCTCTGGGTACCGTCCCGGGCGCAGCCAGCACAGTTGCTTGGATAGCCTTGGGAGGACGGTGCAGCAGAAACGCGTCAACCACGTCGTTGAAGCGGATATCAAGCGCTTCTTCGACGACGCGAATCATGGTTGGATGGTGAAGTTTCTGCAACATCGCATCGGAGACCCGCGGATCATCCGACTGATAGGCAGGATGCTCAAGGGAGGTATTCTGGAAGACGGCTTTGTGCAGGCCACGGAGGCCGGTACCGCGCAAGGCTCCATTCTTTCGCCGTTGTTGTCCAATATTTACCTGCACTATGCGCTGGACTTGTGGTTTAGCCGCAAAATCCGGAAGCAGTGTCGGGGCGAGGCGTACTACTTTCGCTTTGCCGACGACTTTCTGACGTGCTTTCGGTGCCGAGACGATGCCGACGCTTTTCTCCAGCAGCTACCAGAGCGGCTTGGCGGATTTGAGCTGCAGCTGGCAGCGGAGAAGACCCGATGCATCGAGTTCGGCCGTTTTGCTCGGGAGACTGCGTACAGGCGAGGCGAGAAACCGGAGGAGTTCACCTTTCTGGGGTTTACCCATTACTGTGGGAAGACCAAGGGGGGTACTTCAAGGTCAAACGCCGCACGAGTCGCAAGAAACTTGGGCAGAGCCTGCGTAAATTCTCAGACTGGGCACGCCATACCCGACCCCGGGTGAAGAAAGGCGAGATGCTGCGCCAGGCTAAGGTCCGCGTCACAGGGCACCTCAACTATTACGCCATCACGGATAACTCGGAACAATGTTGCCGCTATGTCTTTTACGCGACCCGTCAACTATTTAAATGGCTCAACCGCAGGAGCCAGCGTAAGGCATACACATGGGCGAGCTTTAACCATGCTCTAGGATGGGTGGGCTGGCCAAAACCGAGTATCCGCATCGACCTGAACCCATGTCGTAGAGCGGAGGCTCACTGAATGACCGACCGAGGAGCCGTATGTGGGAAAGCCACTTGTCCGGTTCTGAGAGGGGCTGGAGCGCAACTCTGGTATGGATGACATATTGTGGCACCGCCGGGAAACCAGGCGGCAAACAGAGAAAACAAACCTCATCCTACAGCCCGGGGAGTCTCCAGCCTACTCGAACGCCACTTGACGCATCAGGGGACACGAGCCCATTTTCAGGCGCGAGACAGACACCTCAGCAGCGCGGTCGCTCGCCACTTGTTAATTCGAGATACCCATGAAAACCGATCTGACCGACGAGCAGATTGCCGATCATCTCGCAGAGATAGATAGAGTTGGCTACACGATCCTCGAAGAGCTGGTACCGAAAGATGCAGTGGCCGCAATGGCCGCTGCCTTTGAGCCGATTTATCAGTCGAATCTGGATACCATCCGCGGCAATCCCAATCGCGGCTCCATGCGGCATTATATCGTGCTGCCGTTCGAGCCGCCATTGTATCAATCCGCCTTCAACGGCAGCCCTGATGTTTTTGCCATTGTCCGGGCTATTCTCGGTGAGAATGTGTACTGCGCCCAGTTCGCCTCGGATACGCCGGCCAAAGGAAGCGTTTACCAGGATTGGCACGCCGATACTTCGATAGAATTCTCTGAAGATGGCCAACTGCTGCCCCCAAAGCTCATCGCCGCGAATACATCCTTTGTCGATGTCACCCCGGAGAACGGTCCCTTCGAGATAAGCGACGGCAGCCATCATATCCCGGACGCGATCGAAAAATTGAAAAACGGAGAACTGTCCTTCAAACCCCTCTGTTTGAAAGTTGGCGATGTGCTCATCCGGGATCCCCGCTGCGTTCATCGGGGCTCACCGAACACGACCGATGTCCCCCGCGGGGTCGCCGTCCTGGGATTTGATCGGGCCGATCACGAACGAGGTGGACATATGGCGGAGAACGGTATCCGGCCGGAGTTCTACAATTCCCTGAGCGAGGACGAGCGCTACATGTACCGCAAAGTCCCTCGAAAGGGGACTAACCCAGCGTGAGGCCACGTATGACGCCCGCTGTCACCGAGGAGCATATCCGCCAATATCGCGACGACGGCTACTGCCTGGTCGAGGGATTGATTCCGCTCGATCTGGTCGAAGCTGCCCGACTCCGCACCATCGAGATCTGCGAAGACACGCCCGACTGGCCGGATCGGCACTTCCAGGTACTGGATCCGGACCGCTACCGCTCCGCCCGCGGCGGCGCCCTGCCGGTTGGCATCCAGCGGCCCGCCCAGCAGGAGGAGGTGTTTCGCGTCGTGGCCGACCACTCCAACATGGTTGCGGCGATGGGCCGTCTGCTCGCCGGCGATGTCGAGCGTTTCACCGACCAGATTGGCGTCAAGCACGCCGCGATCACCGAGGAGCAGGGCGGCCGCAGCTACTACCACCAGGACTCCTTCTACTGGCATATCGACCCCCAGCTGGGATGCAACTGCTGGATCCCGATGTCGCCTGTCGACCTCGACTCGATCGCCCTGGCGGTGATGCCCGGAAGCCATCGGGGCTGGATTCTGATCGACCACGAGTCCTACTACGACGATCCCCCCATGGGCCATCTGGCGGACGGGTTTTCGCCCTTCAAGCGTCACCGGATCCCGCTCGACCAACCGAGCCCTTCCAAGGAGGTCCTCCTCCCGATGAGACCCGGCGACGGATTGTTCTTCACCAATTACACGTGGCATCGCAGTGAACCCAACTGCTCGGGTCAGACCCGCTGCTTCTACGCCATCGCTTATCAGGTACGTGCTGGTTGAGGAGCAAGTCGATGCACTGATGACCGGCTGGAGCACTGTAGTTGTAAGGACGGGCGTCGGCCTTCAAGCGCGCCCGCATCGAGTCCGGAGGGTGACTGAAATCACGAAGTGCGAAACTAAGGAGCATAGCGCCATGAAGGATGCTGAGATTGTCAGACTGGCCGAAGGAATCCAGATCATCGATGTCATTACAGATCAATTCGGCGTCGACACACTCGAGGGTCGTATTGGCCCGTTGATTCAGGGAGAGGAATCGCAGGCGATCTACCTCGACATGCCCGCCGGGCTGTACTGTGAGGAGCACCCCCCACCCCCATGAGTCTTCGACCTATACGGTGCGCGGTCGGTGGGTTCTGTGCTCGGACGGCAAGCGCCGTCTGATGGAGCCCGGGAGTCTCTTCTGGTTTGGGGCTGATATTCCGACCGGCTGGGAAGTACCGTATGACGAACCGGCGTTTATCCTGTGCTTCGGGTGCCACTTCGGGCCTGCCGCCGAGTTCGTCGAGTATCTGGAGAATTCGCTGCAGACGGACAGCATCGACAAGCACGAGGCAGGCAAACCGTATCTGCTCAAGGAATTGACCGAAGATCACCCAGCGCGGATTTTCGCGCGGTCCGTCAACCCCGAAGGTGGGTTCTAGTTCTGACTGATCGGCGACTCCTGGATCCCGCTTACTGGAGCGAGGTCCTCAACGCGTCCGTAATCAGCTGCCGGGCGGAGAAGCTGGACCGGGGTTTCAGCCCCAGCGCCATACATCGCCTGCACCTCGAGTACGCCTCCTCCTCGGCTGGTGCCGCCCCGTCGATAATCTGCAAGGACTCTCTTGCTCCCTGGTCGGACACCGATCCGGATGGGTTGCACCGGGAGTGGTTTGTGTATTCGGAATGTCTCTCAGCCTTGTCGACGGTCGGCCCAGACCTGCTTCACAGTGAGCACTCTTCCCAGGCCAACCGCCTGGTGATCGCCGACCTGGACATCGACCACTACTTCCTGCCGGTACAACACGTCTGGTCGCGCGAGGAGCTGAGGCCGACCCTGGAGACGCTGGCGCTGCTTCACCTGTCGGCGGAGTCGCTGCCCTTGGAGAAGTACCCGCTGCTGATGCCAGCGCCCGATCGACGTTGGGAATCCGATATCATCCAGCGCGCCGTCCGCAGCCTGGTTGACGATCGAACCTACGCATCTCAGGGTCGTCGCCTGCTTCCCGTGGTCGAGCTTCTCCTCAAGCGCATGGCGGATCAGTTCGACGTCTGGCAACAGGTGTCACGCACCCTGCTGCACAGCGACTTCAATTGTTCCAATGTGGCCCTGGAGCGCACCGGAGAGGCTCCGGCCCGGTTGATTGACTGGCACATCGCCGCCAGCGGCATGGCTGCATTTGAGATTGCCTCGATTTTCTTCCAGCCCCATCACAACCACCGAAATCTCGAGCGGCGCGCCGTCCTGGGAGACTATCTCGAGGCGCGGCATAGGTTGAGCGAAAATCTGCTTCACCCCGACGACGAGTGGGACTCCTTCTGCTACGCCACCGCCGCCAACGGCCTCAGCTATCTACCGCCGGTGGCCAGGCAACTCCAAGCAACGGGGTCTTTGCAGGGGTGGTGGAGCAATATGCTGGCAGCCATCGTCGACAACCTGACCTGGTGTGCGTCCCTGTGAAGCACTTCCTCCCAGGCCTCATCGCCCTCACGCTCTGGTGGTCGGACCCCTCTTTCGGCGGGACCACCGGTAGTCTGGAGGGTTTCGTTAAGGACAAGACCACTGGCGAACCCCTGGTAGGCGCCAATGTGAGTCTGGTGCAGACAAAGCAGGGGACGACCACCGACGCCAGGGGGTTCTTCAAGATTCACAACATCCGTGCCGGGTCGTACGATGTGCGGATCTCCATGATCGGGTTCCAGACGACGACCTCGAAGGAGATCGTCATCCTGCCTGATCGCCGCTCCCAGCTGAAGGCGATGCTGGTGGAGAGCCCGATCGAAATGAAGGCGGTTGAGGTCACCGTCGAGCGCCCGCTCATCCAGACCGATATTACTGGTACGGCGTACGAAATCGATGCGGACATTCTCATCAAGCTGCCAGTCGACAACATTCAGCAGGTCGTGGGTCTGCAGCCAGGGACCACTGCCGAGGGGAATATCCGGGGCGGCAAGACCCGGGAGACCATCTACCTCATCAACGGCCTGCCCGTCCAGGATGTGATTCAAGGTGGTTTGGGAGCTGAGATCCCCTTGAGCGCGATTCTGCAAATGAGCGTCAAGACAGGAGGGTTCGATGCCGAGTATGGCAATGCTCTCTCCGGTGTTGTCAACGTCATTACTCGAACCGGCGCCCAGGACCACGAGGTCTCTCTTCGAGCGGTCAGGGACGATCTGTTCGGCGGCACCGAGGTAAGCAGGCGGAGGGAGGTCGAGCTCTACGCCAGCGGGCCCATCCGGCGTGGATTGCTGTCCTATCTGTCGGCCAGTAACCTGGTCCTCACGGACACGCGCTGGTGGCAGGATATGCAGCACTTCTTCGACTCTCCGGTGCGCAAGGAGCTGAGCGGCCTGGGTAAGATCGATTACCTGATCTCTCCCACGCGACGTCTTACCGGCGAGGTGCTGTACTCTCTCCAGCGCTGGCGCGACTACGAATTCACCTGGCGCTACAATCTGGACGGATTGCCCTCGCGTCGTCGGGATTCCTACCGCGCCGCGGTGCTGTGGTCTCACAGCGTCTCCAGCCATCTGTTCTACTCGGCGAGTCTCAGCCAGTTCTCTCTACACTCAAAGATCGGGAAGGGTTCGGCCCAGGATATGAGCCTGACTCCTTACGACTTCGATTTTTTCCTGTTGTATATCACCACCGGCGACCGCACCTGGCGGGCGGACGCCAGGCAGAAGGTCTACACCCTGAAGGCGGATGTCACCAACCAGATCCGCACCTCCCATCTAGTCAAAGCCGGGTTCGAGCTCAATCAGTATGACATCGATTCAGATCTGGTCAAGATGGAGCCGCACGACCTATTTCGGCAAGCCACTGGTATTCGAGCCTCTGCTCAATTACAGCAATCAGTACCACTATTACCCGCGTAGCGGCAGTGCGTATATCCAGGATAAGATCGAAGCGGGCGCGGCGACCGGCCATCGAGCTGGTTCCTACCGGGGCTGGCGAATACAGCGAGGAGGTGACCGACCTTGTGCCGGCACGGGTCAAGTACCACATCAGCCCGAGAATCGGTGTCTCTTTTCCGCTGACAGACCGGAGCTTCTTCTTCGTCAACTACGGCCTCTACGTGCAGTATCCTCTATTCGATTATCTGTATTCCGGGTTGAACAACGTCAGTATCAGCGATGGGGTCACGGCCCTGAGGGGAAATCCCGACCTGCTGGCCGAGCGCACCCAGGCCTGGGAAATCAGCGTGCGCTACGATTTCGGCTGGGATGTAGTTGGCTCGGTGGCGTATTACAACAAGGACACGCGCGATCAGATCGATACCAAGACTTTTGTGCCGACGAATAGCCGGATCGCCGGAGACTACGGTTTTGCCGAATACGTCAACAACCCTTACGCATTTGCCAACGGCTTTGAGCTCGTTATCGGACGGGCCAAGGGGAAGTGGTTGCGGGGTAGTCTGTCCTACGCCCATACCCAGGCCAGAGGGTTGAGCGATTACCAAGACCAGGGGCTCAACTACGCCCAATGGGGATTCCCGCTGGTCAACAGCCCGTTCAATCTGAGCTGGGACCAACGGCACACGCTCAAGGCAGACCTCGGCTTCGACCTGCCGCTGGCCGCTACGGCTGACGTCGTCTGGCAGTACCACAGCGGCAGGCCGTTCACCTTCTTCCCCTCAGCGGACGGCTTTACAGCCGACAATCCCAAGCGGCGGTTTCTGCCCAACAACGAACGCATGCCCTCGAACAATCTGGTGAATATCAAGGTATCCAGGCGCTTCCGACTGAGGAAGCGATACACGCTGGATCTGTTTGTGGACTCGAGGAACATCTTCGATGCCAGGAACGTACTCTGGGTGGATGCCTCTGGCAGGACGGGAGGGGAGCTGGCGGATCCGTCCGCCTACGGCACTCCGCGCCGGACGGTCGTGGGGTTCAGGACGGAGCTTTGAGCATGGGGACTTACTGGATCTGGTTGGGGAAACTCAGGTACGCGTTCTCGCTGATGTCTCTGGCCGCTGTGATCTCTTCGTGCGATGAGGCACTGCCAGCGCGGATTGAGCCTCAGGGCGCTCTTGAAATCAGTCATGTGAGCGCTAACCAGGGAACCGGGCCGGGCGGCATTCACATAACGATCGCTGTCGATGTGCAGAACACGTACGAGGAGACCTTCGCTGGCCGGGTGAATGTGAATAGGGAACATTCACATCTGGTGGAAGAGGAGGCCGCATATCGAGGCGAATGTACCCATTAACCATCGCGCCAATCTGTTTCTCGACCCGGGCGAGCGACACTTCATCACCGAGCGCTGGCTCCTGATGACCGACGACCGCGAGGACGTCCTGGAGATGCTGGATTATTCGGGCGGAGACGTCCGCTACGGCGTGGCCTACGCCAAACCGGAGGTATTCGTCATGGAGGTGAGGGTGACGCTCTTCGACGAGATCGGCTTTCTGACCTCCGGGCCTCACGAGTTTACCTTGCGGGGATGGGAGCTCGTCGAGAGTAGCGGGAGCAGTGAGGGCGAAGTTGGGGTGAACTGAGCAGATAGGGAGGATCGAATGACTAAGTGGGAGCGGTCGAGCTGGCGCACGGACGCGGCGAGTACGCACTCGGATGGCAACATCGCCGACATCCTCCCAGTCCTGTTGGAGAGCGGCGGGTTGATGCTGGCGCCGACCCACGCGCTGGAGCCAGAGGTGCCGGTTGAGAACGTGGTGGCCTTTTTCAAGGCCTGCGACGGGGTGTTGCGGCCACCTGGACCAGGTACCATCGTGGGGACCGTCGCCACCGATGTCATCAGCTGATCGATCATCCCGCGGCTCTTCCGGATTTACCTTCCGAGCCGTGGGTCTTGGGTTGGCGCTCGTTCTGCTCATTTGCCTGGGCGCGCCCTACTCCATCTGGATGGTGGGTTCTTCGGAGATCACCTGGTCTTTTTTCCCCATCGGCGTAGGTTTGCCGTTCGTGTTGCTGGTGCTGGCCAACGGTTTTGTGCGCTGGCGGCGGCCCGGCTGGGCCCTGACGCCTCCCGAGCTCGTCACCATCGTCACCATGGGTCTGGTGGCCACCGGTATTCCCATCTTCATCGTCGGATTGCTGCTGGCCATCCCCAGCAAGCCGTTTTACGGCGCCACTCCCGAGAATGGCTGGGCCCACTACATCCAGCCCTATCTGCCGCCATGGGCGATTCCCGGTCCCGAGGGCAACGCCGTCCGCTACTTCTACGAGGGACTGCCTTCGGGGGCGTCTATCCCCTACAGCGCCTGGGCGGGTCCGCTGTGCTGGTGGCTGAGTCTGATATTCGCCGTCTACTTCCTCTGTTTCTGCATCGTCGTCATCCTGCGGCGGCAGTGGGTGGAGCACGAGCGACTGAGCTTTCCGGTTGCCGAAGTGCCGCGTCTGCTGATCGAGGCACAGGAGGGCAGAGCCCTGCCTCCCATCCTGCGCGCCCGGGCCTTCTGGATCGGCTGCGCGGTGCCGGTGGCGGTCATCCTCTTCAACGCCATCAGCTATATAGGTCCGGGGTTTCCCCAGCTCGACATTCACGGTGGCACTGAGGTCCAGCTTTTTGAGGGGGCGCCCACGCTGGCGTTGAAGATCTACTTCCCGGTAATCGGGTTTGTCTATCTGATCAGCACGCCGATCTCCTTCAGTGTCTGGTTCTTCCATCTGTTGGGGCTGGCCGAGTCGGCGGGACTCAGCTGGCTGGGCATTGTAGCGCTTCCGGCCTCCTTCGTTTCGGGTCAGATCGTCACCCTCGGATGGCAGTCGAGCGGCGCCTTTGTCGCCATGGTGGTGCTGAGCCTGTGGATGGCGCGACGCCACTTGAAGGCGGTGGCGCGCTCCGTGTTCGCCGGCGTGTCTATGGACGACAGCGAAGAGATGATGTCGTACCGCTCAGCGGTGTGGGGGGGGCTGGCCGCCGTTGTCTACATCCTGGTCTGGCTGTGGCAGTCCGGCATGGGCATCGGCATCGCGCTGATTTTCCTGGCCGCTGCTCTCGTGGTATACGTGGGTATGACCCGGCTTGTCGTGCAGTCGGGGGTGCATTACATAACCAGCCCGATCAGTCCCCAGTATCTGGTCCTGGCCATCACCGGCACCGCCATCAGTCCGTACAGCCTGGTGGCGCTGGCGCTTTCCTATTCGTGGTGCAGCGACATCCAATCCATTTTCATGGCGGCAGCGGCGCACGGCTCTCGTCTGAACCAGTTCAACAGCGAGCATCGCCGGCTGGGGATTTCGATAGGAATCGCCGTGGTCGTGGGCTTTGTCAGCTGCATCCTCTTTATCCTCCACCTGGGGTACGAATACGGCGCCGGTAACTTCCGGTCCTGGTATTTCATGGCTGGCGCCGGGGCAGGTGGTCGGGTATTCGACCAGGTCACCTACTTCATGGCGAACCCCGCGCCCCCCGATCTGGTGAAGCTGTCGCTGTTCGGGGTCGGGGGCGCGCTGTACTCCCTCCTCGCCTTCTGTCAGTACCGGTTTTACTGGTGGCCCGTGCATCCCATAGGCCTGGCCATGGCCTCGCTGTGGAACGTCAGGCTTATCGTCGCCTCTGTCTTTATCGCCTGGCTGCTGAAGGTGATCACCTTGAGGGTGGGGGGGATCGGTCTCTACCGGCAATTGCGGCCGTTTTTCGTCGGTCTGATCGTTGGCTTCTTCCTGGGCGTGGGTGTATCCTACGGCATCGACGTGATCTGGTTCTTTGGCAAGGGGCATCCGATTCTCCACGGCTGAGGGGCGGAGTCAAGGTCCGCCACCTTGTCGCGGGTCTCGAAGCGCCGTACCCTAAAGTGCCTGATCATATCCCGTATCTGGCTTGCGAGGACAGTCCCATTCACTTGATTGCCACCCTACACAGGGAGCATGAAGCATGTCGGCACTTACCAAAGGCCAGCTGGCGGAGTACGCCCGCGACGGCTTCTATATCGCCAGGCAGCTGTTCGAGCCCGACGAGATAGATCTGCTGCGGCGAGCGGCCCTGGACGACCGCGAGCTCGACCAACACTCGTTTGGCAGAGACGACGGAGAGGGCGGCAACGTCCGGCTGACCGTGTGGAACCAGCCCGGCGACGGCATCTACGGAATGTTCGCCCGCTGTCGCCGAGTCGTCGATTCCATGGAGCGGCTATTGGGGGGTGAAGTCTACCACTATCACTCGAAGATGATCCTCAAGGATCCGCGAGTCGGCGGCGCCTGGGCCTGGCACCAGGATTACGGCTACTGGTATCAGAACGGGTGTCTGTACCCGCTGATGGCCAGCGTCTCCATCGCCGTCGACGAGGCGACGCGCGAAAACGGGTGCATGCAGGTGCTGGCCGGCTCGCAGGAGATGGGCCGCGTCGATCACGTGCTGACCGGCGAGCAGTCGGGGGCGGATCGGGAGCGCGTCGACGAGGCGCGGAAGCGACTGCCATTGACGCACTGCGAACTGGCGAAGGGTGATGCCCTGTTCTTTCACAGCAATCTGCTGCATCGATCCGATCAGAATCGCTCCGAGCGGCCGCGGTGGTCGCTGATCTGCTGTTACAACGCCGCTCGCAACGACCCCTACAAGGACTCGCACCACCCCCGCTACTCCCACCTGGAGAAGGTGGAGGACAGCGCCGTCAGGCAGGTCGGGGCCAAGCGTTTCGCCGATGCCGGCGATGTCGCCTGGTTGGATCCCAACCGCGCCATGAAGGCGCGCCAATCCGAGCCCCAGAACGCGGGCTCATCCTAAAAAGCGAAGGAGATACCACATGCGCCTGCCGCACCTCTTTTCTCCCATCCAGGTCGGTCCGTTAGAGCTAAAGAATCGCATCGTCCTGGCGCCGACCGACGTAGGCTTGACCGGTCCGGAGGGAGAGGCAACCGAGCGCTACACAGACTTCCTCGTTGAAAGAGCAAAGGGCGAATGCGGCTTGCTGATCAGCGCGTTCTCCTCGGTGTGGCCGCAAAAGCGGGTACTCACCACTTCGGTCTGGCACGACCGATTCCTCCCCGGACTCGCGAGTATGGCGGAAGCGGTACACGAAGCGGGCGCCAAGTTCATCATGCAGATCGCCGATATGGGGGGGAAGAACGTCGAGGAGCCGTATGCGCCTTCCGCCATCGATAGCGAGCTTTACGCGCAAGTTCCCCGCGAGATGACCGTCGATGACATCAAGAGGATGGTAGAGGCCTTCGCCCTGGGCGCGGGACGGGCGCAGAAGGCGGGTTATGATGGCGTCGAATACCACTGTGCCCACTCCTACCTGGGCGGACAGTTCATCTCGCCTCATACCAACCGGCGAGACGACGACTACGGCGGGGACTTCGAGCGCCGCATGCGCTTCGGTGATGAATGCATTGCCGCTATCAGGCAGACCTGCGGCGACGACTTTCCCATCGGTTTCAAGTTCAGCGCCCACGAGCATCTCCACGGGGGCGTAAACCATGGCTACGACGAAGGGGAAGGGGACGACCTCCACTTGCGCATAGCGCGGCACATGGAGGATCTCGGCGTCATCTATCTGCACGTGGCGACGACCTCTTCCACCCTCATGAAGGTCAAGGGGTTTGTCGAGTGCACCCACCCGTCGGTGCCGCCGATGTATATAAAGCCCAACACCCTTGCCGACCTGGCCCAGGAAGTGAAAGCCAGCGCGCGGGTGCCGGTCATGGCCACCGGTGGAATCACCGATCCGCAACAGGCGGAGGAGATCATTGCCGAGGGGCGCGCCGACCTGGTGGCGCTGGCCCGTCAGCTCATCGCCGATCCCCACTGGGCGAGGAAAGCGCGCGAGGGAGGGAATGCCGTTCCCTGTATTCGCTGCAATTTCTGCCACACCTTTGTGGTAATGGATCGGGGTGGGGTGCAGTGTACGACCAATCCCGTCGTCGGCCGGGAGAAGCTCATGACCTTCGAGAAGTCTGCTTCGCCCCGGAAGGTCGCCGTTGTTGGCGCCGGGCCGGGAGGGCTGGAAGCGGGGTTGCGCGCCCAGCAGATGGGACACGAGGTCGTGGTCTACGAAAAGCGCGACTACATCGGCGGCGAGATGATCTCCGGATCGATCCCGGAATTCAAGTGGGACGTGAAAAGGCTGGCCAGTTATTACGAACGCGAGATTGAGATGGCCGGCCTCGACGTGCGACTCAGCACACCGGTCACCATCGACCTGCTGAGACAGGCCGCGCCGGACGTGGTGATTCTGGCGACCGGAGGAAAAGCGCTCATGCCCGACGTTCCCGGCCTCGACAGCGGCTCGGCAGTGACCGCCATCGATGCGCTGGTGCGCTGGGAGGAGCTCGACATGGGCGGGACGGTGGCCGTCCTGGGCGCCGGTCTGGTCGGCTACGAAATGGCGTGGTTCGCCGCGCAGCAGGGGCGCTCGGTGGTCATGATCTCGCGGCGGGAGTCCGACCAGGTGTCGCAACTGAAGGAGCACGGCACCAATCTCGCCCTGCTCATCAAGGGTGTCCGGGACGCGGGTGTCGAGGTGATGGCAGGCGTCGAGCTGAATCGGGTCGAGGAGCATGGTCTGGTGCTGGCCGCCAACGACGGCGCCGAGGAGTTCCGCGCCTTCGACAATCTGATCGTCAGCCGCGGCTACGCGCCCCGCAAGGAGCTGAAAGCGGGCATCGCTGCCGCCGGGCTGTCGTGTGAGGTGTACGAAGTGGGAGATTGCGTCGAGGTGCGGAATTATTTCTACGCCATCAACGAAGCGGCGCACATTGTCAGGGAGAAGCTGGCGTGAGCGGCAGTGCGCGGCGATCTCTCTTGCTCTGGGCAGCCGTCGGTCTGGCCGCGCAGGCACTGGCCTGTGGGGAGGAATGCACCAGTCCTGAGAGTGAGGCGATCCTGGCAGCCGCCGCGGCCGAGGAGGGGGCGGTGCGCACGGAGTCGGGCCTGGTATTTCTCGAGCTGACTCCCGGCACAGGTCCCAAGCCGGAACCGGGCAACAGGGTCAGCGTGCACTACGAGGGGCGTCTGGCGGACGGAACAGTCTTCGACAGCACAAATCCGCATGGACGGCCACGCACTTTCGGCCTTGAGCAGCTGATCCCCGGGTGGACGGAGGGACTGCTCATGATGAACGGGGGCGGCAAAGCAAAGCTCACTATTCCCGCCAAGCTCGCCTACGGCAGGAAGGGGAAGAAGCAGAAGATCCCGCGTTGTGCGACGCTGATCTTCGAGATTGAGCTGATGGGGATTTACGACTGACCGCCGCCTGGGAGCCGCTTCGCGGGCCGTACGTCCCTGTGCACGCAGGGCAAGCAAAGCGCCCTAACAACGGCTTCGCTACAGCCGCGGGGAGGTCGCCACGACTGCCCACGCCGGGCGTCGACTCCCTCAGGCGTTCATCACCACCGTTACACAACTCTCCGGCCCACACCGTCCCATAGTGTTGCGCGCTCTGGCGCGCAGCCGGTTCAGACCCTCGTGCAGATTCCACTCCAGGGCGGGACCGGAAATCGACTGCCACTCTCCCTGGTCTCGCTGAACCACGAAAGTTTCGAAGCACGGCGTCTCCGTGTCGATCTCGACGCGGAGGATCCGCGGCTCTTCGGTCTCGCTGAGGAAGAGCTCCGCCTGGTTGAGCGAGGGATTGAAATCCTGCCGGCGGCAGGTGTGGCGCTGATACTCGCGCTTGCGAGGGAACATATCGCCGTAGTGGCAGTAGAATAGATCGCTGCCCCAGTTGCTGGACAGCCGCCACGGCACGGGGTGGGGGCGGCTGGCGAAGTCCATGCGCAGGGGGGTCTGCAGGTGTCCCTTGAGGATCAGGTGCCAAGGGCCAACCGCGGGGTCATCTATCGGGTGGGCGTTGTCCCCCTGTCGGTAGGCGACTCGGGCGCGGGCGGCCGTCAACTCATCGGGCATCTGCCACTGCATGGGGAAGTCCCAGGTAGCGGGTGCGGGCATGATCTCGGCCAGGCGCTCGTTGGCCTCCACCAGGCTCATGGGTACGCCGGTGTCCGGATCGTATAGATAGTAGTCGAGGGTGGCGTCCAGGAAGACCCATTTGTCGAAGTCGTTGGACCAGACTTCGGCGACCTCGTGGCCGTAGGTGTGCTTGGTGGAGATGTTCACCCAGCGGGAGGGATACCCCATGGACAGGCACGCGGCTATCAGGGTGAGGTTGCAGAACAGGCAGTGGCCCTCGCGGCGGGGTTCATCGTAGGGACCCAACAGGAGCGGGTGGCCGTCGTCGCCCTCTTCCAGCTGTGGCAGATCGTCATAACTCCAGCTGTATGGATTCAGACGATCAATGGGTACGCGATAGGCCCAGTTCATCAGCCGGAGCTGGGCCTCAAACTCGGTGGCCGCTCCCTCGACGATGGCGTCCAGCTCGAACCGACGGCGCATCTGTTCCAGGCGGGAGAAATCTTCATGGACATAGTCGACGGACGGGCGGATCACGCGGCCGTTGTCGAAGGTCTTGATTCGCCGGAACTCATGGGTAGCCACCGACGGAATGCTGACGCGAGTCTGCACGGAGAGTCCCCGCAGGGCCGGGGTCATCAGGGGATTCCCGGCGCTCATCAAGGCCCTGAACTGCAGATAACGCCCCGCGGGGGACTGCCAGGAATGCGAGGGTGCGGTCACCGGCGCGAACTCGGACCACGAATCGGCCGAGGGCAGGGGACTGACGCCGATGCGGGCGCTGACTGCCACTTCCGTATCCGCCGGTGCTTCCACATCCCAGGTCACTGTGGCTTCCTCTATGATGAGCCGCTGGGCGAGCTCGTCGACGCCCGGCGCGGCCAGGTCGATAACCGGCGATATGTAGGTGCCGCGAGGCACGCGCCGGTCCAGACTCAGCCGCACGACGTACTCCCCGTCGATCTCGTCCTTCCAGCCCAGGTGCTCGAAATCCCAGGTGACGCCCCGGTCCCGACTCTTGGCGCTGCGATCGGGGTGGTGAAGGCGAGACTCGGAGCCGCGGGCGTACTCCTGGTCGGCGGCTACCATGATCTCCCAGCTGGTCTCCTCCGACTCCGCCCACAGGAGGAGTTCGTTCACCCCCTGGCGCAACGCGCCGACGGGTAGCGGCACGACAAACCAGTTGTCGAAGTGGGAGGGGGCCCAGTCGCTGGTGTAATAGTGACGGGCAAAGGGGTGGGCGAGCTTGGTCGGGGGGCGCAGTACATGATGGCCGTTGAGGCGGATGTGCAAGGGGTGCTCGTTGTCGTCCTTTTCTATCCCGTTGAAGAGCAGGTAGGCGGCAAAGGCGCGGGCGTCGTCGAGGACCAGGTCCTTGCGGATCATCACGCCCCGGTGCAGGTTCTCGAACCAGGATCGGTCCTGGGCTCCCTCGGGCTGGCCGATGGCGGGGGCGTCGTCTTCGATCAGCAGCATGTCGTCGAGCACGATAGCATGGTCGCGGCGGCAGTACTGGAGTTGCTGAAGCTGACCCCGCGTCTCGAGATCGGCCGCGCTCAGCTGGTAGCTGACGGTTCTGCTTTTGGTGTTCATCGTTCGCTATCTCCCTTGAGGGACTTTGGCTCCCGTGAGCGACTTTGGCCCCTTGAGGGACCTTGAGGGAGTTCGCCGCGGGGGCGAGGTCGGGTGTCAGGATAGAGCAAGGGTCTGGATACGGCAAGTAGGGCCGCGCGTGACACGTGCGAAAACTGCGAGTACCAGGGCGCGCGTGATATAGGCAATCAGAATCCGGAGGGTCAGCTTGTGAAGCGTATTGCTATCGGACAGATCCTGCAGGAGACCAACACCTTGAACCCGGTGCTGACTGAGCGCGCGGATTTCGAGGCTTATGGCCTGGTGCAGGGAGAGCGGGTGGTAGCCGAATACGGCGATGTCGGAGAGCTGGCGGGGTTTGCCGCCATGGCGGACCTCCTCGACGAGCGCCTGGACTGGATCGGCCTCTGCCGGGCGGTGGCGTGGTCGGGTGGCCCGCTGAGCGGCGGGCTGATGGCGGAGCTCATCGAGCTCACCATCGCGCCGCTGATCGTCAGTCCCGTCGATGGCGTACTCCTCTCTCTCCACGGGGCGCAGAGCTCGGTCGACGATCCCGACGTCAGCGGCCGGGCTCTCGAGGCCGTCCGCCGCGCCGTTGGAGCGGCCACGCCGATAGTCGCTACCCTTGACTTGCACGCCAACGTCACCCCGCTGATGGTCGAAGCGGCCGATGTCCTGGTCGGCTACCACACCTTCCCCCATACCGACCACGTCGAGTGCGGCCGCCGCGCCGCCGCCGCGCTCGCCTGTCTGCTGCGGCGAGAGGGGGAGAAGCCTCGAGTGTGGGCTCACAAGATCCCCATGGTCGTCAGCAGCGACGGCCGCACCACCGACCGCGGCGTGCAGCGCCAGCTCTGGAGCCGGATCGTCGAGGCCGAGAGCGACGCCGATGTTCTGTCCGCGAGTCTGTTCATGGTGCAGCCCTGGTTCGACGTCCCCGGGCTCGGATGGACGCTGTACCAGGCCGGCTTCGGAGGCGAGCCGCCACTGCGGCCGGAAGAGGTGGTCGGCGAATGCTGGCAGAGCCGCCATCACCGGGAGACGACGTTTGTCAGCCCTGACGACTTGGTGGCCGCGGCGCGGCGCATCGAAGGGGGGCCAGTAGCTGTGTCCGAAAGTCACGACGCTACGAATAGTGGCGCCCCAGGGGACAGCACCGCGCTGTTGCGGGCCCTTGTGAAAGAGCGGATCGGCGAGGGCGGGGCCCTCCTGTTCTGCATCGACCCCGAGTCCGTCGCCGACTGCGAAGCGGCCGGTGTGGGCGCCGAGGTCGAGCTGGCAATCGGCGGCAAACGCGATCCCTTCAGCGAGCCGCTGGCGATGCGTGCCCGTGTTGAGGCGGTGGGTGACCTAGCTTTTACGCTCAGCGGGCACGGCGGCCACAACCTGCCGGTGCACATGGGGCGTATGGCTCGCGTCACCATTGGCGAGGTCACGCTCGTGCTCGCCGAGAACACCGGGCCCGGCAGCTCGCCGCTGCTGTACGAGGCGGCTGGCGTCGATCCACGCGATTACAAGATCGTCGTGGCCAAGAGTCCCGAGGGCTTTCGGCGCGACTACGAACCCTTTGCCGCCGGTATCCTCTATTGTGCGGCCCCAGGGTGCGCTACCCCCTTTCTCGAGGAGGTAGATTTCACCAGGACGACGCGCCCGCTCTTTCCCAAAGACAACCTCGACGACCCATCGCAGGCCGAGTGGGCGGGAGCGATGACTTGACGAGGCTGCACCGGGATCGTTTCGGTGGTCGGGCGCGCCGATGGCTGGGTCGAGATTCCATACCGTGATCGACGAGGCACTCTCCACCAAGAAGAGCAGGCGAGGACAGCAGCCATGGACGAAGCCAAGCTTGTCGAAAAGCTAAGACTGATCGAGGCGCTCTTTGCTGGAGCGAGCACCGAGGGTGAAAAGGTCGCAGCCGATAAGGCAAGACAGCGAATCAAGGAACGGCTGGCGCTCTGGGAGGTGGAGGATCCCCCGACCGAGTACCGGTTTTCGATGACGGACATGTGGTCTCGCAAGGTCTTCATCGCTCTCCTCCGACGCTACGGAATACGGCCGTATCGCTACCCGGGCCAGCGTTATACCACGGTGATGGCAAGCGTGTCGAAGCGCTTCGTGGACCAGACCCTGTGGCCCGAGTTTCAGGAGATCTCCGAGACCCTGCGAACCTTCCTGTCCGGCGTGACGGATCGCGTTGTGCGCCAGGTCATCCACCATGATAGCTCCGAGGCCGAGGTCGTCGAGGTCGCCGGGCAGCTTCCAGTCGATGTCGGTGAAACAGTCTCCGGTCCGGAGTCAGAGACCCCCTCCCCGGCGACGAGCCAGGAACAGCACGAGCGGCCCCGCGAACAGGTGACCGGCAGAAACAGGTCGAGTGGCCGCTCGAAGGACAGAGGTAAAAGAAAGAGAAAGAAAAAGAAGCGTCGGTGACACCGTAGCCGCCCACATTCGAGACGGACCGCACCCCGGGTGAGCCGACGCAGCAAGTCCCGATTAGCCCCTATGCCGGCGGGATACACCTAGGCCTTGGGGAGATTGCCCCCTCGCAGCATAGCGGCGATCTTGTAGGCGGCGACGCGATTGTTCTTCGACTTTACCACCGTGGATGGTTTTCATGTAGAGGGCGGTCCGAGGGCAAAGTAACGAGGTCGTTTAGTTAGTTAGAAGGACCTTTTGCGAACTTCAAATCAAACGAAGAGTGGTGAGCGCAGATGACAGACCTAGCTGAACTGTTCGAACGGGGGCGCCAGGTGCTGCCGGGAGGCGTCTGCGCCTCGACGCGGCTCAACAAAGCACTGGGCCATCCACTCTACGTCCGCAGGTGCGAGGGGGCGCGGATCATCGACGTCGAGGGCCGGGAGTACCTGGACATGTCCTGCGGTCACGGTGCCGCCTTGCTCGGGCACGGCCATCCTGCCATCAGGCAAGCCCTGGTTCAAGCTGCCGACATGGGGGTGTGCTGCGCTTCCGACACCAGTTTCCACATCGAGCTAGCCGAGCGGCTCTGCGCCCTCATCCCGTGCGCCGAGCGCGTCCGCTTCACGAATTCGGGTAGCGAAGCCACCCTGCATGCCCTGCGCCTGTGCCGTGCCGCCACCGGTCGCGACCTCATCATCCGCTTTCTCGGTCACTTCCACGGCTATCACGAGCTCACCTATATCGGCGGGCATCCTCCCGCCGACCGTCTGGATTCGGCCTCTGAATTTCTCGAGTCGCCGGGGATTCCCCAGGGGATGGCGCAGTACATAATCTCCCTCCCCTTCAATGACCTCGACGCCGTGGCCGACGCCCTCCAGCGCCAGGGGGACAAGGTCGCCGCCGTCATCCTCGAGCCGGTAGACTTCAACAGCGGCGGCATCCCGCCGCTGCCCGGTTACCTGGAGGGGCTGCGAGAGCTGACCAGGAAGCACGGCGCGCTGCTGTTCTTCGACGAGATCCAGACTTCCTTCAAGAAGAGCACCGGCGGCGCCCAGCAGGACTTCGGTGTCGTGCCCGACATCTGCACCATCGGCAAGAGCCTCGGGGGCGGCCTGCCGCTGTCGGCTATCTGCGGTCCAGCCGAGTTACTGGACCTCTACAAGCCAGTGGGTGAGGTCCAGCACAGCGGCACCTTCATGGCGCCGCTGCCGAGTATCCTCGGCGGGCTCGCCTTCCTCGACGAGGTCACCAAACCCAGCTTCTACCCTGAGCTCCTGGAAAAGGCCGACTACTTTCACCGGCGGCTCGACGACATCCTCGGCGGGCTCGCGCTCCCGGTTCAGGTGCCGCGCCACGGGGCCCGCTTCGGTCTGATGATCGGCCTCGAGCGGCCGCCGGTCGACTACCGGGACGCGCTTCTACACCGCACCGATCTCATGCTGGCGTTTATCCGCCACGCCTTCGACGCCGGGGTGTATTTTCACGACTACGGCGGAGCACCATGCCACCACGGCTTCAGTGCCGCTCATAGCCGCGACGACCTCGATCGCATACTGGCGGTGATGGCGGATGCTTTTGGTGCTGTGGCCGGCGACGCGTAGGCGGCGACAGCATACGCCGCCCGCGGCTTGTCGCTGCATGCGGCCACCCGCATCGACGAGGACCGCGCCGGCTTCGAACGCCTCATCCGCTATCCACCCCACACGATACCTGGGCCCTACGTCCTCTCCCAGATGGCTTCAGGCCATTGACCAGACCCCCTATACGCCCGTTAATCCTTACCTACTCGTACCGCCCAGACTCGCAATCGGTCTCCCCCACGATCCGGGCATTCCCTGAAGAGCAGGGGCCTCCAGACCGGAGCATTGGCAAGAGGATCAAGCGCCGTGGCCAAGAGAAAATCCAAGAACAAATCCAGCGAAGTCGTCGACTACCGCCACCAGAATGCCTCGCGCATCAACATCCCGCCGGCGGGCCTGGCGGCACGCGGCGACATCGCGCGGGAGGGTAAGATCCAGTACGCGTACAACCCGCACCTGCCGCCGGCCCTGCGCTTCGACGGCTCGGGAAGCGGGAGCAGCAGGCGTGCGTTGCCGATCCGGTGGCGCTGCACATTCACGAGCGAATATCGACTCAAGCGATTCTGCGGACGGCAGCGCGGCAGGATGTGCAGCGCGACCTGTTTGCCGACCCGCAGCAGGAATACCGGGAGGCGGTGCAGTTCTACAAACACCCGATGGACTGGACCAACCGGATGATCCTGGGCGACTCCCTCGCCGTGATGGCATCGCTGGCGCGACGGGAGGGGCTAGCGGGCAAGGTCCAGATGATCTACATGGACCCGCCGTACGGGATCAAATACGCTAGCAACTTCCAGCCTGAAGTAGGGCAGCGCGATGTCAAAGATCGCGACCAAGATCTGACACGCGAGCCGGAGATGGTGAAGGCGTACCGGGACACTTGGACGCTCGGAGTACACTCGTACCTGTCATACCTGCGAGACCGACTAGTTTTGTGCCGAGAACTCCTTGCCGATAGCGGCAGCATGTTTGTGCAGATCGGTGGCGAGAATCTGCACCGGATGCGGGGTCTGGCCGACGAAGTCTTCGGGCCGGTGAACTTCGTTGCCACAGTCATCGTGCAGAAGGCGGGCTCGACAACCGCCGAGCTCCTAAGCAGCCCTGTCGACTACGTCCTGTGGTACGCGCGAAGCCGTAAC
>Ga0066376_10000154_pt1 | contig 58753 bp, 57 predicted proteins | sample Knorr_S15_td_Bot_FD_77009 | JGI IMG/M metagenome (GOLD analysis project Ga0066376, IMG submission 77009) | Marine microbial communities from Southern Atlantic Ocean transect - Knorr_S15_td_Bottom_ad_5009_LV_A | ecosystem: Environmental > Aquatic > Marine > Oceanic | place: Southern Atlantic...
AGCCGTTGAAAAAATGCGCGGCAAAGTCGGCGAAGATATCAAGCTCACGATCAGGCGCACCAATAAAGAGCCGTTTGATGTCACTGTCACGCGCGGCATAATTCCTCTCCGCACGGTTCGCTCGCGCGTTGAAGGCAAAGATATCGGCTATATTCGTATATCTTCATTTAGCCAGCCAACCAGCGATGGCCTCAAAAAGGCGATGGCCAAGATTAAGAAAGAACTCGGTGATAATTTCGCCGGCCTTGTTCTGGATTTACGCAATAACCCTGGCGGACTTCTCGATCAGGCGATTGCCGTTTCCGATGCATTCCTGGACAAAGGCGAAATTGTCTCAACGCGGTCCCGCAATAAAGAAGAACATCAGCGATTTAATGCCCGCCCCGGCGATTTGACGGATGGCAAGCCGATCGTCGTGCTGATAAATCAGGGCTCAGCGAGTGCTTCTGAAATTGTCGCCGGCGCGCTGCAGGATCACAAACGCGCCATTATTCTCGGTACTAAATCATTTGGTAAAGGCTCCGTTCAAACAATTATTCCTCTGCAGCAGCACGGCGCCATGCGTTTGACGACAGCGCGCTACTACACGCCGTCCGGTCGCTCTATCCAAGAAATTGGCGTGACGCCGGATATTAAAGTTGAGCAAGCGCGAATCGAAACCGTCGAACAACGCCGCAGAACCCGGGAAACCGATCTCCGCGGGGCTTTGAAAAATGACAACGGCAAAAATGGTGTGGGCAAAGAAGACGACAAAAAATCTGATGAAAAATCTGATGAAAAGTCGAAAATTGGGGCAAAAGCTACACCGCAGGCCAGCACTGCAGATCGACAGGATTTCCAATTGCAGCGTGCTCTTGACCTGTTGCGAGGCGTGTCCCTGTTTTCTCGGCGTATAAAAGGTTAGAATACACATCCCTTTTAGACACTCCGGAAGCCCGTTATGGCGGATGATAAATTAGAAGACCTACCAGAAGAAGATGCGCCAGATGATGCTGGCGACGACACAGCTGCTGGTGACGAGCCGGATGCTGGAGGCGGTGAGGCTTCAGCCGGCGGCGGTGATGATTTCGAAGACCTTGATCTAGAAGATATCGATTTTCCGGATGACGACTTCGACGATAATTTCGGCGAAGATGGCGAAGACGGCGACAAGAAAAAGTGGATTATTATCGGCTCCGCAGTGTTTGTTGTGGTGGCTGTGCTGAGCGGCGGCGCCATGTTCTTCCTCGGCGGCGACGGAGAAGAGAGCGCCAAAAGCGACCTGCCTGAAGCCATCCTAAGCTTGAAAATTCCGCCCAAGGGTAAAATGAAAATGAAGATGGGACGGAAAGGTATTCCCCCTCCGGCGCATAAATCGGCTGGTACGCCAACCACATCCCAACAGGCAGGCGCTCCCGAGCAAGGGAACACGCCAGCACCCAATTCAGCTGCGGGGCAAGCAGCCTCACCTCAAGTCTCTCCTCAGGCATCACCTCAGGCCTCAAACAGCGGCACACCTCCCGAAGCCTCGAGACCCCGCACCCGCGCTGGAGCCGGAACAATTGTGCCCTCGGTAACCGCTGCCGCATTTAAAGACATCCCGATGATGCAGAACCCGAAACCATTGCCCGGACCGGATAAAAAATTAGGCGAAGCAATGGAAGGCGGCATTGTACCCAAGGTTTCAAAAGATGGGCGGCAAGCCTGGCAGGTCTATGCCAAACCTTTTACCGGATCGGCAGGCCTTCCACGGATTGCAATCATAATCAAAGGATTAGGGTTTAGTCGTGCGGCGACAATAGCAGCCGTCAATCACACACCGGCGGAGGTCACGCTCGCCTTTGATCCCTATGCCAAGAATGTTGGGGATTGGGTCGGTCTGGCGCGCACGGCAGGGCATGAAACCTTGATCACGCTCCCGATGGAGCCGGATGATTTCCCAACCTCTGATCCGGGGCCTATTGCTTTGCAAACAGATCTTAAGCAAAACGAAAATATCGATCGTTTGAGATATGTTATGTCAGTTTCGAATGGCAATGTCGGCATGCTGCAAATGATGGGCACTCGATTTGCAACTTCTCAACAAGCACTGACGCCGGTGCTCAAGGAAATTCGCAATCGAGGTCTGTTGATCGTCGATGATGGCTTGGTCAAAAACAGTCTGATTGTCAAAATTGCCTCGACGATTGCGTTGCCACGCGCTCGCGCTGATGTTTTTATTGATCAAGATCCGTCAAAGCTTGGTATCATGCGCGGACTTTCCAAACTCGAGGAATTTGCAAAAAAGAATGCGAGTGCAATTGGAATAGCTCGAGCACTGCCCTCCTCCATCACAAATATCATGGCCTGGACAAAAACCTTAGCCGGCAAGAAAATTGTCCTAGCGCCGGTATCAGCGATTGTGAAAATCAGTGGCAGCGGAGCTGGTGCGGAAGCCCAGGCTGGAGCTGGCCAACCTAATGCGCCTGCCCCCGCTAATGCGACCTCTCAAGCGCCAGCACCTCCTAAATAATGCCAACCGATCCAAGCTCAGATAAGTTTACCGATTTACCCTACCGTCCCTGCGCTGGGATTGTCTTGTTTAACAAAGACGGTAAAGTTTTTGTAGGTCAGCGCCTCGATACCTATCGAGAGGCATGGCAGTTGCCTCAAGGCGGCATCGATGATGGCGAAGAACCGGCTGCGGCTGCACACCGTGAATTAGAAGAAGAGATCGGAACCGGAAATGCTGAAATTATTGGCGAGACGTCCGAATGGTTGAGTTATGATTTGCCGCCCGATCTCATGGGAAATATTTGGAAAGGTCGCTACCGTGGTCAGACGCAAAAGTGGTTCGCGATGCGGTTTTTAGGCGATGAGTCTGAAATCAGTCCATCTGCTGTCGAACACCCTGAATTTGGCGCGTGGAAGTGGGCCAATTTGGCAGAAATCCCCGAAATGGCCGTCGTCTTTAAAAGAGATATATATCAAACTTTAGTGATCGAATTTGCGCGATTCGCAAAATCAAAGTCCTAATCGTCAAATAACAAAGGATATAACGCCGGTTAATCTGCTTCCACTCATAACATTCCACTCATTATCCATTACTTTTTATATTGTTTATTAGTGCATTCACGGTTTGCCGGGCTCAATTTCCTATGATATTAAAAAATTCGTTTTCGAGTACTCATAAGATCTATATCGTTTGTCTCTGGAACAACCACGCTTCATAAGAAAATTAGAAAAATTGATGGTGGTTAGGCCGTTAAGATATAACCTTGGGTATGGTGCCGCATTAATGGGCGGCGGATGTTAAAAATTAGGAGTTCAAGAAGTATGGAAGGATCAACGGCCGTCGCAGTGGAGGGGACCATTCGCGAAGAAGTGGAGGACGTAGTTGTTCGCTTTGCTGGCGACTCAGGTGATGGTGTTCAAATCACCGGTGGTCAATTTACACTGACAACAGCATTGGCTGGCAATGATTTATCGACGTTTCCAGATTTCCCAGCCGAAATTCGTGCACCGCAAGGCACCACGTTTGGCGTATCCGCGTTTCAAATCCACTTTGGATCACGCGAAATAAGAACCGCCGGTGACGCGCCGGATGTATTGGTCGCGCTTAATCCAGCGGCTCTTAAAGTGAATGTCGCCGATCTTAATAAGGGCGGATTGATAATTGTCGATACCGGCGCTTTTACCGATCGGAATCTGAAAAAAGCGGGCTATGAGAAAAACCCTCTTGAAGACGGCAGCCTTGATGGTTTTCGTTTGATCGCCGCTGACATTACGAAGAACACGCTGGAAGCGGTTAAAGACCACGGCTTGTCTCAAAAGGAAGCCGTGCGGTGTAAAAATATGTACTCGCTGGGACTGGTTTACTGGCTGTATGGCCGTGATCGAGAGCCGACGACAAATTGGTTAAACGAAAAATTCGGCAAACGCCCGGAAATCGCAAATTCAAATATTGCCGCCGTAAATGCCGGTCATGCTTTTGGCGAAACGACCGAGGTCTCGGGTGAAACCACTGCCTATTTTGTGGCACCCGCAGCTATCGAGCCCGGCCTCTATCGGACGATTACAGGTATTGAGGCTGTTTCCTACGGCCTGATAGCGGGTGCTCAAAAAGCTCATCTGCCAATTACTTTTGCTGGCTATCCGATTACACCAGCTTCCGCTATTTTGCACACGTTGTCTAAACTCAAGCAATTCGATATCGTGACTTTCCAAGCAGAAGATGAAATCGCTGCAGTTTGCGCGGCCTTGGGCGGCTCCTATGCAGGCACACTCGGTGTAACTGCAAGTTCAGGTCCGGGTATCGCCCTTAAAACCGAAGCCATTGGCCTGGCTATTGCTGTTGAACTCCCACTCATCGTTATAAATGTACAGCGCGCTGGTCCCTCGACCGGCTTGCCGACAAAGACCGAACAATCTGATCTTCATCAGGCCGTTTTTGGCCGTAATGCAGATAGCCCATTGGTTGTCGTCGCGGCGTCCACACCTGCCGATAACTTTGAAGTCGCCATTGAAGTGGTGCGGTTGGCAACTAAATACATGACACCGGTCATGCTGATGACCGATGGCTATCTCGCCAATGCTTCCGAGCCTTGGAAAATTCCGGATGCCGATGCTATAGATGAGTTTCCGGTAGAATTCCACACCGATACCAAAGACTTCAGCCCGTCCCATCGGGACCCAGAGACCTTGGCCCGAAACTGGGCAATACCCGGAACCCCCGGGCTTGAACATCGGATTGGTGGTATTGAGAAGTCATATGATACCGGCAACATTTCCTATGATGCGGATAATCACCAGAAAATGACGGATATGCGGAAGAATAAAATCGACCGCATTGCCAATGACATTCCAGATCAGGAAGTTACCCGCGGCGACGACAAAGGCGATGTTGCTGTAATCGGTTGGGGCTCCACTTTCGGTCCACTAACCCGGGCCGTTCAGAAAGTCCGCGCCGACGGCCACAAAGTGTCACACATTCACATACGCCATATTTGGCCGATGCCGAAAAATCTCGGATCACTGCTCAGCAATTTCAAAAAAGTGATCGTTGCAGAGTTGAATACGGGTCAGCTGATCACCGTCATTCGCAGCGAATATCTTGTCGATGCTCAAGGGCTCAACAAAATCTCGGGTCAACCCTTTAAAGTCTCGGAAGTCGAACAGGCCATCCGCGAGAGTTTGGAGAAATAACATAATGAATATTGCCACCCCTCCGGAAAAATTAACCGCCAAAGATTATGCATCAGACCAGGAAGTTCGCTGGTGCCCAGGCTGTGGCGATTACGCCATTGTCCGTGCGATGCAGAAAACTTTAGCAGACCTTCAAGCGCCAATGGAAAAAACAGTTTTTATCTCTGGCATCGGCTGCGCGGCGCGTTTTCCTTATTATATGTCGACTTACGGATTTCATACGATCCACGGCCGAGCCGCCTCACTTGCTACCGGTGTCAAACTGGCTAACCCTGATTTGGATATTTGGGTTATTTCAGGTGATGGCGATTCGCTGTCGATCGGCGGCAATCACTTGATGCATGTTTTGCGGCGCAATGTCGATTTACAGTACATTCTGTTCAACAATGAAATTTACGGCCTGACCAAGGGTCAATATTCACCAACTTCAAAGATTGGCACACGATCACCGTCGACGCCATTGGGGTCGGTCGACAGTCCCTTATCAGCCACTTTATATGCGTTAGGCTGCGGCGCTCGTTTTGTTGCTCGCGGCATCGATTCCCAAGTGAAATCTTTGCCTGAAGTATTTAAACGTGCTCACGCACATAGAGGAGCATCCTTCGTAGAAATTTTCCAAAACTGTATTGTTTATAACGACGGCGTTTTCGATCAGTTTACCGCCAAGAACGTTGCCGCTGACATGCAGATTGTTGTCGAGCATGGCAAGCCACTTATTTTTGGTACCGATAAAGACAAAGGTCTGCGGATGAAGTCTGGCAAGATTGAACTGGAAATTGTAACCATCGGAAAAAACGGTGTCACAGAAGCTGATCTGATGGTGCATGATGAAACCAATAAAATATTGGCAACGCTCCTAGCACAGATGGAAGCACCTGCTTACCCAGTTGCGATCGGCGTGCTGTATTGTGATCCGGCGGAAACCTACGAATCTGCCGTTCATGCTCAGGTTGAGGCCGAAAAGAAGGCGCATCCGTCACCGAACCTGAACGATCTGCTGAATAGTGCGCCAACCTGGACCGTCGAATAAGCAAAAATAACGTTCCATAAATAGTTTCTGAAAACCGCCCCATTTCATTTTATTGGTGATAATGTAAGCGGTTTTCTTTATTCTGTTGTGCAGCAACAGGAACTCAAAATATGAAAACGAATTTCCAATTTATCTCAGCTTTAATTGTAATTTTAACAATCACCTCCGGTAGCGCCTATGCTGAGGCAGGAAAGACGCTTAAACCCGGCGATATATTCAGAGATTGCACGATCTGCCCGGAAATGACGGTGATCCCGGCTGGTTCATTCAAGATGGGCTCCACAAAAGGCAAAAAACGCGAATTGCCCGTGACCCAGATTACGATTTCCAAGCCTTTAGCCGTCAGCCGTTACGAAATAACTTTTGATGAATGGGATGCTTGCCACGCAGAAGGTGGCTGCAAAAAAAAGCCGTTTGACCGTGATTGGGGTCGGGGCAAACGCCCGGTGATGAATGTGCTTCCAAAGGATATTGTCGAATATATGGCATGGATTTCCAAAAAGACAGGCCATACCTATCGTCTACCTTCTGAGGCTGAATGGGAATACGCCGCCCGTGCTGGTACAAAAACAGAATTTTCTTGGGGCGATCAAATGCTGCCGGGCGGCGCCAATTGCCGTGGCTGTGGAACAAAATGGAGTGGCATTAAATCAGCGCCGGTCGGACGGTTTAAACCGAATGCATAGGGTCTCTATGACGTTCATGGCAATGTATTGGAGCATGTTACTGATTGCTGGAGTAAAAGTCACAAAAACCTGCCGACAGATGGATCGCCGAAAGTCTTAAAAAAATGCCAAAGTAAAGTGGTGAAAGGCGGCGCCTGGTACTATCTGTCACGGGTTTCACGTTCTGCCTCCCGGGCGCGTAACGACACCCGCGTGTACAGCTATTTCATTGGCTTTCGCGCGTTTCGGGAAATCGATTAAATCTGAAATTTAGGCGGGCTGTAATTCATTGTTCTCAGCCAAAACACGTGCCATCTGGCTCAATGCCTCTTGCTGAGATTTATCCTGAATAGACATAAAATTGCGCGCCAATTCCAAACACATGCGCTGTGTAGGCGCGACCTCATTGTCATTTGATCCAGCTTCCAAATCGTCGAAGAAAAAGCTTACCTCTACTTTGAGGACACCAGCAATATCATATAATCTACTTGCGGAAATACGGTTTATACCGCGCTCATATTTGTGCGCCTGCTGATAGGTAACACCGATCAAGTCGGCTATGTCTTGCTGACTCAACCCCATCATAATCCGGCGTTCGCGGATGCGAGCTCCAACATACTTATCAGTTTCAGTGGGACGATTATTAGATTTTCTCACGGGATCCATTGTTATACCAAACTTCATCATCTGTTTAACGATTAGGAGGGACTGACTTAAAGATTGTTAGTCCAAACTTAAATTCAATGTTAAATTTTAACCTAAGATTGAAATTACATACTCCCATACCTCATTTTTGGCTTTATGAGCTCAAATGTGCCGGTATTCCCTAGAGTTGAATCGGGAATTTCCAGTAGGTCTTGTTATCTAAAAACCGCGCCCAACTCACTAATTTGATAGAAAAATGTGCTATTTCAGAACATATTATCCTGATGTGGTTAGATGTCGTTGATCTTCAGGAGTTTTATGCCGACCCGTTGGGCCGTGTAGCGCGGCGTATGATTGGACGACATCTTCGCGAAATCTGGCCAGATGTTTCTGGAATGAGTGTGCTTGGGATCGGATTTGCGACACCCTATTTAAATGCGTTTCGGGGCGAGGCCAGTCGGGTCATCGCCGCCATGCCTGCCTCGCAGGGCGTTCTTCATTGGCCTCATGAAGGCCCTGGGCAAACCATTTTGACGGATGAAGCGGAATTGCCGCTGCCCGATCTCTCCATAGACCGGGTAGTATTAGTTCATGCAGTGGAATGCAGCGAATCCATCCGGCCAATGATGCGCGAAATTTGGCGTGTATTGTCCGGCAGCGGTCGCCTGATAATCATCGCTCCCAACCGGCGCGGTATATGGGCAAGACTAGAGCGCACACCCTTTGGATTCGGGCGCCCTTACAGCCAAACTCAACTCACTCGGCTTCTACGTGACACTATGTTTACGCCGGTCGCAAAACGTGCGGCTCTCTACGTACCCCCGAGTCGTTCTAGAATGGTAATATCCTCTGCACCTGTTTGGGAGAATGTCGGCCGGCGTTGGTTGAGGGCTGTCGGTGGCATCATTTCTATTGAGGCCAGCAAGCAAATATATGCTGCAACGCCGACGCTAAAGACCTCGAAACGACGTGGCTATGTAATTGTGCCCAACCAATAGTCGGCTGAAATTTTTATGATTTTTTGAGGAAGAAAACCGCCTGCTCGCCTCTTAGATTGGCGAAACGCATTCCGGAATCACCAATTTGCCGTGCCTGGCCTCGACGATCGAGGGCATACCCTTTTTCGATCTGGATGCCTAACATGCTGCACAGCGCGACGAAGTCCTTGATTGTGCAAAAATGAATGTTCGGGGTGTCATACCAATTGTAGGAAAGCAATTTTGTTTGAGGCATCCGGCCGCCAAATAACAATCCGGCGCGCACGCGCCAATAGCCGAAATTCGGAAATGAAACAATGGCGTGTTTGCCAATGCGGACAAGATTGGCCAGCACGTTATGGGGTTCACGCGTCGCCTGGAGAGTTTGACCGAGCACGACATAGTCAAAAGCATGATCCGGGTAATCGTCGAGATCCTGATCTGCATCTCCTTGGATCACCGAAAGTCCCGCAGATACGCAGGCGTTCACACCTTCTTTGCTGAGCTCGATCCCTCGGCCATCAACTTTCTTTTCATGGTTCAGATAATCCAATAGCTCGCCATCACCGCAACCGACATCAAGCAGGCGGCTGCCAGGCTCGACCATTTCAGCAATCAATTGGAGATCGACGCGGATTAACCGCTTTTGCTGTTCCGTCATCATTTGTCGACCGATCCATAACGCTCGGCAGCGCCTTTAAGAAAACCTGAAAGCACTTTCCAGAACTCTGGTTCTTCCAACAGAAAAGCATCATGGCCTTTATCAGACTCAATCTCGGCAAAACTAACATTTGCAGCCACCGCATTAAGCGCTTTGACGATGGCGCGACTTTCAGCCGTTTGATACAGCCAATCACTGGTAAACGAAATAACGCAAAAACGCGTCTCAACGTCCCGAAAAGCTTCGGCTAAAACGCCATCACCATGTCGCTCAGCAAGATCAAAATAATCCATCGCCCGCGTGATATAGAGATAGGAGTTGGCATCAAAACGATCCACGAACGTACTGCCTTGATGGCGCAAATAACTCTCCACCTGAAAGTCGGCATCAAATCCAAAAGAAACCGCGTCGCGATCCTGCAACCGCCGGCCAAATTTATTTTGCAGTGCCGGCTCAGACAAATACGTAATATGCGCAATCATCCTTGCAATCGCCAATCCGCGGTGCGGTCGGCCATCTTGATTAAGATAGTCGCCGCCAAGCCAATCTGGATCGGCCATAATTGCCTGACGACCAACTTCATGGAAGGCGATGTTTTGCGCTGAATGATGCGAAGCCGTCGCGATAGGCACGGCAGAGAACAGTCGCTCAGGATAGGCTGCAGCCCATTCCAACACCTGCATACCGCCCAGGGAGCCACCGATGGCACAAAACAGCTGATCAATGCCCAAGTGATCCAAAAGCAACGCCTGGGCCCGGACCATGTCGGAAACAGTGATCACCGGAAAATCCAGCCCCCATGGCTTACCTGTTTCAGGATTTATTTCCTTTGGTCCCGTTGTCCCCATACATCCACCGAGGATATTCGGACACAGCACAAAATATCTATTGGTGTCGATAAGTTTACCCGGACCGATAACCGTCGCCCACCAACCCGGATTTCCGGTAATCGGGTTTGTGCCGGACACGTATTGATCCATGCTTAAGGCATGGCAAACCAAAATGGCATTTGTCTTATTTTCATTTAAAGTACCATAAGACTCGTAAGCGACAGTAAAATTGGAAAGCTCAACGCCGCAATCCAGACGCAGAGGCTCATCGGTGCCAAGCGTAACCTGCTTGCCAGCGTCACTGTTTTCCACGGAAGTTGCGGCAATCTCGCCGTTCTGGTCATTCATCAACATGTCATTTTCGAATTGGTGGTTAGCTATTTTCAGCAAATTTCGCAAAAATAGGTAAAGACCGAGTAAAATAAGCCCCTTAGCTATGAATCTAGCGCTATTCTGTCAATCTTTTCTTTGATTTTAAGGCTTCAGCAGACTATCACTGTCGCCTGCCAATGTCGCCTAGGTGACTGAGAGCAAAAGAAATTTGGGAACCAACAAAACTCTATACCATTATGTCTGAAGATCAATTAAAGAACCTGCGCGATGAACTCGACACAATCGACGTCGAAATTCAAAACCTCCTGACCCGAAGAGCCGAGATATCGCTCGAAGTTAAGAGAGTTAAGCAGGATGGAGAGGTCAAATTAAAGCCGGGTCGCGAAGCCCAAATTCTGCGCGCCCTGATTGAACGCCACCATGGACATTTCCCCAAACCCGAACTTATTCGAATATGGCGCGAAATCTTAAGCGCTTCGTTGCAAGCGCAGGGTCCTTTTTCAGTTGGCGTGTATGCGCCGGAAGACAAAAAAAATGGTGATGACGATGGTTGGGGTTATTTTGCCGCGGCGCGCGGACATTTTGGCACCTACACTCAAATGACCTGTTATGCATCCCAGCGCCGCGTTATTGAGGCTGTGATCGCAGATGAGTGCTCGGTTGGTATATTGCCGCTGCCCGACCGCCAAGAGGATGATCCGTGGTGGCGCTATCTCGCCGTTCAGGAAAGCAATGGCGGTTCGCGGCCGCCGCGTATTATTTCAAGGCTGCCTTTCGTTAATCCAATTGACCTCAACGGGCGGTCGATAAGCAACGCCTTGGATTGCCTGGTCATTGCTAAAAGTGAAGTCGATCCATCCGGCGCGGATTGCAGCTATTTCGTGCTAGATTTGGCTGAAAACATATTGAGTTCCAAGATTGATGCCAAATTGGTGGAAAATGGAATGGAGGGTGCGGTTGTCACGACGTGGCATAATGATCAAGCGCCTGAGCGATGGCTGACACTTATCAAAGCGGAAGACCTCATATTGCCTGATGATGAAAAATTTGGCCGGTTGATTGAAGAATTTGACGATCAGCTAAACCAGGCGACAATCCTTGGCGGATACGCCGTGCCGATTGGCGCTGATGCGCTCGCGCCCAATAAGAATAATGGCAACACAGGCTAAGGACAAAAAAATGGCTTCTCCCAAACCACTAGCTGGCCTCACAAAGATTGCCCCCTATGTTGGCGGCGAGTCTGAAATCACCGGTTTTGACCGGGTGATCAAGCTCGCCTCAAACGAAGGCGCTTTTGGCCCGAGCCCAAAAACACAAGAGGCGCTCAAAAAAATTGCTGGAGAGTTCCATCGCTACCCAGATGGCGACAGCAACGAAATACGTGATCTGTTGGCAGATAAAAATAATTTGCCGAAAGAAAACATCATCTGCGGTGCAGGCTCTGACGAATTGATCAGCCTGCTTTGCCGCTCCTATGCCGGTCCGGGCGATGAAATTCTGTACTCTGCGCATGGTTTTGCGATGTACCCGATCTATGGCCGGACTGTCGGAGCCACCGTAATTGGCGCGCCGGAAAATGGTATTACCATTGATGTCGACCAAATGCTTTCGCACGTCACTGAAAATACCAAGCTGATTTTTATTGCCAATCCCAACAATCCGACCGGCACCTATTTGCCTAAATCCGAGGTGCAACGCCTGATCGACGGCCTGCCGGAAGATATACTTTTGGTGATAGATTCTGCGTATGCCGAATTTGTCGATCGCGATGATTACTCCGACGGTGCGGGATTTGTCGCCTCCCATGACAATGTCGTCATGCTTCGGACGTTTTCAAAGATCTACGGAATGGGTGGATTACGGCTTGGCTGGGGCTATGCACCGGATGATGTGATCGACATTCTCAATCGCATGCGGAGCCCGTTCAATGTCGCCTACCCCGCTATGGTCGCCGGCGTTGCTGCCATCCAAGACCAAGAATTTGTAAAAATGTCTCAAGAGCACAATAAAAAGTGGCTCGCCTGGACGACAGAACAAATTCGAGCGCTTGGCCTTGAAGTGCCAGATAGTGTCTGCAATTTCGTGCTGGTACATTTTCCAGAAGATGCCGGCAAAAATGCGACAGCTGAGTCGGCGGATGAATTTTTAAAATCCAAAGGCATCATCGTGCGACGCATGGCAGGATATGGCTTGCCCGATGCATTGCGTATTTCCATTGGCCTTGAAGATGAGATGAAAATTGTCGTCGATGCCCTAACTGAATTTGTGGGTACCTAAAATGGCAAATCCTCTATTTGATCGCATCGCATTGATCGGCATTGGCCTGATCGGCTCTTCCATAGCACGCCTCGCAAAGCGCGACGGTCTGGTTGGTCATATATCAGTTACCGCGCGCACTCAGGAAAGCCTCGACAAAGCGATGGAGCTTGGCATTGCCGATAGCGTGACGCTCGATCAGGAAGCTGCGGTGAAAGACGCTGATCTGGTGATTATTTGCTCCCCGCTTGGAGCTTATAGCTCAATCATCGAGACCATTGCACCGGGTTTAAAGCCGGGCGCCATCGTGAGCGATGTCGGATCGGTCAAAGAAGCCGTTGTCCGTGATTTGGCACCTCATATTCCGGACGGCGTCCATTTGATCCCGGCCCACCCGGTTGCCGGTACCGAGCATTCTGGCCCGGAGGCTGGTTTTCCTGAATTATTTGAAGATCGATGGTGCATTTTAACGCCCCCTGCTGACGCAGATGAGGAAGCGACAAAAGCACTGAGTGCATTTTGGGAAGCTGCAGGCTCAAACATCGAAATTATGGACCCAGCCCACCACGATCTGGTGATGGCGATGACCTCCCACCTGCCCCACTTGATTGCCTACACAATTGTTGGCACAGCCACCGATCTCGAAAAAACATTGCGCAATGAAGTGATTAAGTTCTCAGCCGGTGGTTTTAGAGATTTTACCCGTATTGCCGCTTCCGATCCGACGATGTGGCGGGATGTGTTTCTCAAAAATAAAGATGCCGTTCTTGAAATGCTCCAACGCTTTAACGAGGACATTACCGCCTTACAGCGTGCCATCCGTTGGGAAGAAGGCGACACTCTATTCGAGCTCTTTTCTCGCACCAGAGAAGTCCGCCGCGGTGTGATCGAAGCCAAACAAGAAAAAATGTACGATTAGGTTGGTCTCGTCTTATTGGCCCAACTTCTGAATGCCATCCTGCACTTCTTTGGGTGGCGGCGGATCTTCACCCCAGTCTATTGCCTGCACCGCCATTAAAGGCACAGGGCCGGCTGAGAGTTGACCATCTTGCAAGGTCAACGGCAGACTTATACTGCGCTCGCCTTTGCCGACACGCCGGGACAAAACGCCCAATACGAGTTTTGCCATTGCAGCATCGCCGGACCGGATGTACCCAGCCTTTTTCAATGTGTTGATCGACGAAAAAAACCCTTGAAATTTCGCTGAAATCGCGATCAAAGGCTGCAAATCCTTATCCAGCGCAATGGTTCCCGCGGCATGGATTTTAAGCTTGCCATAAATCCCCTCAAGCAAACCTACTTCTATAATACCGCCTTCATCTCGCCAGTCAGCTAGATTCTGAACCGAACCCGATAAAGCGAGATTGCCGATAATTTTAAACTCCGTTTTGAGTTCCTTTAGATTGTGGCCAAGCGGTAGTTGGAGGAATGTCGGCAGTTGGATACCGCTTAGTTTGGCTTTTAGGGAAAAAGTCGGTGTTTTTGCCGGGTTTTTTAACCGTGCTTCGCCGGGAAACAAGCGACGGCTGACGATGGAGGCCGCCGTTGTTGAAAAAACTGCCTTGGTTTGCACCTCCGTCAAGTTGAGCCCGGCAATTTCCAAATCCAGCTTTTCCGGCCAGCCGTCCGAGAAAATCGTTGCGTCCATAACAAGTTGTTGAACTTCTCCTTCAAAACGATAGATGCCGCCTTGATTCTCATAGGCCAAAATATGACTGCCGGAGAGATCAACATTGAATTTATTAAAATTCCAAGGCTTCATTTCTGCCACCACACGTCGGCCCTGCCAGAACCATTTCTCACCACCGAGCTCTCTTACGGGTTGAGCATTTAAGACCAAGGTTTGCAGTTTCGGTTCGGTCAGAACAACTTTGAATTTGGTCGGAAAGCCACTGATTTCTATTTGATTGAAGGAGGCCGTTATCCCTTGCTCGGCACGATCCGAAATCCAATTTGTCACAGCGTCTTTCAAATTGGTTGCGATCATAAACCAGTAAAGTGTGTAGACGACGCTTGCCACCGCGATGGCAACACCAATGATTAGAAAACTGCGCAAAACTTTGAAAAGTTTGGGCGGCTCAAAATCAATTGAGGCATGCCGTTGAGAGGAGGCTTGGCCGCCAGCCGATCTACTTGGTTGTGATTTTCTTGGGTTTAGGGCCATCAAATGCTCGTTACAGTGGGTCTAATATTTAATCAAATAGCTATTTAATTGCTTGGACAGCTGGATGCGAAACCGTAATCTAGAGCATAACCTAAAAGTGATCAAAACATGTCTGACTCCCGCCAGAACAACACTCAAAAAATCGGCGCAAATTATTGGATTGTCGCCATGCCGGCGGCCTTCGTGTTTTTGTGGAGCACCGGTTTTATCGGTGCCAAATACGGCATGCCCTATGCCGAGCCTTTTACTTTTTTAAGTGCGAGATTTGTCATTGTCATCGCACTGATGTTGGGTTTGAGTATCATAACAAAAGCGCCTTGGCCCAAAGATGTCAAAACGGTTATGCACATTGCAATTGCCGGGGCGTTGGTCAACGCGATGTATCTTGGCGGTGTTTTTTCCTCTGTTCATAACGGTCTGCCGGTCGGAATCTCAGCACTGATTACAGGGTTACAGCCTGTCTTAACCGCTATGTTTGCAAGCCGCTTGCTGGGCGAAACAGTAACCAAGCGGCAATGGCTCGGCATCGTCCTCGGATTTATCGGCGTTGTCATGGTTGTTGCCAACAAAATCAGTGGACCCGAGGCCAACCTCACCGGCATTTTGTTCGCTGTAATTGCTCTTTTTGGCATTACAGCCGGCACGCTCTATCAAAAAAAGTATTGCGCCGCGATGGATCTGAGAAGTGGCTCTGTAATCCAGTTTTCTTCCTCTCTTGTAATTATATTTCTACTGGCGATCTTTTTTGAACCTTTGCAAATTCAATGGTCAGGAGAATTTATCTTCTCTTTATTCTGGTTGGTGGTTGTTTTATCTGTCGGTGCCATTTCACTTTTAACATTGCTGATCAGGCGTGGCGCCGCCTCCAAAGTTGCCAGCCTGTTTTATTTGGTTCCGCCGGTGACGGCCCTCATGTCCTTCTTTATATTTGACGAGGCACTTGGACCTTTCGAGTTAATTGGCATGGCCGCCGTTGTTGCCGGCGTTGCACTGGTGACGAGAGAGTAATTTAGATGGCAGATGACGTTTGGGTATTCGGCTACGCGTCACTAATGTGGAAGCCTGATTTTGCGCATATAGAAAGCCAGCCCGCCCGTTTGTTTGGATATCACCGGGCTCTATGTGTGTATTCGTTTCTGTATCGAGGTACCCCAGAAAAGCCCGGCCTTGTTGCTGGCTTAGTGCCGGGCGGCTCCTGCCGAGGCGTCGCCTTTCGTGTCGCCGCAAAGCACTGGGATAAAGTTCATCAAAAATTACATGACCGCGAAATGGTCTACGACGTCTACATCCCAAAATGGATGCAGGCAGACATCAATGGAAACAAGCAACAGGTTTTCGGCTATATCGCCAATTCGAAAAATAAACAATTTGCTGGGAATTTATCTAATGCAGAAATCGCTCATCTAATTGCAGCGGGTAAAGGCACAAGCGGCACCGGCATTGAGTATCTTGAAAATACGCTACAGCATTTGGAAGAACTTGGAATAGAAGATCAAAAGCTCAAAACTATTCTAAGATTGGCCACAGAAAAAAGCTAATCGTCAGCAACTTTGGACAGCAATGCAATCAGCTGCGCGCTCTCTTCATCCGACAAATTGGCGGCGATCCGATCTTCATGGCTGGATACCATTGGCCGGAGCTTTTCAATCAAGGCGTTGCCTTGATCGCTTAGCACCAACGCGTAAGACCGTCGATCTAACGGCGACGGACGGCGTTCCACCAACCCGCGGGATTCCAAGGCATCAATGACAGCGACCATGGTAGAGCGTTCTATACCAACGGCGCGGGCAAGAGCAGATTGAGTAAGACCTGGATTTGAACAGATCAGCAAGGCGACACCAAATTGGCCCGGCGTTATCTGAACCTCACTCATTGTTTTAACAAAATCATTAAAGACAGTTATTTGAGCGCGGCGCAGGTGATAGCCAAGCAAAGTGGGCAAAACATCGAAATCGATTTCTGCGTCATCGTTATTCGCTTGAGCGTCATTCAGAACAGATGTTGAAATTTTTTTCGTCCACTAATTAAAATTATTAAAAAAACGCATTTTGTAAAATTTGGTCGACCATAGGATTTATGCTCAATCTTGTCTATATGCGTCGTTAATATTTTAGCCAACCTTCGCCGATTGCTGATTTTCAATCATTTGGCGCAGTGCAAAACGTTGCAACTTGCCCGTTGCCGTCAGCGGCATTTCCTCCACAAAATACATTCTTCGAGGACATTTGTAGATCGACAGATTTGCTGTCAGCGATTCGGTTAGTTCTTTTTCAAGTTGCTCCGTCGCGCCGTTAATATTTGGAGCAACCAGGAACAATGCAAGCCGAATAAGTCCTTCCTCATTCGGCACTCCGACAACAGCGGCCTCGGATACTTTATCGTTTTTGAGGACCTGCTCTTCAATTTCAGCGGGACTAACCCATTGTCCTGATATTTTGAGCATATCATCGACCCGGCCTTGATATTCATACCAGCCGTCTTTATCAAAAGTGAACATATCATTGGTGCAATACCAACCATCTTTGAAGACTTCTCGGGTTTTTTTCTTCATGTTCCAATAACCGGTCGCGACGCAGGACATTCGCACCCAAAGTATGCCGGGTGTATTAGGCTCGGTGACCAAATCACCATCCTGACTGATCACTTTAACTTCTGTACCAGGTGTCGGCACACCGCAGGTCCCAGGATTTAATTTATCCGGTCGATTGGCTAGAAAAAGGAAGCAGGTCTCAGTGGCACCAATGCCTTCGAGCATCGGACGCCCGGTTGCTTCCATCCACTGATCAAACAATGTGCGGGGTAATTTCTCACCCGCGGTTAAATAGTAGCGTACGTCTTTAAAAGCAGGCTTTTGCGCCGCACCGTCGCGTAACAAATTACGGTAGAAAGTCGGGACACTTAGCAAAATTGTCGGCTTAAAGCGCTCAACCACATTGGCCACCGCCTCCGCATCCGGCCAATCAGGATAAAGAATGACAGTCGCACCAAGTTTGATCGTTGCTAAAAAGCAGTGGGCCAATGAAAAAGCAAAGAACAGCTTTGAAGAACCATAGATGCGATCGCCAGGCCCAACACCTAGAACTTCACCCATAAGATGCTCGGCCGCAAATACAGACTTCTGGCTATGGACAACGCCTTTTGGTTTGCCGGTTGTGCCTGAGGAATACATCCACAGCGCCGGATCTTCTGCCGCTAATTCAACGGCTTCCAATTCTTTCGAAGCAGGCTCCATAATTTTGGGTAAAAAGTAAAAGTCTGCGTGTTCGACATCAGTGGTAATAACCATCGGCGGCTGAGTTATATCCTCAGCAACCTGCCGATAATCTTCGACAAACATATCGTCGAGTACAATCGCCTTTGCGGCACTATTATTGACAGTATAAGCCACATCTGCGCCGCTTAAACGTAGGTTAAGGGCAATCGGCACGGCGCCAATTTTCATCAATCCAAGATAAACGTAAAAGAATTCAGGGGTATCGCGCACCATGAGCGTCACCCGATCACCTTTCGAAATACCCAATTCTGAAAAGGCATTTCCGGCCTGATTTACCGAATGCCACAGTTGGCAATAGGTTACCGTTTCATCGCCGCAAATCAGGGCTATATCATGGTTTTGCCCACGAGCAATCGACGGCCCGAGAACCGCTTCCGCCATATTTAATGAATTCCGTGTAGAACGGCTGATTGAGGACACTGCGGACCCCCCTCTGTAAATACTTTCGCTGACGCCTTTTTATATTCCGATTTTTGGAACTAATTGTCATATTGTTGGGGATGCGAACGTTTCTAGTCAAGCATTTGCTCATGTTAATCTAAAAAAAATTGTTTTAAAGTAAATAACAGGTTATTCAAAATCACTGCTACAGCATAGACCTTGGGAATATATCGAATGGCGAACAGAACTGACAAAAGCAAATTTAAGATGCCACCAAAGATGAAACTGGCTTTGAGCGCTGTCATTTTGGTTGGCCTTTTGGCGAGCTGTAGCGGCAGGTCAGAAAATTGGCAGCACTCTTCCAAACCCAAAGATCAATGGTCTTCAGATATAGCGGTCTGCAAACAGCGGGCGAGTACTTTGATCGGCCGCCAATTAGATATTGAGAACGATTCCAGTTTTCGAAACCGGGACGAGCTTCAAGTTCAATTTGCAGCTCATGACGCGCGCAAAAAACGCTATTCATTTTTTACCAGCTGCCTATCTGGAAAAGGCTATCGAAAAGTATCGGCGAGGTAGCACTCAAGAGGCAAAATTAGCGAGTCGCTCGACCCCTCACTTGGCTCGTGATATTCTAACGCCAATGAAAAACCGAATTACTTAAAGATTGTTGTCATGGATAAGCCGACACTCGGTGCGCTTGAACAGGCACTATTTGATCATAATATCGATCATTCCATCGACGAAGTTAGGGACATCATCAATGGTGTTGCCGCTTCGCCAGAGCCGAATGGTGCCATGGGCGCGCCCGATGTCTGGCACAGGCTTATTGGCAGCTCGGTCCAGCCAGAATTAGCCGGTCTGTTGTCGTCAGAACTGGCTCTCGCCCGCAAAACCGATGATGGTTTAACCAAGTCCGGGACAGGTCCGTGGCCATCGGCCAATCGCCTTGCTGATTTACGGAAAGAGATGAAAGCCCAGAGTATCGATGGCTTTATTATCCCGTTAGCGGATGAACACCAAGGTGAGTATGTCCCAAAAAATGCGCAACGATTGACTTGGTTGACCGGATTTACCGGCTCCGCCGGTTTGGCTGTTGTTCTGGCTTCAAAGGCTGCAATCTTTGTTGATGGCCGCTACACCCTACAAGCAGGCGAACAGGTCGATAGTGATCACTTCGAAATCAATCACCTCGTCGATACGCCGGCAGATAATTGGATTGCGGACAATTTAAACGCTGGCGAAGAGCTGGGATTTGATCCCTGGCTGCACACTGCCGATGGCGTCGGCAGATTGCGGCGCGTGTGTGAGAAAGCAGGCGGCAAATTAACGCCGGTAAGCACTAATCCGGTTGACGCTGTATGGGCGAGCCAGCCGCCGCCGTCATTAACGCCTGCCCACCTTCTCGATAGCAGTTTTACCGGCAGCAAATCTGCCGATAAGCGCCAGGAAATTTCTGAGATACTGAAAAGCGAAAATGTAGATGCCTTTGTTCTAACCGCACCAGACTCGATTGCCTGGCTCTCCAATATGCGCGGCGGTGATGTGCCCTATACGCCATTCTCACTGGCTTTTGGTATCATCCACGCGGATTTCAGCCTGGATATCTATAGCGACCTCCGCAAATTCACGGACAGTGTCATTGAAACGCTAGGCGATGACGTCACGCTTCATCCGCGGGCAGAATTTTTGTCGGCCTTGCAGCACCTCGGCAGCAAAAAACTCAAAGTTGGCATCGACCTTATGTCAGCAGCTGAAATCATTTCCCAGAAGATCAAAGAGTCCGGTGGCATCATTCAACGCCTCACCGATCCCTGCCAGCTCCCAAAAGCCCGAAAAAATGAGGTTGAGTTGAATGGCATGCGCCAAGCACATCTTCGGGACGGCGTCGCGTTAACCCGGTTCTTGGCCTGGTTGGATAAAAACGCTCCCAAAGGCGAGCTGAGCGAAATGTCCGCCGCCGAGCAATTGGAAAAATTCCGCCGCGAAGGAGAACATATTCAAGGACTGAGCTTCCCGACTATTTCAGGATCGGGTCCAAATGGCGCTATTGTCCATTATCGCGTCACCCAACAAAGCAATCGAAAACTCGATCAAAACTCCCTCTATTTGGTGGATTCCGGTGCTCAATATCTGGATGGCACGACCGATGTGACCCGAACGATCGCGATAGGCACTCCAAGTGCCGAAATGAAAGACCGGTTTACCCGCGTTTTGAAAGGTCATATTGCATTGGCCCGCGCGGTATTTCCTGAGGGAACCAGTGGCTCACAGCTCGATATTTTAGCCCGCTCATCATTGTGGCAGGCTGGCATCGATTACGATCACGGTACGGGTCATGGCGTCGGTAGCTTTTTGGGCGTGCATGAGGGACCTCACAGAATATCTAAAATGCCGAGCCGTGTCGCCTTAGAACCTGGAATGGTTGTTTCCAACGAACCTGGATATTACAAATCCGGCGAATTCGGTATTCGCATCGAGAATCTTGTCGCCGTCGTCGAAGCATCAGCCCCGGATAATGCGGAACGTCCCCTCTATTGTTTTGAAACGTTGACTCTCGCGCCGATCGACCTGACATTGATCGATAATAATCTTCTAAATCAAGGAGAATTGGACTGGATCGATGGCTATCATGAGAAAGTTCGAAAGGCGCTTTCGCCGATGTTGGATGAAGAAACCAAAAAATGGCTTATCGAGACAACAAAATATGGGAACTCAGATAAACCCAAATTTCCCAATTAATTTGTGAGATATTGCCTTTCTTGTTGAATTTCCATATATAAATAGCCACATTTCAAGTATCAATGAACAATAAATATCAATTTTCATCGATGGCTGTGGAGGAGCTAAGCCATTGATAGTCGTGGAATATTTATAATTTAATATAAAAAATATTGTTATCGAGGAACATTTATGGCTGGCACCCCAACCAAAAAGCTGTTTAGCGCCGAAATTAAGATGATGAAGGAAAAGGGCCAAGAACTGCCTCAGCACGTCTTTGAGCGGCCCGATGCAGAAGCTATTCCACAGCAAACCGTTAATGGTGTCAGTAATGCGCAGTTATTGTCTGCTATCTTAGATCTACAAATCATCATGCGGAAAAATGCTCAAGCCGCCGCGGAAACGCCTCAACCCGCCGAAGCTCCCAAAGATCTATCTGAACAAGAACAACCGGAACAGGATTCCGAAGCCGCCTCAGCTATGAAAAATGAACTTCGTGCGCTGTCGCGCTCTATCCAGGAAACCAAAGCAGAAATTCGCTCCATGCAAGGCGGTACTCAAGGCGGCGATCAGGTCCTTAAAGCCAGCACTGAATTGGATGCTGTGGTACAGGCGACCGAAGATGCGACAAATGTCATCTTGGAATCAACTGAAAAAATTGACGAATTGGCTGAAAAACTTCAACTCAGTACTGAGACCGCAGAAGATCGCCAAGCCGCAGATGAAATTATGGAATTGACGTTAAAAATGGTCGAAGCCTGTAATTTTCAGGACCTCACCGGCCAACGCATTACCAAAGTTGTTAACGCCCTCAAATATGTTGAAGATCGTATCAATGCGATGATCGAGATATGGGGCGAAGACGATATTGCCGAAATTGAAGCCTCAGTCGCTGACAAAACCGATGAAGACAAAAATCTTCTCAACGGCCCGGCGCTTTCGGGTGAAGGCATCGGTCAGGACGATATCGACGCACTTTTTGACTAAATGACGCTGGATTTCCCCAAAAAAGCCTAGGGTAAACCACTAAAACCATCTCTCCTACATCAAAAATTTCATTGAAAATCGCCTCATCAATCCAAATTTTGAGTTGTGCCAATCACACATGGTTTGGCAAATGCGACCTTGGATGAACAGATGAACAAGAGGCGAGCGTAATGCCCAAAGACAACTTAGAGGAAATTGCCTTTCCTCAAATAGTCAACTTGGACACCGAAATGCGAAAAATCGTGTTGGCCGATGCCAAATTCCTATTGGCGCGCCTGAAGCAAAAAGGTTTAATTGACGCAAAAGTAGAATATCGCGACATCATATTTACGCCTAAATTGATGCAAAATTTTCTCGAAGTGCTTCGGGAAAATCTTGATATCGGCAAAAATTTATTTGTCAACGAATGCGGCAAACGTATTTTTGATATGGAAACACCCCTCGTGTGTGGTGCTACGCTCGGTGAATTAGAACGCATGCTGGTATACACCTGCGCCAGTAAAATATTCGTAACATCGCAAAAACCCAAAAAAGAGAAAGTTAAAAAGAAAAAGAAAAAAAGATTTGGTCTCTTCAGCAATAAAAAAGCCGAAGAAGATGATGATGACAGCGGGCAGGATGTCATAAACGAAGGTGCCGATAAACTAGCTGAGCTTAAACCTTTTTTGATTTATGCGTGGCAACTCCCTTTGGTTGATGCCTACAACAAAATGCAGCGTGAACACTACCAGGCGCTCGGCGAGACTTTGTTGTATCTAGATACCCCCAAGAAGGTAGTCGTTGTTTCCGGTTTAAATCCAGGCGAAATAGCCTCCGTTAGAAAACTTACGGATGAGCGTTTTGAAACAATCCTGAGAGTGAAGCCACAAGCCATTGCCGGCATGGCACAAATCAAATCGAAGGCCAAATTTGATTTTATATTTAAAACCGCCAAAAAACGCGTTTTTGATTTTTTTGCGCGTGACCAGCAATATATAGCCGAAATACTTGGCGTCCACGAAAATTTTGTCTGGGCTCTCGACGAAAGTGTTGCGGATATGTCGATGGAAAGCCTGCCCGTACTCATTAGGCTCAAAATGCCGTTCTTAAAACTTTTTATGGAAGTATTCCGCGAAGAGTTTACCGATTTCTCAAAAATCATACTACGCGAGCCTCAATTTGCACCAACCTATCTCAAACCTGTTGTTGAAGAATTTTACAATCTTTTGTCGGGAGATACTCTCGATGAAGATAAGGAAGATTCGGTCGGCGCTATTGTCGCGTTAAAATGGCGCGGTCAAAAAGATGACATTCTGTCCTGGTATAAAAATCTCAAGCAGGTCCAGAAAGAAGAAGCAGAAGAAGCCGCAAAATTAGTGAAACTCACCAAAAAGACCTAATTTTCTCAATTTCCTCCGTTTACACTCCAAATTCTGTATAAATTCCATAACATTACCGCTGATTGCCTCTTGCTTTCTGAGCGGATATGACCAGAATAGCGCGTTCTTTAACGGGAATAGCGATTTCCAACAGATATATGTGTTTGAGCGATGAGTAAAACGAGCAAAAAAGATACAGTCTCCAGCGCCATTTGGGGTGGCCGGTTCGACGGTGGGCCGTCTGAAATCATGGAACGCATCAACGCGTCCATTGATTTCGATAAGCGGATGTATGCCCAAGACATTACTGCGTCCAAAGCCCATGCAACAATGCTGGTTCAGCAAAACATAATTTCGGCCGAAGATGGCGACCGGATAAATGATGGGCTCGGCCAAATTTTAAGCGAAATTGAAGATGGGTCATTTGAGTTCAAAACCGAACTTGAAGATATTCATATGAATGTCGAATCCCGGCTCACCGAAATAATTGGCGATGCAGCAGGGCGGCTGCACACCGCGCGGTCACGGAATGATCAGGTGGCAACGGATTTCAAACTTTGGATCCGAGATGATCTCGATCGGCTGGATATTGATTTGCAGTCATTTCAAGCGACGTTGATCGCACGGGCAGAAGAGCACGCCGCCACCATTATGCCTGGCTACACACATTTACAAACGGCGCAACCGGTTACGCTCGGCCATCATTTGCTGGCCTATGTTGAGATGGTGGGTCGAGATCGGGGCCGGCTCGCCGATTGCCGGAAAAGAATGAACGAAAATCCGCTCGGTTCAGGCGCGATCGCAGGAACGTCCTTTCCAATTGATCGGCAGGCAACTGCAGACGCGCTTGGTTTTGAACGGCCGACGGCCAATTCCCTTGATGCTGTATCAGACCGGGATTTTGCGCTTGAATATTTATCGCTCGCCGCAATTCTTTCGATCCATCTCTCGAGATTGGCCGAAGAAATTGTCATTTGGGCAAGTGCGTCTTTTGGCTTTGTGAATCTGCCGGATTCGTTTTCAACCGGCAGTTCGATGCTGCCGCAAAAAAGAAATCCAGACGCCGCCGAATTGGTGCGCGCTAAATCTGGCCGCGTGATTGGCAATCTCAATGCCTTGCTGATTGTCATGAAGGGCCTGCCGCTTGCCTATAGCAAAGACATGCAAGAAGACAAAGAACCTGTCTTTGAGACGGCAGACACGCTTGCGCTAACCGTTGCGGCGATGACCGGCATGTTTGAGGAAATAACATTTAATAACGATAAATTGCTGGCTGCCGCAAAAGCCGCAAACTCCAACGCCATTGATTTGGCCGATTGGTTGGTGCGGGAACTTGGTAAACCGTTTAGAGAAGCTCACCGCATTAGTGGTAGCATGGTAAAGCTTGCGGAGAGTAAAGGCTGTATGTTGGAAGAGTTAAATCTTACCGACATGCAAAGTGTAGAACCCGCGATAACCGAAGATGTTTTGGCCATGCTCGATATTGAACAGGCTTTAAACGCAAGATCGAGCTTTGGTGGACCTGCTCCGGCCAACGTCAAAGAGGCTTGCGCTCAGGCGCGCCTCAAGTATCTTGGGTAACAAGCAGTTTGGGATTGAAGCAGATGAAACAGCGTCGATTACATAGATTTGTTTTGAGCTTATTGGTCGTCTTAATGACGCTACCGATCCTGTCCGCCTGCGGTAAGAAGAACGATGTGCAACCACCACCCGGTGAAAAGTCGGATTTTCCGCGCAAATATCCCAGCTATTAACCCGTCCTAAAACGAGCCCGACATGGATCATTTTGAATACAAAAACGGCGTGCTTGCTGCCGAAGACGTACCGGTTTCCGAAATCGCGGAAGCTGTCGGCACGCCTTTTTACTGCTATTCCAGCGCGACCATAGAACGTCATTTTCAAGTGTTCTCGGAAGCTCTTTCGGATGTTTCAGCTACTGTATGTTTTGCTGTTAAAGCAAATTCCAATATAGCTGTGCTCAAAATTATGGCCGATATGGGAGCCGGCGCTGACGTTGTTTCATCCGGTGAATTAACGCGCGCGCTCAAAGCAGGCATGCCAGCCGATAAAATTGTTTTTTCCGGCGTTGGTAAGACCCGCGATGAATTGGCACATGCACTCAGTGAAAACATTCTTCAGATAAATGTTGAATCTGAGCCGGAGTTGCATGCTCTCAACGAGATTGCGGGATCGATGAGCGTAATTGCGCCAGTGGCGTTTCGCATCAATCCGGATGTTGATGCCCATACCCATGACAAAATATCAACCGGACGCTCGGAAGATAAGTTTGGCATTGAATGGACACGCATTCACGATGTCATAAACCGCGCGAGTAAATTGCCAAATATCGAGATCACTGGACTGGCCGTTCATATTGGCTCTCAGCTGACCGAGCTTCAGCCGTTTCGCGACGCCTTCATCCGGCTTCGTGATATTGTTGCCATTTTGAGAGCCGATGGTCATGCGATCCCAAGACTTGATCTCGGTGGTGGTCTCGGCATTCCCTATGATAGCGCCGAAACACCAAGTCCGGCTGAATACGGCAAAGTGGTTTCTGAAGTCTTAGGTGATGTGGAATGTGACCTCCTCTTTGAGCCCGGCAGGCTCATCGTCGGCAATGCCGGTATTTTGGTGACACAGATTGTTTACGTTAAAGAAGGAGCAACGCGGCGATTCTTGATTTTAGATGCCGCGATGAACGATCTCATGCGGCCGAGCCTGTATGATGCAAAACATGATATTGTGCCGGCCATCGAGCCAATTTCGGGTGCCAATCTTGAACGCGTCGATGTTGTTGGCCCGGTTTGTGAGACCGGCGACACCTTCGCGACAGAAATTGACCTGCCAGCCGCAGAAGCTGGGGATTTATTGGCCATTCGCTCCGCTGGGGCCTATGGCGCCGTCATGTCCTCGACCTATAACAGCCGGGCGCTGATCCCGGAAGTGCTGGTAAAAGGTGACAAATATTCAATTGTTCGCGAGCGAATAGAGCCAGACACTTTGTTAAACTACGAAAATCTGCCAAACTGGGACCCCTAAACGACGGAACACACTCTATATGTCGTTTAGAACATGTAAGGTGATTAGGATTTGCCAATAGGAAACTCGAAGCCCAAGACTACAAGGGGCCCTATTTATAGTCTCTATCTCGGACTGGCGCGGGCCAGTCTGACGTGGGAGCGTTTGTGGCCGGCGCTGTGGCCAGCGGTTGCACTCGCCGGTATGTTTTCCTTTGCCGCCCTTTTAGAGCTTTTTTCCTATCTCCCTATTTGGCTCCATGCTGCAATCGTCGTTGCTTTTCTAATCGCTTTTTTAGCCGCCATCCAAAAAGCTTTCACCCGTTTGCCGCGGGTCAAAGATATTCAGGCGCAGCACCATATTGAGCAGGCGAGCGATCTTGAACACCGGCCCCTGGCAGCGCTGGATGACACCTTAGCCGCTGGACGGGGCGACAGTGTGGCACGCGCTCTATGGCGAGCCCATCAGGCGCGCATGGCGGCGCAAGCGAATCAGCTAAAACTTGGATTGCCTAAAGCCGGACTGGCAAAGCGCGATCCCTGGGGCATGCGGGCTGCGGTTGGTCTGTTGCTCATTGTCGGCGTTATCGCAGCCGGCAGTGACAGCTTTAATCGTTTAGGCCGCGCAATCCTGCCAGAGCTGAGTGCGCTGACTTTAGGCCGTTCGGTGGCGATCAATATTTGGATTACGCCTCCAGCCTATACAGGTGTGCCGCCGATTGTGCTGCATGTCGGCAATCAAAATTCTACCGTTGGCGGTGCAACAACGACCGCGGAACAACCCAAACTTCTCAAAGTACCGGCGGGCAGCACGATATTAGCGCAGGTCAATGGCGGCGGCGCCCTACCGCAACTGAGTGTCAGCCAAACAGAGACAGTTTCAAATACAATGGATTTCAATCGCATTGAAGCCGATGCCTATCATCTCGAAACCGAACTTGGCGGCGAACAAATAAAAACCGGTGAGCGTCTCTCCATCCTCCAACACGGGCATGAATTGGCCGGCTGGCCGATGACCATCCTCAAGGATGCGGCGCCGACGATTGAATTTTCTGGCGCACCCGAAACAACACCGCAGCTCCGTCTTCAGCTCCCATTTTCAGCCAAGGATGACTATGGCGTAAAGACCGTGACGGCTTCCATTCGCCGGTTGGATGGTCAAAGAATTCCAGGCGGCCAAGATGAAATTATCCTGCGCTTGCCGTTGCCGGGCCAGGAAGAGACCGACGTTAAAAGAAAATCAAACCACGATTTAATCTCGCACGTTTGGGCGGGCCTGCCGGTGCTTGTGCATCTATTGGTCGGAGATGAGCAGGGCCAAACCGGGCTTAGCCAAGTTGAGCCTGTTGTGCTGCCGGAGCGGCGATTTAGCCACCCCGCGGCCAAAGAAATATATGAGATACGCAAGCGATTAGCCGTCGATAACCGCTCTCGAATTTTAGCCGGCCTTAAGCTGGACCAATTGACAGATGAGCCCTCTCTTTTTGATGGCAATAATACAATTTATTTGGGTCTGAGAGTCGCCCGCGAACGTCTCAAGAGAGACAAAAAAGAAATTGCCGTCGTCCAGGTCCAAAAGATGCTGTGGGACATCGCCCTTCAAATCGAAGAAGGCCGGGCAGCAACTGCTGGTGCTGACCTTCGCGCTGCGCAACGCCGCCTGATGGAAGCGCTTGATCGCAACGCCAGCACGGAAGAAATCGAACGTTTGATGAACGAAGTTCAAAAGGCCTTAGAGAAGTTTATGGCTGCCTTGATGCACGAGTTACAGCAGCGTGGCCAAATTTCACCGCTGGATCCGAATGCGCAAACCATGACAAATCAGGACATTCAGCGCATGCTGGACCGTGCCCGAGAGCTTATGCGCCAAGGATCACGAGAGGCTGCTCGCCAGTTAATGGCTGAGTTGCAGCGCATGCTCGAAAATTTACGCAGTGCCTTGGCCCGCGGCGGTCGCCAAAGTCAACAATCCAAAGAAGCGCAAAAGACGATGCGCGAGCTTCGCGAAATTATTCGCCGCCAACAAAAATTACTCGAAGAGACCCATAAGCGTGCGCAGCAGGACCCCGCGGAACGGGAACAGGAAGGCCGAAATCCGGAAAACAAAAAAAAGCGCGAAGGATTGTCTGATCAGGAAGGTATCCGCCGTCAACTCGGCAAAATGATGCAGAAATTTGGCGAAATGATGGGCAGTATCCCGAAAGGCCTCGGCACCGCCGAGCGCGCAATGCGCCAGTCAGAAAAAGCGCTTGGCAAAGGCCGTCCCGGCGAATCGGTAGGCCCGCAGTCCCGTGCTCTTGAAGCTTTGCGCCAAGGTGCGCGAAATTCTGCCCGAGCCCTAGCGCGGCGCATGGGACGAGGCCGTGGCCGTGCAAATGGCCGCCGTGGCCCTGGGGGCCGCTTTGGTGCGTTTTCTGGCCCCCGCCTCAGAGGTATGCGGCCCGGCAACCGTGATCCCTTTGGCCGCCGTCAACAAGAAGAAGGCAACCAGGGAACCGCCACCGGCCAGGTGAAGATTCCAGGCGAAAGCGAAATGCAACGGGCGCGGAAAATCTTGGAAGAACTCCGCCGCCGAGCGGGCGATCTCTGGCGGCCCGAGATCGAACTCGACTACATCGAGCGGCTGCTCAAGCGGTTTTAGAATCCCCCCACCCTAACCCTCCCTTGAGGGGGAGTGTTAGGGTGGGGGGATTCTACGAAAGTGGCTTACTTAACCACGCGTAGCTTAATCTGTATTTCTTTCAGAATATTGTATTCGTGCTGAGCGCGAGTTGCGAGTTCGTCCGAGGAGACTTTGCCGCTTTGCAGGCGCTCAATCCATTCATCGGCGGGCACCCACTGCACGTCTTCTACTTCGAAATCAACATCGAGATAATCCGCCAAGGGTGTATTGGCATATCCTTCGTCGCGCCATTCAGCATTCAGTCGTTTTGAAAACAGGTGAAACTGCTGCGGCAGGATAGGCCGTACATGAGTTGGATCAGTGATATAATCATCATGGCGCGGATGCGGTACTTTAATGTTGATCTCCGCATCTGCCTTACAGATACGATAAAGTTCTTAGATGATTGAGAGATAAATTTCTTTAGTCTCACCGAGATGCTCCAAAACATGGCTCATCACTATTTCATCGACGCTGTTATCTTCAAAAGGCCAGGGGAATGTTTCGAGGTCTACAACTTGATCAGGCGCGCAGGCCTCTTGGCTATCGACATTGAGATAGCCGTCGATTTTGCTGTTACCACAGCCAAGATTCAAGCGCATGTTGTTCCCCTCTTCTGAGAACACTCTAACCTTAGCACTTGAGGGGACGCAACGACCTCATGTGTCATATGATCTACGCTAGGGTGTCTTTCAGCCTGGAAACCAATTCTCGGAAAAATTCACGGCGCAGACGATGCATTTCTACGCGAGCACTCATCCAACTGGTAGCGCTCAAACCGCTCGAGTTCTGTGTGATGATGTATCCAATTCATTTTTTTGCTCCCTCAAGCACGCTGCAATTTGCAGCGCATACCCAATAACAGAGTAAAAACCATGCCGGATGCACGGAAACTAAAATCATTTATTATCAAAAGGTTAGCATGTTGGGCAGGATTTCAGAGGTGGGCAGACCCGGCACAAATTGCCGAATTTGAGGAAAATTAAAAGCTATTTCTGTTCACCGCCCTCTTTGTCTTGAAAAGGTCCATACACAATATCTACGTCTCGACCCGTCAAAATTTTTGCTTCAAGGAATTTTGTTTCAAACTTCACCTGACCGTTCGGTTTTAAAGATTTAACGGAAGGAGTAACTTTGTTTACACCAATCAATTGCTTGTTAACATCAAGGATTCTGACAAATAATATAGGAACAAGTTGCTCCACATCGCTTACATTTCTGACCAAACCTTTAACTATTATCCAGTCCTGGTCATTAATTTTTTTCTTTTTTTGGATCTCCAGCATTTACGTTTAATCCCTCGCCCGGTATCGCAACACGAAGACCTATTAATTCAAAGACAACATTCGAAGATGGAATGAGATCAACAACGATGCCGCGCATAAAGACCGCGCCGGTGCCAATGCCACCAAAGATAATAAGGATGATCAGAGTTTTAATCAGGGTTTTAACAATACCGCCCTTGTTCTCTTCATCTTCCTCGTCATCGGGATCAGGCGTAAAAGCTTCAAGCGGCTCAGGATCTTCGAGAGCTTCTAAATCTTCAAGGCTGATCTCATTCGGTTCTTCTATCGGAGCTTCGTCGAATGTATCTCCTTCTTCCGTCGCTCCCAGGGCTGCATCTAGCTCTTCTTCTGATGGCAAGTCCTCTTCCGGAATGGGTTCCGGCGCTGGCGATGGAGAAAGTTCAGGAGCCGGCGGCGGTGTAAATTGAGGCTGTGGAGCCGGCGCTATCGGCGGTACAGCGAATTGTCCAGGCGACACGTATTGCGGTTGTGGCTGATGAACTGCCTGATACTGATGCCAAGTATGGTTACAATTAAAACAACGAACGGCCCGGCCATTCGTTCCAATGTTTACACCATCGACGTTAAATAAGGTCGAACAAGACGGACAAGAAATATACATTGGCATCCATTGTCATTACACTATTGATACTTATAGGAAAAAGCTGTTCAGAGCGCAAGCGGCGCTGGACGAAAGGGCAAGTGCCGTGTCATTCTGCACCCGAACCATGACCAATCAATCAAAGACGAAAATCTGTATTAATGGCTGAAGTTGTCCGATTTGAAAATGTAGGACTCCGCTACGGACTGGGTCCAGAGGTGCTGCAAGACATCACCTTCGGCCTCGAAGCCGGCTCGTTCCACTTTCTGATAGGCCCCAGTGGCGCTGGAAAATCGTCCCTATTGCGGCTGATGTATCTCGCTCATCTACCAACGCGAGGATTGATTTCCTTGTTCGGGCGCGACGTCTCGACGTTGCCGCACGAGCAGCTCCCTAAAATCCGCCGGCGCATTGGTGTGATGTTCCAAGATTTTCGATTGCTGCCGCATTTAACGGCCTTCGACAACGTCGCATTGCCGCTCCGAGTTGCCGGAGTGCGCGAATCGGAGATTCGCCGGCATGTCGAAGAACTGCTCACTTGGGTCGCTTTGGAGAATCATATGGATGTCCGTCCACCAACGATGTCGGGTGGCCAACAGCAGCGCGTTGCCATCGCCCGGGCGGTGATCGCGCGGCCAAAAATCCTTTATGCGGATGAGCCAACCGGCAATGTTGATGATCGCATCGCGGCAAGATTGATGCATCTGTTTGAGGAGCTCAACAAACTCGGCACGACAGTCATTATTGCAACCCATAACGAAGCGATGGTTAGGGAATTGGGCCGCCCGATATTAAAACTTAATGCCGGGCGGCTCGAAATTATTCCTTCAAACGGCACGTCCCTCGAATCTTCTCCTGATGCTGAAGAGGCGGTTTAAAAATGCGTTTTCGCCAATTAAATCTTGCCTTGGAAAAGGACGACACCAACCGCTTCCTACCCTGGCTCATTGCCTTTATGGTTCTGTTGGCGGCTCTCTCGATTGCCGGAATGCTGATGCTCCACCAGATATCAGGCGTCTTCGAGCACGGCATCCAAGACACCATGACCGTTCAGATACCCGCGGGCGAGAACATCGAGGCTGATGAAAAAAATGTCTCAGAAGCTTTGGAGGCGCTCAAAAAAGTGGATGGAGTGCTGAGTTCAAATAGGATCTCGGCGGGTGAAATAAGCCGGTTACTTAAACCGTGGCTCGGCGAAACAGCAGGCTCAGACGGCCTGCCACTCCCTCAGATCATTGACGTTGAAGTAGATCGCAGTTCAAATTTAACAGCCGAAAAACTAAACGACTTCCTGTCACCGCTGATACCGGGTGCGACGGTTGATGATCATAGCGTTTGGCTGACGAGTTTGGTCGACACTTTGCATTCAACCGAGCTGATTGCCTTGTCTGTGGTCTTTCTCATTACGTTGGCGACAATTGGCACTGTCGTTTTCACCACCCGAACCGGGATGGGCATTCATCGCCAGACAATTGAGGTACTTCATTTTGTCGGTGCTCAAGATGAATTTATCGCTCGTCAATTTGCCACCCGGGCATTTATCGTCGGATTGCAAGGCGGCATTGTCGGCATTTTGCTCGCGGCACCCATCCTCTATCTGTTTGACTATATTCTTAGAAATTTGGAAGAAGGCCTATTGCCGAGGGCCAGCCTTGATATCTCGATCTGGATCAGCGTTGGTGTCATCGTCCCCGCCGTTGCCTTAATAGCCATGATGACTGCGCGCTCCACCGTGCTAAAGACATTGAAGAAAATGGTGTAGACCATGGCTGCTTCGCGCATGATGTTTGGCCCTTCCCGCTCGAAACATCGCCTCCGTCTGTTCGTTGTTCTGCTCGTCCTCGTTTTGGGAAGCTGGGCCTATGGGCTATTCTCATTTGTCGATTTGATCCCAAAAGACCAAACCAAAATAGAGCGCTCAACCGATGCCATCGTTGTCCTCACCGGCGGCAGCGACCGATTGAAAGAAGGCCTGACACTGCTCACCAATCAAAAAGCCAAAAAATTATTTGTATCTGGCGTATATCGCGGCAATGACGTCAGAAGATTACTCGAGCTTCAGCAACACAATCCGTCCGAGCTTTTATGCTGTATAAGCCTGGGATATGCCGCGACCAGTACAAAAGGCAATGCGACTGAGACCGCCGGTTGGATCGTCGCTCAAAAATATAAATCGATTCGGCTGGTGACGGCTAATTATCATATGCCACGTAGCTTGCTGGAGTTTCATCACATTATGCCAGATATTGAGATCGTGCCGCATCCGGTATTTCCAGAGCAGTTTAAGCGGGCTCAATGGTGGTTTTGGCCTGGCTCCGCGGCGTTGATAATCAGTGAATACACAAAATATATTGTTGCCACGGCCCAAACAAAACTGGAAAACATACTCCAACCTCAGAAGATTGGATCAACTGCCCCATGATTTTCCTTCGTTCCGGCCTGTTTAATATATTGTTTTTCGCATGGACCGCGTTCCTCTTGCTGACGCTCTGGCTGGGTATGCTGCTCCCGCCAGCGATATTTAGGTATGGGCTCAAGTTATGGCCACAGGGGACTTTCGCCCTGATGAAAATTGCGGGCATGTCGTTTGAAGTCCGGGGCCTTGAAAATATTCCCGATAAGCCTGTTGTCTATGCGGTTAAGCACCAATCGGTTTGGGAGACCGGCTTTTTTCTGTGGCACCACCAAGATACGGCTTACATTATGAAATCCGAGCTTTTACGCATCCCCTTTTGGGGCTGGTACATAAAAAAAAGTGCGCAAGTGATTGTCGAGAGAACCGGCGGCGCTGGTGCCATGAGAAGTATGATCCAGAAATGCAAAGCGATCATAGAAGACAATCGATCAATTGTGATTTTCCCGGAAGGCACGCGAATGCCATCTGGATCTATAGGCACCTTTCATCCGGGCGTTGCAGCAATTTATACGCAAATGGAGGCAACCGTTGTTCCGGTCGCGTTGAATTCAGGTCTCTATTGGCCTCGGCGGAAGTTTCTCAAAAAACCCGGGAACATCGTATTGGAGTTTCTGCCACCAATTGAACCCGGTATGCGCCGCAAAGAGTTTATGATCGAACTCCAAAACCGCATCAAAACGGCAACCGAAAAACTCGAAAAAGAAGCCGGGTTTGTCGGAATAAATAAATAGCGGTCCAAATCTTGGAGGGAACGGATTTCGAGAAACAAAATATTTCGCCTCAAACCCGCCGAATGCCTGCTTTGCTCCCGTGAACGTACATTGTTCCTATAGTATCAAAGAGTCCACTTCTAGCCGAGGCGGACTCTTTTCGTTGGTTCCATAAATGTTTATGGTGTTTTCAGGAGATTTGGAATTTACGAGGTGCCAAAATGCTTGAATTGTACTATTTGGAATAAGCGGACTCCATTTGCTCAAATCGGGCCGTGATGACATTGGCTGAAAAAGGCATAGATGATTGGGTGCCTCATAAAATTGTTTTGATGGATGGCGACCAGTTCACGCCAGAGTACCAAAAGCTCAATCCGAAATCTCAGGTTCCGACACTGATCCATAACGGCAAAGCGATAAGAGAGTCTTCAATTATTTGCCGCTACATTGATGGTCTCAAAGAGACACCGGCATTGATCCCGGACGATCCAGTCGAGCGAGCCTACATGGATGAATGGATCAAAGATTGCGACGAATCTGGTTATCAGGCAACGGCTTCGATCAACTTTGTCACTAAGTTCCGTCTCGCCGTACCGATAGAGAAAATGGAAGCTCGTTGGAAACAGGTGACGGATATTGACCGTATTCATCGACAACAATCCTGCATTCGAGAAGGTCTCGATTCGCTTTATGTCTTACGCGCAGTCGGTGCTTGGGAACGTATTTTTGCGAAAATGGAAAAAACTCTTTCAGACGGACGTCCATGGATTACGGGTAATGAAATCAGTTTGGTCGAGACGACCCATGCTCCCTTTATCAAAGTGCTGGATTTATTGCGTCTGTTGGATCTTTGGTTGGAGGACCGGCCTCATTTACAGGTTTGGTGGGACCGAGTTTCAGCGCGCGATAGTTATAAGTCGCTTGAGGAATATCCAATCGTTAGCGAGATCGATTGCCCATATCCTGGACTTGGGATCGAGAATGCTAGAACAAACATACCTACGCGCCCAAGCAAAGCCCATTTGTGTCGATTTAGTACTCTCATTGTTGAACATCCTCTCCAGCACCGGCGGCAGTTCTACCGGCGAAGATTCCATCAATTGGTAAAAAAGTCAATTTGAGTTGGAGGATGTCCGCTCAGGGTCACAAGCGGGCTCTTTTGCATTACCTCGATCATGTCTGCTTCCGGAGGTAGAGCAGACATTGTTTGATAAAGTCTAAGTCCTCGATTTCCTTTGTTGTTGCCAAAGATTTCCTTAATCGATCTCTAAAATGACCCAAAATCCGAACCTCCGTCCAATTTGACAATGTTTTCCACTGATTTTGATCAAAACCTGTCTGTGGAAACTGTGGAAAACCTATTTATCACCTAAATAACAATGGGTTATAGTGGTATAATACTGTGGATAAAAATCGAATTACGGGGGAAACAAAACAAGAACTTTTCTTGACCGTCAGGGTGATTTACCGCTACACTGAGCGCCCAATTTTATTCAACAACACAAATCCTGGGTCAGGAAAGCAAAAAAATGGCGCCAATTGCCGCAATTTCCCAACAAATTTGGGACATGAAGTATCGCTTTAAAAGCGCTGACGGAGAAGCAATCGACAAAACGATTGATGATACCTTCAGGCGCGTGGCATCTGCTTTGTCTCAGGCAGAAACCTCCCCGGAGGATCATTCTGAAACTTTTTATCAAGCACTCCATGATTTTCAGTTTTTGCCGGCTGGCCGCATCATGTCTGGTGCCGGAACTGAGCGCGATGTAACACTGTTTAACTGTTTTGTCATGGGAGACATCCCCGACGACATGTCCGGTATATTTGAGAGCCTCCGCGAGGCAGCGCTGACCATGCAGCAAGGCGGCGGCATTGGGTATGATTTCTCGACCCTCCGGCCTAAAGGCGCAGCCGTCAAAGGCGTCGGCGCAGATGCTTCCGGCCCACTTTCATTTATGGATGTCTGGGATGCGATGTGCCGGACGATCATGAGTGCCGGCTCCAGGCGCGGTGCCATGATGGCGGTTATGCGCTGTGATCATCCAGACATAGAAGCTTTCATCGAGGCCAAGCAGGAACCCGGGCGATTGCGGATGTTTAATTTATCCGTTCTGGTCAGCGATGATTTTATGCAGGCCGTTAAAGAAGATGCGACATGGGAGCTGATGTTTAATGGCACGGTTTATCGCAGCATGCCGGCCCGCGAGCTTTGGGAAAAAATCATGCGGGCGACCTATGCCTATGCCGAGCCCGGCGTCATTTTCATTGATCGCATTAATCGCCTCAATCCGATTTCCTATTGCGAAACCATTCACGGCACCAACCCTTGCGGTGAACAACCGCTGCCGCCTTATGGTGCGTGTCTTTTAGGCTCGGTTAATCTTCCGCGTTTTGTTGCAGACCCCTTTACCGATCAGGCCTCGCTCAATCTACCGGAGCTGGAAAAAATCGTCAAAACTGCCATTCGGATGATGGACAACACCATTGATATTTCGCGCTTTCCCTTGCCCGAGCAAGAGCAAGAAGCCAAAGCCAAACGCCGTATTGGATTAGGCATCACAGGACTAGCTGACGCCTTGATCATGTGCAATGCCCGCTATGGCTCGGCGGATGCCGTCCGTTTGACAGAGACTTGGCTTAAAACCATTCAACGCGCTTCCTATTTCGCGTCAACGGAGCTCGCAAAAGAAAAAGGTGTGTTCCCACTTTTTGCCAAAGACGCTTATCTTGGCAGCGAAGCTCTCAAAAATATCGATGAGGATGTTCGAGCTGCCATCGCGGAACACGGCATGCGTAATGCGCTGCTGACCTCTGTTGCGCCGACCGGCACGATTTCACTCTTTGCCGATAACGTTTCGTCCGGCCTCGAGCCGGTGTTTAGTTTCTCCTATACCCGCCATGTGCTGATGCCGGATGGCAACAGGCGCGATGAAGACGTCACCGATTATGCCTATCGATTGTTCCGACGTCTCAATGGCGAAGACATGCCGCTGCCAAGCGCCTTTGTTGACGCCCAGGGATTATCGCCAAAGGATCATTTGGTGATGCAAGCGACTGTTCAGAAATATATCGACAGCTCGATTTCAAAAACCATTAATTGTCCAGAAGATATTTCCTTCGACGAGTTTAAGGACATATATGTGCAGGCTTATGAACTTGGCTGCAAAGGCTGCACAACCTATCGGCCTAATGATGTCACCGGCGCGGTGCTTGAGACCAAAAAGAGCAAAGACAAGCGACAGGCTGCCAATGATCAAGCGGAACTTCCCCTTGAGTCACCTAAAAAGGCCACTGCTGGAGCCAATGCAAAGCCGAAGGATTTGGGGGATAGTGGTATTTTGCATTATCTCACTCAGCCACTCGACCGCCCCGAAGCGCTTGATGGCGCGACCTACAAAGTGCTATGGCCAGAAAGCGATCACGCTCTCTATATCACCATAAACGATATCATCCAGGATGGTCGTCGCCGACCATTTGAGGTTTTCATTAATTCAAAGAATACCGAACATTTTGCGTGGTCCGTCGCCCTCATGCGAATGATTTCTGCCGTTTTTCGGCGCGGTGGAGACGTTTCCTTTGTTGTTGATGAACTCAAAGCCGTGTTTGATCCAAGAGGCGGCCAATGGATGAAAGGGCGTTATGTTCCATCTCTTTTGGCGGCCATCGGCGAGGTCCTGGAAGAGCACATGATTACCATCGGCTTTATCAAGGTGCCGGGATCGTTAGAGGAAGACGAAGCCCTTTCAAAACCTCAAGTGGTCAATTTGCAGGAAGGCCAAGAACCTCCTGACAATCGGTTTCGCCAATGTCCAAAATGTGGTCAGGCCAGCCTTATTCGTCAGGAAGGCTGTGACACCTGTACGAGTTGCGCTTATTCCAAATGTGGATAGCTTATTGTAAAAAAAATGCCGTCCATTTCAGACAGCATTTTTTTGAACTGAATTTAGAGCCTTAAACTAATCTTTTCTTTCCGGAACCGGATCGCCTTTTAAAAGATTATCAACGATGAATTGAGCTTTCTGGCTATCGCCTTCTTGCCCCGTGCTTTTTTCGGTTGCGGCAACAATCCATGCTTTAACCGCTTCAGCATCTATTTCTGTCTTTTTCAACATCTCAATCAAAACCGCTTCGATTGCAATAACATGGGCGGCAAAATCGTCTAGTTGATCATAATGACCATCAACGCCATCTTTGATAGCAATAAGATCGGTTTTTAACTGCTTTATACTTGTCTCAACTACTTTAATTTCGTCAAAGAACATTTAGTCATCCTGAATTGAATTTCTTTTTTCGACCATACACTGCCATCCAACCAAAGTCATTGCCCTATCTTCGTATCAATTGAGACGAACCATGCCAATCTTTCTTAAGCATATGCTTGATCTTTGATATATGATTGTGTCACGCAAATTGCGCGCTATTTTTTTGTTTTATCCTCATTTTTTAGCGTCGTTGGACTCTTGTATCTGTGAATAGTTAATATTCAGCTATCTGTGAATAGTTAATATTCAGCAAAAATACTTGATATTTTGGTCAACTTTCGCGAAATTCTCGTTCGGATAAACATAATTGGACTATCGTTTTAAAATGACCGACTAATCTGCTACTAATCTTCCAAGACAGTACTTCGAATAGAGAGTTTTTTAGGTATGGGCTTATTTGGATCAAAGAAAACCAAAAATCCAAAAATCACTAAATCGATAGACCCAAAATGGGCCAAGTCGCCAAAGGGGTCTTTTAATCAGCTTCTTCGGTTCGACCCGGAAGACGCAAATATAAGAGGCGTCGGTGGTGTGTATATCGCTTGGCATGGCGGCGTTAAACCAGCTTGGGTATATGCCGGCGAAACTCCTGATTTGGCCAGATCTATCGGTGAAATGATTGATAATGATGATATCACTCAATACGAGATTAATGGTCGGCTATATGTAAGTTGGTCTCCAGTTATGGAAGAATACCGACGGGGAGTTGTGCTGTTTTTGACGAAAACGCTCAAACCATTGGTCGAGAACGCACGCGCGCCGAAAGAAGAAACCGATACGACTTACTTAATACCTGTACTGTTGCCCGGCGTGACGCCAAAAGAATAAACATTTTGAATGTTGTGAGATATGAGTGCCTTTTTAAGCATTGTGCCAATGCTGCTCCTCATCGCGGTTATTGCGACTGCGATCGTCCTGTTTGCCGGTATTATCAGTATGGCGAGCGATAAGAAGTTTTCGCCGGCTTTCCGAAATAAAATGATGCGGTTACGCGTAGCCCTTCAAGGTGTGGTTGTCATATTATTTTTGATTATGGTATTTTCCTCAGCCCTTACAGCCAATTAGACAACAAGAATAAATATATGGTCAGACTGGATAAAATCTACACAAAAGGCGGTGATGCAGGCGAAACCTCGCTGAGCAATGGTAGCCGAGTCGCCAAACATGATCTACGCGTCGAAGCCTATGGCACCGTCGACGAAGCCAATGCTCAAATTGGCGCGGCGCGGTTGCATACTGAGGGCGAGGCGGACGCCATGCTTTCGCGTATTCAAAATGATTTATTTGATTTAGGCGCTGACCTTGCGCGGCCGTTTTCGACGGGCGGGACCGACAAGGATCTACGCATTGTTCAAAATCAAATTGTTCGTCTTGAGCAGGAAATTGATCAGCTAAATGAGGCTTTGGCACCGCTGACATCTTTTGTGCTGCCAGGCGGCAGCGAAAGTGCGGCACATCTTCATATCACGAGGACAGTTACGCGGCGCGCCGAACGGCGTGCAACAGCGCTGAGTGAGCAAAGTGAAATAAACCCTCTGGCTGTAATATATTTAAACCGTTTGTCCGATCATTTATTTGTTCTTGCCCGCCACCTTAACAACGACGGCGCGGAAGATGTACTCTGGGAACCCGGCAAAAATCATTAGCAAAAAGGGCGACCCGGTTTGACATAGACACGCCAGTATGATTGACAGGCGACGAGCTAATTCATATGTTTCGGCTCAAATCGGAATTCAAATACCGATTTATTTTATTCGATGATTAATACCATAGGAAATCTTATGAAAGTCCTTGTCGCGATCAAACGCGTAATTGATTACAACGTTAAAATCCGAGTCAAATCTGATCAAACCGGCGTCGAAACCACCAATGTCAAAATGTCGATGAATCCCTTCGACGAGATCGCAGTTGAAGAAGGAATTCGGCTCCGTGAAAGCCGCAGCGCTGAAGAACTCATCGCTATTTCAATCGGCCCAAAACATGCTCAGGAAACGATCCGTACGGCTTTGGCGATGGGTGCGGATAGAGGCATCCATGTTGAAACCGACGATGAGATCGAACCTCTCGCGGTGGCAAAAATTTTAAAGGCCGTTGTTGAAACGGAAAATCCTGATTTGGTTATTCTCGGCAAACAGGCGATTGACGACGATAGCAATCAAACGGGTCAAATGCTGGCAGCTTTAATGGGCTGGCCGCAAGGCACCTTTGCGTCAGAGCTTGGCATCAGTGATGGCAAAGCCAATGTCACTCGCGAGATCGACGGCGGACTTGAAACCATTCAAATAAATCTGCCGGCTGTGGTAACCACCGATTTACGCCTCAACACGCCGCGCTATGCCTCGCTACCAAACATTATGAAAGCCAAGAAAAAGACAATTGACGAAACATCTCCTGGTGATCTCGGCGTTGATACGTCAGCTCGATTGACGACGTTGAAGGTAACGGAGCCATCATCGCGCGAAGTCGGCGTGATTGTCGAAGACGTCGCCCAATTGGTCGACAAACTTAGAAATGAAGCCAAGGTTATATAGGGAGGACGCGATATGACTGTTTTGATTATAGCTGAGCACGATAATGCGGCTCTCAAGGGGGCGACATTTAACACATTAACCGCCGCCGCTGAACTAGGGCCTGTTACGATCCTGGTCGCCGGTAGCGATTGCGCCTCAGTCGCCGATGAAGCCGCTAAATTATCCGGCGCAGCAAAAGTTTTGCTTGTGGATGATCCACAATATGCCAATCCGTTGGCCGAAGTGTTTGCCCCACTGGTGGTCGGCATTGCCGGCGATTATGGCCATATCCTGGCACCTGCGACGACTTTTGGTAAAAATTTAATGCCGCGCGTAGCCGCCGTATTGGACGTGCAGCAAATTTCCGAGATCACGGCAATCAATGACCCTGATACTTTTGAACGCCCGGTATATGCCGGCAATGCGATCGCAACGGTTCAATCAAGCGACGCGATAAAGATCATCACCGTGCGCGCAACCGCTTTTGAAGCGGCCGTGCCAGGTGACAGCGCCGTAGAAATCGAAAATCTAAGCGCGAGCGAAAATCCGGGCCTCTCTGAATTTATCAGTACCGAGCTTACAAAATCGGATCGTCCGGAATTGACCCAAGCGCAGATCATCATTTCCGGTGGCCGCGGCATGCAGGACGGCGAAAATTTTGCCATGCTTGAGAAAGTTGCTGATATATTAGGAGCTGCCGTCGGCGCTTCCAGGGCAGCGGTTGATTCAGGATTTGTCTCCAACGACTATCAGGTGGGGCAAACTGGTAAAATCGTTGCACCAGACCTCTACATTGCGGTCGGCATTTCCGGTGCCATCCAACATTTGGCCGGCATGAAAGACAGTAAAGTGATTGTCGCGATCAATAAGGACGAAGAAGCGCCGATTTTCCAAGTGGCTGATTATGGTCTGGTGGCCGACCTCTTTAAGGCGATCCCGGAACTCGAAGCCGAACTCAACAAATAGAAGTTAACATCAAATAGATAAACGGTAGAAAAATATGAGTACTGAAATTAAATCGATTGGAATTATAGGCGCCGGCCAGATGGGTCTCGGTATTTCACATGTCTGTGCTGCCTCGGGCTATGATGTGAAACTTGTTGATATAGATGATGCAGCTTTAGAAAAAGCGATTGGCGAAATTGACAATAATCTAGGACGTCTGGTCTCTCGCGGCAAAATTTCTGATGCCGATAAAAAGGCTGCGATGTCTAAAATTTCGACGGATTCATCGTTTGACGCCCTCGGCAATTGCGATTTGGTTATCGAAGCAGCAACCGAGAACGAAGAAATTAAGAATTCGATCTACAAACAAGTGTGCCCAATCTTGAAAGAAGATGCGATTTTAACGACCAATACGTCTTCGATTTCGATCACACGATTAGCGGCTCAAACGGATCGTCCCGGGCGCTTCATGGGCATTCATTTTATGAACCCTGCCCCTTTGATGGAATTGATCGAATTAATTCGTGGCATCGCAACGGAGCCGGAAGTTTTTGAAACCATCCGCGACTTTACAACCAAACTTGGAAAAACACCGGTCAGTGCTGAAGATTTTCCAGCTTTTATCGTCAATCGAATTTTGCTGCCGATGATCAATGAGGCGGTTTACACGCTTTATGAAGGCGTCGGCTCGGTCGATGCGATTGATACAGCAATGAAGCTTGGTGCTCACCACCCGATGGGACCTCTGGAACTTGCCGATTTTATTGGCTTGGATACCTGTTTGTCGGTCATGCAAGTGCTGCATGATGGCTTGGCGGATACCAAATACCGGCCTTGTCCTTTATTGGTCAAATATGTCGAAGCCGGCTGGCTGGGCCGTAAATCCGGTCGCGGGTTTTATGACTATTCTGGCGACGTACCGGAACCAACCCGCTAGACCAGATTTCTGGTTTAATGCAACTCCGCCCGCAATTGTTGGCGCAGCACGTCGATGGGCATCAATTTGCCTTCAACATTCAGATGCCAAAACGTCCAACCGTTGCAAGCCGGTGCATCCTGCACCAGTGCCCCGACGCGGTGGATCGATCCACGATGTTCGGAACTGATGATAGAGCCGTCCGCACGTACTTTAGCAGTGTGGCGTTTGCGTGTGTCGCTTAGCACCGTCCCCGGTTCCAGCAAACCACGCTCGACGAGCCAACCGAAAGGAATTCGCGGCTCTTTCTTTTTAGAAGGCGTGGTGACCAGACTTTCGTCCACCGGCCCCGAAATCTGAGACAATCTCTTTTTGGCGACGGCGATGTAATCCTTATCTCGCTCAACACCAATGTAATTGCGGCCCAGTTTTTTTGCCACAGCGCCGGTCGTGCCAGTGCCAAAGAAAGGATCGAGCACCACGTCACCAGGTTCAGTCGATGCCAGGATCACTCGATGCAGCAGCGATTCTGGTTTTTGCGTCGGATGCGCTTTTTTTCCGTCGGATTCTTTTTTGATGCGTTCGCCGCCACTACATATCGGCAGCAACCAATCGGATCGCATTTGCTGGTCTTCGTTGAGTGCTTTCATCGCATCATAATTGAAGTGGTACTTGGCACCCTTGCCTTTCGAGCACCAAATCAGTGTTTCATGTGCATTGGTAAAGCGCTTGCCGCGGAAATTTGGCATCGGATTTGTTTTGCGCCAGATAACATCATTGAGCATCCAGAAGCCCATATCCTGGAGCGAAGTGCCAATGCGGAAAATATTGTGGTAGCTGCCGATCACCCAAAGAGAGCCGGTCTCTTTCAGCACGCGCCGGGCTTCTGTAAGCCAGGAACGGGTGAACTTATCGTAAGCCGCAAAGCTTTCGAACTGATCCCATTCATCGTCAACAGCGTCGACTTTGGAATTATTTGGACGTAGGAGCTCCCCCTCCAATTGCAAATTATAAGGGGGGTCCGCGAAGATGACGTCAACCGAAGCGTTCGGTAGCGTCTTCATCATCTCGACGCTATCGCCTTCGAGAATCTGATTAATTTTTAACTTTTTGTGGCCTGCCATAACGGGCGCATACTGAGTCTTCCGGGATTCGCCGTCAAGAGTTATTTGGAATCAAGGAGTTAGCGAGAGTCTCACCCGCTAGATGTGGGAGTCAGGATTCCGCCTGACTCAATATATTGATTATAGGTTTGTAACTTTTTCGGTGATGATCGGTCTCGCCAAGGCGTTCTAACCCCGCTTTATGGGCTTTTGTGCCATATCCCATATTACTCTCCCAGGCGTATCCGGGGTGCATTTGGCTGAGTTCGGTCATGATTTTATCGCGGGTGACTTTGGCAATGATCGAGGCCGCGGCAACCGAAAACGAGCGGGAATCGCCTTTCACAATCGCCTCTCCGGCGCAGGGTAGCGACGGCACTTTATTGCCATCGACCAAAGCAAAATCCGGTGCAGTCGGTAAATTTTCGACCGCCCGTTTCATCGCCAAAAAAGTCGCCTGTAGGATATTGATGCGATCAATTTCTTCAACGCTGGCGATGCCGACACCATATTCAACACTCTCTTTTAGAAGATCAAAAAGTGTTTCACGCTTGGTGGCAGAGAGTTTTTTGGAATCATCAAGCCCGCTAACAAGATCATCAGACAATTTATTTTGATTGAGAATAACCGCGCCAGCAACCACCGGACCAGCCCACGGCCCCCGCCCTGCTTCATCGATGCCGACGATACGCTTGAAGCCCTGATCCGATTTTTGTTGTTCTAAGCTAAAGTCTGGCAAGTTAGTTACTCCTCCCTCTCCTCTTGTAGAAGAGGGTCGGGGTGAGGGGTCACTTTAAAAATGCACCCTCCCCTAGCCAATCCCATCAAGGGAGGGAGAAATTATTATTTATCCCAATCCCCAACCCTCTGGGAAAATATGCTTGCCGTCGGCGTCCAGGATCAGCTTGAACGTGCGGATCACGGTCACGACCGGCAAATCGTCATAGAGATGTGGGAACAGCATATCATTGCGAGAGGCTTCCCATTTTAGCGCGGCGCCAAGCTTTTCGGGATCAACTTCCAGCAATACCAACCCATCTTGACCGGCCCGGTGCTTGGCAGCACTTTCGATCACCTGAGAGCCACCTGAAAAATGAATAAAACCATCGGCTTGATCTTGAGACGAGCCGCCGTAACTTCCGCTTGCCTGAGCTGCCGTCCATTCATCGGCCCGGCAGATATGATAGATTGGCCCGCTTGTCATTATTAGGCTTTTAACCTTGCCTTGAGCGCACGAAGATAGCGAATATCCATCTGTTCGAATTCACCGTCCTTGATATCCTGTTCGTATTCCTTGAGCTCTTCTTTTGTTGTCTCTGAAATTTCAAGCGCGCGAATGGCGTTGATTAAGCTAGCAGCCTCTTGTTTTTCTTCATCGCTGAGCGGGTTGTCGCCATCATCATCTTCTTCTTCGTCATCCGGCAATGACTGTTCGTCTTCGTCTTCGTCTTCGGCTTCGGCTTCGGCTTCGGCTTCGGCTTCGTCGTCATCATCTGGCTCATAATCATCTGTTTCGTCACTCGCGCCGTCATCTTGCGACATCAGAAGATCATCCCACTCCACGCCGGCGACGGTCATTTTGGCGTTAATGTCACGCGCAGCAGCAAGAACCTCAGCATCTTCTTCGCTTTTAAGCTTTTCCAGCAAAACAATAAAATCGTCTCTCTCTAATTCCGTTCTCATTTCATTTCTCCCACTTGGTTTCCAACTCGGATTTTAAAGTCCAAGTGCTTTCTTTTGTTCATCTTTATAACCTATAACGACGTCGTTCCCGACTTCAAATACCGGTCGTTTTATAAGGGCAGGATGTTCCAGCATCAAGGCCGTTGCTTTGGCTTGATCAACGCCCGTTTTGTCAGCATCGTTGAGCCCCCGCCAAGTCGTGCCGCGCGTGTTGAGCAAAGTCTCCCAACCAACAGCCAAAACCCAGTTTTTCAGCGATTCTGCCTGTAAACCGTCTTTGCGGAAATCAGCAAATTGATGATCGATATTTGCCGCCGCCAACTCCTTCACAGCCTTTCGGCAGGTGTCACAATTCTTAAGTCCATAAACTTTTATCATGGCGCTAAAGGAACATGAGACATCCTTTAAAACAAGTTCAAAAAAGCCCCAATTGATCACCGTTTGCCAATGGCGGTTCGAATTGGCTGCAATCGAGATCAAGAACCCGCCTTGGGATACCAAGTTTCTTTTGAGCGACATGAAACCGCTGGCGTATAATTTCGGCGTAGGCTCCTTCTCCGGTGAACCTTTTACCAAATTCGGAACTATTGAGGTCACCAGAGCGACATTGCCGGATAAGGCTGAGAACATGATTGGCACGATCCGGATAATGGACGTGGAGCCAATCTTCAAACATCTCTTTCAGCTCATACGGCAAGCGCAATAATAGATACCCGGCTTGAACCGCCCCCGCTTCACCGCACGCCTCCAATATTTTTTCAAGCTCGGGATCGTTGAGTCCGGGAATCATCGGCGAGGCCAAAACACCCGTCGGCACACCGGCGTCATTCAAGGCTTTCAAGGTTTTAAGGCGGCGCTCGGGCGTGGCTGCACGGGGTTCCATCTTACGGGCTAAGTCTCGATCCAATGTCGTCACCGAAATCATAATATGAACGAGGTTGCGCTTAGACATTGAACTGAGAATATCAAGATCGCGCAAAATGCCGGCAGATTTTGTGATGATCGAAACTGGATGGTTAAACGCATCCAATACTTCCAAGATCGAGCGCGTGATTTTTAGCTCGCGCTCGGCAGGCTGATAACAATCTGTATTCACGCCGAGGGCCATCGGCGCGCATTTGTATTTGGGCTTTCGAAGTTCTTTTTCGAGCAAAGTCGCCGCGTGCTCTTTAAAAAAGATACGGGTTTCAAAATCGAGCCCCGGCGACAAACCTAGAAAAGAATGTGACGGCCTGGCAAAACAATAGACGCAGCCATGTTCACAGCCACGATACGGATTGATCGACCGATCAAACGGAATATCGGGGGACTGATTGCGGGAAATGACGCTCCTCGCTGCATCGGGCCGTATTTTGGTTTGGAGCTTTTGCGCCAGATAACTTTCATCATCGTCATCTGGAACCCACCAGCCATCATCAATGGCAATACGCTCGGATAGATCGAAGCGGCCCATTGGGTTGCCTATCGCTCCCCGGCCTTTTCGGGCTCGATCTGGAATTGCGTCCATCAATAGCTCGTTATTTTATAGAACATAACAAGAACATACATGTTTCTTATCGTAATTGCAATGGCCCGGGAACCCATAGCCACGTATAGTTTGACCATGCTGAGTATCATTATTCCGACCTTACAGGCTGAAAACACTTTAGATGCGACGTTAACTGCGCTGGAAGCATCTGAGATGGGCGCTCAGATGATCATTAGTGATGGCGGTTCAACCGATGCTACGTGCGAAATTGCTGGGAATTTTGGGGCCGAGATCGTTGATGCGCCGCGCGGTAGAGGTTCCCAATTGGCGGCAGGTGCTAAAGCCGCGACGCAGCCTTGGCTGCTATTCCTTCACGCAGATACTAAGCTCGGTAAAGCATGGCAAATTGAGGTTCAGAATTTTATAAAAGCGGAAAGCGAGCCTCACTGCGCCGCGGTTTTAAAATTTGCGCTGGATGATCCGAGCCCCGCGGCTCGCCGCCTCGAAAAAATTGTCGCTTGGCGGTGCCGTTGGTTTGGCTTGCCTTACGGCGATCAAGGCCTGCTGATCTCCCGCGAACATTACGATGAAATTGGTGGCTATGCAGGGCTCCTGCTTTTTGAAGATGTCGACATCATCCGCCGCATTGGGCGTCGCCACATTAGATATCTCGACACGCCGGCGACAACGTCGGCCGATCGTTATAAAAAAAGCGGATATGTCCTGAGACCCATCCGAAACGCCACTTGCCTGTCACTATATTTTGCCGGACTACCGCCAAAATTGATCGGACGGCTCTATCAATGAGTTTGACCAATCACCTGGTTATCTTCGCCAAAGCGCCAAGGCTCGGCACGGTGAAAAGTCGCCTCGCCGCCGATCTCGGAGATGTTGAGGCGCTTCGCATCTACAGGCAATTGGCCGCGCAAACCATGCGTCCATTATCTCGAGATCCGCGTTGGCAAACCACCTTAGCACTAACGCCAGACCGACACGCGTTATCAGGATTTCGCTGGTCCAGTCCGAAACTTGGGCGTTTGGCTCAGGGCGGCGGCGACCTTGGCGCGAGATTGGGCCGCATCTACCGTGATCTTAGTGCAGGCCCGGTGGTTTTTATCGGCACAGATCTGCCAGACATCAATACCGAAAAAGTTGCCAGAGCCTTTAAAGCGCTCGGACACCACGACGCAGTGATCGGTCCTGCCAATGATGGCGGCTACTGGCTGATTGGATTTAGGCGTCGCCCCAAGATCGCAACAGCGTTCGATAATATTCGCTGGTCGAGCGAACACACAATGGCGGACACCATCCGAAACATCAAAAGTGAGATCCAGCACCCACAAATAAAAATGCTTGAGCAATTGGATGATATCGACGACATCGAAAGCTATCGAAAATGGCAAAGTCGGTAATGTGACTCTACATTCTTAAAAGCCGCTTTGCATTGCCATGAAGGATTTTATCTTTGTCTTCCTGGCTAAGCTCAATCCGTTCCATCCATTCGACACCGGGAGCGTTTTGCACAAACGGCCAATCAATAGAAAATATAACGCGGTCCACCCCCATCTCCTCAATGCAACACCGCATCGCCGGATCAGAGAAATTACCGCTCGTCGTGATATAAAAATGCTCGCAAAACAAATCCCGAAACGATGTCATATTTTGACGAGAGCGCTTCAACCCGGCATCAATCCGCCAAAGAGAAAATGGCAGTGATTCGCCGAGATGGCCTAAAATTATCTTAAGACCCGGGTGTTTCTCAAACACGCCGCTCAGCACCATGCGTATGCCGTGGGTCGCGGTTTCCACGGTAAACCCCCAGGCGTTCGACGCGAGTGTCGGATAGTCATCCAAATAATCCGCATAATACGCCTGGATAACCGACTCCATCGGTATCGACGGATGAATGTAGATCGGCACATCCAATGCCTCTGCCCGCTCATAAATCGGCCAGAATTTTTTATCATCCAGGAATACACCATTCGATGGCCCATGGATCATCGCGCCTTTAAAGCCAAGTTTATCGACCGTGCGCTCCAATTCATCCGCTGATGCTTTTGGATCATCGGTTGGTAAGACTGCAAAACCGGCAAATCGGTCCGGCTTGGCTTGGACGGTTTCATACAATCGATCATTGGCTTCGATGGAAAGCGGCACAGCAATGTCGGCTGGAATGCGTTGAGTCGCGGGCGCTCCGTGCGAAAGCACCTGAATATCAATGCCCGCCTCATCCATATCGTTGAGACGACCTTCAGCCAAATCTAGGAGGCGCTCAACGATGGCCGGCGCGCGGCTATCATCTCGGCCCTGGAAATGCTGAGACACTTCCGGATCCAGATAATGTTCTTCTATTGCAATGATTTGCGAACCTGTTTTCGACGCCATAATATCCCCCCTTATTTTAATTTATTATGCAAAGAGCTTATCAGGAAGATTTTTGACTGTCAGCGCTTTATCGGCGGTGCGAGGCTGATGTCTTTGATCCAGTATTTGCGAGAGAGGGTTCTAACGTCGCCGGGTATGACGTCAGTCAGCATAATCGCATCTCCAACATCCCCTCGGAAGACACCAATTTTTTGATAAATTTCCATGTGAAAGGCTTCGGCCGGAAACTTCGCGCGAATAAGAATACTCACTTTTTCAGCACCGCTATCTATTGCCGCTTGAAGGTCTTCGCTTATTCGAGATGGTCCGCTAATCAAACCATAGGTATTAAAAATTAAGACAATTGCGATAACTACCCCGATGAAGCGCAGATCTCGCCGATGATACCATTTTCGGCGTCTAAATTTTCCATTCGAAACAATACCCGTTTCGTATTCATTGCGGGAAGCGGCACTATCTTTGGAAATATTATTTAATACATCTGACATTTTAATTTGGTTTCCAGACTAAGCCCCAACGCTGAATTGTCCATTTCTCAAGTGGTACCAAAAGATATTTGTCAGTCGACATAAATATAAGGGAAATAATAATAACACCGAGGAACACTTCTTCAATTTTGAACTCTTGGGCGGAAGTAAAAATCATAAAGCCGAGACCACTATCACCGCCGATCATTTCAGCAGCGATCAAAGCGCGCCAACCAAAGCCCATACTCATCCGCATTCCTGAGATTATGCTCGGCATAGCGCCCGGCAAATAAACATGCCAAATTACGTCCCAGCGACTACCGCCCATGGTCAGAACACTTTGCTCATAAACCCTTGCCACACCGCGAACGCCCATCATAGAGTTGAAAAACATCAACCAGAAAATAGTGTTGAGCATAATAAACAAGGTCGTAACCCAACCGACACCGAACCAAACAATAGCCAGGGGAATCCAGGCAATACCAGAAATTGAATTGGCAAAAATACCGACAGGTTCGAGAAATTTTGATGCAATCCTGTTCATGCCAGCCAGGATTCCAAAAGCAATACCTAATGGCAGGCCAATAACAGAGGCCAATATGACGCGGCCAAAACTTGATAAAACATGAGTGCTCATGAGGCAGTTATTGTCTAAGGCAATGGCAGCGCCAACGCCCGGGCAATCTTCCTGCAATAAGAATATGGCATCCCACACATCGCCAATCGGGGGTATGAAAACTGGCTCCATCCATTCAAATACAGTGTTTGCATGCCACAGGCTGATCAACACGACAAAAGGGATCGATCCCAGCAATAATTTGCGAATCCTTTGGCGCCCAAACCGGCGCTGAACAGCAATTGAAGCAATGGCAAGTACGCTCATCGTTGCACCAGCCCCCATCGCTCAATTGTATCGGCCTCAAGCGGCCGAAGCAGAAAGTGATCAAGAACAATCCACGTTACGCCAATTAAAATCATACCAAGAATGACTTCGGTTGTTTTATCTGCGTCTTGCCCGGTAAAAATCATCCAGCCCAAGCCCTCCCGACCGGCCAGCATTTCGCCCGCAATCACGGCTCGCCAGGCAAAACCGATACTGAGCCTAGACCCTGTCGCAATATGCGGCATCGAGCCTGGAAGTAGAACGTCCTTCATAATCTGGTAGCGCGATGCACCTAAGGTTTTTGCCGCGTGGATATATCTGATCGGGACTTCTCTAACCCCTGATAGAACGGTATAGGCGATTGGAAAAAAGCTCGTATATAATATTACCACCAGCACGGTTGTGTCGCTATTGCCCCACCAAATCACGACGATTGGAAAAATCGCAATACCCGAAACCGATTGAAAAAAGTTCATCATCGGTTGAAATGTATCAGCGACCGTACGGTTTATGCCCAACAACAGCCCAAACGGAATACCTGCTGCCAATCCAATGGAGCTGCCAACAACCAGGCGAACTAAGGTATCGCTAAAGTAACTCGGGAGGAGCCCTTTATACAGCATATCAACCGATGACAGCGCCACTGCAATAGGCGACGGCAGATAGCGGGCAGGATTGGCAATTAAACTAGAAGTAATTGACCAGATAAAATATACGCCGACAATTAAGATCACCAAGTTCATGGCGTTTATTTGCAACAACTTATTTAATCGCCATGCCAGGCTCGGGGTTTTACTCTTCTGTTGCAATTGAAACCTCCTCGCGAACCAGCCTCAGGATTTCATCGCGAGTACGAATAAATTCTGCATTGGAGTTCATATTAGCCCAAATTCGTTCTTCTCGCGGAATATTTATATCGACAATCTTTTTTATCCGGCCAGGCCGGGCCGAAAAAACAAAACAACGATCTGCAAGAAATGCTGCTTCATCAACTGAATGCGTAATAAATAGAATTGTCTTTTTAGTCGCGATGGCGATCCGACTTAATTCCTCCTGCAGGGTTATGCGCGTTTGAGCATCCACGGCAGCAAAAGGTTCATCCATCAGCATAATTACCGGATCAGCGCAGAGGGTACGCGCCACCTGACAGCGTTGTTTCATACCGCCGGAAAGTTCATGGGGATATTTGTCCTCAAATCCCGTAAGGCCAACGAGATTAATAAAGTCTCTGACCCGTGCTTCACGTTCCACCTGTGGGAAATTTCGAATTTCCAATCCATGCCCGATATTCTTGGCAACTGTCCGCCAAGGCAGGATGGCATGTTCCTGAAAGACCACGCCGCGATCAGGTCCAGGTCCTTCTATAATATTTCCATCAACACTAGCCGTGCCGACTGAATAAGGAAGTAGTCCCGCAAGGATGTTCAACAATGTGGATTTTCCACAACCACTGGGACCAACGACGGAGACCAGCTCACCCTCAAATATTTCAAGGTTGATATCTTCGAGAGCGTGAACAGACACTCCGGTATATTCGTCTGGATAGTGGTGGCTCAACCCCTCAACGATGAGTTTGGGCGTCATTGCATTCATGATTGCACTCTTGACTTAGGTGTATAAGTGATGTGATGACGGACGCAAATCACTTCACGCCCGCCACCATTTGGATACATATTTAAGTTTGAAACCTATTTGAGGTCAGCAAACCATTCCGGATGATTTTTCATCGTTGCATTAATAAATGAAAAATCAAAATATTTATCCGGGTCAAAAGGCCGTTTCATTTTTTTCTGAGCAATCAATTGTTTGACTGAGAAATTCCAAGCCTTCTTAGTATTTTCACCCATACGAACGTCGTAAACGATGTGTTTCATTGTACGTTTCACCAAATCAGCTGTCATGCCACGAACAAAACGAGAGCCAATTTTGGCAACTTCATCAATATTTTTGGCTTGGCGAATGTACCAAGCAGATTCTGCCATAGCATCGACAATACCTTGGGTAAATTTTCGGTCCTTATAAACCTTTTCTGGTGTGCCATGGAGACTGGCGCAAAAGCAGACGTGATCGCCACCACGAGCGACGAGCGTGGCACCTTTCACCTTATCCAACGAGCGCGTCAGATTTGGCTCCCAGGCAACAATCGCATCGACACCGCCCGTATCGAGCACGGAAACCAAGCTCGGTGGACGCGTGTTGATACGTTTATAGTCACCCGTTTTTATGCCATTTGCTTCCAGAATAGTCCGAAGCCACAGATCACCTGTGCTGCCGAAGGTAATACCAACTTTTTTACCTTTGATATCGGTTATCTTTTTGATACCGCTCCCTGCTCTTGCAGCCATGCCAACAAAATCGTCGCTTGTTGGTTTGGTGTAAGACCCGCCGGTATACCCGACGATCGCGCGCACTTTAATGCCGCGTTCCAAAGCTGCCGGCAGGTTGGTAAATGCTGCAGGTGCAAAATCAATTTCACCGGCTTTAAGTGACTTGGTCAAAGCAGGGCCGGTATTGCGAGTAACAACTTTCGCATTAACACCATTTTTAGCAAAGAACCCTTTGGCTTGAGCGACAAAAACAATCAAACCACCAACGTTCGCTGCGGCACCGACATTGACCGTCTGGGCCTGCGCGCTCGCAGCTGCGACCGTAAACGCCGTAGCTGCGGCAACCGCCATTAAACTATTCCGAAAATTAATCATTAAGTCTCTCCCTTGTGAGGCCCTGATTCCCCGGACCATTTGTGAAACGTTCAAACTTCCCATAAAATTACCCATTATATTTGTAGTCGATTTTCTGCAGGCAACTTTACGCTCTATTCTGTATCACGCTTATATTGCTCAGGGCCAGCAACTTGTTGTGATTTTTGATTTTGAAAACCTGCGTTTATCCTTTATAACCGCACGCTATGAATTTTTGTAGTACCATCAAATTACTCACATACGAACCATATGGTAAGTAATAGATTAGGATTTTCTATAAATGCCTTCGGTAGCTAAATACAAAAACCTGCCAAAAGAAGAAATCCAAGCTCTCGAGGAATCACGTCCGTTTCAGAAGATGCTGGTGCGGATATCGAATAAATGGAACGTGCTTGTTGTTCGGCGCTTGAGCAACCGACGGATGCGCCCCTCGGCGCTGCGACGGGAGATCGGCAATATATCACCAAAAGTACTCACCCAGACATTGCGAGAACTGGAATCCTATGGGTTGATTGAGCGCGAGATTTTTCCCATTGTGCCGCCCAAAGTCGAATATAGGCTAACACCGATGGGAGATTCATTGGTTATTGCCTTAGATGCTTTACGAGACTGGGCAATGGATAACAACGCCTCAGTCGAGGCGGCAATGGAAGCCTACCAACAACAAGAAGATGACGATAAAATCTAGTACTTTCGCTGCTTTACGATAGGCATTTTTAGGCTTAAAAAGCGGCATCATAATCAATCAGAACAAACAGATCATACGACCATTAAGGGGTAAAACATGTCTGAAATAAATATGGACACCATCGATGAAATTGGCTTGGCTATTGTTGGCTGTGGCACCATTGGCCGCATTCGAGCCAAATATGCCCGCGAATATCCTGGCGTAAAATGGCTGGGTCTTTGCGACATCAATGATGATCTTGGCAAACAACTCGCCGAAGATACCAATGCCGATTTCTACACCAACGATTTCAACGAGCTAATCAAACGGCCTGAAGTTAATGCGGTGATGATCATTACCGATGAAAACAAACACACCGAGCCGACATTGCTGGCTGTTGAACAGGGCCACAAACTTTTCATCGAGAAACCTTTGGCAACCGAAGCACGGGAATCCTTTCAAATCCTCAGCGCTATTGAAGAAGCCGGCCTGGATGCCGTTGTCGGCTACACGCAGCGCTTTCGCCGGCGCTTCCTGACCGTCAAAGAACGTCTGACAAATGGTCAAATTGGTGATGTGCATTCCGTCACCACCCGCGCCTTTATGAACCGCATGGTGCCGATTGCGACAATTGCTAAAACCAATGCACGCCACAATCTGACGCCAATGGTTGTTTCCGGCACGCACTCGCTGGATATGTCGATGTGGCTGCTCGAGGGCAAAAAGCCGGTTTCGGTCTATGCTAAATCCGTCGACAAGGTTCTCAATGAATGGGGAACAAAAGACTCGACTTTCGGCATTTTCACTTTCGATGACGGTACGCTCTTTTCAATGAATATTTGTTGGGCACTTCCAGAAGTCTGGCCGGGGACTGTGTACGGCCTCGAAATTGGTATTGTCGGCACAGAAGGAATTATTGACATCGAAGACACCCACCGTGATCTTGTATTGGCGACCAACCAAAATCTGCCCGGCGGCTATATCTCTGGCGGCTATGAAGCCCCGGAACGCCACGTTGATTTCTTGACCAGCTATCCTCCAGGCGACCTCTGGAACGGTCAGCTTTACGGTCCCATGCGCGAAGAAACCATTGGCTGGTTCAGCCGCATCATGATGGGTGTGCCGACACCGCACGCAACGGCGGCAGAAGGCCATGCAAACCTTCTCCACACCATGGCGATGGATCTATCAGCCAAACGCGGCGAAGAGATCCCTCTGCCGATCGACCCGGAAGAGTTTTATAAATAAACTCTTTTAGTCCCCTTAATCGCCGGGCGCTTGCTCCGCAAGCTGGGCTACGCCACATAAGTGGCGAGCCCCAACAATAGTTTCTGGCGCTGGCGTTAAAAACCAAATTAAAAACATAGGTTCTAAACACAACTCCCTCTCCCCTTGTGGGAGAGGGAGTTGTGTGAGGGGGAGGTTCTTCTCTGTGTCTTCTGTGGTTAACTTCACGAATTAGCAGGGACACGTAACAGGTACATGTCCCTCTAATTCTAGGCTACCCCAGCGGTGCAACACCCAGATCATTCGCCGTCTTAGCCAACGATTCTAAAAGCCCGTCGTGGATCGGCACACCGTTGGCCTCACGGTCCTGGCGTTTTTTGTGGCTTTGCTCGCCGGGCAGCAAGACCTCGTCATAACCGGGTAGCGTCGGTGAGGCTTTCATCATGCGGTAAATGTTATCGACATTGCGCTTGAATGTATCGACATCGGCAAAGGCGGCAATATCAATTGCGACAATAAATTGGCCGGTATTGGTCGGCGTGTGGAAGTCAGAATTGAAATCGACGACGTCTTTGCCAAAGGCGGCGCCATTGAGCGTGCCAGCCAATAATCCAAACATCAGCGCCAAACCATAACCCTTCGGCCCGCCGATCGGCAGGAGAAAGCCTTCATCGGACTTAGTCGGGTCGGTGAGCGGCTGGCCTTGGCGATCAATCATCCAGCCTTCCGGCATTTGTTCGCCGCGCTGGGCCGCTGTTTTAACCTTGCCGTAAGCTGCAACCGTCGTTGCCATATCGAGCACGATGGGAGGTTCTTCCATGCCCGGCACGGCAATCGCAATTGGGTTGGTGCTGAGCAGCATTTCCATGCCCCCCCAAGGCGGCAAATGATTGGCATTGCCGATTGCGACATAAAGCCCAATCATGTTTTCAGCCATCGGCATTTTGGCATAAAGCGCAGCCGGGCCTGCATGATTGCTGGCATGCGAGCCGACCCAAGCAACGCCGCTGTCTTTGGCTTTTTTGGTCGCGAGCTCAGCGCAAAAGCGCATCACGAGATGGCCTTGTGCATTGTCGCCATTGACCAGCGCCATACCGCTTTTCTCTTTTTCAACGTGAATATTGGGGGTGAGATTGAGCCCGCCTTCCTTGATGCGGCGGATATAACCCGGTAACCTAAAGACACCGTGACCGTCCGAGCCGTTAACGTCAGCATCGGCCATCAAATCAGCAACAATGCGCGCATCAGCGCTCGGCATCTCAGCCGCGACTAAAACTCGGTGACAAAAATCAGCAATATCTGCGCCCGAAAAGCGCTTCGCATTCACGGCGTCTTCAGCCATGCTCCCCTCCCCGCTTTTTATTTTTAATTAACGACGTCTTCGCCGGATAGATGCTCGACAGTCTTGCCGGTCGCCTGGAAAGTCCGAGTGACATCAGCTGAATCATAGGTCCAGAGAATGACCGCGCGGGTATCGCCCGTATTGACGAAACGATGATAAGTACCTGCTTTGATATAGGTGGTGTCCATTGGCGTCACGGGAGTCAACTCGCCTTCAATTTCGACGTTGCACTCGCCTTCGAGCAAGACGACCTGCTCATCGCAATTGTGACAGTGAATGGGAACCTCTTTGCCAACAGGAAAGCTGGTCAATCCCGATGTGATGCGAGAGCCGCATTTTTCATTGGTGACAAGAACCGTCGTGATAACGCCGTCACCGCGCTCATGGGTGGGCGCATCATCAATTTTAAAAATCTTAGTTTCAGACATCTTCAATCCCCGAATTTTTATTTCTATTTCGTCCTATCGCGTTGCGCTGTAGCATACTAAAATCAAGGGGTTTCGCAACGTCTTATATAAGAGTATAGAAGAGATACGCACCAAAGAGTGTACCTAAAAAGATAATCACGGATGAAGAAAAAAAGCAGAGCGCCATGGCACGAAAATCATCAGTTTCCGCTGCAAATTCAAATAAATCCTCAACGAAATCCAAAAAGGCACAGACTCTTTACCAAAAGGTCGACAATATAATTCGTCAACGCCTGATCGACAATGTTTGGAAACCGGGCGATGCGCTGCCGAGCGAAATGCAATTGGCTGCGGAACTCGACGTTAGTCAGGGTACGGTCCGTAAAGCGCTCAACGATATGGTGACGGAGAACCTCCTTTACCGTCGCCAAGGTCTTGGTACCTTTGTCTCAGAGCATACCGAGCGCCGAGCGCTATTTCTATATTTCAGCATTGTCGGCAATGACGGCTCCCGCATCTTGCCGGAAAGTAATATTCTTTCTTGTGAAGAAAAAGTACCGACCCCAGAAGAAGCTGAAAAACTACAACTCAGCCAAGGCGAAATGATCGTGCAATTCCGCCGTATTCGGTATTTCAACGATGTCGCGACAATTGTTGAAACGATTTCTTTGCCGCTTGAACATTTTCTTGGCTTCGGCACCGATGTCGAGCCGCCCAACAATCTGTTTCGATTTTACCAATCGGCTTACGGCGTCACGGTCGCCAAAGCCGAAGAACACTTAAAAGCCGTCAGTGCATCCGAAGAAGAATCCAAATTGCTCAACGTTGAAATTGGCGCACCGATGCTGGAAATCGACAGAATTGCAAAAATGTTGGATGGCCGGCCTGTTGAATGGCGGGTCAGTCATTGCGATACAAGTAACTACCGCTATGTCACCGAACGCGGCTAACTTTTTCTATTTTCATATTGGAGTTTCGTTAAATGGCTAAATCAGTGGGCTATATTGGTCTCGGTGTCTTGGGGTCTGCCATGGTGCCGAATTTGATCGACAGTGGCTTTGAAGTCATTGGCTACGATGTTCGCCCGGAGATACTGGACGAACTGGGTAAGCTCGGCATGAAAGCTGCGAAGTCGCCCAAAGACGCCGCAGAGCAAGCAGATGTTCTCGTCACCTGCCTTCCCAGTATCGACGTTATGCACGATGTCTTTGGCGGCGCGGAAGGCATCGATAAGGCGGACAAGCCAGGTCAAATCGTTATCGAGACCAGCACCTTCCCGGTCGATGAAAAAGAAAAAGCCAAAGCTTTTATGGATGCATCCAACAAGCGCATGCTCGATTGCCCGGTCAGCGGAAACCGCATTCTCGCCATCAAAAAACAACTGACCGCCTTTGGCAGTGGCGATGAGGCGAGCTACCATGAAGTCGAAGATGTTATCCAGGGCTTTGCCAGCCGGACCTTCTATGTTGGTGCGTTTGGCAGCGGCATGAAAATGAAATTTTGCGCCAATATTCTCAATCTGGTGCACAACAGCGTTGCCGCCGAAGTGATGGTGCTCGGCATGAAATCCGGCCTTGATCCCAAAATGATCCATAGCGTCATCAGTGGCTCGGGCTCCAGCTCTTCGATGTTTGAAGTGCGCGGCGCCA
>Ga0066376_10000155_pt1 | contig 58632 bp, 44 predicted proteins | sample Knorr_S15_td_Bot_FD_77009 | JGI IMG/M metagenome (GOLD analysis project Ga0066376, IMG submission 77009) | Marine microbial communities from Southern Atlantic Ocean transect - Knorr_S15_td_Bottom_ad_5009_LV_A | ecosystem: Environmental > Aquatic > Marine > Oceanic | place: Southern Atlantic...
GCCAATTTCGTCTCCGTTTCCTTTCTCTCCGCCGTCCTCCTCCCCGTCGCCTTCCCGACCGTCCTCCTCCCGGCCACGGAGTATTTTGCACGTAGATTTGGACGCCTTTTTTGTCGCCGTAGAAAGGGTTTTAGATCCACGTTTATGTGGCCGGCCAGTGGTGGTCGGCGGACGTCCTGACCAGCGTGGAGTGGTGGCCGCAGCATCTTATGAGGCAAGAGCCCATGGCGTTCATTCGGCCATGCCTATGGCCCAAGCATTTCGTTTGTGCCCGGATTTAACTCGGGTTTCTGGCAGCCATGCCATGTACAGCAGAGCTTCGCGGGCAGTTTTTAAACAGCTCAGAGACTACACCCCCATGGTGGAAAAGGTTTCCGTAGATGAGGCTTATTTGGATTTATCCGGCACCGGAATTTTGCTGGGTGATGCCGTGGATGTGGCGGACAAAATGCGCACTTCTTTGAAAGAGCGTTTACGTTTGGACATTACCATCGGCCTTTCTCGAAATCGTTTGGTGAGTAAGGTGGCGTCGGCCTTTGCCAAGCCGCAAGGTTTGTTTGAAGTACGCCCCGGTGGAGAAGCACGCTTTTTGGCACCGCTACCGGTACGCGTTTTGCCGGGGGTGGGTCCAGTCACAACCCGTCGCTTGCGGGATTTGCATGTGGAAAAGTTGGGTTCATTGGCGCGCACCGAAAGCTGGTTTCTTGAAGAGGTGTTTGGCCCATTGGGGCCGGCCATGCAACGTCGGGCGCGGGGGGAAGATAACACGCCGGTACGGCCGCCCTGGGAGGTCCGCCAAGCTCGCAGCATGGGGCATCAAGAAACTTTTGCCGAAGATACCGATGACCCGTTGTTTTTACGGGCTAAAATCCAAGACCTATTGGCTCATGCCAGTAGTCGTTTACGCCAGAAAGGTTTGTTGGCCAAAACGGTTTCGGTACAAGTTCGGTATGCGGATTTTGTGTCGGCAACGCGGGATTTTTCTATGTCATCTACCAGTGATCATGACATGGAGTTTTTGGGCCCGGCGCTCCATCTACTCCGTGGACTTACCCAACGGCGCACTTTGGTCCGGCTGTTGGGGGTTCGTTTGTCTGGCTTAAGCCGTGGCTATTGGCAGGGTGGTCTTTTTGATGAACGCGCTGTCCGTAGCCGGCGCCTAGTGGGTGCGGTGGATTGGGTACGAGCTAAATATGGTTTTGACGCGGTGCGGGTAGGTGAAACCGTGCGCTTAGTGCAGTGAACTTTGTCCCCTTGCGGGTGGCTACCCCGTGGAGTTTTCACTGGGGAGCATCCCGCTTAGCCGACTTGACCCAGCATGCTGCCGAAGTTGGTTATGAGGCCATGGGCATGGCCGATTTTGGAGGCCTCTGGGGGGCGGTTCCTTTTCAAAAAGCCTGTGATGCGGCAGGTATCCGCCCCATCTTTGGAGTGCGCCTGCAAGAGGATTGCGGCCGTGAAGTGCAAGTGGTCGCTGAAGATGCCAGCGGCTGGGCGGCACTTTGCCGGTTATCCACCCGCGGCTTCAAAGAGGGTTTCGGTCGGTTGGAGCGGTGGCTAGAGGAAGAGGACGAAGGCTTCTTTGTACTGGCGGAAGAGCCAAATTTATTGGCAACGCTCAAGCAAAGCCTCGGTAAGGAACGCGTCTTTGTGCGGGTGCGCCCCGGCTGGCGGGTTGGCCAAGGCTTGGACTTGTGTGACAAACTTGGCTTACACGGGGTGGCGGCGCCGACGGTGGCCTTTGCTCACCTGTCGGATTATCAGCGCCATCGGCTATTGGTTGCCATTGGCTCACGAACCAATTTGGCGCGTTTGGAGCAAAGCTCTGCTGGGGCTCGTTTGGCTACCCCCAGTGCCGGTTTACAAAGCCACGTCTATTGGCAAACGGCTTACGCGGATGCCCCACAATGTTTGGCTCGTGCGGGTGACCTTGCCGAGCGGAGTCAATTTCGAATTCCGCTGGGAAAACCGCGCCGCCCGCGCATGGCTACTCCATACGGGCGTTCTTCTCAAGCTCACTTGGCCCGGTTGTGCGAAAGGGGAAAACGTCGGCGGCGGGTGGAGTGGACCCTCGTTTATGAACGGCAATTGCGGCGGGAACTCGCTCTGATTGGTGAGCAAGACATGACCGATTATTTCCTTTTGGTTGCCGAAATTGTGCGTTGGTGTAGGACTCAAGGAATTCGAAATTGTGGGCGGGGTTCGGCCGCCAATAGTTTGGTGGCGTGGTTGCTTGGCTTGACTCACGTGGACCCGGTGGTGCATGGATTGTGGTTTGATCGTTTTATGAATCCTGGTCGCTTGGATTTTCCGGATGTAGATTTGGATTTTGCTTGGGATGAACGAGACCGGGTGGTGGATTATGTGTACCAACGTTTTGGTCGGCAGCGGGTCGCGATGATTGGCACCCACCACACTTTTGCGGCGCGTAGCGCGGTCCGAGAGTTGGCAAAGGCAATGGGGGTGCCGGCTGGGGAAATTTCGCCGGTGACCCGGGCTCTACCGTGGCACGGCGGCCAAAGCTGGAGCTTGGAATCTTTGCGAGCAGACCCCAAAGCGGCTCGCTTGTCTTTAGATGCGGAACCATGGCGCACGGTATTACGGCAAGCTCTTTCTTTAGAGGGTTTTCCGCGCCATATGGGGGTACATCCAGGAGGGGTGGTGGTGGCGCCTTCCCCCTTAACCGACCACCTGCCGCTGCAACCGGCAAAAAAAACCATCTCGTCCGGGCCGGTCATCGTGACCCAGTGGGATATGGGCCCAGTGGAGGAAGCAGGATTGTTAAAAGTAGATTTGTTGGGCAACCGAGGCTTAGCGGTGGTGAGAGACGCAGCACGTGCGGTCAAACGCAACACCGGTTTGCAAGTGGATTTTGACCACCTTGACCCACGGCGGGACACCCGCACTCAAAAGGCCTTGGCGCAAGGTGACAGCATGGGTTGTTTTTACATTGAGTCACCTGGCATGCGCAGTTTATTACGCAAGCTTCAGTGCCGAGATTTTTCTACTTTGGTGGCCGCCTCTTCCATCATTCGGCCCGGCATTTCTTATTCCGGCATGATGCGTGCTTACATAGAGCGTTTTCATTTGGTGCGCGAAAAGGGTCAACATCAAGATGACTGGTATTTGGATTTTCGCTTGCGGCCGCTCTTAGAAGAAACTTATGGTGTTTTGACTTATCAAGAGGATGTGTTGCAGGTGGCGCAAGTATTGGCAGGGATGTCAGCGGAGCAAGCAGATGGTCTACGGCGTGCCATGACCCGCAAGAATTCTTGGAAGAAAATGTCCGAGTGGCATCAGGACTTTGTTGGTGGGTTGACCAAGTTCGGAATGCCATCTGCGCCAGCGGAAGAACTGTGGCGGCAAATTGAATCCTTCGCTGGCTATTCATTTTGTAAAGCTCATTCGGCCAGCTATGCGGTTTTGTCTTTTCAATCCGTTTGGTTACGAAGTCATTACCCGGCTGAATTTATGGCGGCGGTGTTACGCAATGAGGGCGGTTTTTATGACCCACTGGCGTATTTGGCCGAGGCGCGGCGTATGGGCTTGAAGTTGCTGGCACCTTGCGTGCAGACGGGTGGTTTGAATTATCAAGGCCACGGCGGGACCTTACGGGTTGGGTTAGCTGGGGTGCGTGGTCTTTCTTTGCAAACTTCGCGACGCATCCTTCTACAGCGGGCTACTTGCCCTCAAGCACACTTTAAGGATTTTCATGATTTCATTCAGCGTTTAAATCCGCGGCCCGTGGAGCTTCAATCCCTGGTGCGGGCTGGAGCTTGTGATGCCCTGGACTCTACAAAAACCCGCGCGGATTTGATGCGTTGGGTGGCGCTTTATCAACGCCGACGTTCCCCGACTAGTCAGACCACGGGGCTTTTTCCCGACGCGGCCATTCCCGAACCACCACCCGTGGAGGAATTTTCTTTCGACCGAATTTTAGAATTAGAGGTAGAGTCGTTGGGCTTTCCGGTGAGCGCCCATCCATTACATCGTTACCGTCGTGAAATTCAAGCATGTGCGGCCATGCCGGCCAATCGTCTCAGTGAATGTGTCAATCAAAGGGTGCGCTTGGTGGGGTGGCAAGTGACCCGTAAACCCATCCGCACCCGCAAGGGGGAGCCCATGTTGTTCCTCTCTTTTGAGGACACCACCGCCTTGTATGAAACCGTGTTGTTTCCCAAAGCGTATCGCAAGTTGGCGCCGCTGACACTGACACGCGGACCGTACCTCGTCGAAGGTACGGTCCGCATGGAGCACGACGACTTCGTCGTGGATGTGCAGAACTTGCAGTTGCTAGGCCAAGCCTAGCGCGGCATCACCAATTCGATGGGTGCTCCGGTCTTAATGAGGTAGCGATTACCCTCGGGAACGACTTCTTCATTGGTGGGGACAGCCCCTTGGCCTTTGCCATAGTTGCCAAAGTCAATGGTGCCACCGCGGATGTTACGGCGGACATTTTGCATGCCTTCCAATTTAGCCGGGAAGCCAATCACTTCCACTTCATAGGTGGTCCCAAATAACCAATTGTGTTCATTCACATTGTAGAGCGGATAGGCCAAAATATTGCAATGGGCGGCGTCACAAGCGGCTCGTACGGCGGCCGATTTAATTTCATCTAGGCGGCTCACGTCGGAGTAGTGTTTTTCATCCCCGACCTGAATCACTTCCCCGTCTTTGGTCATGACATGGGAGGTGTGATCTCCGACTCCGGTGCGCCAGAAGAAAAGTACTGTGCCACCCCAAGCGCGGCCATTGATGCGTTGATTGGCAACTTGAATATCCACGACATAATCATTGAGAGCCTCGGTAGTGCCGTAAGTACGCGCGGATTGAATGACATCACGTTGGGAGTTGTGGGCCTGTTCAAATTTGCCGGAAGCCATGGAACACGAAAAAGCTAGCGGCAGCATAAATACCAAAACAGCTTGGAGGGTGAAAGGGTGGGGTGAAGTCATAATAGAATGTGAATGGAGAGAAAGGATAGGCTTACCCGGCAAAGAGGTCAACGTTTCCAAAGGGTATCTAAGACCGGCAACCTAGCGGCTTTCCAGGCAGGAATTAGGCTGAAAAGAGCGGCAGCGAAAAGAGTAGCTCCGACCAAAATGGTGATTGCCATCCAGTCCACGGCAACTGGAATGTGGTCGAAGTGATAAACCTCAGCCCGGAATAGCGACTCACCATCACCCAACCATTTGGAGATGGACTCTAGGTGGCGAGAAACGATTAAGCCAAGCAAAAGTCCCAACGCTGAACCTAACAGAGCAATGAGCCCCCCCAATGTGACGAAAAAACCGACAATTTTGGCGGGGCTGGCTCCGAGGGCCCGGAGGACTCCAATATCCCGACGTTTTTCGGCCACCGTAAGAGTGAGGGTGGCCACCAGCTGGTAGGCAGCAACCAACACAATGAAAAAGAAAATGACCGTCAATAATTCTAATTGATCCTCTACTGCCCTCAATAAAGAGCCGGCCTGGCGTCGCCAACTTAAAGTAAGCGGGAAGGGGTCGGATGATAGACCCACCGATTTCAGTTTTGTTTCGACCTTTTCGACTAGAGTTTCGGGTGATGTCCCCGAGGAGGCCCGCAGTACAATCTCTGAAAAACCAGTTTCATGGTGCAAAAATTCAGCCAGGTCTTGCCGACGAAGATGGGCCCGATCCAAATCATGGTCAAAGCGCCCACTTTGAAAAGTTCCAGCCATAGAAAAACTTGCGCGAATAGTCGAAGCCGCACCTTGGGATTGTTGAAAGCTGAGGATTTCTAGGGTGTCTCCTTGGGATAATCCAAGTCGTTTTGCAGCTTGCACGCCCAACCAGATGGGTGGGTGCGGCAATTGCGGGTCATCCAAGCCATCTTTGCCCATCAGCAAGAGTCCAGACAAATCACTGGAGCGGGGGTCGGACATGGCCCGGTTTCCGCGTCTTCCCACCAAGCCGTAGTAATTCAATCGAGGTTCCAGCGAGGCGATTTCCGGAATTTCGATGAGCGCTTTTTGAAAAGTTTCAAAGTCTTGGCCGCCACCAATACGGGAAGGCAAAGGCTCAATAATGGCATCCCCAGTTTCAGTACGCACACTATGTTCTAGTTCCACTAAGAAACCGTTCATGACGGAAAGGACGGTAAATAAAACCGCGACCCCCAGGCCGATGGCCACCGCCGATAGGGTGAGCAAAGATCGAGAACGAAAATAATGCCAAGCGAGAGTCAACAAATCCTTACTCCATGCTCTCCAAGCGACCGCCGTGCAACCGTAGGGTACGTGAGCATTGACTGGCCACGGATTCATTGTGGGTGGCTAGCAAAACTGCAGACTTTTCTTGGCTGGCTAAATCCAACAGCAACTGCAAAACTTCTATCCCCGTCTGGCGATCTAAATTGCCGGTGGGCTCATCGGCCAGCAATAATTTCGGGCTAGAAATCAAAGCTCTGGCAATGGCAACTCTTTGCTGTTCGCCGCCGGACATCTCGTTTGGTTTATGAGCTAACCGGTGGGATAAGCCTACTTTTTCCAGCATGGTTAAGGCCCGGAGGCGCTCTTTTTTTCTGCGCGGCCACCACCGCGCTTTCACTAAGCGACGAGGCATGAGGACGTTTTCCAAGGCGTTCAGTTCGGGCAATAATTGGAATTGCTGAAAAACAAAACCAATTTTTTCTGCGCGTACTCGGGAGCTGGCGGCTTGACTTAAGCCTTGCACTTCTCTGCCGTCTAACAAAATGGTGCCTTGGTCGGGTTTGTCCAACAAGCCCAATAAGTGCAGCAAAGTGGATTTACCCGTGCCGGAGGCTCCCATGAGGGCCACCGCTTCACCACTTTGTAACTCGATTGAAGCTCCGCCCAAGACTTGTAAGGTTTCACCCCCGATAGAAAACCCTTTGCTGAGTTTCTGGGCGGAAAGAATAGGAGTATTACTCATAGCGAAGTGCTTCCATTGGGGAGAGGCGAGCCGCGCGAATGGAGGGGCCAAGACTAAACAACAAACCCACCCCAAAGGCACAAAGGCTAAGAAAGAAAGCTTGGGATGAATCCCAACGAGCTGGCAAACCTTGCACCACGTAAAGCTGTTCGTTAAAGACTTGGATTCCCCAATACTCTTCAAGGAAAGTTTCCACTTCACGGTGGTGACTCACCAACCACTTGGCTCCAGCCCATCCCGATAGAGCACCAACGGCCGATGCGACGGTACCCAAGGAAAACAATAAAGCGCCGCGACGGAAAGGACTAAATCCAATTGCAGCGAGTACCCCTAAATCGCGAACTTTTTCGCGGACTAAGGCACTGAGGGTGGCAAACAACCCAAAGCTAGCCACAATCACAATAAAAAACATAATCAGAGTGACCACCCTTCGTTCGTTATCAATGGCGGAAAGAAACAAAGACCGACGTTCTTCCCAAGTTTGGAGTGACCCTCCTTGGCTTTCACTAGGAATGGGGAGGCCAGCCTGTCCTAACGCGTGGAGTACCGCTACTTTGCCGTCGGCAAAAGAAATTCCAGGTGCCAACTTGAGCATGATTTCTGAAAAGTCTGAGCCTTGTTCGCCGGTGAGGTTGTACTGCAAGCCGTAACGGCCGGTTCGCGGTAAGTAAATCCGGTCTAAGGACATTTCGTAATCTGAACCAGCGTAAGTGCCACCAATCGTGAAATCGGCGTTGGCGGGGATAATTTCCTCTCCTTGAGGCGGCAGCCGAAAAGGAAGTGCTGCAAACTGCAGACGGGTGTTTTTTAAGCCCTTGGCATCTTGGGGTAAAGTTCGGGCCAAATTGTCACTTACCAATACCGACGGCCGGGCGAATGGTCCCTCCGGTTTAGGGAATGGTTGAGTCGGGGACACTGGGGAAGCATGGGCATTGGCTAAGGAGTCTGCAAATCCTCCGGCGTGCGCGGTGACCCGCGTTTCCGCATCGGTGTCTATCCCGACCAATTGAACCCCATTCATGTCCGACCGTCGCGTAGAACTCATGCGCAAGTCTCCGTCCTTGAGCCCTAACAGGGCATAGGCAATCAGATGGGGGGCGGTGGCGAGAATGGCCTCTTCCGCTTCTAGCGCCAGCCGGTAGTCCACATAAGAAAGCGGCGTTTCGGTAACTGGGGGAATCAGTAATAAATCACCCAAGGGACCACGGACGCTGACTCGGTCTTCATAAATCAAGCCGTTCATGACCGCGAGCACCACCAACAAAGCAAGCAAACCAATGCCTACCCCCAATATCGCCAGCAATTGAACCGGACGCCTAAAAAAGTAGGCCAAGGCGAGCCGAATCACTCTGGCCCTTCCGTTTCACTCCGCATATGCGGAAAAAGTAAAATATCGCGGATGTTGTCGACCCCTAGAAGGACCATGACTAAGCGGTCAATGCCGATGCCACACCCGCCAGCAGGTGGCATGCCGTAAGCCAATGCTCTTATATAGTCATGGTCCACGGCATTGGGGGCTTCCGGGTCATCGGCAGCCTCGTCCACCTGTAGTTGGAAATTGGCCAGTTGAGCTTGTGGATCGTTGAGTTCGGAAAAGGCATTAGCCAGCTCCATTCCGCCTAAGAAAAATTCAAAGCGCTCGGCCCAAATGGGGTCATCCACCTTGGGTTTTGCCAGTGGGCAAATGGCGGCGGGGTAATCGGTCACGAAAACTGGGCCATGAAGGTGGGGCTCAACGTAGATTTCAAATAAATCATTGACGCTCTTCCACCACCCGAAGCCTTGTTCGGCAGCAGGAGTGATTTTGGCCGCTTTTAATTTTTCACCGACAGCTTGGTCATCGGTAGGGGCACAGCCGACGTACTTCTCAAAAGCATCGGCCCATCGAATCCGTTCGAAGGGTGGTTTTAAGGAAAAAGTTTCACCCCGAAAAGAAACTTGCATGGGAGTTTCAGCGTTTTCCAATCCGGCGGCTCTTGCTCCTGCCACGACCAAGTTTTCGGTGAGTTCCAACATGGTGTGGTAATCCGCATAGGCTTGGTAAAATTCCAGCATGGTGAATTCTGGATTGTGGCGGTTGGACAAACCTTCGTTGCGAAATACCCGGGCGAATTCAAACACCCGTTCTAGTCCACCCACCAGTAAGCGCTTGAGGTAAAGTTCCGGGGCAATGCGAAGGTACAAACCCATGTTCAGAGCGTTGTGATGGGTTTTAAATGGGCGGGCATAAGCTCCGCCGTAAAGTGGATGCAACACCGGCGTTTCCACTTCTACAAATCCTTGGGTTTCAAAGACTTGGCGCATGCTAGACAAAATGGCGGAACGTTTTAAAAACCTGCTTCGGACGTCTTCGTTGGAAAACAAATCCACGTAGCGCATCCGAGCCCGCAGTTCCACATCATGAAGGCCATGCCATTTTTCGGGTGGGTCCAGGAGAGCTTTGGTTAACAGCCGCATTTTGAGTCCATAAACCGACGGCTGTCCTTTTTGGGTGGGTTTCAACTCCCCGTGAATTTCCACGATGTCGCCTAAATTAAGGGACTTTAATAAAGCGAAATCGGCCGGCTCAAGCAGAGCCTTTTCCATCACCGCTTGGATGCGGCCGCTTTGGTCTTCAATATCCAGAAAAGCCAATTTGCCGTATCCGCGGCGACCCATAATTCGGCCGCACACGGTGGCGGTTTCTCCGACCCGGTTCTCAAAAGTACGCAATAAATCGGCGGCCCACTCACGGTTTTGCGGAGGGGTTGCCGGATAGGGGTCGGTGCCTTGGCTCCGAAGATCCTCTAACTTCTGGACGCGGTCCGGGTGGAAGGAGTCTGACATGGTGGCGAACAAAAAACCCGCAAGCCGAATTCTATGGCTGCGGGATGAGTAAGGGGAGTGGTGGAGCTAAGGGGGCTCGAACCCCTGACCTCCACACTGCCAGTGTGGCGCTCTCCCAACTGAGCTATAGCCCCACTCCGAGTTACGGCATTCGCTGGAATGCCGGCGAAACAGTCTAGCGGCGCGCCGTTAAGATTCCAGGCTCCCGGCCTAGGTCGGGAAGCAAAAAATCGATGGCACCCTACGAATTTTCTGAAATTGAGCCGCGTTGGCAAAAGCGCTGGTTGGCGGATTCCACCTTCCGGACTTTGGGTCCTGGAGACGAAGGTTTTGACCCTTCCAAACCAAAATATTACGTTCTGGATATGTTTCCCTATCCCAGTGGAGCCGGGCTTCATGTGGGTCATCCTAAGGGGTACACCGCGACCGACATCATGGCGCGTTACAAACGCCACCAGGGATTCAATGTATTGCACCCCATGGGCTGGGATGCTTTTGGTCTGCCGGCCGAACAATACGCCATTCAAACTGGAACTCATCCTCGTGAAACTACGGAAAAGAATGTCAATCATTTCCGGCAGCAATTGCAAAGTCTGGGTTTGTCTTATGACTGGGACCGCGAAGTCAATACCACGGATCCTAACTATTACCGCTGGACCCAGTGGATTTTTCGCAAGCTGTTTGAAAAGGGTTTGGCCTATCAGGCCGAAGCACCGGTTTGGTGGTGTGAAGAACTTGGCACGGTGTTGGCAAATGAGGAAGTGATCAACGGCAAGTCGGAGCGTGGTGGCCATGCATGCGTTAAGCGCCCTTTGCGCCAATGGATGTTGAAAATCACCGCTTATGCAGAACGCTTATTGGAGGACCTTGACGGCTTGGATTGGCCAGGCTCCGTCAAAGCAATGCAAAAGGAGTGGATAGGGCGCTCTGAAGGGGCGGAATTAGATTTCCAAATCCTTGATGCGCCGGAGTCTAGCTTTCGGGTTTTCACCACTCGTCCCGACACCTTATTTGGGGCTACGTTTTGTGTGCTGTCTCCGGAGCACCCTTTGGTGGACAAAATCACCACTGCCGAAAACTTGGGTGCGGTTCAAGCATATCGTAAGGAAGCGGCTACCAAATCAGACTTGGAACGGGCTGAATTACAAAAAGAAAAAACCGGTGTCTTTACCGGTGCGTTTGCGTGTAATCCCTTGTTCGAAGTAGGAGATTCGCGCCGCAATATTCCGGTTTGGGTGGCCGATTATGTACTCATGTCTTACGGCACCGGCGCCATCATGTGCGTGCCGGGGGGGGATGAACGAGACTTGGAATTCGCCCATAAGATGGACCTAGCGGTGGTTGAAATTGAGGATGCCGACGGCAACCTTATCCATAGCGATTGGTTGAATGGCAAGTCAGTTGAAAAGGCCAAAGAAATGATGTGCCAATGGCTAGAAGAACAAGGTATTGGCCAAGCTAAAGTGACTTATCGCTTGCGGGATTGGCTGTTTAGTCGGCAACGCTATTGGGGTGAACCCTTTCCTATTTTGCATGGGGAAGATGGTGAGATTGTTTTGGCACCGGCGGAGGATTTGCCGGTGACCTTACCCGAATTGGATGATTTCACGCCGAATGCAAGTGGAGACCCACCTTTAGCCCGGGCGAAAGAGTGGTGCAAGGTGGTCGATGACCAGGGCAAAGTTTGGCAACGGGAAACGAATTCCATGCCCCAGTGGGCTGGGTCCTGTTGGTATTATTTGCGGTTTCTTGACCCCACCAATGCTTCAGAAGCTTGGGCAACGGAAAAAGAAAAATACTGGATGCCGGTAGACCTTTACGTCGGCGGTGCCGAGCATGCGGTGCTCCATCTTTTATATGCACGTTTCTGGCATAAGGTGCTGTTTGATTGCGGATTGGTCTCCAACAAAGAGCCATTTCAAAAATTGGTAAACCAGGGCATGGTGCAATCTTTTGCTTTTAAAGATTCCCGTGGTGTCTTGGTTGCGGCGGATGAGGTGGAAGTAGAGGGAGACCAGTTTTTCCGCTCATCAGACCGTGAGCCCTTGGAGAGAATGGTGGCGAAGATGTCCAAGTCGTTGCGCAATGTAGTCAACCCCGATGATGTCATTGCCGAATTTGGTGCCGACACAGTGCGTTTGTATGAAGCTTTTATGGGCCCAGTCACTGCCAGTGCACCATGGAATCCCCGAGATTTACCCGGTGCCCATCGGTTTCTTCAGCGGGCTTGGCGTTTATTCGAAAAGGGCTTGGATGAAGGGGTTGGCGATTCCACGGTGGAAAAAGCCCTTCATGCTTGCAACAAAAAGGTCACCGCGGATTTGGAAGAAATGAGTAACAACACTGCCTTGGCCGCCATGATGGAGTTTGTGAATACTGCCACCAAGTCCACAGCCTTGCTTTCGAAAACCCAAGCGGAGACTTTCGCTCTTCTTTTGGAACCGTTTGCTCCGCACATTGCCGAAGAATTTTGGTCTTTGTGCGGCAATGAAAGCAGTTGCGCGTGGCAACCTTGGCCTAGTTTCGATGAGGCTTTACTTAGCGTGGACACCGTGGAATTGCCCATTCAGTTGAATGGCAAAGTCCGCGCGCGCATGGAAATTGCCGCCGATGCTGACCCGGCCCAGGTGGAGGAAATGGCCTTGAAAGTAGTCAAGGACATGATGGAAGGGAAAACCTTGCGCAAAGCCATTATCATCCCCGGCCGAATGGTCAATTTAGTGGTGGGCTAACAAACATGCCATTAGAAAACTTGAGCGAGTGGATTGACGCCTTAGAAGATGCGGGCGAACTTCATCGCATTACCGCCGAGGTGGACCCTTATTTGGAAATCTCCGAAATCATTGACCGGGTTTCTAAACAGCAAGGTGCGGAAAACAAGGCCCTGTTATTTGAAAACGTCAAGGGCTCCACCATGCCGGTACTTGCCAATGCTTTTGGGTCACGTCGTCGGATGGGGATTTCTTTAGGCGTGGAAGGAGTGGAAGTTCACGCTAAACGCCTTGATGATTTGCTTAACCAAGCTCCTCCCGAAGGCTGGAGAGAAAAGCTGAAACTTTTGCCTACTTTGGCCGAAGTCGGCCGTTGGATGCCCAAAAAAGTAAAATCAGCCCCCTGTCAGCAGGTGGTTTTAACTGGGGATGATGTGGATTTGAGCCAACTTCCCATCTTGACGACTTGGCCGGATGATGCCGGACCCTTCATTACTTTTCCTTTGTGCGTCACCAAGGATCCCGAAACCGGCCGGCGTAATTTAGGAACCTATCGGTTGCAAGTGATGGGGCCTAAAAAAACCGGCTTTCATTCCCATTTACATAAAGATGCCCGTCGTCATTTGAGCAAGGCGCAGAAAAGGGGCGAACGGATTCCGGTGGCGGTTTGCATCGGCGCTGACCCGGCCACTTGCTTTGCCAGCGTGGTTCCAGCTCCGCCCGATGTGGATGAGCTTTTGATTGCCGGCTTCTTGCGTCGCAAAGCAGTTGAATTGGTTCCATGCAAAACGATTCCTTTGGAAATCCCGGCCAGTGCGGAAATCGTGCTGGAGGGTTGGGTAGACCCTGCCGTCCTCGTGACCGAGGGTCCTTATGGAGACCACACCGGTTTTTACAGCTTAGCCGACGACTACCCGGTGTTTGAGGTGGAGTGCATTACCCACAAAAAAAATCCGATTTATCACACCACCTTGGTGGGTAAACCCCCTCAAGAAGATTGTTGGATAACCGAAGGCATTGAGCGTTTACTTTTGCCGATGTTACAAAAAGTAATTCCGGAAATAGTCGACTATAGGATGCCATTCGCTGGCGTTGCCCACAATCTCATGCTGGTGCAGATTCATAAAGAATTCCCCGGCCAGGCTCGCAAGGTCATGAATGCTATTTGGGGTTTGGGCCAAGCCATGTTTACCAAGGTGATTGTGGTGGTCGACGAGGACGTCAATATCCATGATGACCAGGAAGTGGTTTGGAAAGTTCTCAATCACATTGACCCCCAGCGGGACCTGGAATTCACTCTGGGGCCGGTGGAAACCTTGGACCATGCCAGTCGAGCTGCATGCTACGGCTCCAAGGTCGGGGTGGACGCCACCCGCAAATGGCCAGAAGAAGATTTTCACCGGGATTGGCCAGACGAAATCGTCATGAGCAAGGAAGTCAAGGCCGCAGTAGAGGGTCGCTGGAAAGACTTTGGCTTTTCTTCTTAGAAGGCAGCGAAAGCGGCCCCGCTAGGCGATATCATCCTAGTCAGAATGGCCACTTTCCTGGAGGTCATTTTTCCCCTCAACCCGCATTGATTGAATGGTGCCTTCATCTCCACTTTCCCGTAATGTCACCGAAGCCGGTGAACTTTCTCCACGTTCCATCCCTACCTTTGAAGAGTGCTGGACCGGTTCTGAAAAATGTTCTAAGGAAGTGACCCATCAAGGGCACACTTTGCAGGTTCCATTTCGACGGGTTCATCTAAGCAATGGGGAACATTTAGATTTAGCGGACACCTCGGGACCCCAAGGCCATGACCCACGTGTAGGCATTCCAGCGGTGCGTCAAGCTTGGATTGAGGAACGTGTAAAGCGGGGGGACACAAACTTTTCCCAAATGTATTATGCGCGACAAGGTCAGGTGACGGTGGAAATGGCCTATGTTGCCGCCCGTGAAGGAATGGATGCCGAATTTGTCCGGGCTGAGGTCGCCGCCGGTAGAGCAGTCATCCCTGCAAACCGCAAGCACCTAGAATTGGAACCGACTATTTTAGGCCGTCATTTCCGGACCAAGATTAACGCCAACATCGGCAACTCTGCGACTCACTCGTCCATTGCCGAAGAAGTGGAGAAATTGCAATGGTCCACCATGTGGGGAGCGGACACCGTCATGGATTTGTCTACCGGCGAAAACATTCACCAAACGAGAGAGTGGATTATGCGCAACGCCTCCGTCCCAATCGGAACCGTGCCAATTTACCAGGCCTTGGAAAAAGTCGGCGGTGAACCCGCCAAGCTCAATTTAGAGACTTTCATTGAAACTTTGGTCGAACAAGCCGAACAGGGGGTGGATTACTTCACCATCCATGCCGGGGTTTTGCTGCACCATATTCCACTGACCGTAGACCGAAAAACCGGCATTGTTTCCCGTGGCGGCAGCATTATGGCTGCTTGGTGCTTGCACCATCACCTTGAAAACTTTCTTTACACAGGGTTTGAAGAAATTTGTGAGGTCATGAAAGCTTATGATGTCACTTTTAGTCTAGGAGATGGTTTGCGTCCGGGTTGTATTGCCGACGCCAACGATGCCGCCCAATTTGGCGAATTAAAGGCTTTAGGTGAACTGACTAAAATTGCCTGGAAGCACGACGTGCAGGTCATGATTGAGGGCCCAGGCCACGTGCCCATGGACAAAATTAAACTCAACATGGACAAAGAGTTGGCTGAATGTTTTGAGGCGCCTTTTTATACCTTGGGTCCTTTGGTGACCGACGTTGCCCCGGGTTATGACCACATCACTTCTGCCATTGGAGCCGCCCAAATTGGTTGGTATGGGACTTCCATGCTTTGCTATGTCACTCCCAAGGAGCACTTGGGCCTACCTGACCGTGAGGATGTGAAACAAGGGGTGGTGACTTACCGGATTGCTGCCCATGCGGCAGATTTGGCCAATGGTTTTCCCGGCGCTCAAGACCATGATGATGCTTTGTCGGACGCCCGCTTTGGATTCCGCTGGGAAGACCAGTTCAACCTTTCCCTAGACCCAGTAACGGCGCGTTCCTACCACGACCAAACCTTGCCTGCGGACCCAGCCAAAACCGCGCATTTTTGTTCGATGTGTGGACCAAAGTTTTGCTCCATGCGGATTACCGAAGATATTCGCAAAGCCATGGCTGAAAAATCGGTAGAGTTCGCAGCGAGTGGCGGCGAAGTTTACGTTTAAATTCCGCCTTGAAAATCCAGGGTCCTAAGGAATCCAGTCTTGAATAAACTCCAATCGGTCTCCGCTGAGCGGATGGGTGCGATGAAAGGAGCTAAACGCCCAACCATCCTTTGCTTGCATGATTTCAAAAAACTCACTGGCTCCGTTGGTGGTGCCATAAGCTTGGTGCACTAGGGCCATTGCGAAGGCGTCTGCTTCCGCTTCTTGGGCTCTAGAATTTGCCAGCATGCCGAGGTGAAGAAAACTGGAGCCGGTGGTTGGCTCTGCGCTGCCGGCAAGGCTGGCGATGAGGCCCCACAAGAGTCCACGGCTGAGTCTTTTTAAGGTGTGGCGATGCTCATGGTGTCCCAATTCATGGGCCAGGACAAAGGCCAGCCCAATCTCAGTTTTTACCAAGTCGAAAAGCTCAGGTGTCACTCCAACCCCGCCGCCCGGCCAGGCGAAGGCATTGGGTCCGTACTCATGCGCTGGCGAAACGGAAAAATAAAAAGGCAAGGGACGCAAGTCGCCGGCGGCGAGCAATTTCTCGAAGATGGGCTCGGCTCGGTCCCGGTAGGGCTGTTCGGCGGGAGTAGGGCTTTCTTTGAGCCAGGTAAACATCTTTGCTTCCTGGCTTTCAGAAATTGATTCCGCGGCATAATCCGAAATGAGGCCAAGAATAAACCAGGCAATCCCGCCAAACACTAATAATCCAATGAGACCTTTCAGCCAATCTTGCCACTTTTGTTTGCCGCGGGAGACATCCGCCGTTGCAGAGAGGGCTCTGGGAACGAATTTCACTTCGTCTGGTAAAAGATTGCGGTGCCGTAGGCCAAGATTTCTACCGTCCCCTTTCCCCCCGAGGCTGAGGAGGAAATGGTGGAAGTTTCCATTCGGCAATTGATAAATTCATCCGCTTCAGGATGTTGTTCCTTCATCCGCAACATGGCTTCCCGTCGGGCTCGGTCCAAAAGGGATGAAAAAGCACTCACCTCCCCACCGAATAAATTCCGCAAACCCGCCAACAAGCGTTTGAATTGATCCACGGCGATGACTACGGAGCCGATTGCCAGCCGTACTTTTTGGATTTTTCCCTGAGGGATAAATGTACGAACATTGGAAGTCGGAATTTCGAGCCATTTCCTTTCTCTGCGGCGGATGGAACGATAATGTTTTTTTTCAGCACGGCTTCCAAACCACCAGCCCAGAATCAGGAAGAATAGGGGAAAGACAAGGTTGGCAATGATTTCAATCATAGGAATCAACCATTGGGTTCCACTAGGACTGCGGTTCCATAACAAAGAATTTCGGAGGCACCCGCGGTTACTGAGGAAGTGGCAAAACGTACGTTGACAATGGCGTTGGCCCCCAGCTCTTCCGCTTGCTTGCACATCCGTTCTTGGGCCTGCTTGCGAGATTCCTGCAAGAGCTCGGTATAGCCCTTGAGCTCCCCGCCGACGATATTTTTCAACCCGGCCATTAAATCTCGGCCGACATGCTTTGCCCGGATAGTGCTCCCTTGGACGATGCCGTAATGTTCCATGATGCGGTAGCCGGGGATGGACTCAATATTGGAGAGAAGGATGCTGGTCATGGCAGTATCCTAGCGTTTATGGCAGTAGAGATTTCCCTTGTGTACCAGGGCCAGTTACGTTGTCTGGCTACCCATGGCCCTTCCGGAGTTCAGGTCACTACCGATGCGCCGCTGGATAATTGCGGCCGCGGTGAATCCTTTTCTCCCACTGATTTGGTGGCCGCCGCGCTTGGCGCCTGCATGCTGACCATCATGGGGATTGTGGGGGACCGCCATCAAATGGATTTATCCGGTGTGGAAGTCAAGGTAGAAAAGCACATGGTTGCCACTCCGGTGCGGCGGATTGCCGCTTTACCAGTGACGATTTCAGTACCAGGAGAGTTCTCTGCGGAGGATAAAGAGCGGCTGGAAAAAGCGGCTCTGACTTGTCCAGTCCATCAGAGCCTAGGAGAGGGGATTGATATCCCCGTCATTTGGCATTGGGGCTCCTAGGGCCACATTTTGCCTTAAGAAATCCTCACTTTTAGACCGAAAAGAGGGGGATGGCAGCCAATGCTCCTTCCGATTTAGACCGCCTGGTGGCACACCACCCGGCCTGCGTCCACCCCTTCCTTTCCCGTTTATTTAGAGCGGAGCCACGTTCTGAGGTGAGGAAAGTGTTCGCTCAAGAATATTCAGTACTCAGACGCCATGCCCGCGCCTTGGATGCGTGTTGCGCCAATGCCAATCAAAAGTTCATTGGTTTCGTGGCGACTTGTGGAGTCAATCAGGCGGCGACCCAGCATGCGCTTCCTGGAACTCGGCTCGCTTGTGATGGCCTCCTAACTCTCCAGCGGGACCCCCGATTTCACGATGGTTCGCTGTGGGCATTGGAACAAATTGGCAGACATTGGGCCAAGCGCTGGCAAGCCGAAGCAAGCGATTGTGGAAACTGGAATCTTTATTGGGAAGACTTGGCCAAGGCCGAAGATTGGGTGAGGACTCCGCTAAAATCCTCATTAACCCAAGGCTCTTGGTTTCAAGGAGTACGGCAAACCCTGGAACGCACAGCATTCTTTTTGGATGGCTTAGAAAGTTCCGTGGGCACCTTGTACGCGGCCTAGAAAAAGCTGATTTAAGGGGTGACGGGGCCTTGTTAGGATTCGCCAGTCATGGCGACGTACCTCTCCGGCATTCAGCCCAGCGGATTGCTCCACATCGGAAATTATTTTGGTGCAATTCGACAGCATATTTCTTTGCAAGAGAAATCCGGAGACCACTTTTACTTCATAGCGGATTACCATGCCCTTACCACCGTAAAGGATGCCAAGGCATTACGTGAACTGGTGCGGGAGTCCGCAGTGACTTATTTGGCATTGGGCTTGGATCCGTCTAAGGCGGTTTTATGGCAACAATCTGCAGTGGCGGAAGTTCAGGAGATTGCTTGGCTGTTATCCACCGTAACCGGCATGGGTTTGCTGGAAAGAAGCCACTCTTATAAAGATAAAATGGCTCGAGGAGTCAAATCAAATGTTGGTTTGTTTACTTATCCGGTACTTATGGCGGCTGATATTTTGGCGTTTGATTCCAACGTTGTTCCGGTAGGGAAAGACCAAGTACAACACATTGAAATGACTCAAGATATGGCCGGCTATTTCAACAACACTTTCGGTGAGGTTTTTGTAAGGCCGGAGTGTCTTTTGGCAGAAGCAGGTGCTGCTCAAAAAGTCCCAGGTTTGGATGGCCAGAAAATGTCAAAGTCTTACGACAATACGGTGTGGATTTTTGAAGAAGGGAAAAAATTGAAAAAGCGCTTCGGGAAAATCGTGACCGATTCTCGCCCACCAGAAGAACCCAAAAATCCAGAGGAAATTTTCCTTTTTGATCTCATGGCGCTTTTCCTTTCTGCTTCCGAAGTCCAAGACTGGCAAGACAAGGTACGTGAAGGAGGAGAAGGTGCACCCGGTTATGGCAATCTCAAAGCCGCCATTGGCGAGGCCATGGAGGAATACTTTTCAGCGGCACGAGCTCGGCGCTTGGAATTTCTGGATGATCCCGCCGAAGTGGATCGCATTTTGCAGAAAGGTGCCGAACAAGCCAGAGAAAGAGCTGCCAAAGTCAGGGACCGGGCTTTTTCGGCTTGCGGCTTGCGTTAAATTAAGTCGGTTTTTTTAAGGGAACTGGGTCATAGCCACCTTTGTGAAAAGGTTGGCACTTCAATAAGCGCCGCAAAAGTAACCAAAGTCCTTTCATACTGCCGTGGATTTGCAAGGCTTCGAGGCCATATTCGGAGCAGGTCGGATGAAACCGACACTTATTGGCCCCGAGCAAGGGGCTGATGAGGGCACGGTAGCCGCGCAATAGAGTCAGAAAAATGAATTTCAAGAGTTCAATGTGCGCTTGGCTTTGCCCAGGAGGTGCTGGAGTTCTGCCTGCACCTCGCCTAATTTCCAACCTCGCGAAGGTCCTATCGGAATGATGACGCAATCCAGCGGCGGCATGGTGGGCCTCAGGAGGCGAAAGGCTTCCCTCATGACCCGCCTTGCCCGATTCCGTAAAACAGCTGATTTGCTGAACTTACGGCCGACGGAGAGGCCAACTCGGGCCTCCTGGGGCTGTTCTGGGAGGGCCGCTACGAGTAGAATCCACTTGCCGCGCACTCGGATCCCCTCCCGGTAAATCCTGGCATAGTCCTTGGACTTTTGCAGACGGGCTGCCCGGGGAAGTCTAAGGCGCGGAATTCTCTGTTTCTCCATGACTGGCACCCACCATACGGAAATCAAGATTGGCGCGGAAGCCCCGCTCGCGGAGGCGGCAGAGTCTCTCGTTCTTAAATGGAAAGCAAAATGGGTCGAAACCCCTTCTGGGATGGTGACGGTCCCCTTTCACCAATTCGCACCTTTACTGGCTCATTTGCGGCGTCGGGTTTTGGCTTTAGAGCCAGTGCCAATCGCTCATCCTGGACCTTCCGCTTTATTGCGTCGGGCCCTTGATGAAGGGGCGACTCTCATCGCTGGCGGATGTGAAAAAGCCACAAATTGCTGGCAACCCATGCTTTTCGTAAATCTTCCTCAAGACTCCTGTTTGTTTCGTGAAGCTGCGGTTCCTGGACCTCGTTTGTTGGTCGTTCGGAGCCCCGCTGAAACTCTTGAAACTCCTTCCCCTTTAGCTCAGCCATGACGACCACTTTCGATACCCGCATTTCTCCTGATTCTGTACACGAAAACTTAGGCAACTGGATTTTAGTGGATGGTTATCCATTCGTATGCGATTTGGAGAAATCTAAAGGGGCGACTTTATTTGATAGTCGGTCAGGGAAAGAGTATTTGGATTTCTTTGGGTGCTTCGGCTCAACGCCCATTGGTTGGAATCACCCGGCGCTACGGAATCCAGCCTTCTTGAATCGGGCTGCAAATGCGGTGGTCAATAAGCCCGCTAACTCTGACGTTTACACCGCGGAAATGGCCGAATTCGTAAACACTTTTGGTGAAATCGCGGTGCCTGATGGTTATCGCCATTTATTTTTTGTTGATGGCGGGGCTTTGGCAGTGGAAAATGCTTTGAAAGTGGCATTTGATTGGAAAATCCGACGCAATCGGGCGAAGGGGATTGATGCCGACGTCGGCACTAAGATTCTTCACTTTGAAAAAGCCTTTCATGGCCGTTCGGGTTACACTCTTTCTTTGACGAACACTTTGCCCGATAAAGTAGATTATTTCCCTAAATTTACAGATTGGCCAAGAATTTCTGCCCCAGCGGTGAACTTTCCTTGCGAGGGTTCCAGCTTAGAAGATGTAATCCAGGCGGAAGAGCAATCTTTAAATGCTATAGACGAGGCATTTGCATGCCACGGTGACGATATTGCTGCCATTCTTATTGAGACGATTCAATGCGAAGGCGGAGATCGCCATTTCCGGCCCGAATATTTGCAAGCCCTGCAAGGTCGGTGCGAAAAATATGATTGTTTGTTCCTACTTGACGAAGTTCAAACCGGTTTCTTTGCTACTGGCAAAGCGTGGGCGTGGGAGCATTATGGTATTCAGCCAGATATTTGGAGTTTCGGTAAAAAAGCTCAGCAATGCGGCATTGTCGCTGGACCAAAGATTGACTTGGTGCCAGGCAATTGTTTTGAAACCTCGAGCAGAATCAATTCCACCTGGGGAGGGAATTTGGTCGACATGATTCGTTCCACCGCAGTTTTAGAAACGATTCAAGCCGATGACCTTGCTTCTAATGCCGGCTACCAGGGAGAACGCTGGATTTCCGGCATGCAAGGCATAGCGAAGGGTTTTGATATGGCCACCAACGTGCGGGGCAAAGGATTGGTTTATGCATTTGACTTGCCGAACGGAGACTTGCGCAATTCGCTGCTTTCGAAAATGACGGATGGCGGTTTGTTGGGGCTTCCTTCTGGCGATAGAACGGTACGTTTTCGTCCTCATTTGGCCATCACCGATGGCGACACGGATCGTTGCCTAGAAATCCTGGAAGCCAGCTTGGCTAAGCTTTAATCCCACGGCGAGGAGATTAGGATTGCTCCTTCCATTGAGGAAGAGGTTGTAAAGCATCCCATGCTTCTTTTACCTCCCCCTTGGTCAACGCTTGTTCTTTCCAAGTGCGAAAGGAGTCAATTGCCTTGAGAATTTCTGCCACTTCAGAAGCGGCATGAGCATCTTCCAAGAGTTGTTGAGACTTTGCTTCGTTTTCCCAATTCGACGGAACCTTCGAAAGTAATTGCCAGGCCTTAGCGGCTGCTCGGTAGGTACGTTTTTTCTTGAATTTACGTAAATGGTTGTGGGCCAAATCACCGATGTCTGTACCCATGTAAGAATTAACCACGAAAGCAATTCGCTTTTCAGCTGTAATCCAGTTGCCGTCCAATTGATCTTGAACTGCAATTTGTAGTAAAGTCGCCGCAGCTGCTTCCAAAGAGTTTTGCAATATTTTCGCTGCAGAAACGGTGGCCGAAAAAGGAGCATCGATGGAAATAAGTGGCTCCAAAGTTTCTAAGGCTTCTTTTGCTAAGTTGGCTTTGGCGTATTTCTCCGCAATCTTCAAGCGAGGTTTAAGTTTTGCAATCTGTTCCAAATGCCGCATTTGGATAAGAATTTTCAAAGGCCCATCGAAATAAGTTTCTCCTGAGCCCTTTACCCAGCCCACCCCAGGAAGCAAACCCGGGTCGCCTTCCCAGGTGACTAAGCCGTCGACATCAACCAAAAGGATGCGGGGCATTCCCCAACCCCCTTGGACGACGTTGAATTTCCGAAAACTCTCAAAACTTGGGTCTCTAGCAATGAGGGCTCCGGGAATTGGATATTTTTCGATTAGCTTCTGGGCTTGTTGGTGGGAATGTTCGCCACCGATTAATATCCAAAGCTGTAACCCCACATCTTTAAATTTCCTTTGTAGGTGAGCGTAATAGGCGGACGTCGGTATGACAGATTCTTGGTGTTCGGACCAAAAGATGAGGGCTGTTGGCCTACCTTTTAATTTTGCAAAGGAAGTGGGAGTGCCTTGAATCCAGTCTAATTCAACGGGTTCGGGGGGTGCAAAATTGGAATAGCTTCCAGTTTCTCGCAAACTGTCGTCCTTGGCCAGTTGGTCTAATTTGAACGCTCGTTCTACCCGCGCAGCGGGGTCATGCGCGTCCCGTGAGAGAATCCGGATGTTGCGATAGAAAGAGGTTCCGGTTCCGGTAATCAAGCCAAACGCACCTCGGACTGAGTCGCGAGATGGCATCTTCAAACTCCGGACAAATTTGTCATTCAAGTAAACGTCAACCGATCGTTTGACGACATCAATGCGAAGTTTTTGCCAACCGGTATCTAGCTTCACTGCACGATGGTCGTGATATGTCCATAGACCACCGTCCTTAGTAGATATATCAAGAAAGCCAGAAGGATGCAAAACCACCGCGTGAGTGGCCTGGGGGTCTTTGCGGCCGAAGCAAAGTCCCATCAAAGTTGCTTGTGGTCCAAATTTCAATTCTGCTTCGAGCGAGTAATCCGCGTCGAAAGTTACTTCGCACGTGAGTTCTTTTGTTTGAAAGTTACCTTCTTTGGTGACGATGGAAGAATCTTCTTGGATGGCTCCTTCAATCATGTTGCCGTATGCCCGGTAATCCCCTGACCCGGCCCACCCGGTCAGGTCGAATTCGTTATAGGCTACTTTCCAGCGAGCTAAGCTCTTGCCGGATTCTTTGCTTACCTTGGCGTAAAAGTCAATTGCTTGGGGTAGAGAATATTGAGCACTCATGCGGCGAGAAATATCTAAGGCCATCAAAGGCAAATCCCGAGAACGGTAAGATTCGGCCAATTGCAGACCGTCCACCAGCAATTCATTGCGAAGCTTTTGATGGCGGCGGTGGAGAGGGTCTAAGGAAACCATTTTATCCCGCGCCGTTTCAAAACGTGAATCAAGTTTTTCCATTCCCCGTACCTGGATTTCACGAGCAAAGCTTCGATAAAGAGCAGCGGATCGGTCCCATTCTTTATCCTTTTCCAAGAAATTGGCAAATTCCCACAAGACATCCGGGTCGTCGGGTTGATGCAAGATGGCTTCCTCGAGGAATTCCTTGGCGCTTATGCGGTCCTTGCGTAGCAGAGCAAGTCGGGAAAATTCCAAGTTGCTCTTGCGCGGTGCTCGGCGACCCATTTCAATATCCCTGAGCTCCAATATCCACTGCGACCAAATTGTGGATAATTCGTCAATCGTTTGTACCGGAGAAAGAGGCGATCCTTTCAGGATAACCTCCTCAAACCAAGGCACTCGGCCGTCTAATCCCTTGGAAGATGCGCCTGATAAATAATAATTGTGAAGTGCTTTGCGGTAAATTAAACGGCCATCCGCAGTTCTGAAATTGTAAAGGAAGTAGACGACTCCCCAGGTGGGGGCATACCAAGGGGGTCCCCAACGGTACTGGTTTTGGACCAACATTCTCAGGTCCGGAGCACTTTTTGGGGTAGCCCATTCTCCTTGTTTGTCCCGTACCCCATCTGCGGGCCCGTCCATCCAGCCGTTTTCCATCCTTCTCGCAAGTGGCATGAGGCGGTGCTTGGCTATTCGGTTCCACAGGACTTGGCCATTGGACAAAAAGATGACTCCTTCAAAAAAGGAGGCATAGGCTTCATTCAACCATCCTGGAACGCCGCCCTTGCCTGTAAGTGAAACAAATTGATGGGCCGCTTCGTGAAATAGGGTGCCATACATTCCCCGAACGCTTTCTTTTCCGCTTTGGCCTCCAAGAAAAGTTTGAACTGAGCGGCCATTAAAAAATCCACCGGTCCAATCATTTTCAGGCAATCCATTCTCTTCGAGATACTCCTTGCGGTTTTTGTAAATAAGCACATTAATTTTTGGGGTGGGGGAGCCATCTTCTTTGAAATGAAAAAATCTCCGATAAGCTTTATTCATTTGCTCCATGGCGATGGAGGCTGTTTGTAGAATCAAATAACCACCATCGGTTTTGTAGCGATAATTTTCACTATCTTTTTCCCAAGCAGAGTCCCAATCGTCATGCTTTGCGTTTTCAGTAATGACCCACTCAGAGTCCACGCCAGATAGAGGGTCTCCACCAGCATAAATATCTTCCTTTGCTACATCCTTGCCGCCTTCTCGTCGAATGAGCTTTATGTTATTTTTTGCTTCGCGGTCTAATGGGTTGCCAGAAAGAATTTCTTGTAACACTTCAATTGCGGAATGAAGTCGTCCTTTGGCCCGATGGGCCATGGCCAATTTGTGCAAACTACGTCCATAAGTGGAAGTTAACTTACGATAGGAAGGAGATTTTTCATCCAGGGACAAGAGCCGTTTTTCGACGGATTTGCGTTGCGTCCGAGAGGCTCCAGTTTTATGAGCTTCAACCACCGTCATCCAGCGGTGGAGGGCGTATACAGTGCTGTCCAAGTCGTTTGCTTTTTGGGCTAAATCTGCCCACAAAAGAAGCGCACCAAGGTGTTGGTCGTCACCCTCTATGGCTTTGCTTACCGCCTCTAAAGCGCCAGTTAGATTTCCCTCTACTTCAAGACGAATTGCCTTACTCAGGTATTTATCGACGAAAGGGCTACCCTCACCGGGGTGCATTAACCCAAGACCGAGGAATAGAATGGCCCAGCGCATATGGTCAGTTTAGTTGCTTTGCCACTTTGGTTAAGTCACGATTTGGCGCCGACGGAGCTGGCCACAGGCGGCATCTTGGCTGCGGCCTAGGCTACGACGCAGAGTGACCGACCTTCCATTTTGCCGAAGGACTTCGGCAAAGGCTTCTTGCGCCGGACGGGAAGGCCTTTCCCATCCCATCTCCTCTACTTCGTTGTAGGGGATAAGATTGATATGACAGCGGTGCCCGCGGAGGAGATGGGCCAGTTGAGTTGCTTGCTGGAGGGAATCATTGACTCCTTGGAGTAGCACATACTCCACCGTGTATTCCCGCCCGGTGGACTCGAATAATGCCTTGGCCTCATCGAGGGTCTCTGCAATGCTACGTTTGGCAACCCCCGGCACCAACTCATGCCGCAATTCGTCAGTGGGGGCATGAAGGGAAAGAGCCAGCGAAACCGGTTTGCCCCATTTGGCTAAAGCCGGCAAGGTGCCCCGAGGAGCCACCGTGCTGATGGTGATCCGTCGGGCCGCCATGCCAGCGCCCTCTTCATCCAAGAGGGCGTCCAGCGCGCCCAAAACTTCTTCAAGATTGAAACCCACATCGCCCATTCCCATGACCACAATGCGGTGGAAATCACCTTGCACTTTTCGCAATTGAATGACTTGTTCTAAAATTTCGGCGCGGCTCAAATTTCTTTCTAAGCCATCTATGCCGCTAGCACAAAAAACACACCGCACGGGACAACCGACTTGAGTGGACAAGCACAGGGTCCGGCCTTGAGTGCCGGGCATGCCAACGGCTTCGGTGGTGCTTCCTCCCGGAAAGCGTAAAAGGATTTTTACCGCACCATCTTCCGCTCTGGAAGTCTTTAAAACTTCACTTTTGCAAAGTGGGAAGTCATTTTGTAACTGCTGGCGGAGTGCGGCAGGCAAATCGGTCATTTCTTTCCATTCCGAAGCCCCTTTACGAAAGACCCACTGGGCGGCTGATTTCCCATGAAAAGCGGGTACGCCCAAAGACTTGAAAAATTCAGGCCACTGCCTCGGGTGCAATTCAAGTAGAGATTCCATTAAAAAATCCCCGAGAGTTGCTCATAGATTTCGCGAGCCCATTGCAAGGCCTTCTTTTGGGAAGGAGGGTTGCAACCGGCCACATAGAGATGACCACCACCGCCGTAACCCTTTAGGATTTTTCCCAAGTGAACCGGCGAAGGCGGGCGATTCCATGGGTTGCTTGCGGCAGTAATGTGAACCCCAGCCCGGGTTGGGAGCAAAGTAACGGCGTAATGGAGCTCAGGATAAAGATAAAAAGGAGCGAATCTCTCCCGCCGAAGTTTCTTGGACCTGAGGTCTGCCAGAAGGCATTCCACAGTTCGTTCCATGATTGTGGTTGGAAAGACCTCCACGGCGTGGTCTCGATTACGACAAGCGCGGGCGTAGCATCGCTCCAAGTCCGGGTCACTAGCGGTGTCAATCAGAGTTTCATCCTTCATAGAATGTACTATGCGGTTGTGAAACTGTAAGTTTGGGGCGCAGGTAAGGGCCCGCATAATTCTAAGGGCGGGATCTTTGGCGTAAAGCGCCTGCTTGGGAGAATCAAAACCAGCCGAGTCAATCACATTGGACCAGTGGACGAGGTCGTGAAAGCGGGCCGGAATTTCCCATCCCCAATGTTCCACCGCGTGTTTCAAAATAATCGGTGGACAAGAAGGAGAATCAGGATCAAATTGATGGTTTACACCGGGTTGGTACGCGGCTTCATCCTCGGGAGTAAGAAATGTGGTTGGATGATGGTCAAACCAATAGGTAGCATTTTTATGAAAGTGGAAATCTACCACTCCGAAACGTTCCCCTTCCCCAAATGAATCCCAGGCCAGAGTGAGGTCGAAATTGACCCCATCCCATAGAATGGAATCTTCTTTTCCACAGTCTTCTAAAGCTTGGGCCAACAATGCTGCCGAGGCCATGCCGTCAAAGTCCCGATGGTAATAAATTTTCAGAGGTAGAGTCATGGTAGGGGAGGCATTTGAATTCCATAAATATGGTTGGCAAAAAAGCCTTGCCATTTTCCTTTGGTTTCAATCTCTAGACGACCACGCAAGAGCTCGGTGTTCCAAAGTGGTCGATTCTGTGCAAGCGAAAGGAGAATTTTATCCAATACCGGACGGGAAGCTTTTTTCTCAATGGCAAGCCAGGTGAGAGCCCCGCGGCTAAGCAGGCGTCTGGCTCCTTTCAAATCTCCTCGTGGGATGAGACTTAATGGGATTCGTAAATTGGGCAATTGCCTTTCTCGGGCCAGCCACCACTGCACGAGAGTCTGGGCTTCTTCGCTCCGTCCGATGCGCTCCAACAATCTCCAAGCCATGTACTCACCTAAACTTGCCGAAAGGAATGGAGCCCCGCTACCCATGGGTCGAAGATGAAGTTCTGAAAAGCCAAAGGTCGCTTTTCTTGCCAGGGAGGTCCGTCGGTCGAGGCCATCCCAGGGGTCATCCAGAGGCTCAATAAGCCACCGGAAAGTTTCATCCAATAAACGCATTCCTGGAAGAATCCAATCTTTGGTACCCGGAGCAGTGACTACTTTCCAAGGAAGAACCCGGTGGGGAAGCCAGGACTGCAGTTCTTGGTCCAATCGGTGAATCCAAAGCACCTTTTCGTCTGGAGTTTGCTGTTTGCTTCCATCCCTTAGAAAAAAGGTGACCGAGCCAGCCTTTTTTTCTTGGTAATTCCCAATGACAAAAAAGGGCCAAGAAATTTCAGCATCAACGAGTGAAAAGCTTGTTTCCCGTAATGAAGTCTCTTCCAAGAATTGGTAATCACCTAGTTTGGCGGAAAGAACTTGCAGGTGAGCTGGCCCTTGCACCCTGATTTCCCAAGCCGGAGGTAGCCAATGGGCGGGGGTGTCTAGGGGAAATTGGGGCATGGCAAGCCAGGCAGGCGCGAGGGCTTTGAAAAAATGAAAACCGGCCTCTAAACCTCCGATGGTAAAAAAGTCGCCACGGACATCCATCAATTCCATGCGATAGGAACATGAGCTTTCATCTTGGCCAAGTAATTGGGATCCCTTTGGGATATTCCAGTGGGAAATTTTTGGAGCGCCTTCCAATTGGATTTCCACATGGACTTCGGGAAAGTTTGCCTTGGGGACCACGACCAAAACTCGCCAGATTCCGGGTACCGCAAAAAATTCGTCTAAGTCTCCGCCACCTTTTTGGGCATCGAACTTGGTTAGATTGTTTCCTGTCCAACGGGGAGGCGGGCGGAAACTGGCAAGCGCTGCTTGGGCTACTTGAAACGCTGCTTCCGGCCCTTCCCAATGTCCTACTACTAGGTGTTCGCCATCGACTTGCACTCGAGTTTCTAGGTGCCGAAGTTCGCCATTACTTTCAAATTGAATTGAAAAACCAGCTGCATCTTCTCCACCCCAATTCCCTTGCCATGAACTGACCCGGGGATGGAAGTCTTTCACCAATGGGCTCCAGGTGGTTTCCCACTGTTGTTGGGAAACCGAAGCGGAGATGGCGCCGGGCGACTCAAGCAAGAAATGCCGGACCTCAAAAGAAGCCAGTTGAGTACTGTGCTTACTTTGCCAACCCTCATAAGGCCCCTCTAGGGCGGAGAAAGTGGCATAACCCGAGGGTAAACGTAGCTGGAAAGGTGCATCGGCCAACCCATCCTTCTGAAATAGAGGGGCGAGCGTGGGGCCTAAACCCAAGGCAAGGGTTGCCAGCAAAACCATTCCGGAATTCTAAGCGCTTTCCCTTGAGCTAGATTCGCCACCTTCTAACAAAACACCAGCACTTCCCTGGCGAATCATCTCGGCGGTCACGACGAAAGTACGCGAAGGTTTCCCGTATTCAGGGAGGGAGAAGAGTAAATCGTGCAAAGCGCCCTCAATAATGGAGCGCAACGCTCGCACACCAGTTTCTTTGGTGTGAGCTTGGGAAGCCACTTCCTGGAGGGCTTCGTCGGTTAATTTGAGTTCGTGACCCTCCATGGAGAAATAAGCCTGAAACTGGCGAACCAAAGCATTTTTTGGCTCCACCAGAATGTGCACTAAATCGTCCACTCCGAGTTCATGGAGTTGTACATGAATGGGGAGGCGGCCAACGAATTCAGGAATCAAACCGTACTCCACCAAGTCTTTGGCTTCTACCAAGCCCAAAAGCCTTTCCAATTCTTCGCGTTTATCTTGATGTTTTTCACCATCTTTACCAAAACCAATCAAACTACCACCGACTCGTCGGCCAATAATTTCTTCAAGGCCGGCAAAGGTTCCACCGCAAACAAACAAGACACCGGAAGTGTCAAACTGAATATTTGATTGCTCCGGGTGCTTGCGGCCTCCTTGGGGGGGGACGCTGGCTTCGGTTCCTTCTAGAATTTTCAGTAGCGCTTGTTGCACGCCTTCGCCACTAACATCACGGGTAATCGAAACGTTTTGAGTGGTTCGGGAAATTTTGTCAATTTCATCGACGTAAATAATGCCACGCTGGGCACGCTCCATGTCGAAATCGCAAGCTTGAAGCAGCTTCAACAAAATGTTTTCTACGTCTTCCCCAACGTAACCCGCTTCGGTCAAAGTGGTGGCATCCGCGATAGCGAAGGGAACGTCCAAAATGCGGGCCAGCGTTCGGGCGAGCAGGGTTTTGCCAGACCCAGTGGGACCGAGTAAAAGCACGTTGGATTTTTCGATTTCGACATCTGCCCAATCAGGCTTTTCACCAGGTTGCGAAGCAATATTTTTTGTCTGGAGCCGCTTGTAATGGTTATGGACCGCCACCGCCAAAACACGCTTGGCCTCTTTTTGCCCATAGACATATTCATCCAAAGAGCTGACCAATTCCTTCGGAGACGGCACTGTGTTGGAGCCAGCCGACTCTTCGTCGGACGGAACCTTCGTGAGGCGTCGATCTTCCTCGTGGAGTATAGAATTACAAATATCTACACATTCGTTGCAAATATAAATTCCCGGAGGGCCAGCAATTAAAGATTGGACTTGGCCACGCGCCTTTTCGCAAAAGGTGCATCTCTCGGCGCCACGGTTTTCGTTCCTAGACATCGAACCAATTCTACCACGTGGAGCGAATTTTGGGTGGCCGAGAATTCAGGAAAACGACCGGATTATTCGGCGCCGATGACTTTGTCGATAATTCCGAAGTCTAGGGCTTCTTGGGCACTCATGAAATGGTCACGATCCGTAGCGATTTCAACTTCCTCAAGGGACCGTCCACAGTGTTTGGCGAGGATTTGATTCAGAGATTTTTTCAACTTTAAAATCTCGGTGACCTGGATTTCCATATCCGAAGCGGTTCCTTGAGTGCCTCCCCACGGTTGGTGAATCATGACCCTGGAGTTGGGCAACATGAAACGCTTTCCCTTGGTACCACCGGCCAGCAAAACGGCACCCATGCTGGCGCATTGTCCGACGCAATAAGTGGCGATTTCACAATCCACATACTGCATGGTGTCATACATCGCTAAACCCGCGGTGACTGAGCCACCGGGACTATTGATATACACTTGAATGTCCTGCTGTTTGTTTTGTTTGGAAAGGAAAAGCAGCTGAGCAACCACTGCATTGGCAACCATGTCATTGACTTCGGTACCAATGAAGATAATCCGGTCCTCCAAAAGCCGGGAGTACAGGTCATAGGTGCGTTCTCCGCGGCCAGTTTTTTCAATGACGTAGGGTATGCTGAAGCCGTAGGAATCACTCATAGCTAGGAATCTTATTCGGCTTGGGCTGCTCCTTCAACCACGCTTTTCTTTTGATGCTTCTGAATGAGGAAATCCCTCACTTTCCCCTCCAAAATATCACTGGTGAGGTCCTCTGACCGGCCCTGCTCCCGATAAAGTTTCTTCACCGCTTTGAGTTCCAGGCCGTGGCGCATGCCAATGGCTCGGTAGGCGTGGTCTAAGTCCTTTTTGGAGACTTGGAATTTTTGTTGGCGGGCGATTTCACGTACCAGAAAGAAAATCTTGAGCCGACGTTCGGCCGCGGCATCCAATTCCCCGCGATGCTTTTCCAGCTCATTGCGAGCGGCTTCTGCTTCCAGGCCTCTCTCGCGGGTGGCTCGGGCGACCTGTTGCTCAAATGCATGCTTTGCCTCTTCCTCCACCATGGTGGGGGCCAGCTGGAAGGGTTCCATTTCCAGGACTCGGTCAAAGCTAGATTCAACCACCCGGTTGCGTTCCCGCTGTTCATTTTCCATCTGGACTTGTTCAGAAATGCGGTTACGCAACTCTTCGACTCCACCTTTCATCTGGGCATTTTCCGCGATTTCTTCGGCCGTGGCTGGCCGGGGCTTGCAAATATTGAGGACCTGCAACACGGCCAGCCCTTCTTGGCCCACCCAATCCGCATTGGAGAAACCCTCATGAAAAGTCACGGCTAAGCTTTTTTCATCTCCAGCCTGGGCACCTTTCATGGTTTCTTTCCAAAGGTCTTCGTCCACTCCATATAGGGGGGAATCCAAGCCCAATTTGAGGTCTTCGGCAATGGGACCTTTTTCGCCGTCTTTTTCATACACCAAGCTGCATTTGGCAACCAGTTCCTCCCCCAACCCAATTCCTTTATCAGCATCATCAAATTGAACGTTTTGATGGGCGATGGATTGCAGGGCGGAGTCCACTTCTTCTTCGGAAGGCTCCGTGTCTTGACTTTCAATCTGGACATCTTCCCAATTGGGAAGAGTGATGGGCGGAGCGGTTTCTACCTCAAAGGAGAAGTTTAAATCTTGGCTTTCCTTGACTTCAAATTTGTTGGGATCGAAATCCTTCACCCGCAGTACGCTGAGTTTGGCCTCACGAACCGCATCGCCCATGACATGCTCAAAAAGGTGTTGGCGGGCATCCTCGAGGACGGAATCTCCTAAGGTGGCACGGAGAATAGCGACGGGTGCTTTGCCAGGCCGGAAACCGGGGATTTTCATGCCGCGGGCTGCACCTTGGTAAGCGTGGTCGAATTCTTCCGTCACCCGGGTGGAGGGAACGGCAACGGTGATTTGCCACTCGCAGGGGGCAATTTCTTTAGAGGTGACCTCAATAGGGGTGTGACGAGTCATTTTCATGGGATGCCAAATTTTGGGCCGCCTATTTTCCCTGCTCGGTGGCTTCTCGTCCAGCGGTAAACTGCCCCCATGAAGTCCCGCAAAACTCCGCCGTTTATGGTGTTTTTAGTGGTGGGTATTATTTTGGCCTTGGGCTACACCGGAGTTCGTTTGACCACCCCTGAGCCCTCACGGCCGATGGCGCCCGAACCGGACCCTGCCCCGGCCCATGTCCGTCGCTTGACGAATGAGGCCAAACAAAGGGTGGTTCGTCTTTTTGGATCTACGGCTCCCCATCGGCAAAGCATTTTGGCTGCTGAAATTGCCGGCAAAGTGATTTGGCGCTCACCGACTTTGGAATCTGGCGGAAAAGTGCAAGCTGGCGAGGTCATCTTGAAGTTAGATCACCGTAGTTTGGCTTTGGGCCTACGTGCGGCCGAAGCCCAGTTGGAGATGGCCGAGGCCGACGTCGAGGCGTGCAAAACCGAAATAAGTCGGGCAGATTCTGCATGGTCACGGGCCCATGAAATGGAATCCTTGGCCGAAGCCGAGTGGAAAAGAGCTTCGGCTCTCGCTGCCAAGGGGGATACGTCATTGTCTCTGCGGGACCAAGCGCAGCAAAAACAATTGAATGCCACCATGGCCAGAGAAAATGCCCATTTTGCCCGGCAAACTGCCCAAGCTGCCCTAGATACTGCCCAGGGTGCGGCCAAATTGGCGGCAGCTCAATGGGGTCAAGCGCAGGTTGCTTTAGAAAAAACCGAACTCCACGCACCTTTTGAGGGGGAGCTTTCTCAACCCCGGGTCGAGGTCGGCGATTGGCTCAACCCTGGCACTCCAGTTTCCTTATTGGTGGACCGTTCTCGATTGAAGGTCGAAGCTTTATTGCCGAATCAAGATGGATTTTCAGGGGAGCATCTTCCGCAAGTTTGGTTGAGGTTTAACGCCTTCAAAACAGAGGAAGGAAACCCCTTGAAATTAAAAGCCGAAATCCTTGGCCTAGACCCGGTGGCAAATGAAAAATCTCGGGCTCGTCCTTTGGTGCTTGGAGTGGACAATGAAGACCTTCGGTTGCCGGTGAAAGCCTTTGCTTATATTGTCCTAAAGGGAGACTGGGAAAAAGCAATTTGGATTCGTCCAGCCGAGTTTTTGCCCACCGATGACGGTGCGGTGGCTTTTGTGATTGAGAATGGCCTCGCTTCGCGGCGAGCTCTTCGTTTGGGCCGGGCCCTTATTGGGGACGATTCTAAAACTTGGTATCCGGTATTGAAGGGCTTGGGGGCTGGAGAATCATTAGCAATCAGTAATTTGGAATCCCTGCAACATGGCGCCGAAGTCTTGGTGTTAGATGCTTTGCCTGAAGCTGAAACTGCCCAACCTGCGCAAAAGGATTAAATTTTTATGAAGCGGTTGATTCGCTTTGTCTTGGCCAATCCGGTTGCTGCCAACCTCCTTTTTGTGGTGGTTTTGGTGTCCGGTGGTCTGGCCGGGTCCAGATTACCCAGAGAGGTTTTCCCGGAATTCTCCAAGGCGGCGGTTTCGATTGACTTGTTTTATCCCAATGCTTCGCCTGAAGAGGTGGAGCGGGGAATCACCATTCCGGTGGAAGAGGCCGCCGACGGGCTACAGGGGACTTATGAAATCCGGTCCATTTCTTCCCAGGGTGGAGCACGAGTTTTCGTCACCCTGCAACCCAATAAAGATGTCCAGGTTTACCTAGATGAATTACGCCAGGCCATGGATGCTATTCAGGGATGGCCGGAGGACGCAGAAGACCCGGTGGCGAAAGAATTGAAATTGGAGTTTCCGGTTCTCACGGTGAGCTTATTTGGCAATTTAGAACGAGAACAGGTTTTCCGCTTTGCCGAAGGAATCCGTGATCAATTTAAAAAGGTTGTGGGGATTTCTACGGTGGTGATTTTGGGTAACCGAGATCGAGAAATAAGGGTGGTGATTCGGCCCGAGGAATTGGAAAAATTCGGTTTAAGCCTGCGTGAGGTTTCGAGCAAACTGAAAGCCCAAGTCTTAGACTTGCCAGGCGGTTCGTTGGAAACCGAGGCCGGCGAAATCCGCTTGCGTATTTTAGGTGAAGAAACGGATGCGGTGGCTTTAGGGGAAAAAGCCATTCATGCTTTTCCGGATGGGACTTTGGTGCGTCTTCGAGATATTGCTCATGTCACCGTGGGATTGGAAAAACCCCGGGTTCTTTCCCGCTACAACGGATTTCCGACGGTTTCTTTGCAAATCGCCAAAGACAAGTCCGGTGATGTGATTGACATCGTGAATCAGGTTGAGGCCATCGTTGCCTCTGAGCGGCCGAATTTGCCAATCGGCATGAGCATCGGGGTTTCCTCAGATTTTTCTATTTACGTCAAAAACCGTTTGCGCACCTTGATGCAATCGGGAATGTTTGGTTTGGCACTGGTGTTGTTGATTTTATGGCTCTTTTTGGATGCCAAAGTTGCGCTTATGACCGCGATGGGTATTCCCATGGCGGTGGCCGGGGGCATGATTTTGATGGGGTCGCTGGGCATCACCTTGAACATGCTGTCGATGTTTTCATTCATCCTGGTGCTGGGCCTGGTGGTGGATGATGCCATTGTGGTGGCCGAAAATTCATTTCGATATTTCGAAAAAGGCTTTAGCCCCAAGGAAGCAGCCCTTCTCGGGGCCTCCGAAGTGGCTTGGCCGGTGTTGGTGACGGTGGCAACCACCATTTCTGCTTTTGCTCCTATGCTCATGATTGAGGGCGAATTGGGCCAGTGGATGACCCCTGTTCCCTGGGTTGCAAGTTTGACCCTTTTAGCTTCACTGCTTGAAGCTCTGGTGGTCTTACCGGTTCATTTTTCGGAATGGGTGACGCCGTTAAAAGACGATGGAACTCAACCGGATTCAAAACGTAAAAGGCGTGCTCGTTGGTACGACCGGGCGCAGAGTACTTACGAAAACATTTTGATTTCTTGTATTCGTCATCGTTATGCGGTGGTGTTCGGCGCATTTGGCTTGGCCTCCTTGGCCGGAACACTTTTTGTGGCCGGGCATTTGAAATTCGTCATGATGCCAAAATTTGAAGCCAAACTCTTTATGGTCAACGTGGAAACTCCAACCTCGAGTTCTTTGGCGCAAACTTCTTTAGCAATGCGTCCCTTTGAACAAGCCATTGCAAATTTGCCTAACCACGAGAAGGAATCCTTTATTACTATTGTCGGCGCAAATTATTCGGACCAGCAAAATTACAATACCGGTGCCCATTTGGGTCAACTCATGGTAGAACTTTCCGAAGGCCGGGCCCGGACTCGGACCACCGAAGAAATCCAAGAGTCTTTGAGAGTGGCATTCGGGAAGCCGCCAGGGGTCCAGCGGATTGGCTTTACTGAACCCCAAGCTGGCCCTCCCGGTAAACCGATTGAATTGCATCTGATCTCGGTTTCTGGGATTGGTTTGCCCGAAGCTTCCTTTGCTATCCAAAAGTTTTTGACAGGATTTCCGGGTGTCAGGGACGTGCGAGACAATCAACTTCCCGGTGCCCGAGAGCTCCAAGTTCGTTTGACCGAAGAAGGCCGGATGCTGGGTTTCAGCGAAGCTGACATCGGCCGACAAGTATTAGGTGCCTTTTACGGGGACCGGGCTTCGGTATTGCGCTTGGGAAGGAACCCGGCAAATTTATTGGTGCGTTACCCGGAGGAAGCGAGATTGGATTTCCGCGCCATTCGGGAGATGCGAGTTCATTCTCCAAGCGGCGAAAGCGTTCTTTTAGAAAGGGTTGCCAGTTTGCAAGAACGTCAAGGGTTGCTGGAAATTCCCCGCCGGAACCGTGGCCGGGCAATTACGGTGACCGCTGACGTCACCCTAACCGGCAATGCAAGCGACACCATTGCCGCCGTCATGAAAGAGTTCGGAAATATGGAGGAGCGTTGGCCCGGAGTGAGTTTGAACTACGGAGGAGACCAAGCAAGGCAGAGAGAGTCCATCGGATCTTTATTTAGAGCCATGGGGATTTCCGCCATGCTGATTTTCTGTTTGTTAGTCTTGTTGTTCCGGTCCTATTTGCAACCTTTTGTGGTGCTCAGCTCCGTGCCTTTTGCGGGTCTAGGAGTTATGTTTGGTTTTGCTTGTTTGAATGTCCCGATTTCCTTCATGACTTTGTTGGGCATGATGGCTTTAGTGGGGATTGCGGTGAACGATGCCCTGGTTTTGCAAGATTTCATCAACCAACATCGGCGGAAAGGTCATGCCATGATTGCTTCGGTACTTCGGGCTGGTTCGGTGCGCATGAGGCCAGTTTTACTCACTTCATTAACCACCATCGGGGGATTAATGCCTCTGGCTTTCTTTGCCAGTGGTCAGGCGCGTTTTTTAGCGCCGATGGCAATGGCTTTGGTTTTCGGAATGATTTCAGCCACGGTAATGACCCTGATTCTCATACCCAGCGGTTATGTCATCCTTGAGGATTTCTACGCCATGGGGCGCCGGCTGAAAGCGAAAGCTATAACCCGAACAAGCGCCTAAAGGGTGATTTCAAGCGGCAGTCTTCAAATTCAGGCAAGTTGGCAAAGGGTTTGAGTTCTTGCGGGCTTAATCGTGCCTTCGATAGCCATGCTCCCGCTTCATCATATTTCCGACAACCCGCCGCTGAGCGAGAAGCCCAAACCCAATCGAAATCTTGTAGTCGTCCGCGGTTGAGATTTGCTAACCCGATGGCTTCTTTGAATGTGCGATAGCCATCTTTGTGCTCGTTGACATTCACTTGCATGCGGCCCAACCGAATGAGGGCGCGCCAGTCTTTCGGGTTATCTTTGGCGTCGGCCTTAGGTTCTTTTAATAGCCACTTTTTGCCATCCTTTTGGCCCAGTCGAAAAAGAGCCCACGCTACTTTTTCAGCGAGAGCGTCTGGTTTTCGACTACGCACCAAGGCTGACATTTTTCGTTCGGCGGAGCGCCACTTCATTTTTGCAACGCCACGTTCAGCCACAATTAATGATGCCAAGCGAAGATCATAAATTTGGCTTAAATCAGTGAGGATGGCCACTACCCAATCTTCCCGACTGGGGTCGGGAGATTTTTTCAGAATGGTCAAAATGGCGGCGGATTCGCGCACATCTTTGCTCAAAAATAGAAATTCCGGCAAGAAAAACCCTTGCGGAAGGTCCCTTTGACCAATAATTTGAAGTATGGTTTCGGTGAAACCATCGGGTCCTAAATCTAGGTCACAAGTGGAAAGCCAAGGCCCGATTCGTTCGATTGGGCCATGGGCGAGCAGAGCGGAAAGCGCTGCCGATTTTTCTTGGATATCTTTGGACTGCAAAAATTTCTCGACTTCGGCGAAGGAAGGTCCGTCGCCTTTTTGGCAACAAAGAGCAAAGGCAGAGCTGCGTAAATCAGCTGGGATTTGGGCGAGTAGGTACGCAATGCGGTTTGCTCCGCTGGGATTGACGATTTTTTCCAGTAGAGAAAGGAGCCGGTAAATGGAGCGACGGTGGACTTCGGGTTTTTCCAAAAAAACCTCCAACTGAGAAGTTGCTGGAGCTTGGAGCTCTTGCCCGGCTCCTCCTAATTCTCTGGGGATGGCGTCCCTATCGCCTGCTAGCCAAGGTACCCCGGTGGATTGCCACAAAACCTCCGCGGCTTCTCTGCGTTGGGCTGTTTGTTCCAGCAAACGGGCATAAAGCGCGTCCAAGCCCTGGGCGGGAGATGGCGCAAGGGCCGATGCAAGAAAGAGGGAGAGGAACATGACTTGTCCTAGAATACCGAGTCGGGAGGACCCTCTTCCCCTTGGATACATGAACTGTGAATTTGATGTGGTGGTGGTCGGTGGAGGCCACGCGGGAACTGAGGCGGCAGCTGCCGTGGCTCGGCTGGGGTTGACTTGTGGATTGGTGAGTTTGGAAACCAAGGCGGTGGGAAGAATGTCCTGCAACCCGGCCATAGGTGGCATCGGCAAAGGGCAATTGGCCCGCGAAGTGGATGCTCTAGGGGGCTTGATGGGCTTGGCAACGGACCAGTCAGGAATTCAATTTCGGATGCTGAATACCCGCAAAGGCAAGGCAGTGCAGTCGCCGCGGGCGCAATGTGACCGAGATGGTTATGAAAAAGCGGTCCAGGCTTTACTTGCTCAATTTTCAACTCTCACCATGGTGGAGGGCGAGGCCGTTGAGGTTGGATTTTCCAATCACCAAGTGGAGGAAGTTTTGTTGGCCGACGGCCGACGGCTGGGTTGCCGAGCGGCAATCTTGACCACCGGTACCTTTTTGGAAGGAGTGTTGCATACCGGCCTTGAGCAAAAGGCCGGTGGTCGGCATGGCGAGGCAGGAGCCGCCCGATTAGGAGATTTCTTGAGGAGTTTGGGCTTGCCGACTGGCAGGATGAAAACCGGGACTCCACCCCGCATCGCCGCAGATTCGGTAAATTATTCGGTGCTGGAGGAACAGCCGGGTGATGAAAATCCGGTAGCCTTTTCCTTTATGACTGATGCCTTGCCGCAAGCCAAAGTGGTTTGCTGGACCAGTCAAACAACTCCGGCAACCCATCAAATTGTGCGCGATAATTTGGACAAAGCGCCGATGTATGCCGGCCGTATTGATGGTCGCGGACCTAGGTATTGTCCGTCATTGGAAGATAAAGTCGTCCGCTTTGCTGACCGCGACCACCACAATATTTTTCTTGAGCCGGAAGCGGTGGGTTCTCCCTTGCTTTATGCCAATGGGATTTCCACATCTTTGCCGGTGGAGGTGCAAGAAAGTTTTGTGCGGACCTGTGTGGGTTTGGAAAATGCCCGGATTGTTCAACCTGGTTACGCGGTGGAATATACTTTTATGGCACCGCGTAGCTTGCGCCGCACATTAGAACTCAAAGATTTTCCGGGCTTGTATTTTGCAGGTCAAATTTGTGGCACCAGTGGTTATGAAGAAGCTGCTGCACAGGGAATCATGGCCGGTTTTAATGCTGCATTGAAAATCAAAGGTGAGCCTGAATTTATCCTTGGACGCCATGAAGCCTACATCGGCGTCTTATTGGATGACTTAGTGGTCAGTAATCCGGAGGAACCCTATCGCATGTTTACTTCTCGGGCAGAGCACCGTCTTTTATTGAGACACGACAACGCCGATCGGCGTTTGACCCGACGAGCGCATGCTTTCGGTGGAGTGAAAAAGGACAGGATGGATCGCTTGGAAGCCAAGGAGCAGAGGCTTTCCAAGGCACTCCAGATTTTGAAAGCCAGCTTGGATAAAGACCGGGCTCAGAATAAAGGCAAACGCCACACTTGGCTGAATCGCTTGCGTCAACCTGATGGCGGTGGCTGGGCCGCGGCTTTGCAGAACATCTCGGCCTTGAATGCTTTGAATTTGTCTACCCAAGAGGGAGAAACTTTGGCCGCAGATATCCAATATGAAGGCTATGCCCGGCGCCAAGAAAAGTGGGTAGCACGCGGCGAGGAACGAGAAAGCACCCAACTCCCCGACGGCTTTGCCTTTGCCAAAGTGCTTGGATTAAGGGCGGAAGCCGTGGAGCATTTAGCCGATGCCAACCCGGCTACCTTGGGGGCAGCCTCGCGTTTGGCCGGAGTGACGCCAGCGGACATTGCTCTCCTAGAGATCGCCATTGCCCGCGGTCAATGATGGCGCTGTTTCTAGCTTGGGCAAGCTTAGTTATTCCCCAAGGTTTGACTTGGGAGTACCCGGATTCTCTCGCGCCGGTGGCAAAACGGTTCCAAGCTGAGGCCGAGGCCATTTTTGAGGAAGCTCACGACTGGTTAGGTTTAGAAATACAGCAGAGTGGGACCATCCAATTCGTGGCTAGCCACAAAGACATGGAAATTGCCGTCGGCCATGATTTACCTTCTTGGTTTGCAGCGGTGACTGTGCCTAGGCGCCATTTATTGGTCATGGTAACGGAAAAGGCAAAACAAGAGGACGTGTTTCGGGTTACCTTGCGGCACGAAATGGCCCATCTGGCAATGGCCTCCATGGAACCGAAATCTTGGCAATCTCTGCCGGCTTGGTTTCATGAAGGCGTGGCCCAAGCTTTTGCTGGACGTACTTGGTTAGGAAGAATGAACGGCTCTTTGGCGTGGCGAGCTTTGTTCGGGGAAATCCCTCGTTTGAAGGAATATCAAATAGGTTTTGGCATGGAGCCGTTGCGGGCCGCCGACGGTTACGCTTTAGCTCACTATCAGGTGGAGTTCTTCATTCGGCAGCACGGCCCCAAGGCGGTGGCCGAGTTATTGGAACAGGTTCGTCAAGGAAACAGCCTAGAGCAAGCCAGTTTGCATTGTTTTGGCTTAAGCCTGGTGACTTTGGAGGAACAAATGGGGGAGGAACTGGGTTCCTTTGGCTCTGTTGCGGCCAGTCTAGTCGGGCAAGTGGTCACTTTGGCCGTCCTCCTGTCCTTGATGCTCATTCCTTGGGTCATCGTTCGCCGCCGTCGCCGCCGACTTTTATTAGAAGCTCGCTGGTTGGCGGAAAGTGAACTGGAAGAACTCAGTTAAGACTTAAGCCTTCTGGTAATCCACCAGTCAAAATCTGGCAAATTTCCAAGTACTGGTACCGAGTCTTCTGGACGATTGCGGCGGGGATTGGGGGGGGCGGCGCTTGCCGGTTCCAATCACTTAATGACCGCAAGTAGGCGCGGACAATTTCCTTGTCCCAACTTTGCGGCTCATTGCCGGGTTCAGTTTTGTTTGCTGGCCAATAACGGGAACAATCCGGCGTCATGACTTCATCGATAAGAACCAGTTCCCCATCACAAATACCAAACTCAAATTTAGTGTCGGCCAATAGTACCCCTTTTTGAGCGGTCCGCTCGGCGGTTTCATTGAAAATGGCGAAGGCTAATTTTCGAATGGTTTCGGCTGCTTCATCATTGTCGATAATGACTTTGGCTTCTTGCCAAGTGATGGGTTCGTCTTTCTCCGCTTTGGTGGTGGGAGTGAGTAGAACTTCAGGAAGCTTGGAACTATTTTGTAAACCCTCGGGAAGATCAAACTCCCAAAGTTTTCCGGTGGCTTGGTACTCTCTCCAACCGGAACCGGCCAAGTAGGATCGCAATACGATTTCTACATTGACCCGATCCGCAATGCGGGTGTAAGTCATTCGTCCGCGTAGTGCGTCATAGCATTCCGGAGGTAATCCTGGCACTTCTTCCGGGACGCAGGTGATTCGAGCCGACTTGACTCGGTCAGCGACTTCCTTGCACCAATATTCGGTAATGTGGGTCAAAATTTTGCCACGGTCCGGAATACATTCAGCCATCACTACATCAAATGCCGACAATCGGTCGGTGGCAATCATGAGCATGTTCTGCTCGTCACTAGGCTGACGATATAAATCACGGACTTTTCCTTTGTAGAAAAGTTCCCAGCCAGGAATGTCCATACCGCCGGCGTAGCCTCCGGTGAAGGTAGCGGAAGGGGATTCAGTATTCACGGGGGTGATTCTAAATCAGAATTGTTTAAAATTACCCCATGGTGTCAAAAACCCCGCCCGTGGTCTTGCCTGGATGTAAGTCGGTTTCCCAGCGATCCTTGATGGTGGCCTGCCTTTCTAAGGGGACCACGGTTTTGCAGGGGCTGAGCGATTGCCAGGACACTCGAGATTTAAAAGCGGCTTTAACCCACCTGGGGGCTGGTTTTCAGTCGAAACCGGACGGGGGCTTAGAAATTCAAGGATGGGGTGGGGTCCCCGAGTCCATTTCGGGCAGGGTCGATGTGGGGGAGGGTGGTTCCACTCTCAGATTCCTTTTGGCGCTTTGTGCTGCATCGGTGGGGGAAGTGGAATTTTGCGGATCGGAGCGTTTGTTGGAAAGAAATCATCAGCCGCTCTTGGACTTTCTCAACTCCCATGGCGTGGAGGTGAAAAAAACTTCCCCCTCTACCCTCCACATGCGGACCCAAGGTTTGCCTGCAGGCACTTGGCAATTGCCGGGTGAAGGCAGCAGTCAGTTTGCGTCTGGATTATGGATGGTGAGTCGGGCGTGCGCCGATGTGGAGATTCAAGCCCCAAGCCACCTTGCGTCTCTCGGTTACTTCAAACTCACTCAGTCGGTGGCCGAAACCATGGCGCCTGACGGAACTTTAATAGGGAAGTTTGAAATTCCAGCCGATGCTTCAGCAGCAACTTTTTTCCTTGCGGCGTCCTTTTTGACCGGAAATAAAGTGACCTTTTCCACGCCAGTCAGTGCCGCGCACCCCGAAACACGTTCCCATAAACTATTCAGCCAATGGAAAGGGTGTTCAACCAGCGAGCCATTGTTTTGTCATGTGGATTCCTTTCCCGACGCAGCTCCAGCGCTTTCCCTTTGCGGGGCAAACCATCCGGGAGGAATGGAAATGTCGGGTATTGGACGCTTGCGGGATAAAGAATCCGACCGTGTTCAAGGTATGATTGATTTAATGAATGTTTTAGGGATTGAATCCGAAATTCGTAAAACCAGGAATGGGCAACTGTTATGGATAGCTGGCGGAGGAATTCCACGGGTTGAAGGCAAATTCAATCCCATGGATGACCATCGTTTGGCCATGTCCGCCGGTATTGCCAACCTTCTTGCGCATGGAATTCAAATTCAAAACCCTGAGTGCGAAACGAAGTCCTTCCCAGGTTTTAGAAAAACTTTAGAGGCGTGGTGGACGGCATGATTCGGGGCGGGCTATTTTGTTTATTAGCTTCCATTTCGTGTGGCTTGATGCCTGAAAATTTAACTGGAACGCAAGGTTTGGTGGAGGAAGGTTCCCAAGAACTGGGTCCGGAAAGGCAAAGTCCGGAAAGAACCTCCCCCCTTCCGGCATTGGATTCCGGAGCTTGGTTGCGGCTGGCTAAAGAAGCGGAGGAAAATGGTGACTGGCAAAAAGTGGGCGTTTGTTTGGATTCCTTTCTTGGTTCACGAACCCCCACAAACCTTTGGCTGGAACGTCGGATTAATGCCGCCGAAATGGCCGAAAATTGGCAAGAGTGTGCTTTATTCCAAGGTGATTTGCTTCATCGGGAACCGGAACATTTGGAATTGCGGATTGGTTTTTGTGCCACTCTTCAACGCCTAGGTCGTGGTAACGAAGGCGTCATGCACATGGAATATGAGGTGCGCAAACCGAACCATCGGGAAACGGCGCTCCGGGTCATTCTCCTGTTACATGAGCGTGACCAGCGTTGGTTAGATGCAGCGATGACGGCGGAGCGATTGGCGAAGGACACTTCCTTGGAAGATTACCGTTTACTTTTCCAGCGGGCATCGCGCTTGCGTGAGAAATCGGGTGACATGCAAGGGGCGGTGAAAGATATGGAATTAGCCTTGCAAGGGATTCGTTTAAGCCCTGGAGAGGAACGATTGTTGTCTCGACTCAGGGCACTGGAATCAGGGGAAATCCAAAACGTGGCTAACGCGCTGCTGATTTTGCGACAGCATGAATACGCCGACTACCGTTATCGGGCCATTTTGTACCTGGCTGATGAAAGTTTTCCTCGTGATGCGGAAGTGTTTGCTCGGGCCCTTGGTGACCAAGACCTCAGGGTGATTCGGTTGGCAATCCAGGAATTGGCGCACCGAGGAGGCAAGGATTGCGCCGTTGATTTTGTCCCTCTTTGTAGCCATGATGACCGAGGAGTACGCATCGATGCCCTAGGGGCTTTGGCGAAGCGGGGAACCTTGGCTGAGTTGCCGGCAGTATTGAATGCCATGGACCCGCTAGACCGGGAAATCTTTAGGGCGGCCCGCAAATCATTGGAAGAGATCAGTAATCACGCCATCGGTCTGTCCTTGGATCCTGAGCTGGAAGAACGCCAGGCATTGGTGGCCGCTTGGCAGGAATGGATTTTTGCTCATGAACCTTAACTGGTAACTTCGCCTCCAGATTGCGACAATACGGCAATGAAAGTACTGGTTACAGGAGGGTGTGGTTACATAGGATCGGCAACGGCGCGGTGGTTGCGAAATCAAGGTATGGAAGTGCAAGTCATCGACAATTTGTCTGAAGGGCATCTGCAAGCTTGGGATGGGCCCATGGAAAATATTGAACTGCTGGACCGCGAATGCTTGCACCGTTATTTAAAAGGCAAACAATTTGACGGCATCATTCATTTTGCCGCGCGTTGTTATGTGGGCGAATCGGTGGAGCAACCAGAGAAGTATTGGCGATCCAACGTGGTTCCGGTGATTCATTTGACTGAAGCTCTGCCAGGGGTTCCTTTCGTCCTCAGTTCCACCTGCGCTACTTACGGTGAGCCGCAGACGGAATACCTTCAGGAGGACCATCCCCAAAACCCGGTTAACCCTTATGGGGCAACCAAGTTGGCTGCGGAGCGATTGCTTAAGGACCGAGATGCTGCTGGCCACGGCAAATGTGCTTTATTGCGTTATTTCAATGCCGCAGGAGCTTCACCCGACGGCGAATTTGGAGAGCACCATGACCCTGAATCTCATCTTATTCCCCTAACCGTGCAAGCGGTGATGGGCCAAAGAGAGGAACTGACCATTTTCGGCACCGATTACCCGACTCCCGACGGCACCTGCATCCGGGATTACATTCACGTTGACGATTTGGCTTCTGCCCACGAAAAAGCTTTAAAACATCTCATTTCGGGTGGCCAATCGGATGGATGGAATTTGGGCACCGGCAATGGATTTTCAGTTCGTGCCATTCTGGAGGCGGTCGGCACAGCCATGAACTCAGAGGTGCCTTTTTCCGAAGGGCCGCGGCGAGCGGGTGACCCAGCTATTTTGGTTGCTAACTCCTCTAAGGCGAAAACTGAGCTTGGGTGGGAACCGGTTTATCAGGATGTAGGCAAATTGGTTGCCACCGCGGTAGCTTGGCATCGCAATCACCCCACGGGTTATTCCCAAAATTAAATCATGGCAGTTTGGATTTTAGTCACCAGTGTTTTGTGTGGGCTTCAACAGGCCACCATAGAACAGGTAGACCGGGAAGCTGGAATTCAGGTGGGGGTGCGGGTAGAGAACTTTGCTGGGGAGGTGGTTTTTGATTTCCATGGCGAACAATCCATGGTGGTGGCTTCCAATATGAAGCTGATTACAACCGCGACGGCTCTGGCCGGACTTGGCCCCGATTTCCGATGGACCACTCAAGCATGGCTTCAAAACGGTTCATTATGGATTCGGGGAAATGGCGATCCTTCGTTACGTCTGACTCCGTCGGGTGATTTCGGAAAATATTTATTGAATCAACTTGCCGAAAAAATCCGTGCCCAAGGCCAATATGAAATTCACGAGTTGGTAGTAGATGGCAGAGCCTTCCAAGGGCCAGCTCGGCCGCTTTCTTGGCCCGCCAATCAATGGCAAAATGAATACTGCGCTCCAGTCAGTTCTTTGGCGGTTGGCGGGAATTGCTTAACCGCTACTTTTTTGAATGGGTGGGTTCATTTAACCCCACAACTCTCTCCTACCATTCGCTTTCCATATGGCTCAAAAAAATCCAAAGTAGCTTTTTCCATGAGTTGGAAAGAAGCGGATAAAAGACTTTATTTCAAGGGCGGTACTTTTCGAGATGGTGACTTACGGTTAGCTTTTCAAAATCCACTGGAGGTTTTTGGTCGGTGGATGAAAAGCGGGTTGGAAAAACGTGGCATTGACATTGGTCGAATCCGGGTTGCCACGGCAGCCGAGTCAGCTCCTTCCCTAAAGCCTATGTTGACCCATATGTCGGCATGGACTTTGGCTGATGCGGTCATGGTTGCTAATAAAGACAGTGACAACTTTGTGGCTGAGATTTTATTTCGGACTTTGGGACAATACCAAGGAGACGGAAGTCCGGAAGACTCTCGTTTGGAAATCCGACGGCAGTTAAAAAAATTGCAAGTGCCATTGCAATCTTTTCTTCAAGCGGACGGTTCCGGGATGGGACGGGATAAGAATGAAAGACTTAACCGTATTTCTCCCGCCAACTTATGTTGTTTGTTAAGATCGGCGGCTTATGAACCTTGGGCCGAAGTTTTTTTTGATTCATTAGTGATTGGCGGCAAGGAAGGACGGTTAAAAAATCGTTTCAAAGAAAGTCTTTTTTCGGGTGGAAAAGTGCGCGCGAAAACTGGTTGGATTAAAGGGGCTAGTTCATTGGGGGGTTATTTGTTGGTTGGCGAAACGCCACTCGTTTTTTCCATCGTGGTGAACTATCAAAGTGATGGCAAGCCAAGAACCAACAACGCACGTTTCCGGAAACTTCAAGAGGATATTTTGCGCGCCTTGATGGCGCAGGGCGCATGAGCAAAGTATTCGATGTGGCAGTTGAGGTTACCCAACAAGCTGGGGACGAATTGTTGCGTTGGTGGGATCGTTTGGAAAAAAAAGATGTATCATCAAAATCCGCCAGCCGAGATTTGGTCACCGCCGCCGATTTGGCCGCCGAAAAACTCATTTTTAAACGGTTACAGGAGGCATTTCCTGAAGATGGATTCCTGGGAGAAGAAACTGGTGCTCAGGATTTAGAGGCCGAACATGTTTGGGTTGTGGACCCTTTGGACGGCACCAACAACTTTGTCCATCGTTTGCCTATGTTTGCGGTCTCCATTGCTAGAGTTAGCCGTGGCGTACCTTCGGTCGGAGTGGTGTATCTGCCTCGATTGCAAGAGACCTTCAGCGCTGAAAGGGGACAAGGCGCCACCCTGAATGGCAAGGCCATTCAAGTTTCCTCCACCACTCAATTGGCGGACGCCATGCTGGCGACTGGATTTCCATATCGTCGTCACCTGTTGGTAGACAATAACTTGGAAAATTTTAACCGCCTATTTTTGCAACAACGAGGAGTTCGTCGAATGGGTTCGGCGGCTTGCGATTTAGCTTACGTTGCTTGTGGTCGGTTGGATGCTTACTGGGAATTACATTTGTCTGCTTACGATGTTGCTGCAGGAGGTTTGTTAGTAAGGGAAGCCGGCGGAGTGGTGGACACCATCGTTCCGGGTGGCGATTGGATTTCAGGCGCCAACATTTTGGCTGGCCCACCAAAACTGGTTGAGTGTTTGCGGGCTGAGTTAAGGAAAGGAAGAGGGGATGATTACCCTCCTCTGGGTGACCGGTGAATTCGCTAGAAATTCGTGGCGCAAGGGCAGGCAATCTTCGCAATGTGGACTTGGACCTTCCTTTGGGGCATTGGACGGCAATCCATGGGCCGAGCGGTGCTGGTAAAAGTGCTCTGCTGTTTGGTGTGCTTACTCCCATTGCCCGGCAACGTTTTCAATTGCTTGAAAACCCGCAGGCCTTGCCGGGAGAAGACCCCTCTTTATTTGGGGAAGTCGCCGATTCGGTGGATGGTTTGCAACCCGTCATTGCGCTGGCCGGAGAAGTTCCGCGCAAACGGAAAAATGTCACCGTTGGCGAAGCCTTAAATCTGTGGAATTTTTTAGCCGACGTGTGGCGGCGCGAAGGCCAACGGGTCTGTGTCGCCTGCAACCATTCATGGTCGCCGCCCAAGTGGCAAGATTTGGAATGCACCGCGGGGGAAATCCCATTAGGCTCCAAATTTTATATTTCTTCCTTGGCGGAGGGTGAAGATGTGGAGGAGTTACTTCTTGCCGGCTGGACGCGGGTACGAGTCCATGGTGAATGGCAGCGGGTCGAGGAAGCGACTAATCCTCTGCCTCCAAACTCTTGGCTGCTGTTGGATCGTTGGAAATGGCGAAAAGATTCTTTGGCCCGACTGAAGGAAGCCGCCAACGAAGGGTTTCGTCGGCTAAAACCCTTCCGATTGGAATGGGAAAGCCAAAGCCATGAGGTAGCTGCTCCTCACCAATGCCCGCAATGCCAAATACTTTTGCCAGACCGCCCGCTAACCAGTTTGGCTTTGCTTCGAAAAGCCGAAGACCTTTGCATTGCTGGGAAAACGTGGACCCAATGGGGGCAAGCACCCCTGGCGGAGTGGCTACAGCTAGCGAAAGGCGAGCGCTATATGGATTATCGGCGTTTGGAAGCGTTGGAGCAGACCCGGTTGGGGCATCTCACCGCAACCCGACGTTTGGGAAGTCTTTCTTTGGGAGAAGGCCGACGCATCGAGTTGGTTGCTTTTTTGGCCCAAGTGAGAAAAGGCCAATTGGCCATCTTCGATGAGCCAGGCATGGGTTTGCATGGTTCAGAACGTTTGGCCTTGGCCGATTTATTGCGCCGCTTGGTGGTCCAAGGAAATACCGTTTTAACGGCCGACCCTTCGCGTGAGTTTTTGGAGGCTGCGGACGCTTGGTGTTTATTGGGTCCAGGTGGGGGGCCGGAGGGTGGAAAAGTGGTGGGGCAGGGGCCCCGGCCGACCTTGCCGATGGAGGAAGACTGGCCATTGCCACCCAAGACCAAGGCTTCAACTCATGGTTTGAAGTTCAAAAATTTAAACCATCGGTTTTTAAATATCCCGAGTTTGGAAATGCCATTGGGCTGTTTAACCGCCATCTGTGGCTTAAGTGGAAGTGGCAAAACCACTTTGTTAGAAAAAGAACTCATTCCTCGGCTCCGCGAGGAACGGGACTTTTCGGGAAGAATTCCTAGCGGAGGAGTGGCGGTTTTGTTGGAGCGCGCTTTAGGGCATTCCCCATTTTCGACCTTGGCCACCTTGAGTGGTGCATGGGAGGAAATTCGGCGGGCATTTTGTGAGGGTGAGGAGGGCCGCATTCGGGGCTTAAATAAAAGTGACTTAGTTGCAAAGCTAGGCAAAGGTGCTTGCAGTGAATGTCGTGGTTATGGTTCAAGAGCCCAAGGGTTTCCGTGCGAGGAATGTTTCGGCCATGGCTTACGCCGTGATTTACTTGCCTTACGATTGCGTCATCGTTCCTTGCAAGAATGGCTGGAAACCCCGCTGGATATTTTAGACAAACGTCTCCCAAATGATGGCAATTTACGCAACCGAGTTGGCCATTTACGGGATTTAGGCTTGGGAAATCGTTGCTTTGGGGAACGTGGTAAATGGCTTTCGCTTGGAGAGCGCGGCCGAATTGCGTTAGCCCGTTCCCTTGCCACCAGCCGACGTTCCCGGCCAAAGATTTTTATTTTGGATGAACCGTGCCTAGGATTACCGGTGCGTGAAGCGGTCAAGGTGGTTGACTTGCTTCGTCGGCTGACTTCGGAAGGCCATAGTTTTTGGGTGGTGGAACATCATGAAGTGCTCTTGCGCTGTGCGGACTATTTGGTGGAAATCGGGCCCGGAGCAGGCCCGCAAGGTGGGCAACTTCTATTTACCGGCAGTGCCTCGGGATTAGAAGACCAGTTAACTCCCACCGGAGTGTGGTTAAGAGGACGGAAAAGGGAAGCGGCGCTTCCTGGCAAACCAACACCACTGGCGGCTTCTTGTAGCGAGGTCTTGGTGGAAGACGCCACTCGCAAGGGAAGGCACCGTTTGGAAGAAGATTTAGCTCGGGAATTAGCCACCCGTTCGCCCCTAACCCATGATGTTGATTGGACGCCGAGTCAGGAAAGTGACTTACATCTTCCCCCTTTGGCTTGGCCGACTTCTCCCGACCCGGTGGCTAATTTGTGGCAAGTCCTCGGTTTTGCTCCGGCCGCACGGCACCAGCTGATGCAAAGGGGGCGAGCGGTTTGTCCCGGCTGCGGCGGGAAAGGGCCTTGGGCTGATTTATTGGAGGCGGCAAAAGATACCCAGGGAATGCCCGAAGGCGAACTTTTATTTACCACCCCATTAGATGCCTTGCCGAAAGGGTCCGATGGAGTGGCTTTGCTATTGGCGGCAGGTTTTCGAAAAATTTGGCGAGACAACCAGTGGCTTAAGTTGGATTTGAATTCTGAAATACACCACGGGGACGAAGCCCTATTGGATGGGTTTGACTGTTGCAAAGAAAATGATTCAGGCCGAGTGCATGACTTAGAACACCATGCGAGTTTGTTGGGTCAAGGCCACCTCATTGCTCGGCGAAGGAATCGGGATTTACCGGTTTGGACATGGGAATTGGGTGCTTGTCGGCAATGCGGCAAAGTATTCGAATCGGCTCTTCCCACCTTGGGTGGCTTGAGCCTGGTTGGGTTGGAGTCTTTGCCTTTGCGAGAAGCCTTGGCCCACCTTAATGAAAATGGGGGCCCGGAAATTGGTAAACGAGCTTTGAAACTCATTCACAATATTCCACTTGGAGTTCGACCAGGGCACACGTTCATGGGTGACTTGCCTTTTTTTGAGCAAAGACTGATTCGCTTACTTGGATGGTTGCTCTTTCCTCCGCCGGGCCTGCGCCTCCTTTTGGATCAGCCCTTGGCTGGGCAAAAACCGGGCCTCGCCAACCAGCTTGTGAAATTATTGAGCGGCGAAAATGGCGGTGACTTCCTGTGGACCGACGCAGAAGGATTTGGAAGAGGAACCTTTGGAAAAGTCGACATGCCGGGTGCGGTTTTCTTAGAAGAGGAACTTGAGGAAGCAAACCCACCCTTGGTTTCTCTTGACCAAACTTTGGGTGAAGGTTTAGGTTTGATGGCGCCTCTCCGTGAGCATTTTTTACGTTGTGAATTATCTCGCATGAAGGGCTGGGGGCCGGCGGACTTACTCACCGGTTCCGCTTTGGCATGTCGGGAGTGCAAGGGCAGGGGAAGTCACCAACCTCACCTCGAGATTTGGGTGGACTGTTCGCGTTGTGGTGGGTCTGGCTGGAGCTTGGGCATTCGGGGTTTGGAAGACCGAGGCTTAAGTTGGTCTGCTTTAGCCGGGACTTCCTTGGGAGAATTGGCCAGCCATTTCCAAGAAACACCCCGTATTGGAGGGGTTTTGGCACTTGCCAAAGACTTCGGGATGGGAGATTGGCCTTTGGGAGAGCCATTACGCCGACTTCCGTTGGGAATGAAGGCCTTAGCCGGGGCCACCGCAGAATGGGCTTCCGGCGCAGGGGGAAAAGATTGGGTGCTTATTTTGGCCGACGCCGGTTGGACCCCCTTGGAGCTGAGAGAGATTGCGCTTAGAATGAGGGGCTACCTCCCTTCCAATTCCTTCGAGTTTTGGAAAGGCCGTCATCCCGCCTTATTTAGGCCCTAGTGAGCGACCAACCCCTCATTCTTCAGTCTGATCTCACGATCGTCCTCGAGACCGCCCATCCGCGTTTTGAGGAGATGCGCGATGGCCTATTGCCTTTCGCCGAACTGGTGAAATCACCGGAGTTTCTTCACACCTATCGGGTTTCTCCGGTGTCGGTATGGAATGCTTCGGCCACCGGGTTAAGCGCCGACAGGGTGTTGGAGTTTTTGAGGAGCAACGCTCGTTACGGGGTGCCGGGTAATTTTGAGGTGGAACTGCGCTCGTGGTTTAATCGTTGTGGCGTTTTCACTTTGCTTCGCGATGAAGATCGGCTCTGTTTGGAAACCAGTGATCCGGCGGTTTTACGCCAACTGATTCATGATCCAGAGCTTGCCAAGTTATTGGAAAATGTGAATGAAGCTGAAGGGAGGGCATGGCTTCAGCCAGCTCATCGTGGCTTAGTCAAAGAGAGACTTGTTCGGTTGGGCTATCCAGCCGAGGATCGGGCTGGTTATGTGACCGGCACCCCTTTGAAAATTCAAATGCGCAAGCAAAGTTTGCAAGGGTTGGATTTTGGATTACGCCCTTATCAGGAGGAAGCCATCGATGCCTTCCACAAAGGGGGATCCGATTTGGGAGGTTCGGGAACCGTGGTCCTACCGTGCGGTGCAGGGAAAACCCTGGTGGGGATTGCTGCCATGGCCGCTGTCGGAGCAGAAACTTTGGTGTTGACCCCGAATACGGTGGCACTCAGGCAGTGGAAAACCGAGCTTCTGGATAAAACTCATTTGACCGAAGACCAAATTGGCGAATATTCCGGAGAATCCAAGGAAATTCGTCCGGTGACATTGACGACTTATCAAATTTTGACTTACCGGAAAAAGAAGTCGGAGAATTTTTTGCACTTCAATTTATTTTCGGAAGGGAATTGGGGATTGATTATTTATGACGAAGTTCATTTGTTGCCGGCTCCGGTTTTTCGAGCTACTGCCGAAATCCAAGCCCGCCGCCGATTGGGGTTAACCGCCACATTGGTACGGGAAGACGGTAAAGAAAATGAGGTTTTTTGCCTAATCGGTCCCAAACGTTACGATGCCCCTTGGAAAGATTTGGAACGTCGTGGTTATATTGCGGCAGTGGAGTGTGCCGAGGTTCGAGTTCCTTTAACTGAAGAGGATCGGGTGGAATACATGGCCTCCACTCGACGTAGACAATTTCGCTTGGCGTCGGAAAATCCAAGAAAAACAGAAGCCTTGAAAAGTCTGCTTCGACGCCATGACGGAGAGCGGATTTTGATTATTGGTCAATACCTTGACCAGCTCCGTCAACTACAAAAGGAATTGCAATGTCCGCTTATCACCGGGAAAATGCCCAACCCGGAACGAGAAAAACTCTACCAAGATTTCCGAGACGGGACTGAAAAAATTCTATTGGTGAGTAAAGTAGGCAACTTCGCTATTGATTTGCCAGATGCGAATGTGGCGATTCAAGTTTCTGGAACTTTTGGCTCAAGACAAGAAGAGGCCCAGCGTTTGGGGCGAATTTTGCGGCCCAAATCCGATGGAGGCGGAGCGTACTTTTATACCCTAGTGAGTGAGGCGACTCAAGATCAAGATTACGCTGAAAAACGGCAGCGTTTTTTGACCGAACAGGGCTATGCCTACGCCATTATTCCCGCCGATTCTTTGATTGCATCTTAAGGATGAAGGTATCTCTTAAGCGGTCTCTCAAAAATCGGGCTCATAGTGAGTTGTTGGACTTGCACGATATCTGGGCGGGAGGGGTTGCTCCGAATGGAGAACACGAACTTCGTCATGCACTTCGCGAGAAAATGCAGGACGGTCGCGTCGCGGTGGCGGTGCGCGCCAGGCTTAAGGGTGCGGCCACGCCAGTTTTCATTGCCCTTATGGAGAGCGATAACCGAACTTCCCACTTCGATGAAATTCGGGATTATGCTCGTCGAGAAGGCGTTTCGGCTACCGCGGTTCGCGCTGCTTTGGCCGATTTGGTGTCTTTGGGATTGGCAGCGAATTTGTCTTTAGGGCACGATGGCCACACTTCCAGCGTCTGGGGAGTTCCAGAAGAATTGGCAGTTGCGATTCAAGCTACAGAATCCAACCCTATTCCGGCGTCGGCTCTTTTAACGCTGCACGGACATTTACATCATATGTTTCAACGGGAGGACGTGGTTGCCGAAGATGCCGAGGCGCAAGTGATGCGCATGTACCGTTTTTTAGCCGACGAGGCGGCAATCTTAAAGCGGGTAGAAGAACTTTCCGACGAGGTCAAAGATGTCTTTGTGCAAGTGGTGACTAAACATGGAGGAATCCTTCCTTTAGGAGAACTGCCAGGAATAACGAAGCTCCCTTTGGACAAGATATGTGAAGATTTGGAGGAAGCTTCCTTAGGTGCTCACGGTACTTTAAGCTTAGAGAAATTTGGCATCCGGCAACGCGGCCAAGTCTTGGCAATCTTCAACGAGGCAGTCCTTGCTTGGTTTAAATTTTTAGCCTCCAAAGACAACCGGGAACCTGCAGCGAGTGCGTCGATTGGGGTGGACTTTGTGTCCAACTTTGATCGCTTTGCCAATTTTGTGGATGACGAATCCATTCGCTTTACGGTGCGTGGCACCATTTTCAAAAGTACCGGAAAACGGCTTGCCGAGCGCCTCATTCCAAATCCAGGCCGCGAGTTTAAAAAGCTAGAAATACTGGAAATGGAATATCGTTTTGCATTGGCTTACCGACTCATCGACCGTACTGGCGCAAGGACCTTTAGAGTCACCAAGGCCGGTAAAGAATTTTTGAATAAGTCCTTATTGGAAAAACAGCGGATAATGACGGACTGCTTGGTGGAAGACCGGGATATGCCGGGTGACGTCGGACACCAAATCCAAATGCGCCGCCGTGCGCTAGCTTTTCTTAAAAAGTTCGAGCCCACTTCTTGGTATGACGCGATGGCCTTGGCTTTTGTTTCCCGCAACCATTATTTGGCCTGCTTAGGAGATCAGGAAGAAAACCAATCACGCGGGGATTTTCCAGTTCGGGCTTCCGCCGACCTGGATTCCTTGGTGTGGAATTTGTTTACATGGATACGCAAGCATCTCTATTTACTCGGATTTATTGATTTAGGTTACGACCATCAAGGTCGGGCTGAGAGTTTGCGCCTGACCGCCATTGGAGCTGAATTCCTCGGCACCATTCCAGCAACAGAATTGGCCGATGCGGGTCATTTGGTGGTAAATCCAGATTATGAAATTGTATTGTTCCCCGGTGAGGGAGCTCATGGGCTGATTTACTTGTTGGACCGGTTCTGTGAAAGGGAAAAGAGCGACAGCCTTTATCACTACCGTTTGACTCCGGCTGCATTGCACCGTGCCTTGTCCGAAGGAATGTCCTTGGACGAAATTCATCAAGTTTTGTTAGATTACAGCCGAACTCCCATTCCGCAAAATGTTGAGTTTTCCTTGGAGTCGTGGGCTAAAAGTGGCGGCATGGTCACCTGGGAGACCGATAGTGGAAAAATCACTTGTGAATCCGGAGAAATTTTAGACCGCATCGAGGTCCACCCAGAACTTGGCAAATTGGGTTTAAAAAGAGATGGCAGGAATTGCCTTTGGATTAAAGGGAAAGCCGATGAAGAATCGGTTTCTTCCTGGATTCAAGACTACGGCGTGTCGGTCCGGTTGCGAAAAAGCGAATGACCAAGGTTCTCCCAGCTGGAGCCTGGGCGATTGCCAGCGATATTCAAAGCAAAGAGGAGCTTGCCGCCTGGATGGAAAAAGCATCCTGGGCCGATGCTTGGACCTTTCGCAACCCAAAATGTTCGGACCGCGAAACGCTTACATCTCTGCAAATTTTGCGGGATCAAACTCCCTGGTTAGCCGTTCATGGACGATTGGACTGGGCTATGCATGCCAACGCCGATGCCTTCATTTTGGGAAGCCGCAGCCTACCGTGGGAGGAAATTGCGGACACCGTCAAGAAATTCACTTCAACCAATCCGAGTCGGAGTCCGATTCCTCAAATTGGGGCTTCGGTGCACGACCCAGAAGAAGTGGCGCATGCCATGAGGGTAGGCGCGGAATTTTTAGTGTACGGCCCCATTTGGTCTACCCCATCCAAAGAGGGGATTTTGGAACCACGCGGCTTAGGCCACTTAGCGGAAATTTGCAAAAGGGGCCTTCCGGTGGTGGCCATTGGCGGAATTCAGAGCCGACAACAAGCCATGGCGTGCCTGGATGCCGGGGCCCATGCGGTTGCTGTGCTTCGGGCTTACGACCGGCCGGAACTTACTCAACCACGGTAATTTGGATACTGGCGGCCAAGGCTTTGCCGTAGCTACGGTGAATCCCGTCAGCCAACTGCATCGTCAAGGTGTACGCGCCAGGTTTCAATTCCACCGTCGTTTCAGTTTGACCTTTGCCGAAATGAATATGGTTTTCGTCGGCCGGGACAATCATGCCTGGAGCAATGGGACCTTGGTTGATGAGCAGGTGATGATGGCCGGTGCCGTGCACAATTTCACCGGCAGGATTGACGGTGACTTTTTCAATTCCGAAGGAAACCGAAACCGGTGACTTGAGTTCGGCCCCGGCCAAGGGTGCTTTAAAAAACACATCTCCTTCAGGAATTTGAAAGGCGAGACTGGCTTCAGCCGAGTGGTCGTGGTCGTCCTGGCCAGGATGAGGGGCATGCTCTTTTTCGCCACAGGCAACCAAGCAAAGAGAGGAAAGAAGCAGAAGGAGGGGAGTTTTCATTGAGGAGGGGATTCTAACGAGCTGAATTTGCCGAAACGGGAGGGAGTAACTCTCTTTGCAGGGCAGAAAGGGAGTCGGATTGCTGAGGCAGGTGACCAGAGGGACCGGCGCAGATGACCTGCCAACGATTTGCGCCGGCTACTTTCTGCAAGACATAAGCTCTGCCCCAGGGGTCTTCGGGAAAGAAGCAATCTCTGGAAAAGAATTGGCTGAGACGTTCTTCAGCATCGGTGAGCGGCAAAGGTGGCGCTCCGGGGCCCAACAAAAGCGTCGGCAGAGAAGCCGGTGGGGTATTTTTCAATTCTAAATGGATGACGCCGACTAAATAGTCCAAAGCGGCGGAGGCGCGCCGAAGCTTGGCCTGTTTCAAGTCATGCTGGGTGGTGCCTAGAATGAGGGCCGTGACCGCAATCAATAACCCAATCGTCCAAACAAGTTCGGCCGTGGTCAAACCGGACCGAGACGATAATGGGCGGGGCACAAACAAAGGGAAGCGAAGTGGTGATTGAGGAAGACCAAATTCATGCCCTTTTTCGTTCAGCATTTCAGCCGAGGAGAGGCTTGTCAGGTCCGGGCGATGATTGTGCCACATTACGGCCCCCTGCTGGCAAGTGGATTGTCCAAAGCGTGGACCAATTGATTGAAGGAGTGCATGTGGAAATGGGAACCCCTCCCCGAGTCATGGCTAAGAAGCTCGTTGGCCGGTCCTTGAGTGACTTGGCGGCGGCTGGGGCACAACCTTGGGCATGTCAATGGACCGTGGTTGCTCCTTCCAAAAACGGCCAAGTTTGGATGAGCTCCTTATGCCGCGCTTTTCTCAAAGCTTCAAACAGTTACGGAATGCCGGTGATTGGCGGTGATTTGTCGAGTGGGTCGGTGGTCGTATTGACTTGCACGGTGATGGGTTTGGTAGACAAAAAACCTCCGGGACGTAGTGGGGCCAAAGTCGGGGATGTCTTGCTGGTGACGGGCAAGCTCGGATTCGCGGTGCGGTCCGGCAGACATTTGAACCCTCAACCGCGTCTTGCCCTAGGCAAGCGCCTGATTGAAAAATATGCCGCCCATGCCATGATGGATCTTAGCGATGGATTGGCCACGGATTTACCCCGCCTAGCAAGGGCATCCAAAGTCAAAGCGGAAGTGAAACTGGATTCCATACCTTGTCATCACCCTGGGGATTGGCAAGCTGCCCTTGGTGATGGGGAAGATTATGAGTTGTTGGTGGCGCTTTCTCCCCGCGGGGCGAAAAAGGCTCTAGCGGACCCCTCATTTGCAGCCATTGGCTTAACTCAAATCGGCAGGGTTCGAGCCGGGATGGGCGTGGCTTGGAAAAATGCTGCCGGCGAAAACGTGGCGGTTACCTCGGGCTGGGAGAACCGTTGGGGGAGTTGAGCCCGATGTCCAACCTTGATTCCTGGGAGATCTTGTCGGCCCAAGATTCCGAAACCAAGACCTTAGGTCGCCGCTTAGGGGTAGTGCTTTGCCCCGGAATCTTTGTTGCCTTAAATGGCCCCCTGGGATCCGGCAAAACCACTTTTTGTGGAGGCCTCGGCATAGGTTTGGATATACCCGAGCCCTTGGCATCGCCGACTTATTTGTTATGCCGCGAATATCAGGGTCGACACCCCGTTTTGCACTTAGATGCTTATTTCCAGCCGCGCTTGGAGTCCTTGCTGTTGGAGGGAATGGCAGAACGTTTCGATGGCGACCACGTGGTTTTAATGGAGTGGGCCGAGCTGGTGGCCGATTGGTTGCCCGAGGACCGAGTTGAAATCGGTTTTTCTCATGGTGAGGACGAAAACCAGCGCCTCCTGACCCTCGTGGCCACCGGCAAAGAATCTTCAAGAATCTTGAACCTAGCCTTTGGTCCGCCCGTTTCTAAGGTGTCCCATGACTGAGGAGCAGCCTGATCTCCTGACTCGCTTTCGCGAGGGAGACCCAAGCGCTTTTTCGTCATTGGTGGCGGAGATGGGGCCGCGATTGAAGGGCTTTTTTCTGCGCCAGGGTGCCCAAGCATCCACGGCCGAAGACCTTACTCAACATGTTTTCCTGCGCGTCTACCAAAGTTCCGACCGCTACCAAGCTAGCGGCCGTTTGGCAGCGTATTTATTGCGCATTGCACGGAATTTATGGATTGACTATTGCCGAAAGAAACGCCCGTTTAGCTTGGGTGAAAGCTTTCCAGACGCCGCAGACTCAGGACCCGGTCCGGTGGAATTGGGTGAAGCAGGAGACCGTGCAGCACTACTTCGCAAAGCCTTGGCAAGCATGGATTTGGCCACCCAGGAAATCATAGAGATGGCTGTACTTCAACAACTCCCTTACCAAGACGTCGCGGCCGTCCTCCACATTCCCGTAGGTACGGTTAAATCCCGAGTTTATTACGCCTTAAGGAAATTGCGCGAAGTCCTCGAAGATCCTCTGCGGGATTCCACTCCTGAATCATGACCTTGCCACCCATTTTCCCTGACCAACCGGAATTGGACGCTTTGGCTGTCGAATTGCGGGACGCCTGTACCAATCCCGTATTGAGCGAAAACTTTGCCGAGGAGTTGCGGCAGCGACTCACCCCGGCTTGGACTTTGAAGAGGGCTTTGGGTCGGGACCCTTGGATGCGGATGGCAGCTGGTTTGCTCGTGATGTCCACCC
>Ga0066376_10000156_pt1 | contig 58620 bp, 52 predicted proteins | sample Knorr_S15_td_Bot_FD_77009 | JGI IMG/M metagenome (GOLD analysis project Ga0066376, IMG submission 77009) | Marine microbial communities from Southern Atlantic Ocean transect - Knorr_S15_td_Bottom_ad_5009_LV_A | ecosystem: Environmental > Aquatic > Marine > Oceanic | place: Southern Atlantic...
CGGGTCACGGCCACGAGGAGATGATCGTACCGGGAGTCGGCCACTCCAGCTCCCGGATGTACCTCTCCGCGGTGGGGCGGATAGCGCTGTTCGGTGGCTAGGCCCCACCCGAGCTCCGCAGCAGTTCAACATGTTGCTCGTGATCTCGTTTGCCGTGATCGCACTCTCCTTGCCGGTGGTCGGGATCTAGGGTGTTACGACCATGTCGGTTGCGGCTCGCCGTTAGGAGACCGGTCTCAGAAGAGCACTCGGAGCGTTGTGCGCCCACTAAGGCCGCGCTAGTCGATCGGCTCACTAGTCGATCGCTATGCGCCTCGTGTACTGACCGTTGCTCTCCCAATAGGTGCGCTTGCGCACGAGCATGTCGTCGTCGGCCGCGGGCTGCACCTTGCCGTCCACGTCGATCGCGCGTGATGTCACCGTGTGCTCGCCGGACGGAGCATCCCAGTCGAGGCTCCAGAAGGTCCACGTGTACGGATCGTCGCGGCCCTCTCCCAGCGTAGCGGCCATCCATGGGCCGTCGTCCACCTGCACCTCGACCCGCGCGATGTCGGCGCCCCACGCAGCACCGTGCACGGTGTGGCGCTGACCCTCTTTGGTCACTTTCGCGGCGATGGAATTGATGCGCGCCCTACCCACGGAGGTCTCTGCCCAGACGGTCTCGCCGTTGTGGTCTTCCTCGCGCAGCGTGACGTAGTCCTTGGCCATGAAGCGCCCCATGAAGCGTGTGTCTCGCACTTCGATGCGCTTGAGCCACTTCACGTTGGCGACGCCATACCAACCGGGGGCGACCAACCTCAGCGGGAAGCCGTTTGCGGTGGGCAGCGGGGCTCCGTTGACCTCGTAGCACAGGAGGTGGTTGGGGTCCATCGCGTCTTCCAGAGACATGCTCCGGGCGAAGTTCTGCACCACCGTGTTGTCCCGGATCTCTTCCTCTCCCTCATCGGAACCGAAGAAGACGATCTCGATGCCGTCGTCCTGAATCCCAGCCTCTTCGAGAACGCTGCTGAGCGACGTTCCGCCCCAGCGGGCGTTGTGGACGGCCCCGATGAACGTGCCGAAGCCGCGGTTGCCCGCGCATTCGAGCGCAAACGTGACTTCCTGCTTCGGACGCGCTTTCAGCTGGTCCAACGTGAAGGTCCGAGGCCGGTCGACGAGTCCTGTGATCTCCAGATTCCAGTCCGCCTCGGCGACCTCGACGATTCCATAGTGCCCTACGCTGAAAAGGTCATCGGTGGGGGTCACCCACGACGTGAGACCCTGCCAGTCCAACGTGTTGGAGCGGCCACCCGGGGCCGGAGCATCGAGCCACGGCACGACGGCCTCCTGCGCGCCGACCCGGGCGAAGCGGGCGGCGACGTCGCCAGGGAAGAACGCCAGGCCAGCCGCGACCGCACCACCTTGGATCAGGGCTTCTCGACGGGTGACGTTGGGCATGTCGAACATGGCTGCGGGCCTCGAGGTAGAAAACAGCGGGGCGGAGTTATGGGCAGGCAAAGTCTAGGCTGAGCATCGTTGTCGCCAGGGTCCTGGTCAAAAACCGTGACGCGAAAAGAGCGGCGTTCGCTGCCGGCACAGCGCGGTCCAGGTGCCGGCGGCACGCCGCGCTGGTAGCGGTGCCGCGTCAGCTCGCCCGCGTAAACAGCACGCGGACGTTGTCGATGTAGTAGGTGCGGGGTGTCTCCCATGTGCCCCCCACACCGAGCACCACATGGATACGACCGTCCTCGTCTGCTGTGGCCCGCGCCGTGTAGCTCTTTTCGAGCCACTGATGGCCGGAGTCCGTCGCGGATCCACTGCCCGTCCCGTCTTGCACGACGAGATCCGCGGCGACGGAAGGCTGGCTGGTGTGCGCCCCGGCCAGAATCCTCCACAAGTTCACATCGCCGAAGTCGGAGGTTCCGAAGTCGAACATCATCTCGACGTCGTACGCCTGATTCGGTTCGACGTCGAAGCCGCGGTGGAGCCAGATTTTTCCCGCACCGTTGAAGTTCTCGAGAAACAACCGCACCGAACGCGCCCCCTCGGACGCCTGATCCGTGGAGGTGTCCACCGACCACGTAACCGGTGGGTCCATGAGGTCGGTGCCCATGGCGGACCACGTCCCCAGACCGGACTCGAAGGAGAACGACAGGTCGAATTCCGGGACGATCGTGATCGTACCTGCGGCGTCACACGCGGCGAGGAGCGGGACGAGCAAGAGCACGCATGCGGTTCGAGGCATTCGACTTTGGCGGTAGCATGAAGAGGACCTGGCTTGGATTCCCGCGGTATTCGGCCAGAATATACCATGCGAGCCGAACGATTTCGCCGCCTCAGGTCGGTCCTCCTGCGGCGCCAGCCCGATCTGACCGTCCTCATGGACAGCGTCAACAAGTCCCACAACTTCTCGGCGATCCTTCGTAACTGCGATGCTGTGGGCGTACTCGAGGCTCACGTCGTCCCGCCTGGTACAGGGCTCCATGTTCACCACGGGACGTCGGCGGGCACAAAGAAGTGGATTCAGGTGCATCGGCATCGGAACGTCGCGGATGCGGCGGCTCATCTCCGCGAGCGTGGTTTCACCCTGCTCGCCGCGCACCCCTCAGCGGACGCGGTCGACTTCCGCGACATCGACTACACGATTCCTACGACCGTCATGGTCGGCGCGGAGCTCCATGGCGTGTCGGAAGAGGGTCTGCGGCTCGCAGATCGGCACGTGAGCGTGCCCATGACCGGGATGGTGCACTCCCTCAACGTGTCGGTGGCCGCCGCGATCATCCTGTTCGAGGCCTTCAGGCAGCGTCAGGCAAAGGGGATGTACGACGAAAGCCGTATCGCCCCCGAGGACTTCGAGCGCCTGCTCTTCGAGTGGACCTGGCCCAGCATTGCCGCGGCGCGACGCCGTGAGGGTCGGCCATATCCCGGACTGAGCCCGGATGGAGACCTTTTGCGTGACGAGTCTCAGTAGGAGCTGGCGCGTTCCCTATTGGCGCGGGCTCCCTCACTCCGTGCGTCCGAGCTGGAAGCGCAGCGACTGCTCGACGCCCTCGTAGAAGAAGGTGAAGCCGGACTCGACAAGCTTGTCCGGGAAGGCTCGCTGACCCCACAGAAGGAGCTCGGTGCCGAGCTCGCCGAATACGGCTTTGACCGCCATGCCGGGCACCGGGATGATCGTGGGTCGACCCAGCACGCGACCGAGGGCTGACGTGAACGTCGCGTTCGTCACGGGGTGCGGCGCGGTCGCGTTTACGGGGCCCCGTATCGAATCGGTCATGAGGATGTGGTGGATGGCGCCGATGAGATCGTCGGTATCGATCCAGCTCAAGTACTGCTTCCCCGAACCGAGCCTGCCCCCCGCGCCGATCTTGAACGGAAGGAGCATCTGCCCGAGCGCGCCGACCGCCGGCGACAGCGACACGCCGGTCCGCAGGGTGACCACTCGGACGCCACTTCGCTCGGCCGGCTTGGTCGCGCCTTCCCATGCCCGGCACAGTTCGGCGAGGAAGCCGCGGCCGGCTAGCGCGGTCTCGTCGAGTCGCTGTTCCCCCCCGTCCCCATAGAAGCCGACCGCGGATGACGAGATGAATACACGCGGTCGGTTGGTCATCCCCGCGATCGTGCGGGACAGCAGCTCAGTACTCTTGATCCGACTGTCACGAATGGCCTTCTTGCGGTCCGGCGTCCAGCGCCCGTCCGCGATCGACGTCCCGGACAGGTTCACCACCGCGTCGGCCCCAGCGAGGGCGTCCGCTGCGATCTCGCCCGCGGCCGGGTTCCAGTACACCGCGTCTTCACCGACCTGGCGGCTGTCGCGCACCAGCCGGATCACACGATGTCCCCCGGTGGTAAGGAAGTGCGCGAGGTTGCTCCCAAGCAGACCGGACGAGCCCGAGATCGCGACTGTCAGGCGTGGCCGGTCGCCATGCTCTGCGTGGCGAGCCAGGTCCGTGAAGAGACGGCGATAGCGGAATCGGAAGAGCCGCCCGAGTTCTCCCTTGATCAGCGTCGGACCGATCACCGCCCCCGCTGCACCGAGGGGCGGCTCGATTTCGACCACGTCCTGGAGAGCCGTCCCACCGCCTTCCAACTCGTCGAAGGTGTGAGTGTGCCGCCAACTCTTGAGAATGCCCGAGACCTGCACGACACGGAACTGACGATCCTGGACGTAGTCGCAATGGCGGAGACGCCACCGGTAGCTCGTCGGGCCGTGATGAATCTTCAGCTCGACCGTGCCTTCATCGTCGAGTCTGCCCTCTCGGCTCACGAAATCGACAGAGGCCCAAGGTGGGGTGAGGCGCTCGAGCGCCCCCGGCCGCGTGTGCCACGCGAACACGGTGGACGGCGCGTGATGTTCGAGGTCGGTGCGATACGTGAGACGGATCACTGACGGTGGGTGATGAGTGAACGAAGTGGTCCTCGAACCGAAGCCGGTCTACCCCCGACGGTCGGGAGGGTCCCGCTAGCTCAATCGCCCGCTGTAGCTTCCTCCTTCAGCGTGAAGACCGCTCCGAGATACTCCCCGAGGACTTCCGCAGCCTCGGCCTTGAGGATCACTGCGGAGGCGAGCTCGAGGAGAGCCTGCTCTTCGGGCGCGCTGAGCCTCTTCCCCGTCAGCACGAACACGGGGAGACCGGCGTGCAGCGGATCCTTTCTGAGCCTCTCCAGGAAGGCCATCCCGCCCATGATCGGCATCATGAGGGGGGAACGAGAACGGGTGCAGTCTAGCCTTTGAAAGGGCTCGTCGCCCCGGGCTATGTGGAGAGCGCGGCCCGGATGCTCAGGACCCCCTCACGGGCCCCGTCGGGGTGTCGGTAAACGGATGAGCCGGCCACGAGGACGCTCGCCCCGGCATCTTGCAGCATCGCAGCGTTCGATGTGTCGACGCCGCCATCGACTTCCAGCTCCGCCGTGCTACCCAAACCGTCCAACAGCCCTCGTGCGCGCTCGACCTTGGCCGTGCTGGCCTCGATGTAGGACTGCCCACCGAAGCCAGGTTGTACTGACATGATGACCAGTAGATCGATGTGCGGCGCCACGTCTGAAATGGCATCCAGAGACGTCGCTGGATTCACTGCGACACCCGGGCGTGCCCCGCTTGCCCGGATCTGCTCGACGGTTCCGAGTAGATCATCGCACGCTTCGGCGTGGACCGTCACGTAGTTGGCGCCCGCCTTCACGAACGCGTCGATGTAACGATGTGGCTGGGCGATCATCAGGTGCACGTCGAGGGGGAGCTCCGTCGAACGACGCGCCCCTGCCGTGACCACCGGACCGATCGTGATGTTGGGCACGAACTGTCCGTCCATCACATCGACATGGATCCAGTCGGCACCCCCCGCCTCGGCGGCGCTGATTTCTTCCGCCAGGCGGGAAAAGTCACACGAGAGAATCGACGGGGCGATCTTCATGTGCCGCGGTGGAGCACCTGAATGCCGTCCGCCGAGGCCAGGATTGCGGTGTCGGCCATGCCCAGGAACAGGCCGCTCTCCACGACCCCCGACCTCTCGCGCAGCTGTGCCTCGAGCGCGTCAGCGTCGGCGATGCCGTCCGGAAAGCGGCAATCGAGAAGCAGATTGCCATTGTCGCTGCGTAGTGGGGGTCCGTCCGCCATCATGCGCATCGCGACCGAAGCGCCTTTGCTCTCGAGGAACTTGATATGAGTCGCCGGGTCCCAGTCGACGACCTCGACGGGGAGCGGCGAGAGCGTGCCGAGCCGGTCGACTGCCTTACCCGCATCGGCGATGATGATCAGGCGGTCGGACGCCTGGGCGACCATCTTTTCGCGCAGCAGAGCGCCCCCCATCCCTTTTATGAGATCCAGCTGCGGGGTCACCTCGTCAGCACCGTCCACGGTCAGGTCGATCCGATCTCGGTCCGCCAAACCGATGAGTTCGATGCCCGCCTGACGCGCCTCCCGCCCCGTGCGAATCGACGTCGGAACCCCGACGATATCGTTCAGATCGCCCGACAGGATGCGCTCACCGAGCAAGGACAGGAAGTGTGCGATCGTGCTCCCGGTCCCCAGCCCCAGAACCATCCCGCTCTCGACATGCTCGAGCGCGCTGGCGGCCGCCTTTCGCTTGAGGTCCTCTATGGGTGTCCCCTCCATTAGGGCGCTGTCTCCGGTCCGGGTCGATCCACTCAGGATGTGACCCTGTTGATGGGGATGGGATGGGGCCCGCGCAATGTAGGAGGGAGAATACGAGGATTCCAGGCGGTGGCATGTCGGTTGACACCTGCCGGAGCCGTCGAGAACGTTGCGCCATGAAACGGCGCGCCTATTGGTATCGATTTAATAGCATCGCCCCCGTAACCGGGGCCCGGAGTCCGCGCGTGCGCTAGCTGATTGCGAAGTGTACGACCGGCCACCGAGGCCCCCGACCAATCGGGGGCCTTTTTCTTTTTAGCCTGCAGAAGGAACCCTCATGATCATCGTGACCCGAAATGGCGTCACTCAGGACGAGATCGACCATATCCGCTAGCGCGTGGAAGCCCTCGGGCGTAGAACGCACATCTCGAAGGGCGAGCACCGAACGATCATCGGATGTATCGGTGACGAATCCGCGCTCAGGCACGCGCCCCTGCTCTCGCTTCCCGGCGTCCACGCGGTTCATGAAGTGCAGCAGCCGTATAAGCTCGCCTCGGCCGACTTCGCGGCCTCGCCCACCGAGGTCACTTGGGGGTCTACGACCCTCGGCGGCAACGAGGTCATCGTCATCGCAGGCCCCTGTTCAGTCGAAGGACGCGAAATGCTGGACGAGACCGCGGGCCGAGTAAAGGCGGCGGGGGCCCGCGGCCTCCGGGGCGGCGCGTTCAAGCCTCGCAGCTCGCCGTACTCCTTCCAGGGCCTCGGCGAGGAGGGTCTCCAGATACTGGCTGACGTGCGTACCGCCACCGGTCTTCCGATCGTGACCGAGGTCATGGATACCCGGCAGGTCGAGCTCGTCGCCTCGTACGCCGACGTTCTTCAGATCGGTGCGCGCAACATGCAGAACTTCGCGCTTCTGACCGAAGTGGGCAGGCTGAGGCGGCCTATTCTTCTGAAGCGCGGGATGTCTGCGACCGTGAAGGATCTGCTCCTGGCTGCCGAGTACGTCATGAGCGAGGGCAACACCAATGTGATCTTGTGTGAGCGGGGGATTCGCACGTTCGAGACGGCGACTCGAAACACCTTCGACCTCGCGGCGATCCCTGTCCTGAAGCGGGAGACCCACCTGCCGGTCATCGCCGATCCGTCGCATGCCGGAGGGAGGAGGCACCTGGTCGCGCCGCTGTCCTATGCGGCGATTGCGGCCGGTGCCGACGGGCTCATGATCGAGGTCCACCCGGACCCGTCCTCCGCGACGTCAGACGGAGATCAGAGCCTGGACTTCGGCGAGTTCGACACCGTCATGGAGGGGCTGAGGCCGTTCGTGGCCGCGGCAGGCAGGGTCATGGCGCCGGCCGCCGAGTTGGCCGAAGCGACAGAACTGACGGGGTGACGCCCGATTCAGGTCTCTCGGACCATCCGCTGGGCGGCGTCCTCGAGCTGTGCCTCGATCGCGCGTCGGGACGTGCCCCCGGCGGTGTCCCGCGCGTCGGCGGAGCGGGCCCAGTCGAAGACCTCGCTCACGTCGTCGCCGAAGGCTTCGTGCTCTGCTCGCATTTGGGTGGCCGACATGTCGGAGAGCGCGACGCCGGCCTCCTCTGATCTTCGAACCAGACGCCCTACCACCTCGTGCGTCGTGCGGAACGGCACGCCCTTCCGCACCAGATAGTCGGCGAGGTCGGTCGCGAGGAGCTGCGCGTCCATGCGTGCCTGCATCCGCTCGGGCATCAGGGAGGCCGTCGCGACAGCGCCGGCTAGGGCTGGGAGCGTCAGCTCGAGGGTGTCGACCGTGTCGAACAGAGCCTCTTTGTCTTCCTGCAGGTCGCGGTTGTAGCCGGTCGGGAGACCCTTGAGAAGGGTGATCATCGTCGTGAGGTTGCCGGCGAGGCGTCCCGACTTGCCGCGCGCAAGCTCAGCGACATCCGGGTTCCGCTTCTGTGGCATGAGGCTCGACCCTGTGCTGAAGCCGTCCGAGAGGCGCACGAATCCGAACTCGGCGCTCGAGAACAGGACCAGGTCCTCGGAGAGTCGAGAGATGTGCACGCCGATCATCGCCCCGGCGTAGACCAGATCGCAGATCCAGTCGCGATCGGATACGGCGTCCACCGAGTTCTCGCTGAGCCGGATGAATCCTAGCTCGACCTGCATCGCGGCCCGGTCCACCGGAAAGGGACACCCGGCTATCGCGCCGGAGCCGAGTGGGAGCACCGCCGCGGCATCGCGCGCGGCTCTGACCCGCTCGACGTCGCGCAGGATCGCGAACACGTGGCTCAGCGCCCACTGGGCCGCTCGAATGGGCTGGGCCTGCTGCATGTGGGTGTAGCTCGGCATGAACATGTCGAGTCCATCTCCGGCGAGTCCATGGAGCGCTCGGCCCAGGCCGAGCAGATGGGACTCGATACGGTCGCACGCCGCCATGCCGAAGAGCCGCACGCCCGTGGCCGACTGATCGTTACGCGACCGCCCGGTGTGCAGCTTCCCGGCGACCCCTCCCACCTCTTCGCCAAGCATGCGCTCGACGACCGAATGAATGTCTTCCTCGGTCGCGTCAGTAAGCCCGTCGCGGGCAATCCGCTCTCCCACCGCGTCCAGGCCGTCCTGGATCGTCGACTCCTCGGCGGGCGACAGGACGCCCGCCCCCTTGAGCGCGCGCGCCCACACCTTGCTGCCTCGGACGTCCTCTCGCCACAGGCGGTGGTCGACGTGGAGGCTCAGATTGAGCGGCACCATTTCGGGCGCCATGCCCTCCTCGAAGCGACCACCCCACAGAGACCCGGCAGATTCCGACCGGTCGGTGGGCGGACTCGCGCTGTTATCGTCGGTCATGATCTGTCCGGACGGAGCGAGTGGGCCGATTTCAGGCTGGGCCACCCGGAGAGCGCCTCGCTAGAGCGCGCCTGCCTCCAGGACCTCCTCGATGAGCTTAGACACGGCCTCCTGCCCTCCTGACTCAGCCTGCTTGAGCCCCGCCGCGGCCCGAATCGGCAGTCCGAAGAGCCGGATGAAGCCTTCGGCATCCGCATGATCATACGTGGTCGCATGACCGAAGCTCGCCAGGTCCTCCCTGTAGAGCGAGACCGGGCTGGTCCGTGAGGCGACCGAACAGGAGCCCTTGAAGAGCTTCAGCTTGACCGCTCCCGTCACGTTCTTCGACAGGACGTCGCTCATGGCCTGGAGCGCCTCTCTCTCGGGCGTCCACCACCGGCCTTCATAGAGCATGTCCGCCCAGCGTTGGGCCATATCGTCCTTGAGCCCTTCTGCGCGGCGGTCGATGGTGATCGACTCAAGGTCCTTGATGGCGGCGTAGAGGAGCGTTCCGCCCGGGGTCTCGTACACACCGCGGGACTTCATGCCGACCAGGCGATTCTCGACCAGATCCGCCCTGCCTACGCCGTGGCGGGCACCGATCTCGTTGAGCGTCTGAAGTAACTCGAGAGCGCCCATCGCCTCTCCGTTCACCGAGACCGGCGCCCCGGCCTCGAATCCGATGAGTACGTGCTCGGGTGTATCCGGGGCTAGCTCAGGGGAGAGCGTCCACAGGAACATCGCCTCTTCGGGCTCGTACCCGGGGTCCTCGAGTGGCCCGCCCTCGTGAGAAATGTGCCACAAGTTTTCGTCGCGAGAGTACAGCTTGCTCTGATCCACGCCCTCGAGAGGGATGTCGCGCGCATGCGCGTACTCGAGCGCGTCCTCACGTGAACGGATGTCCCACTCACGCCAGGGCGCCACGACCTTGAGGTCAGGAGCGAGGGCGGCGTAGGTCAACTCGAATCGGACCTGGTCATTCCCCTTCCCCGTGCAGCCGTGCGCGAGCGCATCTGCGCCCACCAACTTCGCGATATCGACCTGACGTTTCGCAAGAAGTGGGCGCGCTATCGCCGTTCCCAGCAGGTACTTACGCCCGTAAACTGCGCCGATCTTCAGCGTCGGCCATACGTAGTCCTCGACGAACTCTTGCCGGAGATCCTCGCCATAGAAGGCCGTGGCACCGGTCGCGAGGGCCTTGGCTTCCAGGCCCTCGAGCCCACCCTGCTGGCCCACGTCGCCGGCCATGCATACGACCTCGGCGCCGTAGTTCTCCCTCAGCCACGGCACGATGACCGAGGTGTCGAGACCTCCGGAGTATCCGAGAACAACCTTCATCGGGTGCCAACCTCTCATTAAATCGGGGCCGGGGGTCGGTAGACCGAACGCTTCCCGCCGAAGCATCGGGGGGCCTAACGCCCCAAACTTCCGCCCCCGGGCCCCTGTATCGAATCTGGTTTGGGTGACCGAACAGCTTGATCACAAGGAATAAATATTCATTCCCAGTGTATTATGTCAAGCTCGGGGCCTAGCCATCGCTTCGACGCGGCGCCGTATCACGGGCATGGCGTCCGGATCTCGTAACACGATGAGAATCGTATCGTCTCCGGCCAGCGTTCCCAGCACTTCTGGCCACTCCTCCCAGTCGATTCCCGCAGCCACCGTCTGGGCGCCACCCTTCATCGTGCGCACAACCAGGAGATGCCCGACACCCTCGGCCGATTGGAACAACGCCGGCAACAGAGATTCGAGCGAGGGGGTACTCTCCCACTCGTCGGGGAGCGAGTAATGAGAGGTCCCGTCGGAGCCGGGGACCTTCACCAGCCGCAGCTCCCGGATATCACGCGACAGAGTCGCCTGCGTGACCGCCGTCCCTTCCTCGTGGAGTAGCGTGCGCAGGCGCTCCTGGCTCGCCACTCGGTGATGCCTCAGGACCTCGAGGATCTGATCGTGCCTGGCCTGTTTGCTCATGCCACGGCCCCCTGAGCCAAGGCCCGCACCCTCTCGGGCTCGAAGCCCAAGCTGCGCTCGACCTCTTGTCCGTCCTTGAACAGGATCAAGGTCGGGATGCTGCGAATCTCAAAGCGCGCGGAGACTTCGGGTGCGCGATCGGTGTCCACCTTGGCGACGAGGATCTTTCCGATGTGGTCGTGGGCGATCTCGTCTACGAGTGGGGCGACCATCTTACACGGTCCACACCAATCCGCATAGAAATCCACTAGAACGGGAACGGTCGCCCCGAGCACCGTGGCATCGAAGTCTTCCTCTGCCACCTTGATGGGTCGGTCGAGCAGCATGGGCTTCGAACAGTCGCCGCATACCGGACTGCGGGCAGCGTGGTTCATGTCCACCCGATTGAGGACACCGCAGAAACCGCAGCGGAGCGTCACGGGCCGCTCGGCGATTAGGTTGGTCAAGGGCACTCCAGGATTCGTCCGAGCCGTAGGGTGGCGAAGTTGGTCAACACCCCTGCCGGATCGTGGGCTTTCGGAACACACACTAGAAAAAGCCGAATGATTGATCAACGGCCAGCCCCATCTTGCTCGGGCTGGCGGGTCCGGTGCCACATGGACATCATCTTGGCGATGACAAGTATCCACGAGTTCAGCCGCGAGCGCTTCGAGGACGCACGAGCCCGAATCGCTCCTTCGATTCACCGCACGCCGCTCGTCCCGTCGCGAACCCTCTCGGATCGCATCGGCGCACCGGTGTACCTGAAGTGCGAAAACCTCCAGAAGACGGGCTCTTTCAAGGTACGCGGAGCACTTCATAGGCTACTTCGCCTCAGCGACGAAGAGCGTGCCCGAGGTGTGGCGACGATCTCGGCAGGCAACCACGCGCAGGCCGTCGCATGGGCCGCGTCGGCCGCCGGCGTGAAGAGCCTGGTGGTCATGCCGGAGCACGCGTCTCCCATGAAGGCTCGGGCGAGCCGAGAATATGGGGCTGAGGTGGTGTTGCATGGCGACGCCACGGCCGCGTTCAAGAAGGTCTTCGAGCTCGCGGATGACAGGGGTTTGACGTTCGTGCACCCGTTCGATGATCCAGAGGTGGTCGCCGGCCACGGGAGCTGCGGACTCGAGATCGCCGAAGACCTGCCAGATGTTCGCACGGTCGTCGTTCCGGTCGGCGGTGGGGGCCTTTCCTCCGCGATCGCGACTTCATTGGCATTCGTGAAGCCCGGCGTCGCCGTATGGGGCGTGGAGCCCGAGGGCGCGCCAGCGATGCACCGCAGCCTCGAAGCGGGGCGAGCACTGCACCTGGACGCAGTCAGCACGGTGGCGGATGGCCTCGCGGCGCCCATGGCCGGCGTATTGAACCATCAACTGCTTGCCGAGCACGCGCGCGGCGTCATCCTGGTGACGGACGATGAGATCGTCGCAGCGCTTCACGTGCTGCTCGAGAGGACGAAGCTGCTCGCGGAGCCGGCGGGCGCCGCAGGACTCGCCGCACTACTCGCCGGACGAGTTCCGCTCGACGACTCCGGGCCGGTCGTGGTGGTCATCAGCGGAGGCAACGTCGACCTCGCCAGCCTCGGAAGCCTCCTGGAGAGGGCGGTCTGATCGTGTGCCGACTCGTCGCGTATCTGGGTGGCGAGATCTCGCCCGCGCATCTCGTGTTCGGCGGTACCCATTCGCTGTATGAGCAGAGTTGGGCGCCCAAGGAAATGCTCTCCGGGTCGGTCAACGCGGACGGGTACGGCGTCGTCTGGTACGGTCCCCACGGGCCTGCGCGCCTCGCAGAGCTTCGCCCGATCTGGTACGACCACGACCTGCGGTCCACGCTGTCCGCACTGTCGTCGGGTTGCATCATTGCGGGGCTGCGCAATGGTACGGTCGGAATCCCCATCGATCGCTCCGCACTGCTTCCGCTCGTTTTCGAGCGATGGAGCTTCGTATTAAACGGCTTCGTTCCGGACTTCAGAAACGACCACATGCGGGCGCTGAGGGCGGGATTGCCCGACGATCTCTACGCCGAGCTGCGGGGCGCTTCCGACTCGGAGACCCTCTTCCTGTTGGCGATCGCGGCCCTGCGCGGCGGCGCGACGCAGCGTGAGGCTCTCGAGCGGGTCGCGAAGGTCGTCCACGATCGTGTCGGTACGAGTGCGCCCGCACAGCTCAACATGGTGATCAGCGATGGCGAGAGCATCGTAGCGATCCGCAGTGGCACCACCCTCGAGACCAACTCGCTCTACTTCGCCAAGCGGCCACCATTCGCCCCCGAGGGGGTCGTTCTCGCATCGGAGCGCCTCGAGGAGGGGGCCGTGTGGGAAGCGGTCGACGGGCACAGCTGCATCGAGATCGGGCAGGACTGCTCGGTCCAAAGTGAAGCGCTCTTCTTCTGACTCGAGACGCCTAGCTTGTTAGGCCGGTTTCCCCAGGACGAGTGCGAAGTACCCCTTTTCGTCCTCCATCCATCGATCCACCACCAGGCCGGCCTGGTGGAAGATGTCGTCCACGGTCGCTCGGTCGTATTTGCAGCTGATCTCCGTCCGGATCCCTTCCCCGGCCTCCAGGTGGATCCGCGAACCATCCGGGAACGTGATGACCTGATCGCGAACCGAATCCAGATACGTCTCGATGCGCCCCTCGTCGACGTTGTACTGGGCCCGATGCCTGAAGGACTCGGTCACGAAGTCGCTCCCGAGCTCCCGGTTCAAGACGTTGAGGACGTTCAACGAGAACGCCGCGGTTACCCCGGCCGCATCGTTGTACGCCAAGGCGATGCGTTCCGCTGACTTGTGCGGCCCCGGCCGCAGGTCGACGCCCAGAAGGAATCGATCCGCGTCCCTGAGTCTCGCACGAATACGCGTGAGGAGTTCAGCGGCTCCCTGGGTACCGAAGTTCCCGAGCGTGCTGCCGAGGAACACGACCCACGAGGGCTCGGGAAGCCGCGGAGGCAGCGTAATCGGAGCCGTGATGTCGGCGACCTGCGGGAGTACCTCCAGGGTCGGATACTCGGCGCGCAGCTTGCAGGCTGCTACCTGAAGGAACTCGTCACTGACATCCACCGGGACGTACGTCTTGCCCGATCCGTTGGCGACCATCGCATCGAGAATGATCCGTGACTTCTCCGAGCTCCCGGCGCCGAGCTCGACCAACGCAGCGGGGGCGAGCTCATTGATCCAAATCAGCATCCACGTCTCGAGGAGGGCGCGCTCGGTCCGGGTCGGGTAGTACTCGTCGAGTCGGGTAATCTCCTCGAAGAGCTCGGAGCCCCGCTCATCGTAGTGGAACTTGGAGGAGATGCGCTTCTCGGGCAGACGGAGTCCAGCGAGTACGTCCGCGAGCATTCCGGGGGCCTGGGACCCCGCGCCCTCGGCACGTCGCGCCCTCTGGACATCGCCCACGATCGGATCAGTCATCCTGCGCGCACCGCACTCCGCTGAAGATCTGTCGTCGAATGGGGTAGTCCCAGTTCCGGAAGGTGTTCCGGGTCGCTCCGAAACGAGTCGCCCACGCTCCACCGCGAAGGACCTTGTACTCGTCACCGAAGAACACCTCGGAGTACTCCGGATAGGGGAAGGTCTCGTAACCTGGATACGCGTAGAAGTCTGTGGATGTCCATTCCCAGACGTCGCCCAGCATGCCCCAGCACCCGACGGCCGAGACTCCCGCGGGATAGCTGCCGATGGGGGCGGGGCGGAACGAGCGCGCATCGAGGTTCGCGGCGTGCTCAGCGGGAGCCGCATCGCCCCAGGGGTAGATCGACTTGGTTGCGCCAGTCGGATTCCACGACGCGGCCGCTTCCCACTCGGCTTCAGTCGGAAGACGCAGGCCCGCCCATCGAGCGTATGCGTCCGCCTCCCAGTAGCAGATGTGGCAGACAGGCCTGGTGTGGTCGATCGGTTCGGTAGCGTCGAAGGAGCGCTCCTGCCATCCCGATGCGCCACGTGCCCAATACTTCGGAGAGACCAACCCCTCTTTCTTTTTCCAAGCCCAACCGTCCGCGGACCAAGCGTCCGACCGGTCGTAGCCTCCGTCCTCCATGAAGCCGAGATACTCACCGTTGGTCACCGCATGTGCCCCGATCCGAAAAGGCGGAATCTCCACCTGATGTGCGGGCCGTTCGTTATCGTAGGGCGCGGACCGATCGTCCGTGCCGTGACGGATCTGACCTCCGGGGAATCGAACCATCGAGCCGGGCGGCGGAGCTTCCGGCGGAACGGCCGAGGGTCCGGCCGTCCGGACCGGGTGGTATGGCTCGCCCCCCTTGAGCTGGAGCGTCTGAAGGATCGTCTCGTTGTGCTGATACTCGTGCTGCAGAACCATCCGGTAGACGAAGCCGTCCCGAAGGAGGTCGGAATCCGCAGACTGATCCTCTACGGCCAGTCGCTCGAGGGCCGTCTGGCGCACCGCGTCCAGGTATTCGCCGCACTCGGCGTACGTCGGGAGATCCAAATCGGCGCGGGTGGCCCTCGGATGTTCGAAGGGGTTGTAGATGCCTCGGAGCCCCTCCGACGACGAATCCCCTCCGTCCAACATTTCAAGTAGCCACACCTCTTCGAAGTGACCGATGTGACCCAAGTCCCACAAAATGGGACTCATGAGCGGGTCGTGTTGCACGCCCAGGTCGTGTTCCGACAGAGACTGCGTGAGCAGGAGCGTGCGTTGACGGGCCTCGTCCAGGAGGCTGATGACGTCACCCTTCGAGAGACGTGCACCGACGTGAAGATTCATGGTCGAGGCGGGCGTTGTGAGCAGGGCCGAAAAATAGCGGCGGATTCGTGCACCGGTCTACGTGATCCGTTCGACCTCACCAAACGAAAGGGAGCCCGGTCCGGTTCCCTAAACCGACTTGGGTCGTCTCCTCCTAGTCACCCCGGTCTGTGCCGAGAGACGCGAAGTCGGTCCCTGCCGGCTCTTGGAACGCGCGGAGCCCGAACTCGGGCAATATCGAGATCATGTGATCGAAGATGTCGCTTTGGAGCCCCTCGTATGTGGACCAGTTGGTATCGTTCGAAAAGCAGTACAGCTCGAGCGGAAGACCCTGCGGTCCGGGGGCGAGCTGACGCACGATCAACGTCATGTCGTTGTGGATCATGGGATGGGCCTTCAAGTAGTTGAGGATGTACGCGCGGAACGTCCCCACGTTGCTGAGCCGGCGCTTCTCGGGAATCACATCCGAGTCCTCGGACTTCTCACTGGGCCCCTGCCCCGCGAGCTCGCCCTGCTTCCCAGCCATGTAGTCGCGCAGCATCTCGTACCGGGACAAGCGCGCGATCTCGTCGTCCGAGAGGAAACCGACGGAGTTCATGTCGAGGTGCAACGCGCGCTTGATCCGTCGCCCACCGGACTCGCTCATTCCGCGCCAGTTCTTGAACGACTCACCGATGAACTTGTGGGTCGGGACCGCGGAGATCGTCATGTCCCAGTTCTGGATCTTCACCGTGTGCAGCGCGATGTCGATCACGTCGCCGTCCGCATTCGCCTGCGGCATCTCGACCCAGTCTCCGATCCGAATCATATCGTTCGACATGATCTGGACGCTCGCGACCAACGACAGGATCGTGTCGCGGAAGACCAGGAGGAGGACCGCCGTGAGCGCGCCGAGTCCGGACAGGAAAAAGATCGGGGAGCGGTCGGCCAGAATGGATACGATGACGACGCCGGCGGCGATGTACGCGACCAGCCCGATGACCTGGAGGTAGCCCTTGATGGGCCGAGTCTTCGCCTCTGAATACGACTCGTTGTAGATGTCGTTCACCGCGTCGAGCGCGGCGGTGAGCGCCATGACCGCGGCGAGGACGATGAACGCCAGGGATACGCGCTCGACGAGCAGCGTGGTGAGGATCAACGCAGTCGGATCCACTGCGGCGGTGATGTCCGCCGGTGTGACCCCCAGCGCGGGGCCGATGCCGTAGTACGTGATGACCGCCGGCACGATATACGAGACCCGGACGAGGACATTCCGCTCGATCATGTAGTCGTCCCACGTGGACTTCGTGCGCGCTGCGATCCGGCGGATCAGGCCACGGAAGACCCAAGTCGTCAGCCATTTGCCGGAGAACGCGACGAGGGCCAAGACCGCGAGAATACCGATCAGACTCATCCAACCGTTGGCAAACGCACCCATGTGATGCTTCTCCTGCTTTTGGCGATCAGGCTGGCTGGACGACCCAGGGAGCCTGCGCGCCAGCCCGCCGATCCGATTTGATCGGTGAACACTACCGGCAGAGCCGGTGGCACTCCAGCCAGGCGGGCATGACGTCTGGCCAGAAGCCAACACCTCTGGACCGATCGCTTACGGCGGCGTTGCCCGGCTCTCGGGTCCCGACTAAGCTACGCCTTCGTCGACCTCGCGGAGTGATCCTGACGGTTTGCCCGTCCCCGCGGTGATCCACAAACTCGCTCCCGGCACGAGGACTTGGCTGACCATGTCGACGACGATCACGTGCAGCTCCTGCGGGCACGGCCTCCCTGTCGACGTGGCTTTCTGCACCAAGTGCGGAGACCGCGCGCACGACATCGAAGAGACGGTCCTCGCCGTCACGCGCAGCCAGGCGGGTATCGCACCTGGCCAGCCGCAGTGCGGCAGCTGTAACGCTCCTGTCGGCGATCAGGATGTCCACTGCGGGTATTGCGGCGCCCGGACCCAGGTCACACTGGGTGGTGCCGTCGGCGTCGAGGCAGAAGTCGACGAGATGATGGAGCGCCTCGCCGCCGTGACCGGCGACGAGTACGAGATCATCCAACGGCTCGGGCAGGGAGGAATGGGTTCGGTCTACCTGGCCCGGGAGACCGCGCTCCAACGCTTTGTGGCGATCAAGGTCCTGGCGCCCGAGCTCGCGGGTGACCCGACACTGCTCGAGCGCTTTCGGACTGAGGCGCGAATCGTGGCGGCGATGCGGCACCGATCCATCATCGGCATCTACGGGGTCCGTCACAACGTAGAGCCGCCGTACTTCATCATGGACTACGTCGAAGGGGCATCGCTCGATGGCGTGATCAAATCGAATGGGCCCCTTTCGATCTCGGTCGTGAAGGGGGTTCTGTACGAGGTCGGTGCAGCACTCGACTACGCGCACAAGCAGGGTGGCGGCATCATCCATCGCGACATCAAGCCCGCCAACGTCATGCTCGACCCCGAGGGCGTCGTCATCGTCATGGACTTCGGGATATCGAAAGCCGAGGGTGCGACGGCAGGTCTCACCGTCGACGGGCCGATCATCGGTACGCCCGAGTACATGAGTCCCGAGCAGTGCCGTGGAAACGACCTCACGGTCGCATCGGACCAGTATGTGCTGGGGCTCCTGGGCTACACGATGCTCTCCGGAGCGCCGCCCTTCTCCGGTCACCACTTCGCGGTGCTGACCTCGCAGATCCGGGACGATCCGGTCCGCATCGACACGATCAGGCCGGACTGCCCGCTCGATCTGGCCGACTCGATCCACCGCATGCTCAGCAAGGCGCCGCTCGATCGGTGGAGCGACATCCGGGAGGGCGTACTCGCCTTCGGTGGTCGCCCGCACGACGTCCACGATCCGGTCCGCGTCGAGATTGGGGAGCTGGTACGAGGGTCCGAGGGCGCGACCCGGATGGAAGTGTCGGCGTCGCGGCTCATCCTGAACGCGCCCAGCACCGAGATCGCGGTCGGCGATGAGCTCGCGATGAACGCCGAGGTGTTCGACGACCTGGGGCGCGCGCTGCGCGGACGAAGCGTCATGTGGTCCACGTCGGACCCCGATATCGTGGCGGTGTCGGATGAAGATGGACGCGTCCTCGCCCGGGCTCCGGGTTCGGTCGTCATCCGAGTGACCATCGACGAGCTCGACGCAGCGTTCCAGATCACCGTGCGCGCGGGCTCGCGCGCCGCCGCGCCGGAGTCGGAGGCGGAGGCGGCCACGGTCATGTACGTGCCGCCCAGCAGCGAGCAGCCGCCGAGCCAAGACCCCGCTGCGGTCGTGGTCGAGCCCTCCACCGACCAGGATCTAGGCCGCGACGACGACGCCACGATTATCTATGAGCCACCCACCGATCGGACTCAGGTGTTCGAGGACGCTCCCACGGTTTTGGATGAGCCGCCACCGGCTGAGGACGTCGCGGTAGAGGACGCGGCCCGGACGGTTGCCGACTCCCCCAGCATTCGGGACATCGATCTCGTTTCCGCTGCTGAGACGCTCCTCGAGCCACCTGTAGCCGGCCCGAGCGACGAGACGGCAGAGGAATCCGGCGAGCCCCTTGTCCTCCCTGAGCCTCAAGGGAAGGCCGAGATCGCGGCCGCCTCGGTCGCGGAAGTCAGGCTCACCGCTGCTCCTTTGAAAGTCCGGATCGGGAGCAAGTTCGAGCTGAAGGCTACGGCCTTCGACGCCGATGGTAACGATGTGGAGGTCGAGATCGAGTGGAGGTCCAGCGACGCGAGCGTCACGCCGGTGTCTCTGTGGGGCGAGGTGACAGCCCGAGCCAGCGGTAAGTCGACGATTACCGCAGTCGCCGGGGGCGTCGAGGCGTCGGTGCAGGTTTCGATTCTCACCGCTGCGGAGGCACAGGCGCATAAGGAGACGCGGACGATCTTCCGTCGGTTCCTCCTGCCGGGCCTGGTCTTTCAGTCGGTTGTGATCGCGGGAGGATACGGCACCGGGCGCGAGCTGGTCGAGTTCTTCCTGCAGCGGTCACCCTTGGACGGGCTGATGGCCATGGGTGTGACCATGGTCATCTGGAGCGCGGTTTCCATGGTGACGTTCGAGCTCGCCCGTATGTGGGGTGCGTACGACTATCGACACTTCTTCCAAAAGCTCTTGGGCGAGCGGTGGTGGCTCTTCGAGGTCTGCTACGTCGCGCTGCTCATGATCGTGCTTGCGGTGGTCGCCGCGGCATCCGGCTCGATCGCGGAAGAGACGTTCGGGTTGAGCTATTGGACCGGGGTGGGAGTGGTGATGGTAGCCGTCGGGGCCCTCGTATTCGGGGGGAACGCCGCCGTCGAGCGCTTCTTCACGCTCTGGTCCTTCGTCCTGTTCGCGCTGTATATCGTCTTCTTCCTGTGGTGCTTCAACCGGTTCGGGCCGCTCATAACGGAAACCCTGACCACGAACCTCGGCCTCGAGCCCAATCTGGGTGGGTGGCTGACAGACGGATTGATGTATGCGGGCTATAACCTCGCGGTGATCCCGCCTGTCTTGGCTACGCTTCGGCTCCACGAGACCAGGAGGGAGACCTTCATCGCGGGCGCCCTGACGGGGCCCATCGCGATGTTACCGGGCCTCCTGTTTTTCCTAGCGATGGTGGGGCAGTATCCGAGCATCGTCGACTATGTCGTACCCGCGAATCAGATGCTGGAGGTCCTCGGCTCCCGCGCCTTCCAGGTCGTGTTCCAGCTGGTGCTCTTCGGCACGCTGATCGAGACCGGGGCGGGCCTGATCCATGCCGTCAATGAACGCATCTCGGGCCTCAAGAAGGACGAGGACGCCGAACTGGCCACGTGGATGCGGCCTCTCGTCGCGATCGGTCTGCTCGGAGCCGGAACGTTGATCAGCCGTTTCGGGCTCATCGACCTCATCGCGGTAGGGTATGGGACACTCACGATCGGCTTCATCATCGTCTATGTCATCCCTGTGCTGACCCTCGGCGTGTGGAAGGTGCACAAAGGGCCCGGTCATTAAGCCCGTCTACTCGTAGAGATCGTGCAGGTCGGCGCTGGCGACTTCTGTGATGTACTCGGCGAGCTTCTCCGTCACCGTGGCGAAGTAAGCGGCACCCTTCTCCGCCGTCCCGCCTGACGGATCACCGACGCCGGTGTCGTCGGTCACGCGCGCCCACTGCCGGGGCGCCCACGCCCATCCCTCACGGAGCGCCTGCAACTTCCAGTGTCGCGCCAGGCCGCTGCCGGCGTCCTCGAGTGGTCGCACCAACTCCGGCCTGAGGTGAAGCATGAGGCTGGTCTCCATCTCACCCGCGTGATCTCCCGGATCGTCGAAGACGTCGAGCGTTCCGGGAATACGGAACCAGCTCACGGTGCTGAGAAAGACCGGCGTGGAGTTTTGGGTTTCGCGGATCATCTGCTTGAAGTCGTTTCCGCCGTGTCCATTGAGAACGACCAGCTTCTGGAGGCCGTGCGCTTCCAGGCTCTCCACGATGTCTCCGAGGACGCCGGCCTGCGTCGAAGGGTGGAGGTTGATCGTTCCGGGTAGGCCGAGCTGCTGCTCGTTCGCGCCAAACGGAATGGCCGGTAGAACGAGCGGGCGGCTGCCCTTCTCCCAGGCAAGGCGGGCGGCTTCTGCCGCGATCGCAAGCGTCTCGAAGACGTCGGTCGCGTACGGCAGATGAAAGTTGTGCGGCTCGGTGGCGGCCCAAGGAAGAATCGCTACGTCGTGGGCGGTGCCGCGTACGTCGAGCAGGTTCGTCTCAGCGAGAATCCATGGGCGACCTGTCACGATCCTTCGTCGTCCGCTACGGCCTCCGTCCCACCCGAATCGAGTTGGCCAACAGACGGGGCCGCCTCGTCTCCGGGGCTGATCACACCCCCGCCCACCCACTTGTCGACCAAGGTCGCAGTGGTGAGTTGTCCGAGCAGGTTCGTCGTGCTCCGAAACATGTCGGGAATACGGTCGATGCCGAGCAGGATCGCAAGCCCTGAAAGCGGGATCCCCACCGCATCGAGTGCGGGTGCCAGCGTCACGACGCCCGAGGAAGGCACCGGCGCCACGGTCAGCGAGACGAGGAAAGTCGCCAGGATGGCTCCGCCGATCGCCGTCATGGGCACAGTCACGTCGTAGAGGTCTGCCAGGAAGATGATCGCGGCGCCCTGGAAGAGCGCGCTCCCAGCGCGGTACATGGACGCTCCGAGCGGAAGTACCAGGTCCGCAACGGCGTCCGAGATGCCCAGGTTGGCCTTGGCCTCCTCCAGGGTTACGGGAAGGGCCGCGACGGTGCTCGTTGTAGAGAACGCGATGGTGGCGGCCCCGAACGTTCCTCCCAGGAACTTCTTTGGGCCGATGCCAGCGATGAGCCGGAGCGGGATGAGGTACATCAGCACGAGGTAGATCGCGAGGCCGACGATGACACTCACGACGAAGACCGCGAGGCTCTGAATCAGCCCCCATCCGAGTTGGGCAGTCACAGGGGCAGCCAGCCCGAATATGCCGATCGGTGCCGTCCACAGAATCCACCACACCAGCTTGATCAGTGCCTCGCTCACAGCGTCAGCAAACGCCACAAGCGTGTCGCGACGGGCGGGGTCCAGCGCACCGGTGGCGGCGGCGAAGAGCGCCGTGAATACGATCAGCGGAAGAAGCTGACCCGAGCTGGCCGCTGCGAACGGGTTGCTCGGGATGAGGTTCACCAGGAAGTCGACGAATCCCGGCAACTCTGGCGCTTCCTGGGCGGCCGCTGCGGGTGCCGCGAGGTCGGGGGCGAAGCGAAGCCCCAGCCACGCCACGCCCATGCCGATGACGATGGCAGGCAGGACCGTCAACCAGAAGAACGCGAGCGTGAGACCGCCGAGACGTCCGAGCTTTCTCGGGTCGCCGAGTTTCGCGACCCCGGTGAAGATCACAGCCATGACCAGCGGAATCACGACCATGCGGATCGCATTCATGAAGACGGCGCCCAAAGGCGCCGAGCCTGTGGCGATGGCCATCATGAGGGGGGAGCCCGTCATGGCTGCGATGAGGCCGACGCCCATCCCCAGCACGAGGCCTGCAGCGATTGCTACGTGGAGCATGGGCTCACCGCCCCCAAAACGACGACCAGGGGCACAAACAGCGACCGGCTGTACACGCGCTCAGGTGAGCGCCTCCAGCGGTGCTTTATCGGGCGCTTACGGAGAACGCGTACTCCCCCCGGACCACATGCCCGTCGGCGCCGATACCGCGCCAGGCGACGGTGTACTCGCCGGATCCCAGAGCACCCTCGACGGACACGCTCGCTGCCTTGTCGTCCTCCTCGTCCATCTTCGGAAGACTCGTTTCGACCAACTCTCCGGCCCCCTCTATCAGGCGGATCGAGACCGAGTTGGTCTGCGGCGCTTCCGTGAACCAAAGCTGCACCGCGCTGGGCGCCGGCACGCTGGAGTCGGCGGCGGGCATCGATTTCGCCAACGCGAAGTGCATCAGTCCGGACGTCGACGGAGCATAGGTTCCACCGACCGCGACCAGTGCCAGAACAAGAACAGCAGCGAGCTTCTGCTTCATTTGTGTCTCTCCTGAATCCTGTTGCGCTGACCGGATGCGATGCCAGCGACGTAATGCAGCCAATCTATCGGCTACAGACGCATGAGGCGAAGGATGCTGGCGATCCCCACTACTGGTCCGAGAGCGAGGAAAACGAACGCCCACTGCCACTCGACGATCTCGACGATCGGAGGCACCGCCTGGATCGTCACCATCGTGAGTAGGAAGCCCAGGGACGTCTGCATCATGAGCGCGGTCCCAACCGAATCGGGCGGCGCGACCTCGGTGACCATGGCGCTGAACTGGGCCGAGTCGGCCACTACGAAGAAGCCCCATACCAGGGTGACGAGCGCGAGTACGACAAACGGAGCGTTGAATAGGAAGCCGATGCCCAGACAGCACGTGCCACTGATCACCATCGCGAGGTTGACCACCTTGTCCCGTCCGATCCGGTCGGCCGCCAGGCCGCCCCAGACACAGCCGAGGCCGCCCGCGGCGATGGTCCCGAACGAGACGAGGTCGACGACGGTGTTGGACACGCTCCCCGCGGCGGCGGCCAGGAGGAAGGCCGGGATCCAGGTCCACATGGCGTACAACTCCCACATGTGTCCGAGGTAACCACCGGTGGCCAGCATCGTTTCTCGATGCCGTAGCAGCTTGAGGACACGGTTCCACTCGAAGGGTCGGCGCGGAAAGGGATAGGGCCCTTCACGGTACGCGATCGCGACGAGCAGGCACGCCGCGACCCCCGCGCCGGACGCGCCGCCGATGACCGTTACCGTGGCGGGCCCACCCAAGGCCTTGAGGAGGTACGGCGTCGCCTTACCCACGGTGAGCGCTCCCACCACTGTGCCGATGGCCATGCCCCGAGCGGACCGGAACCAAGTGGAGATCATCTTCATGCCGGGCGGATAGACACCCGCCAAGAAGAACCCGGTCAGAAATCGGAGGAGAAGCGCGACCTCGTACCCGGGCACGATCAAGAGCAACGCATTGACGCCGGCGGCGAGGAGGGCCGAGGTGGCGAAGTACACGCGGGACGAAACCAGGTCTGCCAGGTTCAGCACGGCGCCCACCGCGGTCCCTGCGACGAAGCCGAGCTGGACGATCGTGGTGAGCCATCCCACCTGGGTCGTCGACAGCCCCCAGCGAGCTTGCAACTCGGGTCCCACGGCCGTAGCGGTCATCCACGCCGTCAGCGAGAGGAGCATGGCCGTGGAAACGAGCGCCAGCGTGCGCCACCGCCTCGGGTCGTCGTCGGGCTGAGGCGCGTCTAGCGAGCGCTTCGCCGCGTCGCCGCGCGCTCCGCCTTCCGGTACGTCCAAGTGGGCCGCCCTACCGGACCAGCTGCTTCACCACGAACCAGACGTTGGCCGGCCGTTCGGCGAGACGACGCATATACCAAGGGAACCAGGCCGATCCGTAGCTGACGAGCACGCGCACCGAGTGGCCCGCCCGCGCGAGCGACAGCTGCTTGTCTCGTTCGATGCCGTAGAGCATCGCAAACTCGTATCGGTCCTTCTTCAGGCCCATCTCGTAGGCGAGTCGATTCGCTTCCCCGATCATCCGTGGGTCGTGCGTCGCGAACACGGGACGCCCTTGTCCGCCGTCGAGTCGAGCCCTGAGGAGCGTCTTGGTGAGCCGCACGAAGTTCTGGTCCACATCGCCTTTGCGTGCATAAGCCACGTCGGGCGGCTTGTTGTAGGCACCCTTCACGAGTCGGATCGACGGCTCGAGGGGCATGAGCGCCTCGAGATCACGCTGTGTTCGGTGGAGATACGACTGCAGGCACACCCCGACGTTCTCATTCGTCTCACGGACCTTCCTGAAGACGTCGAGCGTCGCGTCCACGCAATCGGAGTTCTCCATATCGATCCACAACAGAGACGACGTCGCGGATGCCAGCCGCCGCACTCTTTCCTCCGTCCGTTCGGTCCCGAAGTCCAGGCCGAGCTGTGTCAGCTTGACCGATACCTCGGAAGGGAGCCCGCGCTCCTCGATGGTCTCGAGGGCGCCGAGGTAATGATCCACGACCGCATCCGCCTCGTCTTCCGCAGCCAGGTTCTCCCCGAGCAGGGTGACGATCGTGGACAGGTCCGACTTGCCGAGGCGCTCGGCCTCCCTGAGCGCGTCGTCCAGCGTCTCCCCGGGCATGAAGCGCTTCGTCGCGCGCTTCACGAAGTCGTACTTCGGCAGGCGCTCCGCGAGGAGCGGGTTGGTAGACGCCCACAGGAGCGTATTTCGCATCATAGGCAGGTCTTCACACGGAGACGAAGCGGTACATGAGGCGAATCAGGCGGTACGCCTCGTCGGCATTCCGAGCGGTATAGAGCACGGTGAAGCCATCCACCTTGGACATGCCCGGTATCGACTGGAGAATATCTACATGTATCGTCGTCGCGAAGCGCATCCGTATGCGAACCGGATTCCCGACATCGAACGGTTCGAATTCGCCGCGACCGAGTCTGTCCAACGCGACCTCCGTCGCCTCGTCGAGCATCTCCATGACCACGTCGGGGTGCAGGAGTCGAGCGGAAGACGGACTCTCCGCCGTCTTGGTCGTTACGGTCTCGGAGCCAAGCAGCGTACCCAGCTCGGCTGTAGCCGCCGAGTCACCGGTCGCCAGGATCACAGGCACGCCATAGCTCCCTGCGAACGCCGCGTTCATGCCGCCCTCCCCCACCTCCACATCGTTCAGCCACAGGCCCTTCACCGAGCCGCTGCCCGTGTGCGCCAAGAACCCGTCCGGGTCGCCGGCCTTGGCGTGGTATCCCACGAAGATCGCGCCGTCGAACGAGCCGTCGAGCCCCTGCACCATCCCCAACGGCTTGATGGACCCTTGGATGTACTGGGCTGCCGGATTGAGATCCGAGTGGAGGACGTTCTGGTGATCACCATGGGAGTCGTTCACGAGGATCTCGGCATCGGGTTCTCGCCGCAGGATCGCTCCGATGACCGTGTTGAGCTCTCTGGTCATGTTGCGCCGGGCGATCGCATAGTCCTTCCCCCCTGTGCTGGTCATGGCCGGGCTGCCCACCCCGCTGATGCCCTCCATATCAACCGAGATGAAGATCTTGAGGGGTTGCTGCGCTTCGGCGGCCGGGGCCGTAGCGGCCGCACTCGAAAACGCGACCAACGAGGCGATGGCGAACCTCTTCCCGCGGGTCATGAGCCGCCCCCGAACGGTGTATAGCCGGCGGTGATGAGCGCCTGCCGATACGCCTCGACGTCGCCTTCGGCGAGCGCGCTTACTTCGGAGAGAATCGTGCCGGCCGCCCCTCGTGCCTGGTCCATCATGTGTCGGGTGTTCTCCGAGGGAGGCCCATTTTCCGCCACGATGCGGCCGATCGGCTGGCCGACCGGACTGGACACGACCGCGCCTCCGCACGAGCCCTGGCACTCGGGACCCGTGAAGAGACGCCGCTTGAGGGCCTCGAGCGCATCTTTGAGCGCCTCGCCCTGCTCTCGAAGCGTTTCGGCGTCCTCGTCGAGTGTCTCGAGCACGGTCTCTACGCCCCGAAGCAGCCGATCCAGCTCGCTGCGCGAGTCGTCGACGCCCTGGCTCACCGCGGCCATCTCGATGAGCGCCTCGCGCTTGGCCACGAGGTCTGCGAGGTCGGGAGGATCCCTCGGATCGGCCCGCACCTCCAAGGTCGTCGAAGACGTAACGCCCCCCAGGGACACGCTGAACTGGTACGTCCCCGGGAAAACGCTCATCTGCGGAGGGAATACTGTCTCGTCGGCATCACCACCTGGCCTGAGGTCCCACGCGAAGCGATTCGTCCCGGCTTTGGCGTCGTACGAGCGGGAATAGACTGTTGCGCCCAGGTCGTCGGCGATCTCGACCCGCGCCTCCCCCGGGTCGGCCGCCCAGAAGGTGAGCAACGCGCCAGTCGCGCGAGTCTCGGCCTGCTGCATGGCGTGCCCGGTCGATCGATAGCCGATCGCCTCCGCGATGTTGACGTCGTAAGCGGGAGGTGGATCGAATGCATGGACCGCAGCCTGCCGGACGGTGGGGTCGGCGGAGAGCTCTCTGAGAGGCCTGATGTCGTCCAGGATGATGAGTGCGCGACCGTGCGTACCCAACACGAGGTCCCCGTCTCGCGGATGCACTACCAGGTCGCGGATCGGCACGGCCGGAACGCCCGAAGCATATGTGGTCCAACTACTTCCGCGGTCTAAGCTGACCCTGAGTCCGAACTCCGTCCCGAGGAACAGGAGGTCGGGATTCTCGGGATCTTCCTCGATCGCGTGCACGAACCCGTCGATGTCGGGAGATGCGAGGGAGGTCCACGTCAGTCCATAGTCTTCGGTGACGTATACGTGAGGTGTCCAGTCACCCCGGCGGTGGTCTTCGGCGACCAGATAAGCGCGGCCTGGCACGTGGCTGGACGGCTGAACGTCCGGCACCCAGATGCCGTGAGGTAGCCCGGTCACGTTGTCGCGGAGATTCTCCCACGAATCTCCCCCGTCACGAGTGAGCTGGACGTTCCCGTCGTCGGTCCCGATCCAGATCAGGCCGGGCTCAAGCGCACTCGGACCGATGGATATGATGGTCGTGTGCTGCTCGGCGCCCGACCCGTCCCCGGTCAGTCCGCCGCTGTCGAAGGCGCGCTGTTTGTTCGGATCGTCGGTCGTGAGGTCCGGCGAGATGATCTCCCAACTCCTGCCCTGGTCCGTGCTGCGATGTAGGAACTGGCTGCCCAGGTAGATAGTTCCGGGCTCCTGGCGATCCCAGGTGAGACCGGCGTTCCAGTTGAAGCGTAGTTCCAGACCGTCGGGATGCACCGGCCGAATGCTTCGCCGTGCGCCCGTGACCTTGTTGAAGTGCTGGAGATTGCCGCCCTGTGACATCGAATAGCCGAAGTTGTCGGGGTCGGAGCGGTCTGGCATGACGCTGAAGCCGTCCCCGCCACCCACGCGCTTCCAGTGTGCGTTGAGAATGCCCTTGTTCTCCCACACCGTGCTCGGGCCGAACCACGAGCCGTTGTCCTGCAGGCCCCCGTATACGTTGAACGGGACCGCATCGTCCACGCTGATGTGATAGAACTGAGCCAGACCGAGGTTCTCCACGAAGCGCCAGCTGCGCCCGCGGTCGTTGGTAAAGGCGATGCCCCCGTCCTCTCCGAGAATCATGTGGCGGGAGTCCTCCGGGTCGATCCAAAGCTCGTGGATGTCGCCGTGTATGATCCCGCTCTGAACCACGGTCTCCCAAGTCCGTCCCTGATCTTGGCTGACCTGCACCGACCCGTGAAGACGGTAAAGTCGGTTCTCGTTCAACGGGTCGACCCGGATATCGGCGTAGTAGAAGGGCCGCGGGTTCACGCCCGGAGAATCATCGATGGTAGTCCAGCTTCGGCCTCCGTCCTCGGAACGGATGAGCTCCGAAGCGGTCGCCTCAACGAGGGCGTACACCACGTCGGGATTGGACTCTGAGATCGCCAGCCCGATTCGGCCAAGCTCCCCGGGGGGGAGGCCGTGTTCCTCCGTGAGCTGCTCCCACGAGTCGCCCCCGTTGTGCGTGACGAATAGACCGGAGCCGGGGCCGCCGGACGTCAGGAACCACGGCTCTCGTCGGAACTCCCACATCGCCGCGAAGATCTTGTTGGGATTCGACGGGTCCATGACCATCTCGGCGATGCCCGTCCGGGGGTTCTGCCACAACACCCGATCCCAGGTCCGCCCTCCGTTGCGCGTCCGGTAGAGGCCGCGCTCCTGTCCGTCGGACCAGGCCGGGCCCATCACGCCGACGTAGACGATGTCGGGGTCCGTGGGATGCGTGAGGATGCGGTGGATCCGCTCGGAGCGGGTGAGGCCCATCGACGTCCAGGTCTCGCCACCGTCCTCGGATTTGAAGAGGCCACGCCCTACGCCGGCGCTATTCCGCGGATTGCCCTCGCCGGTGCCGACCCAGACGATGTCCGGATTCGGCTGGAACACCGACACCGCGCCGATGCCCAGAGCGTTTTGGTCGTCGAAGATCGGATCCCAGCTGATCCCTCCATCCTGGGACCGAAAGAGCCCGCCGGTCGATCCGCCGACGAAGACGATGTTGCGATCGTTCAGCACCACCTCGACGTCGGAGACGCGTCCGCTCATGCCCGCGGGTCCGATCTCTCGCGCGCGCATGGCCTCGAACGCATCGGATGACTGTTGTGCGCCGAGTGGGATCACGGCCAGCGCGACTACGAGGAGCGCTGAAAATGGGCCAGACCTCATGGGGTACTCCTTGATTGGACTGAGCGGTCGGCCCGTTCGACCGACGGCCCCAGATTACTTTTTCAAGCGTGGCGCGGCCAGCCACCCGGACCTCCGTGCCGAGGCGGCCCTCGCCTCAGCGCGAGATGGGAGTCGGTGCGGGAAAAGCCTCGATGCCAGCCGCGAGCCCTTGAGTGCGGAAGGCCAGCAGCTTACCAAACAGGAAGACGTCCATCTGGTCGCGGAGCCGTTCCACCAGCTCGGCGACACGCTGAAGCCCGAGTCGCTGGGCCTCGGTCAGGGCGTCATAGGAGCTGGCCACCCCGGCCATTTCTCGGCGGTGGGTGCGAGCCACCTCGAGGTCGACTCGCGCCTCCAGTGCTGCGAGGACCGAGTCAGCCGCCTCGCGAATTGGAGCTGCGGCCGAATCGGGAAGTGCCGGGAGCCGCTCACGCACCTGCGCCACGTGGTCGCGAGCCTCTTCTGCGGCCCGGGCGATTGATGCCACCCGATGGCTCAGTACGTACGCCTCGGTGACGGCCGTGTGTCGCTGAAAGCGCTCCTCTATGGCGATCTCCACGCGAGGGTCGGCCAAGACGGTCAGCGGTTCCGTGACCTCCATGCCGTGGGCCAGGACGGTGACCGAATACGTGCCAGGGAGCGCCTGGGGCGCGTCCATCTCGAAGAAGCCCCCGCCCTCTTCGTCCGCGCCGGGCACGTCCTCGCGCAGATCCCACGATATTCTGTTGAGGCCGTGTTCTCCGGGTGCATCGATCGTCTTCACGACCGTTCCGTCTTCGGATCGGACCGTCACCGTCACGGCCTCTTCACTGTCTCGGTTGAGCCAGTATGTCAGCAGCGCGCCTTCCGGTCGGCTCTCACCCTGAAAGACACCGTCGCCCGAGAAGTGGTATCCGTCGACCGCCGCGGTGTACCGCGCGTAGGCGTCAGGGGTCTCGAACAGGTGCACCGTTTCCAGCATGACCAACGGGTCCGCGGCAATGGCCCGCAACGGCCGGATGTCGTCCAAGATCCAGATCGCGCGGCCGTGCGTCCCGATGACCAGGTCGTGGTCACGCGGGTGCACCACGAGCGAACGCACCGGAACCGTGGGGAATCCGTGGGTCCACTTGAACCACGACTCACCCATGTCCACGGACACGAAGAGGCCGAGCTGGCCCCCCGCGAAGAGCAGGTTGGGTGTGACCGGGTCCTCTTCGACGGTGTGCAGGAAGCCGTCGATACCCCGGTCCCGCCCGTCGACGCCCTCGTTTCTGCCGAGGTTCTCCCAGTCTTCTCCGTAGTCGTCGGTCCGGTACAGGTACGGCTCCCAGTTCCCTCTGCGATGATCATCCATGACGACGTAGGCCACCGCGCCATCGTGTTTTGAAGGTTCGATGTGAGACACCCAGGTGCCCTCGGGTACGTCATCGATCTCGTCGGTAACGTCGTCCCAGGTACCGCCGCCAGCGCGTGACAGGTGGACCCGACCATCGTCGCTGCCAGCCCAGAGCAGCTCCTCTTCGCTCGGGCTCGGCGCGATCGACACCAGCGTGGTGTGATTCTCGGCGTCGGTCGCGTCGAGGGTCAATCCGCCGCTCTCGGCTTGACGCTGCTTGGAGGGATCGTTGGTCGTCAGGTCAGGGCTGATGATCGCCCAGCTGTTCCCCCGGTCGTCACTCCGGTGCACGAACTGGCTGCCGTAATAGATCGAGCCGACCTCGAACGGATCGAGCGCTAGCGGCGCGTTCCAGTTGAAGCGCAGGTCCGTGCCGTCCGGAGCCCATGGGCGGATGAACTTCCGCTCCCCCGTGCGCAGATCGAACCGGACCAAGCGGCCCCCCTGGGACATACCGTAGCCCAGATCGCTGTCGGTGGGATCGAGCAGCGCGTTGAAGCCGTCACCGAAGGCGATCTCGCGCCAGTGGAAGTTCCGAATCCCCCCCACCGCCCACACGTCGGACGGGCCTCGCCAGGACCCGTTGTCCTGCTTCCCTCCGTACACGTTGTAGGGCACGGCATCGTCTACGCTGACATGGTAGAACTGGCCCACGGGGAGGTTGTCGAATGGAGTCCACGTCTTCGCCTTGTCGCGCGACTCCCAAACGCCGCCGTCTGTGCCGACCAGGAGGTGTCGAGCGTCCGTCGGATCCACCCACATGGCGTGGAGGTCCGAGTGTACGTCGACCTCGGCCCGCTCGAATGAGCCGCCACCGTCCTCGGAGATCCAGAGCCGGGAGTTCAGGTTGTAGATCCGCAGCTCGTCGTCCGGGTCCACGAAGATGTCCGTGTAGTAGAAGGGCCGGTTCGCCACGTCCGGGTCCGTGTTCACGGTGGTCCAACTTTGGCCCGCATCGCTCGACTTGAGCAGGGCGCTGGTCTCGGCCTCCACCAGGGCATATACGACGCTCGGGTTGCTGGGCGCGATGGAGAGTCCAATGCGGCCGAGCTCGCCCGAGGGCATCCCATCCATTTCGGAGTAGCGTGTCCAGGTCTCGCCCCCGTCCCGCGACGCATACAGACCGGACCCGGGGCCTCCCGAGGTCATGAACCAGGGCTCGCGCCGGAACTCCCACATTCCGGCATAAAGCCTGGACGGGTCCGACGGGTCGATGATGAGGTCGCTGATGCCCGTGCGCTGATTTACCCAGAGCACGCGACGCCACGTACTGCCCCCGTCCTCCGTTTTATACACTCCGCGGACTTCGCCGTCGCTCCACGCGGGCCCCATCACCCCGACCCAGACGACGTCCGAATTGTCCGGGTGCACGATGATCCGGTGAATCCGTTCCGACTCGGGCAGGCCCAGGTACTGCCACGTCTCCCCGTTGTCTTGCGTCTTGAAGATGCCGGCACCGACGCCCGCACTGTTACGTGGGTTGCCCTCCCCCGTCCCGATCCAAACCCAGTCGGGCCGGCTCGGGTCGATCGCCACGGCCCCGATACCGCTCACGCGTTTGTCGTCGAAGACGGGTGCCCAAGTCGTGCCGCCGTTCGTCGACTTCCACACGCCGCCCGTGGCCGTTCCGACCCATAGGACGTTCGGGTCGTCGGCGACACCGTCGATCGCGGTGATTCGGCCGCTCATGCCGGCAGGCCCGATGCTCCGTGGCATCATTGCCGCCAGCAGCGATGGATCGAAGTCCTGTGCGTCGGCAGGTCGCGGCAGTGCCCCCGCCGTGACGGCAGTCAGAACAAGGACGTGGAAAAGGCGCATTCGGGCTGCGGCTGCCTCGCTCAAAGAATGTGGCCCAACGACGATCCGCCCCCATGCCGCAAGGACATGGGGGCGGAAGAGGGCTCAGCCAGCCGGGGTCGTCAACCCCGTCGGTCAGCCGTTGACGACTCGGCTCAGCGCGGTTGGAACCGGATGCTGAATTGGACCCACACCGGAACCGGGGTGTCTTGCCTCAATGCGGGCGTAAACCTGTAGACCTCCGCCACTGAAAGTGCTCCCTAGAGAGTGTCGCCTGCGGATCCGCGTCGCGGGTTGCGGTCTGGGTCACCGGCGGGCTGTTCGGGTTTGGGGAGGGGAGGGACAAAGATACATTTCGGGCCCAATTCTCGCGACGCACTCGATCGGTTGACTGAATCCACGCAGTCCCAAGCGCCCGGCATCGTCAGGGTTCCAGGTGCGGTCTCGCTGTTCGGCTTTCCGAGCGCTGAGGTCGTCGCCTCCGTGTACCCCCGATCCACGGGCTGGCGAGTCGGCGGCGCACTCGGGACCCTGGGCGTCTTCCTGGTCGTCGCCCCGATCGTGGCCCTCGTGCCACCCCATGCGCCGTGGGGCATCGGTGCGTTGGTCACAGGGCTCGTGCTCGCGCGTCGTCGGTTGGCGGAGCGTGTCACGTTGGTCTCGCTGTCCGGACTGTGCCCAAAGTGTGAGGCTGAGCTGGCGGTCAAGACGGGGCGGCTGCGCGAGCCTCACCCGATCACTTGTAACGGTTGCCATCACGTGAGTTCGCTCAAGGTGGAGCTTCCACCCGCGTCGGCTTCCTAGGAGGACGCCGACCCTACTCCGGTGCCTCGCGAAGTATCGGTAGCGGCGCGCGCGTGAGCAGCTTGCGGCTCCCTACCAGGCCCACGACGACCGTGAGGCCGGCGACCGTAATCCAGATGGCGGCGAGCGGCACGAATCGAGGCGAATAGGGCAGCTCGAACACGTTCGGCACGAGAAGCGCAGCGGCGAGCATCGACAGGATGAGGCCGCTCAGTGTGGCCAACGTCCCGAGCGCCAAGTACTCCGCGAAGAGCACCGTGAGAATTTGCCGGCGGTTCGCACCGAGCGTCTTCAGCAACGCACCCTCGCGGAGGCGCTGGGTCCTTGAGGTCGCCAGGGCACCCACCAGAACGATGATGCCCGCGAGCGCGGTGAAGAAGCCCAGGAAGGCGACCGCCTCGCGGACCTTGGACAGCACTGCGTCGATCGCTTGCTGGACTCGGGAGAAGTCCAGGGCGGAGACGTTCGGGAACGCTCCCACCAGGTCGCGCTGCACTTGTGCTCTTTCTTGGGCGTCCGCCAGGCGGGCCACCAGAATGATGGTCTGCGGTGCGTCCTCGAGACCGCCCGGCTCGAAGATCGCGAAGAAGTTCGGCTCCAGCCGTTGCCAGTCCACGCGCCGAAGGCTGGTCACCACACTCTCGACGTGGACACCCGCGAGCTCCCACGAGATCGTGTCACCGAGGCCGACCCTCAGGCTCTCCGCGAGGTCGAGCTCGAGTGAGATGCGTTTCAGATCGCCCGCTTCGATGGCGGTGTCATCGGTCTCGCCTGGAGTGCCGTCCCACCAGCGCCCGCTCACCAACGTCTCGGCACGTCCGATATCGGACCGATATGTGTTTCGGTACTCCCGCCTGAGCGCCCATCCGTCTGGCCCAGCCTCCCGGTCAGGGTTCGCTCTCAGCTCTTCGGGCGTCATGCCGTTGATCGCGACGATCTTGGACGGAACGAGGGGAGCGACCTCCGCGCCAGCTCGGGCCGCCTCGGGGAGCAAGCCGAGGACGCCCTCGACCTGGTCGGGTTGTACGTCGAAGAAGAGCAGGTTCGGTTGCCCCGAACCGATGGAAAGCATGAGGTCCTCGCGCAGGTTGCCCTCAACGTCGAGGATCGTCCCGATGATGAACGCACCGAAGCCGAGGGCGAGCGTCACGGAGACAGTCTGGTTCTGCGGACGAAACAGGTTGGACACGCCCTGCCTCACGGGATACGAAGCCCAGGACGGGAAGAAGCGCCGCGTCAGTCGGATCAGCGCCGTACCGACGACCGTGAGCGCTACGACCGCCACCGCCAACGCCGCAGCAAAGCCGAGCCCTACCCTCGGCTCCGGCGCTTCGATCACACAAAGGGCGAGCACGCTCCCGACCAGAAGTGTATACGCGCCAATCGCGAACGGATCGATGCGCCGCCTCGGGGGCTCGTAGTCGAGACGGAGCGCCTGCAGCGGGGCCACATCGCGGACCTGGAGCAACGGGATGAGCGCGAACACCACCGCCACCCACACGCCGATCCCCAAGCCCGCGAGAATCGACGAGAGCGACAGCCGCGTGGTCACCTCCACCGGAATGAGGCCGGCGAGCAGAAACGGCATCGACCGTTGGACCACCAGCCCCAGAAGCACGCCACCGCTAGCCCCCAAGAGGCCGAGCGCCGCTGCCTGGATCAGGTAGGCGAGGAACGCCGTCCACTGGCTCGCCCCGATGCACCTCAGGACGGCGACCGACGCCCGTCGCTCCCTCACATACACGTGGATCGCACTCGCGACTCCGATGCCGCCCAAGAGCAAGGCACCGAGACCTACCAGAGCCAGAAAGCGGCCAAGGAAGCGGATGCCGTTCGAGAGGCTCTGTGCCTGCTCCTCGGCGAGGGTGTATCCGACCTGTGCCTCCGAGAAGACTTCTCCGTATCGATCACGGAGCGCGCCGCGGTCGTCTAAGTCGGGAAGCCGAAGAAAGATCTCGTAACGAGCGAGGCTGCCAAAGCCGAGTAATTCGGCACGCGCCATCGCGTCTTGGGACAGATACACCCGCGGGCCGATCGCCGTCTGGAAACCGAGATCCGTCGGTACGTCTATGATCGCAGCGGTAATCGCGAGACGTGCTCGGCCGATCACGAGCGTGTCCCCGATCTCGGTGTCGAGCTGCGTCAGTACGGCGGGGTCGACAAAGACTTCATCGTCCCTGATCGAGCCCCTCCACATCCCCTCAGGCACGGTGTGCACATCGCCATAGAACGGGAAGCCGCCATCGACCGCACGAACCTGCAGCAGTCTCACGGACTGACTCCTGGCCGCCAGGACCATGGACCCGGATGTGGTCACATGGGCGAGCTCTACGCCCGCGCCATGAAGCGAGTCGACGATCGCGACGATCGATTCCGGGAACGGCGAGTCGGTTCCCAACCTCGCGTTCGCACCCATGAGGACGTCGGCCTCGAGCTGAATGGACCGCGAGACGTCGTCCCTGAACGAGTGGATCGACACGAGGGCCGAGACGCCCAGTGTGATGGACGCCATGTAGACGCCCACCCGGCGGAGACCCTGCCGGCTCTCCCACATAGCGAGCTTAAGGGCGAAGCCCAGCCTGAGCCGACCGCTCAACTGACCCCCACCACACGGTCCGAGACGATCTTCCCGCCCGCAAGCGAGACGATACGATGGGCACGTTCGGCGAGGGCCAGATCGTGCGTGACCATGACCAGCGTAGTGCACGCGTCCCGATTCAGCTCCTCGAGCATGTCCACGATACCGGCACCGGTCTCCTGATCGAGGTTACCCGTCGGCTCGTCCGCGAAGAGAATCCGCGGCCGATTGGCGAAGGCGCGCGCTAGCGCTACCCTTTGCTGCTCGCCACCGGAGAGTTGTGCGGGGTAGTGGTCGAGGCGCTCCCCGAGACCGACACGCTCGAGTAGCTCGGTGGCGTTTCCTTTCAGATTATTCGCGGTCCCCCTGAGCTCCAGGGGCACGAGAACATTCTCCAGAGCAGTGAGCGTCGGCAGCAGGTGAAACGTCTGAAACACGAAGCCAACCCGCTCAGCGCGGAACTCGGCACGGCCGTCTTCAGTGAGCGCGAAGATGTCCTCCCCGTCAAGAAAGACACGGCCGCCACTCGGCTCGTCGAGGCCGGCCAGGAGACCCAGGAGCGTGGTCTTTCCGCTGCCGGACGGCCCGACCACCGCGAGGAACAATTGGGCCTCGACCGCGAGGTCGATGTCCTGCAGCACTCGCAGCGGCCTTCCTCCGCTCAGATACGTCTTCGAGAGGCCGGTAGCCTCGATCATCGTGTGCAACGCTGCCTCACTTGCGTCCTCGTGTGCCTGTTCGCGGCGTGTACTTCAGTGGAGCCTGCACCCTCAGCAGAAGATGGCGTCCCGGCTGAGCAGCCGACACGACCCGAGCCTGAGCCAGAACCCGAGGCCGAGGGGCCGACGGTGGTCTTTCTGGGGACGAGCCTCACCGCCGGTCTGGGCCTGACCCGCGACGAGGACACTTTCGTCGCCCGTGTCTCCGTCATCGCTGACTCCTCGGGCCTCCCGATCAACGCCGTCAACGCAGGCGTCTCGGGAGAGACCAGCGCAGGGGGGCTCCGAAGGCTCGACTGGGTGCTACGTGAGTCACTGGATGTCCTCGTGGTGGAGTTGGGTGCGAACGATGGCCTACGGGGCCAAGACCCCACCGCCCTGGCGTCCAACCTGACGGCTATCGTCGAGCGAACGCGGACCCGATACCCCGATGTCGAGGTGGTGATCGCGGGAATGCAGGCGCCGCCCAACCTGGGGCAGTTCTATACGGAGTGGTTCCGGTCGGTCTTCGCCGATGTGGCTGAAAGCAACAATGCAGAGCTGATCCCGTTCCTGCTCGAAGGGGTAGCTGGCGTTCCCCAACTCAACCAGAACGACCGGATCCACCCTACAGCCGAAGGGCATGCGATGATCGCGCGCACGGTCTGGTCCGTACTCGAGCCTGTGGTCAGGCGACTACACGAGGCCCGATGAGCAGTCCACTGAGCCTCGGCACGCGCATCTTGGGGGGAGCTGCCACGATTCTGATGATCATCCTGGCCATCGGATGGCTGCTGCCGGCCACCTGGGAAGCCGAGGCGTCCTCCCTGGTCCAGGCGTCACCGGAGGAGACCTTTGCGTTCATCGATTCGCCGGCTGGCTGGCGGGCCTGGACGGTGTGGCCCGACGAAGGTGTTGAGGTCACGGGCCCCGCCCGCGGTGCGGGGTCCGGATTCGCCTGGGAGAGCCGAGAACTGGGCGATGGCGTGTTCACCATCGTCGACGTTCAAGCGCCCCGCTCGGTCAGCTACCGTGTCGAGATCGGAGGGGGCGCCATGATCACGGAAGGATCCGTCCGCCTCTCTCCGGAGGGTTCAGGCACACGCGTAGAGTGGCGGGAGAGCGGCGACCTCGGTCGCAACCCCCTCATGGGCTACTGGGCGCGCTCCATGAATCGCGCCCAGAGCGATGAGCTCGCCAAGAGCCTCGACGCGCTCGCCGCAGCGGTGTCCGACTCTACTGGTTTCGTGCGAAGTCGATGAGTTCACGGTTGCTGCCGGTCTTCTTCATCGCGCCGAGCAGCTCCATCATCGCTTCAGCCGGTCCTGATCCTGCGAGCTGCCTCCGCGTCGCGTGCGACAGCCAGAGCGCATCCGGACTCAGCAGCAACTCTTCCTTCCTCGTCGCCGAAGCGTTGACGTCGATTGCCGGATAAATCCTCCGATCCGCGATCTCGCGAGAGAGCACGAGCTCGCTGTTCCCCGTGCCCTTGAACTCTTCGAAGATCACCTGGTCCATGCGTGATCCCGTGTCCACGAGCGCGGTGGCAATGATCGTCAGCGATCCACCACCCTGCGTGGGCGAAATCTTCCTGGCGCTCCCGAGGAAGCGCTTGGGCCTCTCGAGTGAGTTCGAATCGAGCCCACCGGAGAGCGTACGACCGCTGCCGGCCATGGCCGAGTTGTAGGCTCGGGCCATCCGAGTGATCGAATCGAGGATGATGACAACATCCTCGCCCTGCTCGACGCGGCGGCGTGCCCGCTCGAGCGTGATCTCGGCGACCTGGACGTGCCTCTCGGCCGGGCGATCGAACGTCGAAGCGATCACCTCTCCGAAGCCGCACGCCTCCATCTCGGTGACTTCTTCAGGTCTCTCGTCGACCAGGAGGATCATGAGATGGCATTCGGGGTGGTTCGTGACGATGCCCTCGGCGACGGCCTGCATGACCATCGTCTTACCGGCCTTCGCCGGCGCCACGATCATCGCACGCTGCCCCTTTCCAAACGGGCAGATCAGGTCGATGACTCGGTTGGTGTAGTCGGGCTGTCCGAGCACCTCGCGACCACATTCCAACACGAGCTGTTCGTCCGGGTGCATGGCGCTGAGGCGCTGGAACTCAGGCCGTCGGGATGCTTCCTCCGGCGTGAGGTCGTTCACTCGCTGCAGATGCGCGAGTGGCGGGCTCTTCCCGTTTCGAGGGATGCGGCCGACGATCCCCACGATCTCGTCCCCAGTACGGAGACTGTGTCGCTGGATCACACGCGCGCCGACGTAGATGTCATCCTGTCCCGGCGTGTACCCCGCCTCGCGCTGGCGCACGAAGCCGGAACCGCTCCCCAGGACCTCGAGCAATCCGAGAGGCCGGGACTCGGCCTCTAGCTGCTCGGGGTCGTCAGGTAGCTGCGCTTTCAGCTCTTCTTCGTTGTAACTCTGCTGTCCCGGCTGGCGGGGCTTGCGACGGCGACGGCCACGGCGGCGGCGTTTGCTGCGCTCGGGCGTCGGTTCTCCGTTGCCTTGTTGATTGTCTGGTGAATCGGGCACGTCTCAACTCATGTGTTTCAGAGTGCGGCATTCCTGGGGAACCAATCGCGGCCCACAGATGCCAATCGGGTTACAACTCTGAAGGCTCCGGAGTTGTTGACCCGTCCATCTCAGCCGGCCAGGGGGCCGCGCTGGTGCCGACACCGATTGCGTCGACTGGACGAGATAATGTCCCATGATCGGCGCTGCGGAGCAAGGCGGGGTCCTCTCTAAGGCATCCGTTGGGATACGAATCGATAATACGCGCCGGAGTGTCGAGGGTTTCAGTGCGACGTCTCACCCGTGTCCTGCGGTGGCGCCAAGTGTCCGCTTGACGGGACGCACGAGGCGTTGACCGGAGCCCATGCTGGATCCTATATAAATCTCTTAGAACAACGACTTGTCGCCGATGCGGAAGTGTGGCACGGGCCCTGCACTACGAGAGTGTGGTGACCCGTATCGATGGGAGGACAACCGTGCGTACAGCAACCCGCCTGACCTTGGTGTTGACCACGCTCCTCGCGTTCAGCGCTGTCGAGGGCCGCAGTCAGGCACACGTGTCGTTTTCGGTAGGTGTGGGTCCGCTCTTCGCCGGCGTCAGCCTGGGCGTGGGCGGTGGGCACTATGCACCGGGCTCGCTCTTTAGCGGGGCTCGCCTCGGCGCCTACCACTATGACGACTCCTACGGGATCTATTCCGAGATCGATGGCGGGTGGCGCGCTGGGTACAGCGGGCGCCGCTACGACTCGTGCTGGGACTATTACTGGGACAGCTACTGGGACCCGTACAGCAACTGGTTCAACGACTGCTACGCCTTTAGCGGGCGGAGTTACTACTTGTCGTTCAGAGCCAGCAGATGGCTGCAGCGTCTCGGGGGCCACGGATACTACGGGCACCGGTCTTCGTTCGCTTTCTGGCGCGACCCATTCTACAGCCCCTGGGGATGGGGCTACGATCCGTACGGACCGTACTGGGGTGGGGGCTACAGCAGGTGGAGCTACGGCGGTTACTACGCCAGCTACTACGCCAGCTACTACGGCGGGTACTACAACAACTATTACGGTGGCTACTACGGTGGCGTCCGCACCGTCTACTTGGGAGGCGGCCGCACGCGGTCGGGCATCTACCGGTCCTCACCTTTGGTGGCGACACGTACCGGCTATAAAGAAGACGCTCGGGGTGGCACGGGGCGTACTGCGATGAGGCGGCCCACGAGCGCTGCTCCCGTCGCGGCGCCTTCACGGACGGCCGACGGAACAGGCGTGGCCCCAGCTCGTAGGGCACGCCCCTCCGGCGGTGTAGGAGCCACGAGGGCCGGATCTGCGACCGGTAGGATTGCGACAGGTAGAACCGCGACAGGCCGCGCTGCTGTGCCGCGTATCACGCCTTCAACGTGGGTCACGGCTGCCACACCCGGGCAGGTCCCGGGCAGACGGGCACGGCCATCGGATCGGCTGAGAGCAGGTGGTGGGGCCGTCAGTAGCCGAGCGGCGGCCCCCAGGGTCGGCGCGCGGCCTTCAGACGATGCACGTGCTGCACCCACGACGCGCGCGGTTCCGAGAGCCACGCCATCGACAGGTCGGACTTCGCGGGCCGCTCCAGCCGTGAGCAGTGATCGCTCGAACCAGGCTCAACGAATCGGGCGGGCGACCCGTGCGGCGCCTCGGGCCCGTCCGAATGACCAGGCGGCTCCGAGGACTACACCTCGGGCCGCCCCGCGGCGGGCGCCGACCACACGGTCTGCTCCGGCGAGGGAGCCGGCGCGCGCGAACCCACGGGCTGCGCCTAGCACACGGTCGACTCCGCGCTCGACCCAGCAGGCAAGGCCCGCACCACGGTCGAGACCGACCGCGCAGGCGAGGCCTGCACCGAGGTCGACGCCGACCGCGCGGTCGCGACCAGCGCCGTCTCGTGCTCCTAGCACGCGCGCGGTGCCGCGGTCGGCTCCTCGGAGTCAGGCAGCTCCTGCTCGGGCGCAGATGCGGTCGGCCCCGAGGCCGGCGGCACAGGCGCGGTCGACTCCGAGATCTGCACCACAGGCCCGGTCGACCCCGAGGTCTGCACCGCAGGCGCGGGCGGCTCCGAGGGCTGCGCCAAGACCTCGGGCGACTCCCTCGAGGGCGCCTCAGGCGAGGCCTGCGCCCCGGGCGGCTCCGCGCGGTCGGTCGAACCCTCCGCGGGCGTCTCGTCCGCCCCCGAGGCGTCCTGGTGGGTGAGGTCGCTCTAGACTGCTAAACGACGAGGGGCCGGCGCTGGTGCGCCGGCCCCTCTCTCGTGCCCCACTCTCTTCGCCGCGCTAGCGGACGACGCCGTTCTGCACGACAGCCAGGCACGGGTTGCCCCCTATCCAATAGGACAGCTCAGCAGGGTGACCGACGTTCCAGACGGCCAGATCGGCGTGCGCTCCCGATGCGAGCACGCCCCGCTCATCGGCGAATCCGAGCACAGCGGCGGCGGTACGGGTCATGCCGGTGAGGGCCTCCTCCGGTGTGAGCCCGAAGAGGACGCAGGCCATATTCATCGCGATCAGCGGCGAGGCGATCGGGGACGAGCCGGGGTTCAGGTCGGTGGCGACCGCCATGGGTACGCCGTGTTCACGGAACGCCGCCACGGGTGGGGCCTGCTCTTCACCGAGGAAGTAGAACGCACCGGGCAGCAGGACTGCGACTGTGCCGGCCTCCGCCATCGCGCGCGCGCCCGCCTCGGATGCGTACTCCAAGTGGTCCGCAGACCGAGCGCCCATGCGGGCTGCGAGGGCTGCTCCCCCCAGGTCGGATAGTTGATCGGCGTGGAGCCGAGAGGGGAGACCGTGGTCGGCTCCCACGGTGAAGACCCGTTCGCACTCCTCTGGAGTGAATGCGATCCCCTCACAGAACGCATCGATCGCATCGGCGATGCCTTCAGCAGCGGCTGCCGGAATGGTCTCCGAGCATACCAGGTCGATGTACGCGGTCCGGTCCGCTGCGAAGTCTGGCGGAAGCGCGTGCGCCGCCAACAGGGTCTTCGATACCGTCACCGGGTGCTCGTCACCGAGTCTCTTCGCCACCCTCAGCATGCGGAGCTCGGTCTCGACATCGAGGCCGTAGCCCGACTTGATCTCGACGGTCGTCAGGCCGTGGGCGATCAGAGTTGCCAGGCGCGCCGACGCGGTCTCGTAGAGTACTTCGTCCGATGCGCCGCGCGTTGCCTCGACCGTGGACAGGATCCCTCCTCCTCCCCGGGCGATCTCCTCGTACGTCGTACCCTGGAGCCGCATCTCGAACTCGTTGGCACGATCCCCGCCGAACACCAGGTGAGTGTGGCAGTCGATCAGGCCGGGCGTGACCCAGCCGCCCTCGGCATCGAGGATCCGCCCTGCCTGGCCTTCGAGGTCCGACGGCAACTCGGCCTCCGGGCCGACCCAGATGATCCGATCCCCGGTCACGGCCACGGCGCCGTTCGCGATCGCGCCGTACGGCTCTGACCCGGATCCCGCCGCGCTCATTGTCGCGAGATTCCCGTTTCTGATCAGCAGCTCGCAGCTGGCCAGCGTTCCCTCCTCGTTGACGTCGAGTTCAGCGCCAATCTACACTGCGCCGCGATGTCCGACCTATTTTTCCCCTCGGCGTACCTGCCCACCGGCTGGGCGGAAGCCGTCCGCCTCTCACTCAGCGATGACGGTTCCATCGTGGGTGTGACCACCGATGCCAGTCCCGACGGGTGCGATGTCGCGGGCGGTGTCGGCGTCCCTGGCGTGCCCGACCTCCATTCCCATGCCTTCCAACGGGCCATGGCGGGCCTATCTGAACGGGGCGCATCCCGGGGCGACACGTTCTGGTCGTGGCGAGAACGCATGTACGCCTTCCTGGAGCGGCTCGATCCGGACGATGTCGAGGCCATCGCGGCGCAGCTCTACGTCGAGCTACTGAGGCACGGCTTCACGTCGGTGACCGAGTTCCACTACCTCCGCAACGGTCCGGACGGAACTCCGTACGCGGACCCGACGGAGATGGGGCGGAGGATCGTCGCTGCGGCCTCCCACACCGGGATCGGCCTGACTCTTCTGCCGGTCGTGTACCGAGGTTCGGATTTCGGGGGACGTGCTCCCACGCACGGGCAGCTTCGGTTCGTGGCGGAGATCGACGCGCTCCTGAACGATGTCGCCGAGGTGCACAAGTCCGTCGCCAATGATCCGGACAAGCGCGTCGGCCTCGCGCTCCATTCGTTGCGAGCGGTGCCACCGGACGAGCTCGAGCTCGCGGTTTCCGCCTTTGCGGCGATGGATACCGGGGGGCCCATTCACATCCACGTGGCAGAGCAGGAGCGGGAGGTACAGGCGTGCGTGGCGTGGTCCGGCGCCCGCCCCGTGGAGTGGCTCCTCGCCAACGTGTCGGTCGATGACAGCTGGTGCGCGATCCATGCGACGCACATGACCATCGAGGAGACGCTTGGCTTGGCGGCGTCCGGAGCCGTTGTGGGCCTGTGCCCCACCACCGAGGCCAATTTGGGCGACGGGCTATTTCCGTTCGCGGACTTCGTCGCGGCGGGGGGCGCGTGGGGCGTGGGGACCGACTCACACGTAAGCGTGAGCCCTGTCGCCGAGCTCCGGCTGCTCGAGTACGGACAGCGCCTCGCGCGCCGGGAGCGGAACGTCGCTGCCGGGCAGGAGGAGCGCTCGACGGCGGTCGCCCTCTTGGAGTCCGCGTGGTCCGGCGGGTCTCACGCGTCGGGACGTGCCTCCGGCGCTCTGGTGGCGGGCGCTCGCGCTGACGTCGTGGTCCTGGACCGAGACCACCCCACCCTGGTGGGTCGTTCGGAAGACGAGCTGCTCGATGCCTGGATCTTCTCAGGAGAGGATACGCCCGTCCGTCATGTCATGGTCGGGGGACGCTGGGTGGTCCGCGACGGGCGCCACGTGAGCCAGGATGGCGTGCTTGCTGCGTACCGCGCCGTGAGCGAGGCGCTACGGAGCTAGCGGAACCAGCTCTCCTAGTTCTCTGCCATGGGGATGCGAATCGCCTCCCGGGCCGCAGTCTCCTCCGCGATCTCGTAGCCCGCGTCCACGTGGCGAGCTACCCCGATTCCCGGGTCGTTGGTCAAGACCCTCTCGATGCGGGCCGCCATCTCTGGCGTGCCGTCCGCGACGATGACTTGACCCGCGTGCAGTGAGTTCCCGATCCCGACGCCTCCGCCATGATGGAACGAAACCCAACTCGATCCAGAAGCCGTATTGAGCAACGCGTTCAGAATCGGCCAATCCGCCACCGCATCCGAGCCATCCTTCATCGACTCGGTCTCACGTCCCGGCGATGCCACCGAGCCCGTATCCAGATGATCGCGGCCGATAACGATCGGCGCGGTGATCTCACCCGATGCCACAAGCTCGTTCATCGCCAGCCCGAAGCGAGCGCGCGCGCCTTGGCCCAGCCAGCAGATGCGGGATGGCAGCCCTTGGAACTTCACCTTTTCGTGCGCCAGACGGATCCAGCGGCACAGGTGCTCATCCTCCGGGAACATCTCGAGAATGAGGTCGTCAGTGCGATGGATGTCCTTCGGATCACCGGATAACGCGACCCAGCGGAACGGCCCCTTCCCCTCGCAGAAGAGGTCGCGGATGTAGGCGGGGACGAAGCCGGGATACGCGAAGGCGTCCTCGTATCCCGCGTCCTGCGCGTACCCGCGCAGGTTGTTGCCATAGTCTACAGCCACGGCTCCCCCGGTCTGCATGGCGACGATCGCCTCACAGTGCACCCGCATGGACGCCATGGAGCGGCTGACGTACTCGTCCGGGTCCGACGCCCGGAGCGCTGCCGCATCCTCGAGCGAAAGTCCTGCGGGCACGTATCCGTTGAGTGGGTCGTGGGCGGAGGTCTGGTCTGTGACCAGATCTGGCGTGACGCCGCGCTCCACGAGCTCGGGTAGGATCTCGGCGCAGTTACCCACGAGGCCGACCGATATCGCGTCGCCGGACATCGCGGCCCCCTGCACCCACACCAGCGCCTCATCCAGGTTGCCCGTCATGCGGTCGCAATAGCCGGTGTCGAGTCGGCGCTGGATACGGTCGGCGTCGACTTCCACGCACAGCACGGAGGCCCCGTTCATCGTCGCGGCCAACGGCTGTGCGCCGCCCATTCCGCCCATGCCTCCGGTGAGGACCCACCGTCCGGACAGGGAGCCACCGAAGTGCCTTCGCGCCATTATGCCGAACGTCTCGTAGGTCCCCTGAAGGATCCCCTGGGTCCCGATGTAGATCCACGAACCGGCCGTCATCTGGCCGTACATCATCAGGCCGCGGCGCTCGAGCTCGTGGAAGTGATCCCACGTGGCCCATCGGCCGACCAGATTCGAGTTGGCGATCAGGATACGCGGCGCGTGCTCGTGGGTGCGAAAGACGCCGACCGGCTTTCCCGACTGAACGAGCAACGTCTCGTCGTTTTCGAGACTCCGAAGGGTGCGAACGATCGCGTCGAACGCGTCCCAACTGCGTGCCGCCTTACCTGTCCCACCGTAGACAATGAGGTCATCCGGCCGCTCCGCGACGTCCGGGTCGAGATTGTTCATGAGCATTCGCAGCGCGGCTTCCTGCGTCCACCCCTTGCACGTGATCTCGTTGCCGCGCGGCGCGCGAACGGTGCGTGGTCCGGCTCCCGTCATGTGTCGCTCTCCATCCCGATCTGAGCGAGGTCGCCCGACCGTATGAGCTCAGTCAGCGCCTCCAGGTCCGGTCCAAGCACACGGTCACCATCGAGCCTCGGCACCGATGCCCGTACCGCGGCGTGGGCAGATTCTACTCCGACGCCCGCCTTCAATGGGCGTCTATGCTCGATGCCCTGAGCGGCACACATGAGTTCCGTCGCCAGGACACGTTCAAGGCACTTCGAAGAACGTCTGGCCTTTCGCGCGGCTGCCATGCCCATGGAGACGTGGTCCTCTTGATTCGCACTCGTCGGGACCGAGTCGACGCTCGCCGGGTGTGACAGTATTCGGAGCTCGGACAGGAGGTCGACCGCTGTCACCTGCGCAATCATGAAGCCGCTCTCGAGCCCCGGGCGGTTGGTCAGGAATGCCGGGAGGCCCATGGAGAGGTCGGGGTTGAGCAGTCGTTCGATCCGCCGCTCGGAAATAGCCGCCATGTCCGTAACGGCAATGACCAAGAGGTCGAGGGCCTGGGAGACGATCTGCGCGTGGAAATTGCCGCCGCTCACGACCACCCCGGCGGATGGGAAGACCAGCGGATTGTCCGTGGTGCTGTTCGCCTCTACCTCTAGAATGCCCCGGATGTAGCCGAGCGCCTGCCGCGCTGCACCGTGGACCTGCGGCATGCAGCGCAGGGAGTACGCATCCTGCACTCTCGGGTCTCCGTCACGGTGCGACTCGCGGATCTCGGAACCGCGGAGCAGAAACCTCAGGCGGGCCGCAGATTTGATCTGGCCGGCGTGCGGACGCGCATTGTGGATCTCCTCCCGGAAGGCCTCCGGCGTGCCGAGGAGCGCCTCGAGCGACATGGCACCGGCGACCTCCGCGGTCTCCACTGCCCGCTCCGCTGTCAACAGCGCCAGGATGCCGATGCCGGTCGTCGCCTGGGTGCCGTTGATGAGCGCCAGGCCCTCCTTCGAGCCGAGCGAAACGGGGTCGATGCCCGCACGTGCCATGAATTCCGCGATCGGACCCTCCTCGCCCCCGCATTCGGCGGTGCCCTCGCCGAGCATCCCCAGAGCCACGTGAGCGAGCGGCGCCAGGTCGCCGCTCGCACCCACCGAACCGAATTCCGGAACCATGGGGTGAATGCCGGCATTGAGTAGGGCCAGCAGGCGCTCGACGACCATGACGCGGCATCCCGAATGCCCGCGGGCGAGCGCGTTCGCTCTCAGCAGCATCAGCGCCCGCACCGACTCCCGGTCGAGCGCCGCGCCCATGCCGGAAGCATGACTTCGCACCAGGTTGTGCTGGAGGTCGGTCCGGTCCTCGGGCGCGATTGTGACATCGGCCAGCCGGCCGAAGCCGGTGGTCACCCCGTACACGGTCTCGCCCGACAATACGAGCTCCTCGATGAAGTCCCGCGACGCGGTCATGCGCTCGATGGCTTGGGCGTCCAGACTGACCTCGACATCGAGGTCGTGGGCAACTCTTCCGATGTTCTCGAGTGACAGCGTGTGCCCGTCCAGGATCACCTTATCCACCGCTACTCTCACCGCCCAGGGAGGTGCCGACGCGCTGTTTGAACTCGGCGTGCGTGATGGTCATGTCACTGTCCTCCCACGATTCCTCCAGCTCGACGCCCAGTCCGTCCGCGAGCCGGTTCACGTAGTTGTAGTACGACACCACCTGGCAGATATCCAGGATGCCCGTAACGTCGAAGCCGACGTCCCGCAGGCCTTGTACATCAGCCACTGAGACCGAGTGCGGGCGTGCCGTGAGCTTGACCGCGTAGTCCAGCATGGCCCGGTCCTGCGGCGACAGGTCCGCTGACGCGTAGTCCCTTGCCAGCGCTCGCGGAACAGCGTCCGACCCCATCAGCGTACGGAGGCCCGCCCCGTGGTGGTTGATTCAGTAGAAGCACTCGTTTGCGGCGCTCACCGTGATGGCCAGCATCTCGCGTTGTATGCGGCTCAGCGGCGAACGACCCCTCATCAGGTGCGAGTACAACTCCATGTGATCGTGCATGGAGCGCGGGTTCAGCGAGTGAACTCTCAGGATATTGTCGAGTGACCCGTCCGCACCCCGGTACTTGCCGTAGAGCTCCGCCAATCGCCCTTCGGCGTCCTCATAGGGTACGTAGGGGATAAAGGCCATACGGTGTGAACTCGTTTTCGGGGCGGGCCCGAGGTGTCATGGGCCGGCGGAAGATGTCCAGCAAAGCCTCGGCCGGGCAAGACGCCAGCACCCTCCGACGTCGGGCGCCAGATGTTTCTTCAAGCTTGCGCGGTCCCGATCCCGCGGCGCACATTCGGCATCATGGCTGGTCTCCCAGCCCTGTCGCCTGCCCCCACCCACGGTAGTGACGTGCCGCCAGCATCACGCCCGCTCGTGCCAACTCCCTGTTGACCGTGCGCGCCGAGGAGAGCACTCCGACGCGCCAGCAATAGGGCCTCGGGGCGGGGGCCGGATGAGCCCAGCCCCGCCCCCCCTACCCTAGCAGGTCCCCGAGAGCCTCCAGCACGTATTCGGTATCCGCGAGCGTGTTGTATACGTGAGGTGAGAGTCGAATGCCCCCGCCCATGCCCGCCGCCGCCACATGGTGGGTGTTGTATAGATCCTGGTACGCGGCGCCCATGTCGGCGCCCGGAACCACGAACACCACGACGCCGGAGCTCGTCGCCTCGGCGAGGGGGGTTCTAAGCTCGACAGCTGGGAACCGCTCACGCAGGCCGGCCTTCAGCACACCGGTGATTTCGAGTAGCCGAGCCTCGATGACCTCAGCACCGATCCGTTCATGGAACTGGATGGTCGTCGCCATCGCCGCCACGGCCCCGTCGTCTCGCTGTCCGAGAGACTCGAACTTGCGTGCCCCGCCCTCCAGCGCTCTCGACCACCCGACCCCGACATCGTTTGCGCGCAGTCGGTCGATCGCATCGGCGCGCACATAGAGCACACCCGCCTCTTTCGGTCCCATGAGCCACTTGTGGCTACTTCCCGTATAGAAGTCACACCCGATCGCATGCATGTCCACTTTGACGGCGCCAAACGATTGCGCGCCGTCGAGCAGCGTCAGGATGCCTCGAGAACGCGCGATCTCGCACAGTTCCGCGGCCGGCATACGAACCCCGGTCTGATTGGAGATGTGGCTGAAGGCCAGAACTCGAGTCCGGTCGGTCAGCGCATCTCGCACGGCGTCGATGAGTACATCGGCAGACTCCGGGGCGTCTGGCGTCGACACGCGACGCACCGCGAAGCCGCCGACCGCGGCACGCTCTTCCCACGACGTTGCGTTGGTCGGGTGGTTCTGATCCCAAATCAGGACTTCGTCCCCGGATCCGAGGTCGAGGCCGGCGGCGACGGTGTTGTTGCCCTCGGACGTGTTACGCGTGATCGCGACCTCGTCTGCGTCGGCGCCGATGTGCCTGGCGATCGCCTCCCGACTCGCTTCGCGCAGAGCGCCGAACTTCGCGCGGTTCTGGAACGAGGCGTCGGAATCGACGTCGCGTGTCCACGCGAAGACGGCGTCCTGGACCACGAAGGGTGAGGGACACAGGTTCGCGGAGTTCATCAGCACGAGGCCGGAGGCCAATGGGAAGCTGTCCTTCACCATGTTCCAGTACGCTTCGTCCGGTCTCGCCGAGTCGTTCCGGGGCGGAAGAGCCGTGCGTTCAGCGGCGACTACGCTTGGGGTGGCGGCCAGCAAGGCGCCCGCACTGAGGGCATGACCGAGGAATTTACGGCGATCTGGGTGCGTCATGGGTACTCCTTCTGCGTTCTGAGTTCCTGCCGCAGTATGTGTCGTCCGGGCGACACTAGACAACCACCGGAAGAAAGTTCTTGGAGGACATGCGCAACGCGTACCATTTTGATCGTGTATCCAACTTGATTTTCGTGACGTCGCCCGACGACAAAAGCCTCAGACTTCGGAGTCAAGATGTACGTGGAGCGTTTCGATCACCGCCGCGAAGGCGACCAACGCCGTCTAGCGGACGAGCGCTGCGAAACGCTGCGTCGGACGACCGTCGTCGAGGATCCGGAGCCCGAGCGCAGAGAGACCTCGGAGCGGAGGGCAGATGCACGCCGTGCGCGCATCGAGCGTCGAGATGTCAGCGAGCGCCGGGAGAGGGATCGGCGGGAGGCGCTAGACCGGCGGAGGATCATCGTCGCATAGCACCCATAGCGCCCTCACAACGAAAGAGCCCTGGCGCGTGAGAACGCCTGGGCTCTTCTCGTTGGCGGTCGTGCTCGCCGCAGGCCTCGTGTACGCCAACACCTTGAGGTACGGCGCCGCCTGGGACGATTCCCGGTTCGTCTTCGCCTCCGGCGCGACTGAGGGTATCAGCGGCGTTCCCGACCTGTTCACGACGCCCCTGCTCAGGGACATCCCCGCGGGCCGCGGCGCATACCGCCCCCTCACCGCGGCGAGCTACGCCGTCGACTGGTCCCTAGGCCGGGGGCAGGCCGCGTTCTTCCAGTTCGAGCGGTAGCCTATGGATACCGGCCGAGTCGGGTGAGCAACTCCAGAGGAGCGTAAGGCCTGTCAAAAGGGCCCAACCCCGCTTGGGTACTCCAATCTGGCTGGCCATGGACGGTCTCCGGAAGGCCGGTCGATGAGGTGGTTGGGAACTCGATGCGCTCGCGTAAACGTTTGTAGCTGGTCGAACTTTAGGCTCGCTCGCGTCCGGTCGCCACAGTCATCGGATCAGCGGCGGTTTGCATTGCGGGTCGTCTACACGTAGTCGATCGCGCAGGTTGGACGGATCCCGTGAGTAAAGTCCACTTCCGACCGCTCTCTGATGAACGACTCGACCGCATGCCACTCTCCGTCCTCGTCACGTATGCGCTTGCAGGGCGCCGGCATCGAGGAGCTCGGTGCAGAACAGCGGCTGATTTTGAGGTGGTTCTACATGGAGGATATGTCCGTCCGAGACATCGCCGAGGCCCTGTCGATTCCCGTGGGCACCGTGAAATCACGGCTCTATCACGCCAGAAACGCGCTCAAGCAGCGCATCGAAGAGGACATATGACGAAGTCCACCCGCGAAATCGACCGCCTCATTCGTGAGGCGCTGAGCGAAGCGGACGCCGACGTTCTGAGCGATTTCGGAGAGCAGTCTCTCGCCGAGCTCCTAACCGAGGTGTTTCGCGGGCGACAGCGATTGTTCGTGGTGGGCGGCTTCGTGGCCAACCTCGTCTTCTTCGTCTTCGGCATCTTCGCCGTGATCAACTTCCTGCAGGCCCCCGAGGTGCGCGACATGGTCGTGTGGGGCGCGGCGGCTGGATTTTGCTTCGCGGTGGTCGCGACGATCAAGATCTGGTATTGGCTCGAAATGATGCGGCACGCGCTGGTTCGGGACATCAAGCGCGTTGAGCTGCAGATCGCCCAGCTGGCGCAGCGACTCTGAGCCGCTCGGAGTGAAACCCAAGCCCGCTACGGAGTCCCGTGGTGATGACGCTGGTGGCGGTCGTTCTCAGTGGCGTCGCCCTCGGCGCCGGCCACATCCCTGCGGTCAGAGCCTCCCGCGTGCACCCGGTCACGGCGTTGCGCTACGAGTAGAGCCGGCCGCCTTCAACGCCAAGGTCTATCTAGAGGCCATCAGCGGCCCGTCCTTCGACGCCGAATTGGGTGTGCCAGGCGGCTGGATCTGCACTCGGTGGAACGGGGCCGGCGCGTCCTCCGGGAGCATCGAGGCCGTCGATTTGGTTCTCGTCCAGCGAGAGATTCGCCTGGATGGATCCACCGCCCCGGTGCTCGGATTCGACCTGACCCGTCGTGACTGCCCTCGCTGAGCGCCCTACCGGTTGTGGCTAGCCCGGGCAGGCGGGATGCATCACCACGTCGCCGAAGGTGCTCCACTCTCCGCACCGCTCGCCCGCCGTCCATATCCCCTGCTCCGCCAGACGGCCCTTGGACCAGAACGATTCGTAGGCGCCATCGCGCTGACCGTCCTTGTACGTCTCCTGGATCGACAGCTGACCGTTCTTGAAATAGGAGGTCGACGGCCCGTTCAGCTGCCCGTCGACGTAAATCTCTCGACTAGAGAGCTGGCCATTGATGTGGAACCACTCGTGTACGCCGTCCCAGCGGCCGTTGACCATCGTCCCGCGTTCGCTAACCCGGTCAGGCGTCCAAAAAGACACCACCTCGCCCCTGTACGGCTCCAGCGTGCGGGGATGGAGATAGTTGTCACCGCGGCGGACCAACGAGCCGAAGTCGATGGCCGACTGCGCGGTCAAGGCGATCGGGCAGACCGCGAGCAGGGACAATAGGACGAATCCAATTCTTCGCATGGGATCAGTCGGGTGAAGCGTTCTGACGTGTGTGGAGCAGCATTATACGAAACGTATGCAGCGGTTACTAGCGTGCGACAGCGGGTGGGCGTTGTCCAGGCGCACAGTGACGCCTATGGTCGGACCCGTTGCAAAGTCCTGCATTCGTTCGACGCCACAGAGAGACTCCAGCTATGCGCATGAGAGCCCTGCTTGCCGCCTCCGTTTGTGCACTCGCCTTGATCGGCACGTCCGCCCGGACGGGCATGGCCGCGACCACCACGGTGCAGGATCAGGACGATCCCACCCAGATGCTCGTGGATCGCCTGACGCTCGAGAACTACAAGGAGACGCTCAAGGGCCTGACCCAGTTCGGCGACCGCAGACAGGGGACCCAGCGTAACCGCGACGCGGTGGACTGGATCGAGGCGCAGCTACAGTCCTTCGGGTGCACGAACACCCAGCGCATCACGTACGATTTCGATCCGGCCCCTCGCAATCCCGGACGCCGTGGTGGTGGAGGTGGTCGTGGACGCGGCGCCGCTGCTCCGCCCGACCTCACCACACCCACGGGTGGCCTTGTGGGCCGCAACGGCAACGGACCTGGGGGCAGCTCCATATACGGGTATCGGGCGCGCACCGGCGTGAACCGTGACCTGGCTGCTCAGCCAGACGAGCGCATCCGGGAGCTGAACCGCGAAGAGCCGGTCAACGGCGAGCGCACCGAGGTGTTCTGCACCAAGGTCGGCACGACGCGCCCGAACGAGATGTACATCGTGGGTGCCCACATGGACGGCCACGGCGTCAACGAAGCCGTGAACGATGACGGCTCGGGCACCGCGCTGGTCATGGAGTTGGCCCGCATCTTCAACGCGCCCGACGTCGAGACCGAGGTGTCGATTCGCTTCGCGCTGTGGAACAACGAGGAGACCGGCACGAACGGCGTTCGCGCCTACATCGGACAGCGAGAGGCGCTTCAGGGCATCGAGACGCCGGCCGGCTCGGGCCGATACCCGGAGCCCACGTGGCTCGGCATGATCCAGCATGACATGATGCTCTGGGATCATGGAGCGCCACGCCAAGACGGCACGGTGAGTCGCGACCAGCGCCCCGAGGCGGATGTGAACATCGAGTTCCAGTCGGCTTCAGCGCAGGCCGAAGAGTCGATGAAGCTCGCATTCGTCTTCAAGGCGGCGGCCGATCAATACAACACAGATCACCCGGCCACTGTCGGGCCTCACATGACCAACACGGACTCGGGCCCGTTCCAGGACATCATTCCTGCGATCAGCTTACGCGAGAACGAGCGCGGCGCTCACACGGGTGGTGGATGGAATCCCACGTGGCACACGCCGCTCGACGTGTGGACGACGTTTACTGACGACGACTTCAGGCTCGGCCTGAACGCCGCTCAGACGACGTTGTCAGCGCTTTCGCAGCTGACGGGAGCGACGGTCGGGCGCTAGAGCACGTTGAGCTTCGATGACTGATCCGACGCCGCCCCTGTCCAGGGGCCGCCAAGGGACCGGAGGACAAGAGGGAATGAACGCGACACTCAGACAGGCGCTGATCGTGCTACTCGGCCTCGGGATGGCCTCGTGCAACCTGCCTCGGGGGGGGACCGCCTCCGACCCGTTTGGTCGCGCGGCACTCCGGCGAAGCACCATGACGTTCAGGGTGCGCATGGAAGTCGAGTGCGATGGATGCAGCATCCGGTACTCGATCGGCACCGAGTCGAGAAGGACCTCGGCCAATCGGGTCTGGAGTGAGACCGAGCGGGTCACGCCCCTTATCGACACGCCCATCCGGCTCGAGGCCACGCCGGATTCGGGTCGACCGATCCGAAGCGTCCGCCTCTGGGTCGATGGCGAGCTAGTAGATGAAGTGCGCTGCGACGGCTGCGAGGACACGACGCGCAGCACGATCGAGGGTGTGGGCGGTCGCACAATGTCCGTCAAGACCGTACTGCGAGCGCGGTAACCGCTCCCCTGCGCTCAGAACCAGACGCCTTTGACCGTCAGCCGCACGCTCACGACCTGAACCCCTGTGATGTACAGCGTGGACCCGTCCCCCCCGAAGGCGACGTTCGAGACGCGATCCCCTGGGACAAAGGTGCCCAGGTGTGTGCCGTCCGGATCGAGGACGAGCACGCCCCTCCTTCCGGAGGTCACGTAGAGCCGACCCTGCTGATCTACGGCCATGCCATCGCCACTCGTCTCGAAGAACAGGCGGCCACTTCCCAGGCTCCCGTCCGGGGCGACATCGTACGCCATGAGTGCTCCAACGGCCGAGACATAAAGCGTTTCCTCGTCCGGAGAGAAGGCGATGCCGTTGGGCCTCCTCAGGTCGTCGATCACGCGGGTGAGCGACCCGTCTGCGGCCAGCCGATAGACGCCGTCCACGTCGAGCTCCTTCCCGGCCTCTCCGTCGCCCCCGCGAAGACCGTACGGCGGGTCCGTGAAGTAGATGTCGCCATTGCTAAGGACCGCGATGTCGTTCGGGGAGCTGAACCGCCTCCCGTGGTACTCGTCAGCGACTGTCGTGAAGGTGGGCGTAGGGTCGTGCCAATCGGCCTCGAGCTTCGCGATGCGCCGGTCGCCGTGTTGTGCGAGCAGCAGCGAGCCGTCCGGGCCGATCGCGAGGCCGTTCGAGCCCTGCTCCCCTGCCCGGGGCGTTTCTCCCGTGTAGCCTGAGGGCCGAAGCCAAGGAGTTTCTCCCTCTGTTTCGCTCCAGCGATAGATCGTGTTGCTGGGGATCTCGGAGTAGAGGATCGCATCAAGCTCAGGCACCCACACGGGGCCCTCGGTCCACTCGTGGCCGTCGACGAGCAGCCTCATGTCCACGCCCACGGGGATGACTTCATCGAACGATGGGTGGAGCCGCTCGATTACCCCGATCGTTGGGAGGTCCGCCACCCTGCCCTGGGCGGACACATCGGCTGACCAACCCGGGAGCGTCGAGGTCACCACGAGGGCTGAAAGGATCACTCTTCGCATGTCGCTCCTCCATATGTGTGGTGCGTTACAGATACGACCTCTGGACCGGGCGAGCACGGTAGGAGAGATATCTCGGATGGGGTCCCGACGGTGAGGTCGTGGTCAAGATGAGAACAGAGCGAGCAAGCCGCGAGGCTCACGCGGTGTTGACCACCCTGGCCTCGACGCTCACGCTATCCCGACGCATCGGAGGCTCGGGACCCCGAGTGCTCCTGCACGATCCGGCTGAGGGAGGATGAGGACCATGAGAACGCTCACCCGTGTTACGGTCGCGATGTTGGCCGTGCTCTGCATGGGCACCGCGGTTCAAGCCCAGAACAGCGATGCGATCATCCCGGACGTGGTCTACGGCCACCACGATGGAATGGCCCTCACTTTCGACGTCTTCAGCCCAGCGGGTGAGTCCAACGGCGTCGGCATCTTGAACATGGTGAGCGGTGGCTGGGTGTCGCGATGGAGGCCGCCCCAGCAGGCCCGGGCGCAGTACGCAGCGCTCCTCGACGAAGGCTTCACGGTTTTCTCCATTCGGCACGGGAGTAGCCCGAGATTCAACGTGCTCGAAGCGTACGCCGATGTGACCCGTGCGGTGAGGTTCGTACGGCTCCACGCCTCCACGTATGGAGTCGATCCCGCGCGCCTCGGCGTATACGGTGGTAGTGCTGGTGGGCACCTCTCCCTCATGCTCGGTCTGGCCTCGGACGAAGGCGATCCCGCAGCCGACGACGAAGTGGAGCGCGTCAGCAGTCGCGTCGCCGCGGTCGTCGCGTACTACCCTCCTGTGGATCTACGCAATCGGCCCGCACCGAGTGAGCGCTTTCCAGCTACCCTCCCCGAGAGCAGCCTCTTCTTTGCGCGCGGCGTGGTCGTGCCCGGTGCGGCCGACCGCTTCGTCGCGCTCGCATTCGAGGAGGATCTGGGCGTGTCAGTGTCCCCGATACTGCACATCTCGGCGGACGATCCGCCCACCCTTCTGGTTCACGGCAACGCCGACGCGCTCGTCGACTTCAACAACAGCGAGCTGATGTACGCGGCGTTATCCGAAGGTGATGTCGAGACGGAGCTGGTCGTCATCGAGGGTGCCGGCCACGGGTTCCGAACGCCTGAAGACCGCGCGCAGGCATCCGATGCGCTGGTCGCGTGGTTCAAGGAGCACCTGGTCGGGCGCTGATTTGGATGCACCGATCGCCCCTGGTCCCGTCCGGGGGTGACGGACGGCGACTAGGTCGTTGTCACGCCCTCAGCCGGGTATCTCCTGGCAATCCCTGAGAATGCGAGCATGCCTCCCCGGATCAGCGGCCAACTCGAAGAACTCCTCCCAGTACTCGATGATGTCCTCGCGGCGGTCCTCGTCCAGCTCGTCGAAGTCGTCGTGCCGCAGGTCCTTCGACATCGATGTCCTCCTACGTGCTGCTACATCCGCGCCGAGACGTCATAGCCCGAACGTCTACTCCGTGCTATCCCCGAGAAGACCCTGTGGCGTGTCCGGAGCGATCGTAGACTTCTGCTCTCCCCCGCCCCAGCCCACCATAAACGTCGTACTGATCGCTCCGGTCAGGCCTTCCATCGCCTTCGTGCTGCGGCGCTGACCGTAGTTGAAGAGCTTCCGAAAGAGGGCCCGGATGGCGCCTCCCGCTGTCCCAGCTCCCAGAAAGGCAGACGTTAGCCCCCCGGCGACCGCCACAAAGCTTCCGCCCGGTACGCCAAGCGCTTCTCCGATCGCGATCCCGATCGCGAGTCCTACGACTCCGCCTGCGATCGAGGCCGCGCCGGTGACCGCGCCCCCGATGCCACCGCTAAGCCGGCGCGAATATCCCATCGGAGAGCGAACCACGAGTTGGCAGGAGTCGGGGCCCGTCGGGTGAATCGAGATCATGAGCTGCTTCATCGAGGCCCAGCTGGCCTCATGCTGAAAGTGGGTGTGCCCAGCAAAGCCGGTGATAGCTGGAATGTCGAAAGTCATCACCCCGCCGTTCAACAGGTCTCCTCTCGCATCGCGCAGCGACAAGCCGTACGGAGCCGACAGCAGGGTGCGCTGTAGGGCCTTGGACACCTCCTCGGGAGACGCCTGAATGTCGCGGCGAACGTGCAGCGGTCCCTGTGACGGTCCCAAGATCCGTTCTGCCAAGCCATCCCACATCGAGGTCTCGGGCGATCCCTCGGGCAGTTCGGCTGTCAGCTCCGAGAGCGCAGCCTCGACAAACTCCGTGGCGATCCCGGCCTCTACCGCCGCTGCGCGCACTTGCTCGAGTGCGTACCCGGAGTCATCGGAGTCCTCCAACTCGGAATGCGCCTCACTGCGAGCCATCGCTTCGGCTCGCCTGGCGGACTCGACTTGCAGCTCGGCCGCGCGCTTCCACAGGCGCTCGGCCATCTCTTCAGTCAGGCGGTCCTGATCGTCTCTGCTCATTCGTCCCGTGGTTCCGGAGTCGACGGAGGAACCCGTCGCGTTAGCTCAGGAAAGATACGAGCGATCGTGCTCGGTGCATCACGGTAAGGTTCTGTGGATGATTCCGATCCCGCCTGATTTATTTTGGGGGCCTGCATCGAGTTAGTCGGCCCGCAGCGCATCAGCGGGGTCCACACTGATCGCCTTGAGCGTGGGAACCGCGGCAGCGAGAAGTGCGGTGGACGTCAACGTCAGCACGACCAGGCCGTAGACGAGTGGGTCCCACGTCGGGATGCCGACGAGGGCCGCGGACATGGGATTGGCGAGCAAGAAGCCCGCGATGACTCCAATGAGGAGGCCGAGGCCGAGTTGGCGAGAAACCCTTCCGAGAACGAGCCCGACAATGGTCGATCGACGCGCGCCCAGCGCTACCCGAATGCCTGTTTCGTGCAAGCGGCTCGAGACCGAGAAGTCGATGACTCCGTAGAGTCCGACCGACGCGAGGAAGAGCGCCACAACGCTGAAGAACGAAGACAGCGTGCCGAAGATTCGACGGATGAAGTCGGCCTCGGCGACAGCGGCCTCCATGGGCATGACCAAGTGCAGTGGAAGCGTGGGGTCGATCTCGGCAACGGCTTGCCGGAGCCGTGTCGTCTCCACGGGCTGCACGCCGCGAGCCCGGACGGCCAACCTGATCGCGTTCAACCGCGCTGCCGCTAGAGGCAGATAGATCACCTCCTGCATCTGCTCTGCGGACCCGAATCGTCCCATACCCTGATACGTATCGGGCACCACACCTACGATCCGAGCCCAGGGCTCTGCCGGATCTGGGAACACGCCCACGCGGATCCGCGACCCGAGCGCGCTCCGGCCGCCCAGGTGACGACGTACGAAGCCCTCGGTCACGATCGCAACCGGCTCCCCTCCAGTCATGGACTCCGAGAGCAGAAAGTCCCGCCCCTCCATGAGCCTGATGCCGAACGTGTCGAAGAAACCAGGGCTGATCAGGACGCCGCCGGCCTCGGGCACGTCTTCGGGAAGCGGGTAGGCATCACCCTCGATGTGGACCCTCCACCCGGCCTGGCCGGTCCCCGGGAGAACCGACGTGAGCGCCGCCATGTCCGTGGCCGGGTCCGAGGCGATCCTCTCCAACACGTCGTGAAAGAACCGATTCCGCTCGTCGGGGTCCGGGCAATCGGTCTCGAACAACGCGAGGCGACCCGTCGTGATCAACTCTGTCTCGAAGCCGGTGTCGAGCTGGTTGAGAGCGTTCACCGAGCGGACGACGAGTCCCGACGCGATCATCAGCGCGCAGGAGACCGCCAACTCGACCACCACGAGCCCCGTGCCGAAACGTCCCATGTGGAGACCCGACGAG